>Ga0210388_10001568_pt1 | contig 17960 bp, 14 predicted proteins | sample IncBWC19OmetaG_FD_155485 | JGI IMG/M metagenome (GOLD analysis project Ga0210388, IMG submission 155485) | Forest soil microbial communities from Barre Woods Harvard Forest LTER site, Petersham, Massachusetts, United States - Inc-BW-C-19-O ... | reverse complement strand
GAGATGGTTTTCCAAGTTTCATATCGACCTCTCAGAACTTTCCTGTGCGGACGGCTCCCGGAAACGCCCCGCGTGACGTACGGAGCTGGACCTCGCCCGGCGCGAGCCTCGGACTTTGACTTGAGCTTGCTCGTCCTGAGAAATTCGAGAACTGGAATGGTGCCTACAGGTATGGACGACGCACTCAAGCTTGCGCCGAGAATCTCCCCACCTTAAACGATACCCTGTTCCTAAAGAGAGGAGCCGGCTGCTCGCAAGCGCCTTGTCTTATCGGTATATGATTCTTTCGATTCGACTGGAACTCCGTTACACGGGGCTTTCAGTGGGTCGTGGTGGGCACGGATCTTAGATAAGCAATGATGTCCACGGCGTCCTGATGATTCAGATGGTAGACATGCATCGGCGGACGTATCGCTTCCCCGTTTGCACCCTGCCCCTTTTCCAGGATTTCCTCGCCGTCTTTGTCAGTGTAAGCCGCAAAACCAGCCAGCGGAGGCGCTTCCTGCGCCCAGTTATGATCCGGATGCACCGGCACGATCCACACCGGTCCGCCTTGCAATGCGCGAGAGTTATCCAGGTTCCCGCGCGCATCCCTGGGAGTGTGGCATTCCGTGCATCTCGCCACTTCTTCTGTCAAATATTTCCCGCGCTTAATCTGCGCTTGGTTCGGCGAAGAAGAGTTTGACGCAGCCTGCTTCGAGGTTTGGGTCCGGGCTATCACCGCGCCCGCCAGCAGAATCAGCGCGATCACACATAAACTAAAAGTAGTTCTCATTGGATTTTAGTAGCACTTTTCGCAGGACGCGTCCAGCAAATCATTCGCGTTATCGCACGACGAGGTTACGACGGCAACCCAGCGAGCGCCTTGCTGATGCGGTCGCCAAATGAGGTCGCAAAGACGGCTTGCCGCTCGGGGTCTCCCAGATACGGATCGACGAACGGCCCGCCTTTGTCCAGTACCAGCCGGTCTCCCCAGCCAATCAGCCCGAAAAGGCGGATGAGTTCCTCCGTACCTTTGGAAATCGGCACGATGTAGTTCGGCTGCAGCAGGTACTGCACTCGCTTCACAATTGTCGGCGCCAGTCGCCGGAGGGCGTTGAGCAGTTCGCCTTTATTTTCAATGGGGCACTCCACGCCATAATTTAGAAAGAACCCCTTGTTGCGAAACTCATTCAGGCACAGTATTTCGTCAATCTTCGCAACCTTACTGCCCATGGTTTTCGCCAATTCGTCAAAATACATCCGCCCGGTCACCGAACGCACCGTTCTGTCGCTTGTCGCCCGGTAAAAATAATCTTCGGCCGTCCCGCGTGGCGCAGAATCAAGCACCAGTACTTTGATTTGGGTCGGTCGAAAACGTGCTGCAAGGTCGAGTCGCTCTTTCCGGCGTTGCACGTGCGCTTCGTCCACTCGCGCTCCGCATCCTTCGCAAATTGGCATGTCCTACAAGTTCCTGTTCTCGGGGGTTTACCATGCAGTGTCCGAACGCAGAAGGATGACACGCGCCCGCCCCCAGCGCAACCATCCGCTGGGCACATCACTCGAATCGTACATTAGCGCCGCGGGTCGATGGTTTGATCGATATAGATCCAAACTACTCGCCCCAGCCGTGTAACGGCAGGAACCAAAGGAAGGAACAATAAGATAGCCATCACACACAGCTTCTCAAACGACCAATGCGTGAAGCTCCAAAGGATTGCGCCAAAAATCGTGGTGATTACCATCGCCAATGCGTAGTCAACGATCATTGCGCCCAGAAAATAGCCTTCTTCCCGTTCGAACCAGAGATGGCAAACCGCGCACTCTTCGTTCATCTTCGGAAAGCCGCGAAAAATGGAAGTTGGATAGATTTTTCCAGTCCGGCAGCGCGGACAAACCTGCTGCAGCACGCCTTTCAACACGGAAACATCTGCGCGAGCAGCCATCTCCAAATCCTACATGGAACGCGGAGCCCGCGGTCAGCGTTCTTTCGTGGGAACTGGCGCTGGAGCTGGCTTGTAAATAGCTGCCACATTGTGCGCAATCTTATCCGGCTCCGAATGCTCCGAATCAAGATTAGTCAGCACAATAACCGTGAACTTGTCATCCACATACCGCGAAATTTGCGTGGTGAATCCTTGCCACGCTCCGCCGTGTTCGATCAAACGATGCCCGTTCACGTTGGTCACGTCCCATCCAAATCCGTACTCCGCCGTTTTCCCATCATTCAAACGGACCGCCGTCCACATCTGGTCGAGACTTCCCTTCTTCAAAACCTTCTCGGTATAAAGCGATGCGTCCCACTTCGCCATATCAACGACATTCGTGTAAAGCGCGCCGTCCGCGGTGGTGTTGAGCGTTGGCGAAACCCATTCCTGATTTTTTATTTCTCCATTCACCAGCCGATAACCCGCGGCGCGATTCGAATGATGTCCGCTTCGCTGATGATTCGCGTGGAGGTCATGCCGAGCGGCCGAAAAATCCGTTCCTGCAGCACGTCACCATAAAACTGTCCTGTCACTTTGTGTATGAGAATACCCAGAATGACGTAGCCAGAATTGCTGTACCTCCACTGCGAACCCGGCGGAAAATCCAGCGGCAGTCCGCTGAATTTCTTAAAAAGCTCGTCTTCCGTGTAATCGTCGCGAAGATTGACGAACGCAGCCCCCCTCTTCGTGAGCGATTCAGTTTCGTAGTCGTGTATCCCCGACGTGTGCGTTAGAAGATTTCGCACCGTGATGCTTTTCCACGTCGCCGGTGCGCCGGAAAGGTATTTTCCAATAGGATCGTCGAGCCGGATCTTGCCGTCTTCGACAAGCATCATCACGACCGTGGCCGTAAACTGCTTCCCCACCGACCCGGTCTGAAAGATCGTTTCAGCCTTCACCGGAACGTCAAGCTCGATGTTTGCCAGTCCGTAGCCGCGAGCCTTGATTATCCGCCCATCTCGCACGACCGCAAGCGCAAGGCCGGGCATTTTCTCCGTGCGCATCTCTGCTGCGACATAGGCATCAACTTTTTCCGAAATTTCCGCGTCGTCCGAAGCTGAAGTCTGCGCTCGCGCGACGACAGGCGCGCTAATCTGCGGCGCGATTGCAATGGTGAAAAGCACCGCGATCGGCGCGAGATACGCCCATCGCTTTCCGCTTACGCGTATCAATTAGGTTTTGTCCCCCAAGCTCACGCTAGGGCGCAGGTTGAACCTGTATTCCAAACGGTGCCAACGCTTCGCGAACCACTTTGCCTTCGCCCACCGCGATAATCGCGGCGTGAGACGCTGGGAAATATTTCTTTGCCGCCGCATCCACATCGTCCGGCGTTGTCGCCGCTATCTTCTTCCCGTAGATCCCAATTTCCTCGGGCGGTAGATTCTTCACCCAGAGGTCAGCCAGTTGGCCCGCTACCGAAGCTCGGCTCTGCGATCGAATCGCCTGAATACCAACCAAAAATCGCTTGGCCTGGTTAAGCTCGTCCGCCGTCGGACTCGTAGTGACCATGCGGTTCATTTCATAGGTCATCTCGTTATAGGTAGCTCCGGTGACCGCGTTGCGAACATCCGCGTGACTTATAAAATCCCCGGCCGCTCGGAAGCTGTTCAGCGTCGTAAAAGGCGAATACGTGTAACCCTTGTCCTCACGAATGTTCATCGTTAAGCGCGAGCCGAACGTCCCGCCGTAAATCGCATTCGCCACCACCGCCGACTCGTAATCCGGATCGCTGCGCAGCGGACCTCCGGCGGCAAACTCGATCGTCGTCTGCACCGAGCCAGGCCGTTCCACCAGAAAAACCGCGTGCGTCGGCGTGGGATTGAACCGTGCCGCCTCGGCGATCGGCGACTCTGCCGGAGCTTTCCAGCTCCCAAAGTTCGCCTTCACAAGTTCCAGCATTTTTTCGTTCTGAAAATCTCCTACTGCGACGAACACCGTCTCGTCCGGACGGAACCTTTGCGCGTATATTTTCCGTAAGTCCGCGGCGGTAGAAGCTGCCACGGATTCTTGTGTCGGGGAAATCACGTGATAAGGGTCCGCCCCGAACAAAACTTTGGCCACTGCGCGCGAAGCGAGAAAGGAAGGGTCCGCTTCCTGCTGTTGCAGCGAATCCGCCAGATTTTTCTTCGCCAGCGTCACCTCATCGTCCGGAAACGTCGCGTTTTGCAAAACGTCCGCCAGAACGGCAATCGCCGCCTCCGCCTTATCGGCGAGGACCGTCGTCGAGAGTTCTATATCGTCCCGATAGGCCGCGGCGCTTAGATCTCCGCCCGCGCCCTGAAATTCTTCCGCGATTTTCCGGGCCTTTCGCGACTTGGTTCCCTGATCGATCGTATTGGAAAGCAACTCGGAAATTCCCGGCCGGTCGTTCGGGTCCGCTGCGAATCCACCGCGAACGGCGACCGCATAAGACAATTTCGGAAAGCCCGGCTTCGATACCAGCCACACCGTAAGCCCGTTATCCAGCTTGGCGATCTTCACCGCGGGCGCTTCGACCGTTTTTTCCGGTCCGTACGGCGGCAGATCTTTTGGCAATGGCGCCTGTTTCTGCGCCAGGGCGCACGACGCAAACAACCCAACAATTGCAACGAGTTTCAGGACTCTCACTGTGCGCCTCCGGACTTCCCGGCGTCCGGACTAGCGGGCGCGGGAACTCGATTGATGATCGTTCTGTTCGTGCTCACCAGATATTTCGCGGCAAATTCCCGCACCTGCTCCGGCGTAACTTTCGTCAATTCGTCCGGTATGCTGAACACCTCATCGAAACTTCCCGTAAACAGCACCGCGTGCGACAGCGCCGAAGCCCGCGTGATCGGAATTTCCAGCTGCGCGTACAAATCCGAGCGCATCTTCGTCACCACGCGTTCTAGGTCCTGTTGGCTGGGCCCTTTGGTGGCCAGTTCGTTCACTGTCGCATCGTACGCCGCAAGCACTTGATCCTCAGTCACATTCGGCGGATACACGATGAACGAAGTCATCAGCGTCGGCCCGTTGTACTCGAACGGGTTCCCCAGCGGCCAATTCACTCCGCCGTCCACCGAAAGCGCCACCTGCTTCTCCTTCACCAGCGCTTGATAGAGCCGTGATGCCTGCCCATTCTGAAGTAACTCTCCCGCTACCGCGCCCGCCAGCGCAGTCGCTGAACGGGGAGGCGGCATGCGGTAACCAATGGCCAGCGCGGGAACCCTGGCAAGCTTGTCGGTTTGATTTTCACGGCGTTCGGCGGTTTGCGGTTTTTCCTCTAGCGTAGGCCGTGGAGGCGTCGGCCGCGAAGGAATGCCCCCGAAATATTTCTCTACCTTTTCATACACCTCGCTGGGTTTCACATCGCCAACGATCGCCAGCACCGCATTATTCGGCGCATAGTATTGTTCGTAAAATTTCTGGACGTCCTCGATTTTCGCCGCATCCAGATCCTTGAAATCTCCGTAAAAATTGTGCGCGTTCGGATAGGTGTCAAACGCTTTCCCCGGCAGGTCGATGGCGAAGAATAGCCCGTACGGCTGATTCATCACATTCACTCGAACTTCTTCTTCCACCACATTGCGCTGGTTTTCCAGGTTCTTCGTCGAAAAATCCAGCGTCTTTAAGCGGTCGGCTTCCAGCCAAAGTATTGGGTCCAGCGCGGACACCGGAGCCGTCTCGATATATTCGGTGTAGTCATAACGCGTGTCGCCGTTCGTCGCCCCGCCCCCGCTCTCAATCACGCGATCGAAAATCCCCTTCTGCGAATTCGGCGTGCCTTCGAACATCATGTGTTCGAATAGATGCGCGAACCCCGTTCGCCCCTCAGGCTCCAGTCGAAAACCGATTCCGTAGCTGATGCAGATTCCAAACGTGGGCGCGGAATGATCCTCTGAAACCACCACGGTCAGCCCGTTTGGCAACTTTCTCATCGAAGTGGGTGGCTTCCATTCCTGAGCGTTCGCCGAAGTCGCCGGCAACAAAACCGCGCAAAACGCGAACAAGCACAGCAATCGTTTCATATTTTTCGCCTTCCCTTTTAAAGAGGCCCCGCCCCGGCAAGCCGCAGTGAAGTGTTGAACGCGCCACAAAAGCGCACCGTATATTACCTTGCCCCGGGCGAACACAAATGTAAATTCTTTGCCCTTGTGATACTTTCACGGTCGCGCTCAGCCTTAAGTACACGTCCAGCAACGGGAGACGCACTCCATGATTCGACTGGAAATAACCGCAGTTTGCAGAACGTTTCTGCAACTTTCATTCCTCGCGCTCCTGCAAACGCCCGTGTTCGCACAATCGCCAACGGTCAAATGGGAAGAGCTAACCGCCGCTGATTTCGCGAAAGCAATCCAGCAATCCCAAGGCACCTGCATCCTTCCCATCGGAATCCTCGAAAAACACGGTCCGCACCTTCCCCTCGGCACCGACTTGCTCAATATCCGCTACATCTCCGTCACCGCCGCCCAACAGGAATTTGCGGTCGTCTTCCCTGAATATTATTTTGGACAAATTTTCGAAGCGCGCCACGAACCCGGCACAGTAGCTTACAGCGCCAAAATTCAGTTAGAGCTTTTGCAGGAAACCACTGACGAGATGGCCCGAAACGGTTGCAAGAAAATCGTTATCGCTAACGGTCACGGCGGCAATGAGAGTCTGCTTCCCTACTTCGCGCAAACGCAACTAGCTGTGCCGCACGACTACGTCGTCTATGTCTTCCCGCTGCCCGAGCATCTCGATCAGCCCGGTCGTCCCTCAGTTAAAAAACCGGATGACATGCACGCCGGCGAGACCGAAACATCGCACCTCATGATCTCGCGTCCTGATTTGGTTCACTTCGACCGCGCGAAACAGGAATCCGGCGCCGACCAGAAGGGCCTGAACCTCCCCGACACGCTCTACACCGGCATCTGGTGGTACGCGCGTTTTCCGAATCACTATGCCGGTGAAGGCGCACTCGCCACCAAAGCGCTCGGAGAATTCGACATGAAGGAATGGACCGGCGAACTTGTAACCGCGCTCCGCGCCGTCAAGTCCGACTCCGAAAGCCTCAAGTTACAAAATGAATTCTACGAAAAATCGCGCCATCCCCTCGACACGAAATGACCGCCCACAATTCACAGGAGTACAAATCGTGAAACGCTTCTTGCTCGCCTGTATCGTTCCAATTTTATTCGCGGCCTCCGCGTCCACGCCGGAATATTCCATCCAGGCCATCCGTTATGCGAGTTCCCCCGACGTGCCAGTCTCCGAGCTCGTGATCGGCGCGCCCAAGGACGAGAAAATCGAAATCGCCTTGGTCATTTGGCTGATTCGCGGAGGAGGCCACAACATCCTTTTCGACAGCGGCTTTCACCGCGACACCTTCATCAAAGATTTCCCCATGAAAGATTACTTGCGGCCCGATGAAGCAGTGCGGCTGGCGGGTGTGCAGCCCGAAGAGGTCACCGATATCGTGATCAGCCATGCGCATTGGGACCACATGGGCGGCATTGACCTTTTTCCCAAAGCCAACGTGTGGATTCAAAAAGAAGAATATCGCTATTACACCATGGACGCGTGGCAACCTGGCGGACAGCATGGCGGCATTGAGCCGGAAGACGCCAAGCAATTGGTGCAATTGAACACCGAAGGCCGCATCCGCCTGGTTGACGGCGACAACGTGGAAATTTTCCCCGGCATTCGCGCATACACCGGCTCGCGGCACACTTATGCCTCGCAATATCTTCGCGTGGAAGGAACTCCTAACTTCGTGCTAGCGTCCGACAATTGCTATCTCTACCGGAATCTCTCGTCCCACATGGCTAGTGCAACTTTCAGTGATGCCGACCACGCCGCCAATATCGCCGCGCAGTCGCGCATGATCGAACTCGCCGGCTCTCCCGACCGTGTAGTCCCCGGCCACGACTCCCTTCAGTTCCAAAAGTTCCCCACGGAAGGGCGCATCGCGAAGATCAAATAGAAGGCCAAATAGTTGTGTTGGATTAACGAGGACGAACCCGCGTAACTCTCGAGCCGTAGAAATCTATCGCGCGGGATGAAGTTGAGGATGTCCGGAAGCCGGTATCGCCCGACCTTCCAGAAGCCGCTTCGAGCGGACAGCGCGATGGCGTGCGAGAAGATGTTTCTGCGCCCGGCGTCCCCACGAGCGTACGAAATAATAATTCAGCGTCCCGCCAAACCCCGCGCTGAGAACTGGAATTAGCCTGCCCGACCATTTTTCCGCGACTTCCGTTCCCACCTTCACCGCGATGCGGTCGATAATTCGCGGCACCAGACGCTCGATTGCCTGCTTCTCCAAAAAGTCTCGCCCCAAGTCCACGCCCGCCGCGCTGGCAGCGGCCATCCATAGCTCGCCGACTTCGTCTTCGGTGGAATACTCAAATCCGTGAATCAAACTCAACTTCTGCAGCATGCGAATCGTAATCGCGGAAAGAATTCCTGCGTCCGGGATGATCGTCAGCATGCCTCCCATCCCCAGTCCCAGGCCCTCCAGGGTCGCTGTCCTCATGGACGACTTGATGATGCGGTTGGCAATCGGCGTCACCACTTCTTCGCCCATATAAAACATGTCTCGCCACGACTCAATCGGCAGTTTGTGCGCACGCTTGATCTGCTTCAGAAATTTTTGCGGATCCACCTGCACGGTTTGGTAAGCTTTGCGGAATCCCGCAGCAGACGACGTTTGCATCAGCCGCGCCAGCACGGAGTCTTGTTTTCGTCTTGGCATGCTATTTCGATGCGCCCAACGGCCCACGAGTAACGCAGGTAACGTCGGCCACAGTATGCTCAGAATAGCAGGTTTACCGCCCGCCGTGGGGCGGGCAATGCAGCCCACTAAATGTAGCTCACCTCTTGAGAGGTGAGGGTTTCAAAGCGAAGGATTTCACTCGCCTGCCACAACGCCGATGATGTTCCAATAGCGAACTACCAGATAAACTTCGCTCCCAGCTGAATATGCCGCGATCCACCTGATCCAATCACCGGATTTGAAGACGCTACGTCCGGCGTAAATTGAGCCATGCCTGCGGTCCCAGAACACACGTTCGCAGAGTTACACACCCCGTTAAACAGTTCCCCATTGACGTCGGTGAAATTGGGATGGTTCAGGATGTTGAAAAACTCGCCGCGCAGTTGCAGCGTAACGCGTTCACCCAATTTCGTATTCTTGTTGACGGAGAAATCCCAGTTAACGAAATCAGGGCCTCGAAAAATGTTGCGGCCCATGTTGCCAAACGTGCCGTTCGCCGGGGGGGTCAACACTGTATTTCCCGAGATATAACACCCTCCGAAGAACTGCAGGTTGGCTTGCGCCCCCGGATCAGGCCCAGCGGCAGCGATGCACCGGGGATCACTCGCGGTAACAAATGGAATCGTATTGTTTTTCGACCAATGAATATTGTTTGGGCTGCCGGTAATGTTCCAACGATCGTTGAATTCACCGGTGAAGCTGAAATCGTCATCGCCGTCGAACAAACTGAAAGGCATTCCGCTTTCGATGATTACGATCGAATTCAGCTGCCAGCCTTCCAGAAGTTGAGCAAAACTCTTGCGTCCCGGAATTGCATACGTAGCCGCGAGCGTGAAACGGTGTCGCAGGTCGAAATCACTGTTGCCGCGTTCGGCGCGCACGTCCAAGCTGTTCTGCACGTTAAAGTGCCGGTTGCTCGTGGATTCGTCAATCGCGTGAGCGTACGTGTAGCCCGACACGACGTTAAGTCCCTTCCACGAGCGCGTCTTATAAGTCACCTGCAAGGCGTCGTAGCTGGAGTTCATCGCATTCCCGAACTCGGTGGTCTCGCCAAGGAACGGATACTGGTTGAAAAATGGTCGGTTCGCCTGCTCGCACCCGAATTCGTCGCCCCCACCCTCGAAACAAGCAGCGGATGCTGTCGGATTAGGCTGATTGATGTCGAGCAGGCTGAAAAGTTTTACACCACGTTGCCCCACATATCCCACTTGCAACGAAGACCAATTTCCAATCGCTCGCTGCACGTTTGCGTTCCAGAAAATCGTGTAAGGCGTGTCGAGATGATTTCTTACAGACGTAATGCTGCATGGCTCATCCGCGCTACAACTGGTCGGCTGCCCCAAGAATGGAAATACCTGCGCAGTGGAAGACGTCCAATTCAGTTGGTCCCCATTCGGTTGTATAACTGCCGCAGTGATTGTCCCACCTCCAGGAGTAACTCCTAGAGCTCCGGTAGGAATTACGTTAAGCCCGATTCCACCTCCGGCAGTCTGGCCGATAAAGTCGGATATTGGAGCCGTTTCGTAAATTATTCCCGCGCCTGCGCGAAATACCGTTTTTCCATCTCCCCAGGGATCCCAGGCGACTCCTAGTCGCGGCGCGAAATTATTGTGTTGTACATGATAGGGCGTTGAAATCTGTTTGCCCACCTGAGCAAATCCGATGGTGGGTATGAAGTTGGCCAACAAATCGTCCTGCTCGTGAATCACACCCGAAACATCGTAGCGAAGCCCCGCGGTAATAGTCAGTTTGGAATTGAAGTGGAATTCATCCGCCACATAAGCCGCGAATGCATTTTGCGTAACTATTCGGCGAGTGTTTCCCTCCAGAACTTCCCCCTCTTCCGGTCCGCACGGAGACGGAAACTGTTGGCAACCCGGATCGAACGATCCAGCTTCCAGGAAGTCTTGAAGAGACTGAAAGAAAATTTCTCCCTTGCCGTGACGGTTGCGGGTATTGTCAACAGATCCGTGGCGAATCTCGACGCCGAAGTGAAGATTGTGACGCCCCTTCAAATATGCAATGCCCTCGGTGCCCTGGTAAGTCTGCGTAGGCGTTGTGAACAGCGGATATCCGTTTCCTCCGCCGAGTTGGAAGAAGCCGCCGACGTCGATCTCCGGTAAGCCGAAATTCATTGGATTGGTCACGCCAGTATTAATCCCGGTTGTCCCTGGATATGTCGCGGGATTGAGGGCGTGGTCCGCCGAGAAAATTCGCTGCGAAATTCGGTTATACCCGAAACGCGCTTCGCTCACTATCCGGCTATTTGGTGTGTAGGTCCAATTCGCGCCGATAATCTGCGGACGCGAAGCCGCCTGCGACAGGAATTGCGGCAAAAGGTAATCGCCGTCCTCTTCTGTTTGCGTGCTGTCCGCAAAGAAGTAGCGCCCGGTCAATGTGTTATTTTTAGAAATGTGGTAGTCCAGTTTTACGATCGCGTTGTCTGCGCGGTTCGTGTTCGCTAGATCTTGAAAAAGCAAACCGGGACCGGCTGCCCCCGTGTTCGTCGGATAAAGACCCGAGAGTGTCATGCTTAATGGGTTGATCACGCAGCCGGGGAGAGCCTGACAATGAGTGATGACGTCCGGAATGCTGTTCGTCAAATCGCCGCCCAGGGACTCCGTGTTCGGGCTGTCGGCTAGGATCGGATTACCGACCTTGCTCCGAACTCCTTCGTACGCTCCAAAGATGAATAGCTTATCTTTTATGATCGCCCCGCCGGCAGAGCCGCCGAACTGATGAAGAATTAGCGGGGCCAAAGGCGTCCCTACTGGATTGAACCAATTCCGCGCGTCCACCGCGCTGTTGCGCGCGAAGTAATATGCTGTACCGTGGAACTCATTCGTTCCGGATTTCAAGCCGATTTGTACAACCGCTCCCGGCTTCCAACCGTATTCCGCTGTGGGATGCTCTTGCGTGCTGAACTCCTGAATTGCATCAATGGGCAACAGACTTGCCGGCGTGCCGCTTACACCCTCTTCATTCGCCACGCTTGTTCCGTAATACAGGTCGTTATCGTCCGTTCCATCCACCATGTAGTTGTTGTCTTCCGGCCGCGCGCCGTTGGAAATAATGGAGTGGAATCCACCGCCAGGCGTGCGGTCAACACCAGGAAGAAGCATGACCAGGTTTTGCCAATCGCGTCCTTGCACCGGCAAATCCGTGATTTCTTTGTTACTCAAAGAGCCGCCCAGCGTGGGATTTGTCGCGTCCAGTAGCGGGGCAGCGCCGGCGTCAACAACCACAGTCTCGGTTACTGTGCCGGGCTCCAATCTCAAGTCGATGCGAATGTCATTCGTCACCTCGACCCTGACCACGCTGCTAACTGTTTTCTTAAAACCTGGCGCCTCGGCCGAAACCGTATACAGACCGGGCTCCAAGCTGGGCGCCACGTATTCGCCGGTTTCGTTCGTCACCAGTTCGCGCGAAACTTGCTTCCCAGTATTCGTCACCGTGATTTTCGCGCCTATCACCACGCCGCCGGACGAGTCGCGGACCGTGCCGAGAATGCGCCCTTCGTTCGTCTGAGCCCACGAGGTAATCGTGAAAAAAAGAATGGTTGCCAGGGCAATACTCACAAAGCGGAACTGTTTCATGGCCTGCTCCTTTGCCAACAGCTCGATGTTCAGCTGGACGTCCAGCTCGAACTTGAACCTGAGCTTGCTACCGAATCTGGAACTCGATCTTGGTGCTCGGTTTTGGTACTGCGCTGATTTTTAAATTTCTGTGATGGTTAAATCGAGAACGCTGAGAGGAGTTGCCGTTCCGAAATTACAAGCCCGCAGCGAGTTTACCCAGGTCTATGAGGCAGCTAAGCGCAGGGTGGCCCAAGGACACCGTCAGAAAAAATTTCCCCGTGTTGAAAGGACTACATCCCATAAGAAAAAAAACAATATGCGCAGAAATTAGTCCTAATACCCATGGAAGTCAACGCGTCTTTTGCCAGCCTATTCATAATCAATTGCCTCATGTGTCACCGTTCGCGGCTGGTCGCAATTTTGCCGGCGCTGTCGTCTGAGTCTCGCATTGGACGAGCAGGTGATTTCGAGACGCAATCTGTTAGCTCTATGCTAATGTTTTTTTTGCGGTCGAAATCTCAAGGGTGACATTTGACGACAGCTGGTTCTGGGCGCAGCGGCCGAGCTTTCACGATGGTGAATGAATTGGCGATAGTGACGTACGTGCTGACTGCACTGTGCGCGGCGGCCCTGAGCGCGGTTTCCACCTTCGCGCAAACAGCAAAGGGCAACGGCTGGGCCGCCTACAGCACGCCGGCGAAAGACGCTCACTCGCCAGGCACACTGAATGAAGCGAATCCAGCGCGCGTACCCCAGTTCGGCGCCGTATTGCTTGGCGGTCACGGCGATGTGGACGAAGCCACCAGCTTCCTCTGCGAGCATTCCGCAGGAGGCGATCTCGTCGTGCTTAGCGCCTACGGAGCCGATGACTACAACTCGGATTTTCACAAAGCTTGCCCGCAAAATTCCGTCACCACTCTGGTGATCACTTCCGCGGAAGGCGCAAACGATCCCTTCGTCGCCGACAAAATTCGCAACGCCCACGCAATTTTTCTCTCCGGCGGCGACCAATCGCATTACGTGAGTTACTGGACCGGCCAAGCCGTCCAAAAAGAAATCAATGCCGACGTCGCGCGCGGCGTCCCCCTCGGCGGCATCAGCGCGGGACTAGCCGTGCAAGGCCAATTCGTCTTTGCCGCCATGGTGGATACGGTGAAAAGTCCCGAAGCGCTTGCGAACCCCTACGATTCGCATGTCACCCTAGTCCGAGATTTCCTTACCATACCGGTCCTGAAAGGCGTCATTACCGACAGCCATTTTTCCCAGCGCGAACGCATGGGGCGCTCGCTCGCCTTCCTTGCGCGCATTGTTCAGGACGGCTGGGCCACCGAAGCGCACGGAATCGGCGTCGATGAAACGACCGCCGTCCTTGTCGAAGCCGACGGCCACGCCCGCGTGGTGGGAAAAAATTCCGTCTACTTCATGACCCTCGATCATCGCCCGGAAGTCTGCGCAATCGGAAAACCTCTAACGATGCGCCACGTTAAAGTTTTAAAGCTCAGCGCAGGAGACAAGTTCGACCTCAAAACATGGACCGCCACCGGAGGCACCGCCTTTGAAGTGAATGTAGTGGACGGCAAAATGACGCGCACCGATCAACCTTGAGTTGCGGTAAACCCGGCTGTGTCACATGAGTCCCGCACCAAAGCGCAATTTTCGAAACGAAATGCCTTCAGGTGTAAATGTAGCGCCGGGCTTCAGCCCGGCATCTTTCTTTACTCTTTCTTTCACGTTCTCATCCCGAACAGCGCCGTTTGCGGACGTCGTGAGGGATCTGCTGTTGCGTTAGGTTTACATGTAGGGCCGGGGCCTCCAGCCCGGCAGCTTTCCTCTCACAAATTGAGCCGCCGCGGCCCGCTGACAAACGGATTGCCGCGCTCGTAAAAACGAAGCAGCCGATGCGCGTCAAGCCTGATTCCAATCCTCACGCTAACGCCGATTTCTCCGGTCGCCCTCGCGGCCGTGCCAAGCCAAAGAGGCCCTTTAGCGCACATGTCCACCCCCTCCAGGCTGGGCGTAATCCGCATCGCCGCGGCCAGCCGCCCGGGACCGCGCGTAAGCTCGGTCAAACGCGCCATCGATTTTTTCCCCGCTCCCGCGCGCACGCCTTTGATGGCGCGATGCCGCTCCATCCAGTCAATTCCCTCCAGCGGCTCCAGCCCGCGCAAAAGAATTCCTTCCCCAATTCCTTCGCGCTGCCCGGAAATGTTGAGCATGTAGTGGTTGCCGTAAATAAAATAAACGTACGCATGCCCGCGTTCGCCAAAAAGCGTACGATTGCGCGGCGTCATTCCTCGAAACGCGTGGCAGGCCGCGTCGCCCACAATATACGCTTCGGTTTCAACGATGCGTCCGCTCAGCCGTACATGCGGCAAGTCGCGCACCAGTGTTTTGCCGATCAGAAACCGCGCCAGCTCAACGGTATCCACAGGCAGTTCGCTGCGCCGCAACCGGCGAATCCGAATTTTAGTGCGCGCAACCTTCATGCGATTCGTTCTATCATACGGACTGCTTTCGCGCGCCTCACAATATTTTCTCGGCGCCGCTGGTAGCACAGGTGATCGATAAAATGTCGAACGACAAAATCTCCGACAAAGAACAAGCCTGGCCCGCGCTCCCCTTCGCGGAGTGGAAAGATACATGCGCCACCCTGCATATGTGGACGCAAATCGTCGGAAAAGTGCGCCTCGCGCAGAGCCCGCTGATCAATCACTGGTGGGAAGTTCCGCTCTACGTTTCCGCGCGAGGCCTAACCACGTCCTCGATTCCCTGCCCCGGCGGAAATTTCGAAATTAGTTTCGACTTCATCGATCACCGCCTCGATATCAAGACGAGCGGCGGCGCTTCCCGCACGATTGCGCTTTACCATCGCACCGTCGCCGGATTTTATCGCGAGTTCATGGAAATGCTGCGCTCGCTGGGAATCAACATAAAAATCTGGCCCATGCCGGTCGAGATACCAAATCCCATTCGCTTCGATCAGGACGTAACGCACGCGCGTTACGAGCCTGGTTACGCAAACCGCTTTTGGCGGATCCTCGTAACCGTCGATTCCATATTCAAAGAATTTCGCGGCAGATTTATCGGTAAAGCTAGCCCGGTGCATTTTTTCTGGGGTAGCTTTGACATGGCCGCCTCCCGTTTTTCGGGCAGGCGCGCCCCCGAGCGTCCCGGTGCGGACAAGATTACAAAAGAAGCGTACTCGCACGAGGTCCAGAGCGTTGGATGGTGGCCCGGCGGAGGCGATGCCACGAGCCCGATGTTTTATTCTTATTGCGCGCCGGAACCCGCAGGGTTTCGCGAGAGCATCGCGCGTCCGGCAAAAGCTTTCTTCGACACAAAACTCGGAGAGTTTTTGCTCTCCTACGACGACGTGCGCGCCTCCGGCGATCCACGAGCGGCCCTGCTGGATTTTTGCCAAAGCACCTACGAGGCCGCAGCCATAAACGCCAAATGGGACCGCGAATCCCTCGAACGCAATCCCACCTAGCACAGGATTCCACTAATCGGGCACTAGTGTGCGATCACGCGACAGACCCTTACGCAAACGAACACCCGCTAATCCTGCGCTTCATTTAAATTATTTAATTTCAATACATTAAGAGAGGTTGTCCTTGGTACAACTCTTGCTACCTGTCTCACAAGAAAATCGGGAGTCTCGTGTGTCCGCTCTCTGGCAAGACTTCAGATTTGGCCCCCGTACGTAGGCGGTGTCGAGCAAACCGACGAAATCTGTCGCGAGCAGAGAGGCTTACCGATGATCGAGACACTTCTTCAAGACTTGCGGTTTTCCGTGCGAATGTACCGTAAGGAGACAAGTTTCAGTTTGCTTGTCATTCTGATCCTCGCGCTGGGCATCGGCGCGAATTCCAGCATCTTCTCGGTTGTAAACGCCGTATTGCTGCGACCGCTGCCGTATCCGCAATCCCAGCGGCTCGTCTATCTCGAAGAAAGCAATCCGCAACAGGGATTTCCTCGCTTCGACGTCTCGCCCGCGAATTTTTTGGATTGGCGCGCGCAAAACCGCTCCTTCGAGAAAATTGTTGCGTTCGCCGAGGACACTTCTAACGTCATGCTCGGCGATTCCCCCGAGCATTGGACCGGCACCGCAGCTACTCAGGGATTCTTCGAAGCGTTGGGGGTGCGCCCCGCCCTCGGCAGGCCGTTTAGCGACGATGATTTCGTCGTGGGCAAAAATCACGTTTTGGTGATCAGCGACGCGCTTTGGCGCGCGAATTTTGGGGCCGATCCCGGCGTGCTCGGGCGCAGCATTTCGATGGACGGGGAACCCTACGCCATCATCGGAGTCATGCCGGCCGGATTCCGATTTGGTGGCGACCAGATTCGTTACTGGAAGCCCTTCGCCTTCGATTCCCAACTGGCCGCTGTGCGTGGCGCGCACTTCATCCAAGTTCTAGCGCGTCTCCGCGAAGGGGTCTCCCTTCCGCAAGCTCAGTCGGAAATGAAGGGGCTTGCGGCGCAGCTCGAAAAGCAATATCCGGATACGAACGCCGGGTGGACCGTTGCCGTTGACTCCATGCAAGAGTCGTCCGTTAAAAATGTTCATGCGGCATTATTGGCTCTGCTGGGCGCCGTGGGGCTTGTGTTGCTGATTGCATGCGCCAATGCCGCCAATTTATTGCTCTCCCGAGCTTCGGTACGCCGCAGAGAAATAGCCATCCGCATGACCCTCGGCGCGGCACGGCGCCGCATCATCAGGCAATTGCTCACTGAAAGTTTCGTGCTGGCTGTCGCAGGCGGCGGATTGGGTTTGGCCATTGCCTTTGGGAGTTCCCGCGCGCTCGCGGTGCTTCCGTCCACTTTGCTTCCGCGCGCTGAATCCATCCATGTGGATGTTCGTGTCCTCTTGTTCACGCTTGTGCTTTCGATCGGCACAGGAATTCTGTTTGGCCTTGCGCCCGCCTTTGCGGCTTCGCGCGAAGGCCTCATCGGGACGATCAAAGAATCTGGCAGCACCGGCCGCGGAGGGCGTTCTGGACTGAGGGGAGCGCTAGTCGTACTGGAAATCGCGCTGGCCATGATTCTCCTCGTCGGCTCCGGCTTGCTCCTTCGTAGTTTCGCCAAGCTCTCGTCCGTGCACCCGGGAGTGGCAACCGAAGGCCGCCTCACCTTTGACGTAAGCTTGCCGCGCGCCCGATATCCCAAGCCGGACAAGGCGATTCAGTTTTACCGGGAGGCGCGGAGCCGGCTCCAGGCGCTTCCGGGCGTGGAATCCGTCACCATGACTTCGCTCGTGCCGGTCAGCGGCGATGCAACAGTCTGGGCCTTCGGAATCCAAGGGCAGCCCGACTCCGCATCGCTTCCTACCGCCGAATACTATCTCGTGGGTCCGAACTACCTGCGCAACATGGGCATCCCTTTGCTGGCCGGCCGCGACTTCACGGAACAGGACGGAGCCTCAGCGCCCCACGTATGCCTGATCAATGACTTTCTCGCGCGGACGGTGTTTCACGGCCAAAACCCCATCGGCCAGCATGTCCAGACTGGAAGGCACTACTCGATCGTTCGCGCAATCGTGGGAGTGGTTGGATCCGTCAAACAGTTCAGCCTGCAGGATGAGGAAACGTTTCAAGTGTACGAGCCTTACGAACAGTTTCCGCAACATAGCATGACCTTCATCTTGCGCACGTCGGGAAACGCTTCCAGCCTGCTTCCAGGAGTGCGCCACGCCATCCAGCAAGT
>Ga0210388_10001565_pt1 | contig 17968 bp, 15 predicted proteins | sample IncBWC19OmetaG_FD_155485 | JGI IMG/M metagenome (GOLD analysis project Ga0210388, IMG submission 155485) | Forest soil microbial communities from Barre Woods Harvard Forest LTER site, Petersham, Massachusetts, United States - Inc-BW-C-19-O ... | reverse complement strand
TGTTTGGAATCGACCACGTGCAGGCTGTAGTCGACTATGGCTTTGCCCAAGCGGTCCCACTCCACCGCCGGATTGCGCGTGGGATGATCGGAATCCAGCAAGTGCCGATTCTCGATGAACAATAGTGTCTCCACCACCAGTGGCGGAATGCTGGAATAGCTGGGATATATGCGCTGCGGACGCTCGAACGAGTACATTTCGCGGCCATCGCGGTCAACAAGTCGCAATCCCGCCTGGTCTTTCTGGTTGTAGACCGGATAGAGTCCGATGTCGGTGAGCGATGTGAACAGCCCGGAGCTGTGAGCTTGCGCCTGAATCTCATAGCCGTGGGCTTCCAGGCGCGAAAGAAATGCAGGCATTCGCGAGTAGCCGAGCGTCTGGTCGTAGGGGCCTGCCGCAGGGTAATGAATGGCAGCGCTTTTTCCTTCCGCGAGCTGATAAGAAAGATAACGGTCGGCTTGGCGAAACACGATCGATTCAAACCATGAATCCTTCAGTTCCAGCCCTGCGGCTGTAACGATTGTTACGCCCAATACTGAGACAAGTGCGATACGTTGCGCGAGTTTGTTTTGTGACCATCCAAGCCAACTGCTTGGAAGATCGCCACTCCATTCGCCTTTTTTGCTCATCCACTCACCAGTAGCCACCGGGTTACCGCTCCATTCCGGATTGACTGGCAGGATCTACCGAAACCAGCAATTCCAGGCTTTGTCAAAGCATTTCGGGTGCCAGAAGTAACATGAGCTCTGAATTATGGAATTGACGTCGAAGTCCTTTGATTTGCGCTAGCTACTGTGCGGAATTCGATGCCCGCTGTCGGCTGGTGGTCACGGATCTACGTTTGGCTCTGCCACGTGACAGCGAGTTACTTCGGCACGTGCCGGAAAATGAGCATCGCGCCTCGCAACACCTTAGAAGAGCGAATTCAGGTTGGCGCGGTCAAGTGCGAGCAGCGATGCTAATCGTCGGTGGAAAACCTTCAACGCGGAGAACGGGTAAAATCCCGGACTAAAGCAGCGATCTCATCGGCTGCCGTGTCCAACGCGAAATGACCGCCGTCGAGGATATGAACTTCAGCTTTTGGCACATCCCGCCGGTAGGCTTCCGGCTCCGATGGGTCGAATGAGGACTCGTACTTGCCCCAGATCACCAACAGGCGCGGCTGTGTCTGGCGCATCCACGCTTGCCATTTCGGGTAGGCCTCCACGTTAGTTCGGTAGTCGTAAAACAGGTCGCTTTGAATTTCGGCCTGGCCGGGCTGGTTAAGGAACGCAAATTCGTCGGTCCACAGATCCGGGTTGTAGCGATCCACTTTCGGATCGCTTCCGACGTGTCGTGTCCGTGTTGTAGCTAGCGACAGGAGATTGGTACGAAGTGCGCTTTCGTTGGCCGCGCGATCGGCCCAAAAGGCCCGCCGAGTTTTCCAATTGGCTCCCAGACCTTCATTGTGCGCCACAGCGTCCTGAACGATGAGCGCCTCAATCCGGTCCGGATGGGCCAAGGCCATGCGGAAACCTACGGGCCCGCCATAATCCTGCATGTACAGCGTGTAGCGCGAAAGCCCCAGCGCCTCAGCAAAATGATTCGTGATCTCGGCGAGGTGATCAAAGGTATACGCAAATTTCTTCGGGTCCGGCCAGTCGCTGTGTCCGAAGCCCGGGTAATCGGGCGCTACCAGGTGAAAACGATCGGAAAGCCGGGCCAAGAGAGGCTCGAACATCCGCGATGAAGACGGTAGCCCATGCAGCAATAGAAGCGTGGGCGCGTCTTTCGGGCCGGCCTCCCTGTAAAAAATGGAGAGCCCGTCTATCTGGATGGTGCGATAAAAAGTAGGGTGTTCCACGAGGCGTCCCTTTCCTTGACCATGCGCCAGAAGCTGAAGCGCCAGCATCAGACTGAGCCGCCACATCACTGGTCCGCCAACTCGAATATAACTTCCAGTTCAACCGGCACTCCGAGTGGAAGACTGGCCACTCCGAAAACCAGGCGCACCGAGATCTTGTCTTCACCGAAAATCTCGCGAAGAAGTTCCGAGGCAGCGTCGGCAATTTTCACCTGATCGACGTCCCCAACTGTCGCGATGTAGACTCCCAGCTTCACCACGCGAGACACTTTGTCCAGCGATCCAAGATGCTGCTTGGCCACCGCGAGCACGTTTAGAGCGGCCGCGTACGCCGCCTTGGCGCCCTCGTCGGCGTTCAGTTCCTTTCCCACACGTCCTAGAAATTTGGGTTCGTGCCCCACCGTTGGAAGCATTCCGCTCAGAAATAACAAGCTGCCTGTTTGAACTGCAGGTACGTACGCGCCAAAGGGCGTCACCGCCGCCGGCAGCTTGATGCCGGCACTCACCAGCATTTCTTCAGCGCGCTTTACCATTTGCCGTTATGCATCCCCGCGTCCACGTGGAGCACCTCCCCGGTCACATATCGAGCTTCCGTCAGATAAACCACGGCTTCGACAATGCTCTCAATATCCGGAAGCACGCCCATCGGCGAAGCGCTTTGTAACGATTCCCTCGATTCCTTGGCGGTCAGTGGCGTGTCGACCACGCCCGGAGCGACGGCGTTGAAGCGGATACCTTCTCTCGCATATTCCATAGCCAGGCTCCGCGTGATCGCCTCCAAGCCGCCCTTTGTGATCATCGCCAGGCTGCATCGCACGCCGGCGATAGGATGTTCTACCATGGCTGAGCTAATGCAGATAATGCTCCCACCCGTCTTTTGCGCGAGCATCTGCTTCACCGCAAGCTGAGTGGTGTAGATATAACCTTTCAGATTAGTCTCCGAGAGCCGATCAAAATCGCTCTCGGTGTAGTCTGTAAACGGTTTCGCAAAGTAGATTCCGGCGTTGTTAACCACGCCGTCGATCGAGCCGAACGTGTTGATAGCTGTCTCGGCAATCTTTGCGGCAGTTGACGCCTTCCCGATATCTCCATCAACGAAAGCGAGTTTTTCGTTGGGCGACAAACTTGAGTTCTTAAAGTCTCGCGAGTTGGCGACAACGTTGTAACCGTGCTTGACCAAGGCCTGGGCGACGCCGGCGCCGATTCCCTGTGACGCACCGGTCACGATGATGGTCTTCGAACTGGAGGGGGCCATTCACTGCGCACCGTGCAAAACACAGACCGAAGCTAAGATGGTGAAAAGGAGGGGAGCGCGGGAGGCTGGCATGTCGCGATTTCGCCAGTCTCGTCTTTTTTGTTTGTGTGTTGACAGACTGTAGGGGCGAGGCTTGCCGTTCAATAGAAGCCCTTGGCCAGAAGAAACGGAAAGGACGGGAGCTTGATCCCAAGCGGGATGCTTGTGAGATTTCGGGACCTGCAAGAATCAGGCGGTGGGAGACAGTAGGCAGTGATGCCAGAATAGGCCATCATGCTCTGGGGGCGGGTTTACTCAGCTCGGGGTTTTTGACAAACAAAACTCATGTTCTATTTGGCCGAGAGTGCACTTTATCAGCTGGATCCAGTTCTTCCTGGCAACAGGCTCCTGATCGGCCCGTTCCAGAAGAAAGTTGGGCATTCTTTGAGCACTGCTAACGATCTGGAAGGGGCACTGCTCGCGGGTCAGTGTCTGTATCATCTCCGCGACCCCCGCTAAGGTTAGGTTCACGATCAGCAGATCGATCTCAAGGTCAAATGTTCTAATGAACGAGATCGCGTCCCAGCAATTCAGCGCCGGTATACAGGTGCAACCGATCTCCTCAGCGATCTCTCCCAACCAAAATATGAAACCAAGATCCTCATCTACTACAAGGATCGCAGGTCTGCTGAGCGTTCCGTTCATGGCTGCGCAGCGTCAACGACGTGAGAAATTGTTCTTGGAACCTCCGGTCATGTGGCCGGAGGGCAGCCTCCGCGGGTGTTGTTAACCCGCGACTAGAGCCGCACGATCTTGTTGGAATGGATGCCTTTGAGCGCGTTGCGGGTGTCCACTATTAACTTCGCTTCTCCCGCGATCGCCCGGTAGTCAAAGCACGAATGATCAGTAACGATCACCGCACAGTCAGCGTCTGCTAATGCCGTCCCATCCTGGGAGCAAAGGTATAGATCATCTAAGCGCAACGAGGGAACATATGGGTCACAGTAGGTGAGCAACGCTCCCCGCCGATGCAGAAGGTGCATGATGTCGAGCGCGGGCGACTCGCGAATATCATCGAGATCGCGTTTGTAAGCCACTCCCATGACGTGCACATGAGCTCCGCGCAAGGGCTTGGCTAAGTCGTTCAGGGCGTTCTGAATTTTGTCCACCACGAAGTGCGGCATCTGCCCGTTGATATATCCAGCCAGTTCAATAAAGCGCGCTTCGATACCGGCCTGCTTGGTCTTCCAGGACAGATAGAAGGGATCCACAGGAATGCAATGCCCTCCGAGGCCGGGTCCCGGATAGAATGGCATAAACCCGAAGGGCTTGGTAGCGGCCGCCTCTATGACCTCCCATACATTGATGCCCATGCGGTCACACATCAGGGCCATCTCATTTACCAGCCCGATATTGATCATCCGAAACGTGTTTTCCAACAGCTTTACCATTTCGGCCACGCGCGTGGAACTCACCGGAATGACGTGCTTGAGGGCTTGCCTATAAAACAGCGCGCCCATTTCCGTGCATACCGGCGTGACACCGCCCACTACTTTCGGGATGTTGGAGGTGTTGAAATTTGCGTTGCCCGGGTCCACGCGCTCCGGCGAAAAGCAAAGGAAGAAATCCTTGCCCACCTGCAGTCCCGATGCTTCCAGGCTTGGTAACACCAACTCTTCAGTGGTGCCCGGATAAGTGGTGGACTCCAGCATTATGAGCATGCCGGGATGGCAATATTGCGCGATGGCCTGCGTGGCTGACACGATGTAGCTCATGTCCGGATCTTTGGTCTTGCGGAGCGGCGTCGGGACGCAAATATCAACGGCGTCCAGCTGCGAAATCACCGAGGTATCCGTGGTGGCTCGAAAATGTCCTCGTTCCACCAATCCGCTGAGTAAGTCGCCGGGCACGTCCTGGACGTAGGATTCACCTCGATTGAGGCGCTCGACTTTCGATTCCTGGACATCGATTCCCGTCACTTCAAAGCCGGCCTTTGCAAATTCCATCGCTAACGGCACGCCCACATAACCCAAGCCCACCACCCCCATCCTGGCAGTGCGGTTTTCGATCTTCGCGCGCAGCGTCTGAACCGCGTCCATTGCCGGGCTGGCCGCCAAATGGGGCCGGTGGTTAGTGATAAGGCCGGATCTCAAGCCCACTGGTTCCGTCATCTCGTTCTTCTTCTGTACAGTCTTACTAGCTTGCATTCGTTTTTCTTCTCCGATAATGAGGATATTTGGCAAAAGCCCGTTGCGGCAGGAAGCGGTTCGTTAAAGAGTGATGGATCAACCCGCCTTGGCTTTCAATTCCAGTGGGGCCGGCGTTCGAACACGCTCAACGATCACGGTTTCCGGATCTGAAACTTGAGCGGGATCAATCTCCACCAAAACTGAGCGCTGCAACAGGCTCACGGACAACACCAAGCGCCGGGGGCGCTTGAAATCCAGAATTATGCCGGACAACCCCCGCAGCGGACCTTCCTGGATAATAATTGCCTGACCGACGTGGAGATACTCCCAGGGCTGAGCGCAAAGCCGTTGCGCCATCACCACCTGGAGGGCCTCGATTTCATGCTCTTCGACAGGAGCCAGGGTGGAACCTATTCGCAAGATGTCGATGACGCCCGGCGTGTTCAGAACCGGCACGCGAAACAGTGGATTAAACCGGCAGAAAACATAACCCGGGAACAAGGGCAGTTCAATGTCTTTTAAACGGTCCGCCCATCTCCGTTTGGACTTGTAAAGCGGAAGGAACTCCTCATACTGCTTCGCTCTGAGAGCGGTGCCTACCGCTTTCTCGTGCCGGGGTTTGACCCGCACGACATACCACTGCTGATCCAGTTCGGTTCGGTTCATTTGCGCCTCCTCGTTGAGAACAACGCCGCCGCTCCTTTCACCGATCGGAACAGCGCCGGTACGATACCGGCGCTCTAACCGTTACCCAGAAACAACGGCGTCCTGGCTATTCGTACTAAGGGTGGATCGAGCAAATGGGTTTAACGTTTCGCGTGAGAAGTACTAATTTTGCGCAAGTACTCAGCGTTACTACAATGTTACGGAGTAGCAGTTGTGACATACGTTCCACTGACGTCCGGCAAACTGAGACGCGTGACCGGCTTACCCTCGGGATCGAAGTAGCGAGCGCCGCCGGGCAGCACGATCTCCTCGGTCTTGCCGGTCCAGTTCACATAAACTATGCCGCGCTGGCAGGTTCGGGAGTATAAGTTGTAGGGGCTGCCTTTCGACCGGTCTGGCATGATCTTCAGCGCTTCGGTCGGTTCGCCTAGCGCGGCGCGCATGGGCGCATATTCGGCCAAGGGCACCGCGGAGGCGGTGGAATCGGAAAATTCGGGCGCAAAGAAGAAGTTGGGTCCGCGGACCAGAAGGTACACCATGTATCCGGTACGAACCTCGCTGGCGTTACCGCGTGTGGCGATGGCGCGAAGAACTGCGACGCGGCCCAGAGAACCGAACCAGGACAAGGCCGTCCAATCGTTGTACTGCCCCTTTCGGGAGAACTCCCGCGGGTCGTTGTAGGCAATATCTTCAGACATTACGCCGGGGACATCGGCATAGACGTTTTGAAATTTGCTCCAATCCTTCAGGGAGCCGATGTTACACATGGTCTTGATATCCGGCGCCTTCTGGGCCAGCCGGTGAAAAAAACTTTGGATCGCCGACAGATACTGGTCCGCGGTGCGCGGGAATGGCGGATCCCAGGGGATCTCAGTTACGAACCGGCCGGCGTCGTCAATCACTCCGTAAAGATCGAGCCGGAAGGCGCAGTTGTCGATTCCCACCCATTGCGTGGACGGCGCATACCGATTCTTCCACAGCGTGCGGTGGACGTATTGATTTATCCAGAAGTCCAGGTAGCGGTCCGAGCTAACATCCACAGCCTGCATCCAATTTTCGTGGGGCGCCCTGGGAATATTATCGTGCAGATCGAGCGACCATGCGAAATAGACGGGCCGCTTTTTGCCCTGATAGGTCGCCGTCACGAAAATCGGCGGGCGGCCGGCAGCAATCTCCTGCGCCTCGAATTGCTTTAGCTGGGAATAGGGAAAGAACGCAAATTGGTTTTCGTCGGCGGCGCAAAAATGTTGAAATCTGCCATGCTGAATCTTCAGTGCCTCGGGAGACATGCGCGCAAAATACTCGGAGCCGGGAGTGCCGACATAAGCGCCGACATCCCGCCAGTTAAATCCGTTGGGGTAGGCAAATATTAAGCCGATCTCGCGGGGCGTAACGATGCGCCCATCCTTCTGGCCGCCGCCCAGCGTGGCAAGCGCCAGGCTGAACCAAACCAGCAGAATAGCCGACGATGCCAGCCGGGATTTCATGAGGCCTTGATTCCTACCGCTGTCCAGAAGCTAGACGTGCCGAAGCGGATGTCAGTCAAACCGGCGGACTGCATCATTTCTCTAATTTCATCGCGGGTGAAGCGCTGCTCCAGAACAGTTCCAAATCTGTCGAGCGAATCGTTGCGCATGAAGATGAAGCTTCGATTCCGGTAGGAGGTGAGAGGAAAGTTCTCAACCGGCAGGCCCAGCGATTCGCACAGCTTTGCAAACCTGGCCAGGGGCCAATAGATCACCACCGCGAGCACATCCGCGACGAACAGTTTTAGCCGGGAGGGCAGGCGGGAAATGACGTATCGTCCAATATCGGAGATCTTCCAAAGGGCGCGAAACCAAAGCGGGCGATTATCGAACCTGTAGTAGAGATACACCAGGAAAGGCGCGCCAGGTTTCAGCTTCCTGGCGCAATCGGCGATGCCGCGACGTGTGTCGGGTAAATGATGCAAGACACCGATGGAATAGCCGAAATCCGCCGAGCCGTCCGGAAGCGGAATTGCGTCCGCGGCAGCCAGATGCATCCGGCAATTCTGGTAGCGGCTCAACTTTTCCGTGGCCACCTGCAGCGCCTCCGGACTGGGATCGACACAGTGAAGCGAGCCGACGCGGGGAGCGACGAAATACGCCCACCGCCCGGAACCGCATCCCACATCGAATCCGACACTGTCCTCGGATATCATGCTCCAGGGAAAGACTTCGAAGTATGCATCAAAAATGGTGCGCTGCTCGTCTTCGGAAGTGCCGGCATGATCAAACTTATGCCACTCCTGGCCGAAGGAAGCCACTACGGAACGATCGATGTTACTGGAAGTTACCGGTGTATTCATATGTTCGACCCCACCAGAGAAGCTGATTGCGCCGTTGGCTTGAGCCAGGAGACAAACTTCTTAATGCCTTGCTGAAACGGCGTGGTGGGTTGATAGCTTAATAAACTTGCCGCTTTGCCGATGTCGGCATAGGTCTGCGGCACATCTCCGGGCTGTTCCGGCAGAAAGTTTAAAATTGGTTCAACGTCAAGGGCCTCCGCGATGGTGTTGACCATATCGAGCAGCGATACCGTTCTATGGTTTCCCAGGTTGAGAATCTCGTAGCGGGAGTCCTGATAGTCCATTGCGGCGCGAATCCCAGCGACGATATCGCCGACGAACGTATAATCGCGGCTGGCGGCGCCATCGCCATAAATCGGCAATGTTTGCCCGTCCAGCAACATGCGGGCGAACTTGTGTATCGCGAGGTCGGGACGCTGGCGGGGCCCGTACACAGTAAAAAATCGTAGGCCTATAAAACGTAATCCATAGAGATGCGAGTACACGTGGCCCAGCAGCTCTCCGCTTATTTTCGTGCTGGCGTACGGGCTGATGGGCAGCAATACGTGGTCGCTTTCACTCCAGGGAACGTTGGGGTTTACGCCATAGACGCTGCTACTGGACGCAAAAACGAACTGCTTGGCGCCCCATTCCTTAGCGAGTTCAAGCATATTATGCGTGCCGGTGACGTTCACCTGCTGATAACAAAGCGGGTCAAGTATGGAAGGGCGCACGCCAGCCTTAGCGGCCAGGTGGACGATTACATCGTAGCCCCCGCGTAGCCGCCGAAGAGAGGCCAAGTCGCGCAGGTCCAGCTCCACTAGGCGCCACGATGGGTTCAGACGATGCGCAGCCACGTTGGAAAGTTTGGTTGCGGGATCGTAAAACGGATCAAAGTTGTCAAGAACAGTGACGTCCCAACCTTCGGCTAGGAGCAGATCCGTCAGATGACTCCCGATAAATCCGGCGCCGCCGGTGACAAGAGCGCGTTTCATAATTGGCCTTTGCTGGAGAACTATTTAAGCGAAGTTATCCGCGGATAGCGATGATATCGACGGCAGTTTTAGCCATTCCGCCGTGCGGTTTCTTAGAACTTGATAGAAGGCAGTTCTACGATTCTTTAAAATGTCCGACTGATACTCGCGTGCGGTAACCAGGTTTCGCGCCGACATGGCTGACATTCTTCCGGGATTTAGAAGTACCTCTTCCATCCGGCAGCTTAATACGGCCGCATCATTCGGAGGTACGAGATCCTCTTCGGGAAGAAGTTCGGGAATACCACCCACCGTTGTTCCAATGCACGGCAGCCCCCTGGCCATGGCTTCCACCATCGCTTTCGGGAGCCCTTCCTGCCGGGAAGGGAGGACAAACAGATCCGCGGTATCAAGTTCCGCGCGAACGGCGCCGCTGAATGGGAGCTGGCCGGCAAAACGCACCCGGGCCGCAACTCCGAGCTTGGTTGCCAACTGTTCCGCCTCGTGACGATGCCGGCCGTCTCCGATCAAAGTCAGACTAAGATCCAGGCCACGTTTCAAGCAACGATTAAGTGCTTCCAAAAGAATATCCGGCGCCTTATACCAGGTGTCGAAGGTTCCCACATTGATAATCTGTTTCGGATTAGACCCTGGCGTAAACGCTCGTGGAGTGTTGGCGATAGCTTCGGGCGAGAGATTGATGCTGGAGTAGTAAGTGGAAAAAACCTCCGGCTTGCAGGGATAGCGATTTTGCAACGCATACCTGGTCACGTAAGTACACGCACAGGCCCGCCGGCATTCGCGCCGCAGTTGCCGGGAGAACCACCAGCGCAGGGCGGGGCGCAGCGGGTGACTGATCGCGCCCGGCGCAAGGGCATCGTAGGGATCGCCGCAAACTCCGGCGCCGAACGGCCGGCCCGGATCTAAAGATCGCCATAGAAGATCGCCAATGACACACGGCAGTGACAAGTAGACTGCATGCGCTTGAGAGAGGTTGGCCTGCAAGAGCCGGCGAATTGAAAAATAATGGGCGGCGAACTCTTTCATCCCGGAGTAGTTTGGAAGTGGAGCCACGCTGACACCTGGACCCGAGACAGGTCTCGCGCCGGTGGGAAGATCATTGACATGGAACGCGCGCGCCAGGATGGTAACGTGATCGAAGACGTCCAGAAAGCGGGTCCAATAGGAATGTGCCAGGTTCTCAGAAGGCGCCCAGAACCGGCCGTCGGGAGTTATTGAGAACCGCGCACTTGTGTTGACTAAGACTTTCATTGTAGATCCTGAGTAACGAACCGGCTGAAACTTGATTTGAGAAGAGTTCCGAAACGCGATTGCGTCCGGCGCAGCCAAGCCGCGTGGCCAGAGCTTTGTCTTCCAACAGGCAAATCACGGCATCCGCCATTGCGCTGTTATTATTGGGGTCAATCAATAGCCCCGTGCTACCGTGTTCGATGGCCTCCGCTATAGCTGGAATGTTGCTGGCGACAACGGGGATGGCTGCGGCGCTAGCTTCGAGAGCCGCTACGCCCAATCCTTCCAGCCAGGAAGGAAACAGAAATAAATCCGACCGCGCAAGAATGTGAGGTACGTCGTCGCGATAGCCGAGAAATCGGATTGAATCGGACAATCCCAGCTTGCGCGCCAACGCTTCGACAGCCGGACGCAGCGGGCCACCCCCGATCAACAATAATTTCGCGCCCGGATGACGCTGCAGCACAAGCTTGAAAATTCGCAACACTCCAAAGTGATTCTTCTGCTCGGCAAAGCGTCCAATGTGAACAATAAGGGGGGTGTCCTTCTGCCAGCCAAACGATTCTCGAAACGCCTGGCGTTCTTCCGGGCTCGGGAGGCAGGGAAGTTCCGTGCCGTAATAGAGTACTTCGCGGCGCTGGCCATCCGCGCCGCCATAGGCTTCCCGGATGCTGTCCAGCACGCCCTGAGAACAGCCGGTGATCATTGCGGAGTGACGGAGCGCGTACTTCACGCTCATCTTGCCGTAGGCGTTGCGCAGGTGGCTCAGCACCGGCAGGCGCAGTGTCGTATCAGAGGGAAACTCGGTGCAATGGAATGAGGTAATCACCGGCACATCCAAATGTCTGCAGGCAAACGCAGGAAGCCAGCTATAAACCTGCAGGTGATTATGGACAATGTCGTAGGCTCCCGAATTGACCAGCCGCCGCAGGCCGTTTATAAAGCCCCACTGAGTCACGCGGAGAGGCTCAAGATACACGTTCGCCCCGAGTTCGCGAGCCATGGGCGCATAGGGCCCCACCGAATGACCCTTGCAGCACACATCCATCGCGCATTGAGTTCGCGGGATCTCGCCGAGCATTGAAAGCAGCCACCGCTCAATGCCGCCTCGGTTGAGAGTAGTTATTACGTGAAGGACTTTTAGCATTTGTCTTCTATTTCGGAACGTCTATTTCGGAACAACCCAGGTCCCGACGCTTTGCCGGCCCGGACTGGTCAGGCCGCTCTGGTCGATGGCGTACATGTAGATGCCCTGAGTTCCCGCAAAGGCCGGTTGAAAACTGAAGTCGAGATTGAGAGTGAGAGTGTTGCCGGAACCGGAGACGGAGGAACTTCCCGCATTCAGCGTGCATTGGCTGTTCGAGAGAGTTCCCGCCACTCCCGGCGTCACCGGTCCCAAAAAGGCGCTTCCGTCATCGTTCTTCAGATATAGCTTGTTGGCAGCGCGATAATACTCCACGCGGCAGGAGTGTTCTACATAGGCCGTCGGTCCGAAACCCGCGTACGCGTTCGTCAGAGACAGGTAGCCATTTGAATCGGAGTATCGGAACGCGAAAATCTGGCTCGCACCGGAACCTGAATTCGGAGTCACGGAAACCGCAAGCTGCGGAGGCGGCGGCGTGGAAGAGGTATTGACAACAGTGATTGCTGAAGGAAGGCTAGTACTGGGAAAAGGCGAGCCGGAAACATCCGTCAGCGCGCCGGTGGCGGTGTTGATAGAGAACGCGGAAACACTATTGCTGTTACCATTCGTGACGTAGACAAACCCGCCATGGGGATCCACAGCGACAGCACCTGAACCTGTTCCGGAGGTTGGGAACGGTGATCCGGGAACGGGGGTTAGGGCGCCGGTAGCGGCGTCCACCGTGTATCCAAGAACGCTGCCCGGAGCTTGGTAGGCTCCCACGGTCAAATAAACGAACTTGCCGGTAGGGTGCACCGCGACGGATGCCAAAGCCGTTGTCTGGTAAGGATAGTCAGCGGGAAAAGGCGATCCCGGAACCGGCGTCAGCGCGCCGGTGGCGGTATCGATCGCAAACACATCCACGCCTCGGTAGACGGGCGCATATACATATTTGCCATTAGGATCCACGGCTACCGCCGTACCGCTCGGAGAAACCCTGGGCGAAAGATCAAAGGGAGATCCCGGAATGGTCGTCAAAGCGCCGGTAGTAGGGTCGGCCACGATCCCGACTATGAGGCGGGAGTCTTCGCAGGAAATGTAGATGAACTTTCCCCTGGGATCCATCGCCAGATCCATCGCGCCACAGTCTCCGATGCCGAGGGGCGATCCAGGGACGAGAGTAAGAGCACCTGTGGATTGGTTGATGGCGTAGCTGGAAATGATGGCAACATAATCAGCTGGGTTTATCAGACTTGCTACGTACAGAAACTTCCCACTCGGGTCCACAGCCAGACTTTGAGGGATCACGGCAGCGAAAGGAGGCAGTGGCGTAAGATCGTACGGCGAGCCATTCAGAGGCAGCAAGTTACCGTTGGTGCTGCTGATCGCAAATCCGGAGATGCTATTACCGATGAAGTTCGCCACATAGACGAAAAGGCCTAATGGATCGGCGGCGATGGCGAATGATCCTTGTCCAGTCGCAAAAGGGGACTGTGGGGCAGACCGGAGCGCGCCGGTAGCGGGATTCATCAAGTATCCTGATACGCTGTCGCCAGCGGTAGTCGCCGTCCCGCCACTGACCACGTAAACGAACTGCCCGAGTAATGGACCTGCGAACATAGCCAAGCTCATACAAAAAACTAGCGGTGGCGTGCACATAATCCCTCCTCGCTTCGCCTGCATATCACATCGCCGCCTGCAGCGCCTCTATTCCCGGTTCCGCGGCTGCACTTGCATTCTGGTGCTGTAGCCACAGTTGAAACATGAGGATGTCCCAGAGATGGTATTGCCAGGTTCCACGACCCGCCAAATGTTCCTGCCACATCTTCCGAATTGCAACTGCATCGAAAAACCCCTGCTCACGTAGGGTGTTGGCATGGAGCAATTCCTCTGCCCAATGGCGAAGGGGGCCGCGCAGCCAATCGCCCAAAGGAATGCCGAAGCCCATTTTGGGACGCTCAATCAGCTTGGGCGGCACGTATTCATACAGCACTTGGCGCAGGATCCACTTGCCGTGATTTGGCCGCACTTTCATGTGCAGGGGCAGACGCCATGCGAATTCCACCACCCGGTGATCCAAAAAGGGAATGCGGCCCTCCAGGCTGTAGGCCATAGTCGCTCGGTCCACCTTTACGAGAATGTCGTTGGGCAAATAGGTGAGGGTGTCCAGATACATGGCCTGGCTCTCAAACTCCGGCAATTCCAGCCATTGCTCGTCGATCATGTGCAGCGGAGCACGCCGGCCGGCACCCGAAACTACCCGCTCCGGTTCGAACCAATGCGACGCCATCCGCGCATACATGCCCATTGGATCCGGCGAATCCATCAAGCTTGCAATTTTGTGGAGCTTATAACCGGGCACGCGTTGACGCATGGAACGGGGCAGCAGAGGACGCGAATAGCGAAACGCCGTGTCCCAGGTCTGGGCGCTAACAGAAGTGATTGCGGATGCCGCCAAGCGGCGCAACATGCGCGGGCTTTGCTGAATTCGCCGCCATACGCGGCCGCCCCACGTGTAGCGGTTGTAACCGCCAAACACTTCGTCGCCTCCATCACCGGAAAGGCTGACGGTCACATGACGCCGGGCAAGTTGGGAAACCAGCAGCGTGGGGATTTGGGACGAATCCGAAAATGGTTCGTCGTAGATCTCGGGCAGCCGGGCCAGCACCTGCATGGCGTCGTCAGGTGTCACATAGAACTCTGTGTGATCGGTTCCAAGATGCTCCGCCACTGCACGCGCGTCGTTGGCCTCGTTGCACTCCGCGTCACGGAACCCGATCGAGAATGTGCGGACCGCGTTCCTGCTTTGCGCCTGCATGAGTGCGACAATCAGCGAGGAATCGATTCCACCGGAGAGAAAAGCGCCCAACGGCACGTCAGCGTGCATACGCAGCTTCACCGCATCGCGGAGCAGCTGATCCAGCTGTCCACGGGCTTCTTCCACCGAACCGGTAAACGGCTCAGCTTGCGCTCGTTGTACCGAAGAGCGGAGCGACCAATACTGCTGGGTGCTCAGGCCACCGCTCTCTAAACGGAGAATGGCGCCAGGGAAGAGCTTGCGAATATTCTTGTAAATGGAGTAAGGCGCTGGGATGCAATTGAATCGCAGATAACTGGACAGGGCGTCCCTATCGATTACGCCTTCAAACGCCGGATGAGCACGCAGGGCTTTCAGCTCCGAGGCGAACAGGAACGTTGTTCCCGCCCAGCCATAGTAGAGCGGTTTCTCGCCGAACCGATCGCGCGCCAGGAAAAGTGTGCGCTCCCGCCGATCCCACAGAGCGAAGCTGAACATGCCGTTCATTCGCTCCAGAGCGGGCTCAATGCCCCAGTGTTCAAAGCCGGCCAGCATGACTTCCGTATCCGAATGGCCCCGGAATGTTACGCCGGCATTTTCGCCGATCAACTCCCGCCGAATTTGTTCGCAGTTGTATATTTCGCCGTTATAGGCCAGAACGAAACGTCCGGATGCAGAGTGCATCGGTTGGTGGCCAGCCGCGGAAAGATCCAGAATCGAGAGCCGGCGATGGCCCAGCGCGATTCCGGTTTCGGGATCCGCCCAAACGCCGTAGTCATCCGGGCCGCGATGCCGGAGTGTGTTGGCCATTCGAAGCGCAATTGGCTCCATGGCTGATTTCTCGGCGCGCTGGCGTGTATCCAAAAATCCGGCGAATCCACACATTGGGGATCTATTTGATTGCGGTTGTAGACGGAGCACTGGGCGTCCGGCGAAGCCAAACTTCTCTCGAGTACAAGAAACAGGACCGGCCACAACCTAAACCGGTGCCCTCACAGACCACATGGTGGAGCAGCACCGTATTCCTGACCTGCCCCTGCGATTTATGATTTTCGTCAAACATGAGCTCGAGCCGCTTAAATACCCGGTAGGATTTGCCGCAATGCTTCTTCATTTCCGGGTGAAGACCAGACCTTCGCAATTCTAACCAAGCTCATAAGGTTTGCTAACCGTGCGTGATGTTCAGAGCGGCTTACGATAAGCGGGGAAAAAGGACGAGCCGGAAGCCCCGCCATTTCTTGGCTCATCCACTCCCTCATATTTGGTTTTGAGGGAATGGTAGGCATCGCGGTTAAGAATCCACCGGCCGGTGAAGAACGGATGCGACTGTTCGGAGAACATCGATTTGAAACGATACAGCGGATCATCAGTTCTGCTGCCCCGTCCCCCACCCAGGTGAAGGAAGCGGTTGCCGCGGCCGCGCGCCCAGGCCTGCGCCTCGTGAATTGTGAGTTTGGAAGGTGACGCATGAGCGAAGCGATCGTTGGAGCCTAACAAATGAACATTGACAATGCTCCCGTATTCGATCAGCAAGCCAATGGAGGCGATCTCGTCGCCGTAACGGGTGACCAGCAATGTACCCTGCGGGCCGAGTTTCTCCCGAAGTTTCTCGAAGTAGTCTCTGGAGAAGAAATAGAAGGGGCTGGCGTTATTCCGCTTCATCGTGGCGTGATAGATACGCACGAAGTCGTCTAAATGCTGCCACTCCGAATCCGGTGTAACACTCATTTCCATGGTGGACAGGCGACGTAATGCCTGGCGCAGATGGCGGTCGTAAGACCTGAAAATGTCCTCCGGGGTCCGCCTCAAGTCGATGGCGACGGTCGCACCTTCTGCAAACAACTCATGTTCAAAATCGGGGTGCTCCCGATCATCTCGAAGATGGGGTAAAAGGCGATGATTCGCGAGGAGCGGGTGAAATCGGGTGAATACGCTTACGACACCCTGCGAGCGCCACATCCCGGTAAACTCCTGCCACGCTGATAACAAGAATGGCCGATCGTGCTCACATCCGCACGCTACCGGACCGGCATAGCCATAAACAGTGGAAATGTCCTGAAGAGGTTCGGCTGAACCGCTCCGAGAGGACTCGATGTCCTCGATCATCACTGGCCAAGCCACAAATTTGTCCAGGGTTCCGTAGACACAGAGCCATGCTCTCCCCGCTTGGATAGACTCGGTGAACTGGTGGTATTCGGTCCGATGAAAGAAATCGTGCTTGGTACGCTCGATGTAATCAGTCCACTCGCTGCTGCTTGCAGGAATCATCTTGGCAGATGCGCGTAACCGCAAGTTCGCCGGACTCTGCTGCGCATCGGAGCTCGACAAATCGTAAGTCCGCTCCCCTAGATAGAGATCTCCAGGTGCGCGTTTGCGGATGATTCGCGCTGGAGTGCCATAGGCAACTACCAGATCCGGGATTGATCTCACCACGGTAGCGCCCGCTCCGATGACGGTGTGTTCGCCGACCTTAGTTGCATGCGAGATTACGGCGCCGATGGCAATCGCGGAGTATGCTCCGATTTCGACCCTTCCACCAGTGACAGCGCGGGGCGCGAGGCTTGAAAATTCTCCCATCGTTGAGTCGTGGTCCAACGACGAAGAGGTGTTCAGAATGCAGAATTCTCCGATTTTGCATCCCGTGTTCACCACCACTCCGGCCATGATAACGGTGCCGGCCCCGATGGTAACGTTCGGGGAAATTTGTGCGGAGGGGTGAATAGCACTGATAAACTGGGCTTCCGGGACAAGGTCCTTGATGCGTTTCACGATCTGGCTGCGTACCCAGTTATCTCCTACTGCCACGAATACGCAATCACAAATATTCGCGGCAAATAGGGCCGGTAAATCGTCATCGCTGCCGATCACCTGATAGCCCTGCACGCCGGTTGTTATGGGCTTGAAGGTATCCAGCAGACCAACAACCTGGCACCGCTTATCGCTTTCAAGGATTTCGAGAACAACGCGAGCGTGCCCCGCGCAGCCGACTATCACCACTCTCGGCAGAACGGGCGCCGGCAGTTCTGTCCCGGCCCCGCCACGCGGCGTCGTATTGGTAGCTTCGCTAGTCGTCATGGGACGGGGGCAAACAGTGTCATTTACCGCGAACCGGTACAAACGGTCTCTTTTTGCAAATCAGATTCCGGATGGGTGTCCACCAATTGCGTGGCCAATGGGTCGGTGTTCCCGTTGATGCAAGCGCCGGACACGAGATCGAATTCAAAGTGGTGGCCGTTGCAACGGATAATATCTCCGGGAAGAATCTCACCTACTTCCAGCAGATCCTGACCGGCGTGCGGGCAGAAGCGCGCTACTTCGAAGATTTTGCATCCGCTGCGCACCTTGATGGTCTCTTCATCGCGGGGGCTTTTTTCCCAGGCTTCAACAGCCGCCAGCGCGTTTGCATCCGCGAATTTCAGGAGGCCTAGCAGGTGATCGTTGTAGATGTCCGGGTCGCGCCATGCTTTGATGCGGCAAGACAGCAGGAAATCCTCCCAGGGCACGCTACGGTCGAGTAGTGATGGAAGCCAGCGGGATTCAAAAGTGTACTTGTACTGAATATCCTCAAGGTCCGGATAAACGC
>Ga0210388_10001564_pt1 | contig 17968 bp, 11 predicted proteins | sample IncBWC19OmetaG_FD_155485 | JGI IMG/M metagenome (GOLD analysis project Ga0210388, IMG submission 155485) | Forest soil microbial communities from Barre Woods Harvard Forest LTER site, Petersham, Massachusetts, United States - Inc-BW-C-19-O ... | reverse complement strand
TGCGGTCTTTCTCTGAAGCGTCAGTGCCGGTGCCGGAAACATAGACGAACGTCATTCCCGGATTGACACGGCTCAGCGTCTCGGCCGCGGCCAGCGTGAAGTCGTAGGTTACGCGGGTGTAGTCCGCTTCGCTCATGCCGCTTGACGACACGCCGAGGCAAAAGAAGCACGCGTCGAAACCGGCCAACTGGGATTCGAGGCCGGCGTAATTTGTCATTTCTCTGTGGATGATTTCGCTAAGCTTCGCGTTCTGGATTCCGGTTGCAGTGCGGCCAATGGTAACGACTTGCGTTACGTCCGGGTCGCGGAGGCATTCGCGCAAGACGCCCTGGCCCACCATGCCTGTTGCGCCGAAGATTAGTACTTTCACTTAGGCTCCTGTCCGTTCGATGCGGCTACTTCAGCATAGGGCTCGATGCCGGGCGGAAAAGTGTTTGCCGCTGGAATGATGGATACTCTTGGTGTGCGCAGAGCGTTGTTCATGGCGATAGTCGCAGGTTCCCTGGCAGGGGCGTGTTCGCCTCAGATGCCAGCCGCGCCCACCTGGGCCGGTGCAACGGCTGATGCTGCGCTGAGGGCGCCGCAGGCGCGGATTGTGGTGCTGGATATTGGAAGTGGACATTTGCTGGCGACGAGCAATCTTGCCGATGCGGCACATACGCTGGCTGCGCCGGGCTCCACGCTCAAGCCACTGGTGCTTTACGGGCTGGTTGCATCCGGAAGCTGGGACCCGGCGCGGCGGATTGCCTGCACGCGCAAGCTGCGCATCGCGGCGCGGGCCTTGGATTGTTCGCACCCCGCGACTGATCCGATGGACGCTCGCGAGGCGCTGGCGTGGTCGTGCAACACGTACTTTGCCGAGGTTGGCGCGACGCTTGCGCCGGGAGAGCTGCGCCGGCTGCTTGCGCCGACCGGGCTGCTGAGCCAGACAGGACTCGCTTCCGACGAGGCAATTGCGGAGTTTCGCGAACCGCACACACGGGACGCCGAAAGCGTGGCGCTGCTTGGAGTGGATGGGATTCGCGTGAGTCTGCTGGAACTGGCTGTGGCGTATCGCTGGCTTGGGACGCAACTGGCGGAGCATCGAGATTCAGTTGCGGCGCAGGTTGTGCAGGGCGGGCTCGACGACTCAGCCAGCTTCGGCATTGCTGCCGCAGCATCGCTGGGCGGTGTGCCTGTGGCCGGCAAAACAGGGACTGCAAATCTAGGTGCTGGAAGTCCTTCGCATGGATGGTTTGTCGGGCTGGCGCCTGCTGAGAAGCCATCGGTTGTGGTGGCGGTTTACCTGCCGGCAGGCCATGGGGCCAACGCTGCGCGGGTTGCGGGCGATCTGCTGGCGCATTCTCCGTTGAGGCCGGCGCGGCCATGAGGCGGTGTGCGTGTGCGCTCCTGATGGTTGTTCTCACGACGGCGGCCATCGGCCAGTTGGGCGGCCCCGCGGCGAATTCGCCCGCGACGCTGCGCGTGGGGCTTTGGACTCTGTGGCACGACAAGACGATCACGGTGTCGGCTGGGCCTGGATCTACTGGGCCTGCATCTACGGGGCTTGCATCGACGGCAACGCTGCGAACGTGCGGAGGCTGCCCGCCGGTGCCACTGAAAGAGACAACGCAGATTCGCGCTGCGGGCGGGGAGTTGATCCTGCCCGGCAATCGGAAAGCTGCTGCTGTTTGGATATCCGGGACTGCTGCACTCGCGGCGCATGGTGAATCGGTCAACATGCAATATCCGATACGCATCTCGGCGCGTAACGGGGAACTGGTGCTGGCGGTTACGCTGCCGGTTGAGTCTTATGTGGAACGAGTATTGGCCAGCGAAAGCGGCTCGGCCGATGGCGCTGAATCCTTGAAGGCGCTGGCGATTGTGGTGCGGTCGTTCGCGCTGCATGAGAAGCATGGGCACGCCGATTACGACTTGTGCGACTCGACGCATTGCCAGTTGCTGCATTGGGGCGGCGCGTCCGACCGGCGCGCGTCGGCGCACGCAGCTACTCTGGCAACGGCGGGAGAGACGCTCTGGTTTCATGGGCAGCGGGCGGCGGCATGGTTTCACCAGAACTGCGGAGGACGCACGGCATCGCCCCAAGAGGCTTGGCCCGCCGCAAAGTCGCATGGAGAGGAATCTCGGCAGCCGATGCCCTGGCTGATTTCGCGGGCTGATCCCTACTGCACGGCCAAAGGCGCGCGGGAGTGGTCGACGAGCGTTTCACTTTCCGATTTGACTGCCGCGCTGGCGACGGCCGGGCTGGCGCGGCCGGGCTGGACGACGCTCTCCGTGACTCGGCGGGGCGAGTCGGGGCGCGCAGTGATGCTTCAGGTTGGTTCGGCTTCAGTTTCCGCGGAGGACTTTCGACTGGCGGTGGGCCGCGCGATGGGGTGGGGCAAGATTCTGAGTACATGGTTCGAGGTTTCGCGGCAAGGGGACGAGTTTGTATTTCATGGGCGCGGGTCGGGGCATGGCGTCGGGCTTTGCCAGGCCGGGGCTGCTGCGATGTCCGCGCTGGGGCACAATTCAGTGCAGATTCTTGAGCAGTATTTTCCGGGTGCTGCGGTGGCGGATGAGGCCACGGGGCTGGAATGGCAGACGCTGCCCGCGCAGGGATTCTTGCTGCAAACGCTGACGCCGGGTGATGCCGCTTTGCTGCCCCAGATCAGCCAGGCATTTGCAGAGGCGGAAGCCCGCTCCGGCCTGCAGCCCGCTGGAGCGATTACTATTCGCGCCTTTCGCTCGACACCGGCGTTTCGCGATGCGACCCTTGCGCCGGGATGGGTGGCCGCGTTCACTGAGGGCAACTTCATTGCGACGCAGCCGCTTTCGACGCTGGCGTCACGCAAGCTGCTGGGGCCGGTTTTGCGGCACGAATTTCTGCATGCGCTCGTCGAGGGACGTGCTGCGGGGGGCACGCCGCTGTGGTTGCGTGAGGGGCTGGTTGAGGCTTGGGCAGATGGAAAGCCGGGCAGTTCGGCCGCGCCGATGAAGCTGGATGAAGTTGATCGGGCGCTTGCACATGCGGTGACCGAGGCTCAATCCGAGTCGGCGCATCGGGCTGCGGCGTGGTATTCACAGCGGCTGCTTGATCGCTATGGGCAGGCACAGGTAGTGGCTTGGTTACGCAGGGGATTACCGGTGAGCGCGATTGATGCGGCGCGTTGATGTGATTGTGGGAGTTCGATTGCGGAGGTTCGTGCTTTCCCAGGTCCCGACATCGAGATCCTTCGTCAAGCTTAAGATAGGCCCTGCGTTACTGAGCGCTTCTTCACGCGATTACGCTCATCGAGCCGGGTTGCGTGGCCGCGCAGCGGCGTCCGCCCCACCGCAGGTGGTTTATTCTTCCATGGATGCGGCAAACGCTTTCCGTTGCGATGATTGCGATGAACGAGGAGGCGAACCTGCCTCGGACGCTTGAGTCGGTGCGCTGGGCGGACGAGATCGTCGTCGTCGACTCGGGCTCGAAGGATCGGACCATTGAGATTGCGCAGTCGTTTGGGGCGAAGACCAGTTATCACGCCTTAAGCGGGCATGGCGAGCAGAAGAATGTGGCGCTCAATCTGTGCACGTCGGATTGGATTTTGCTGCTGGATGCGGACGAGGTGCTGACGCCGGAGTTGCAGGAGGAGATTCGGCAACTGCTGAGTCGTGCGGATGGGCACGAGCCGCAGTTTGGAGCTTACTGGATTCCGCGGCTGAATCTTTATTTCGGCCGGTGGATTCGGCATGGGGGCTTCTATCCGGATCGAAAGCTGAGGCTGTTCCGGCGCGGGGCAGCGCGGCTGAGCGAGGGCGTGGGTCCGCATTCCACGCCGCAATTCGCTGGACCCAAAGGCAGCCTCAAAGGGGATATGCTGCATTACGCGTATCCGACGCTTGGTGTTTACCTCGAGCATATGGATCGGTACAGCAGCGAGATTGCGCGGCTGCTGGCGGAGAAGGGGCGGACGAGCAGATCACCGGCTGCATTTTGGTGGAATTCTGTGGCGAATCCGGTCGCGACTTTTGTTTATAACTACTTTCTTCGCTTGGGATTTTTGGATGGGCGCGAGGGGTTGATTCTACACATCAATCATTCTGTTTATATCCACTGGAAGTTCATCAAGGCTTGGCGGATCGGGCTGGGGAAAGAGTAGTAGGTCTGTAATTGGGTGTCGACCCTACACAAGATGGGCCACTTCAAAGGTGAAACCCTTCAGTCCTTCCTGTAGCAGCGCGCGATACATGCGCTGCGAGATGCAAATCAAGGGAGTTGGCCGGAGAAGGTTCCGACCCTGCCCGAAGAGAGCGTTCGTAATTGCAATGTCGGAGCCATCCCATGCGTCCCGACGCAAAAAGAGCTCGGATAGAAACTGGGCTACCACTGTATGTCCAAGCGGACAGCGCCAACTGACCTGGGAAGGGCTGAAAGGGTCTTTGCCAAGTTTCATCAGCGAGGCCAATTCGCCCGCGATCCCGGTAACACGAAGCTGCTGCCACTCTCTGCTTTGCTTGATTGGATTTCTGAGGTCGAAAACCGGATGAAATTCGGCACCAGTCAGCTTGTTCTCGGAAAACGCTCGAAGGAACCTTGAAGAGACGATCCATTCCACCCATGCAATTGTCTCCGATATGTCCTTGTGCTGCGGAGCTTGGCGGAGGTCGAGCACAAGATCCGAAATCTGCCGTCCCCAATTGCAATGAGCGCAGAGCGTCTCGTACATCGTGCCGCACTCTTCCCCGCAAGGCTCGAAGTGAGGGGTAATGACGAGCCGCAGAACTTCTGCGTTCATCAATTCTGTCTTGGAATACTTGCGAAGATACCGACCAATTGTAAAGTTGGTGAAGCCGGGTAGTCCTTGTTCTCTTCTTGCTGTGATAAATCTGCGGATCTCCTCGAATTCGGCGGAATTTGGAAGTACCCTGACCTCGACACATTGCGTATCCTTGAGAGTATTTCGACCAACATTTCTGGTTGTAGGAAAGCGAGACTTGAGAAATTCAACCAATTCGTGCTGGTTAAGAATTTCCGACGCTCTCACATTTACGAATTCCGCCATTCAACGCTCCGCTCAAACCTGATATGGATCGTGCGGTGTGTCGTCTGGCGGTGGAATTTCTGCCTTGGCTTTTAGGCCGCGGTCGGGAGGTCCGGTCAGGACGGGAACGGCTACCAGCGCTTCTTCGGTTGGGGGTTGTGCCGGCAACTTGAACAGCGTGGCCCACCAGGCGAGGAGCATCACCCAACTGCCGACGGCGAGGATATACGCGCCGAGCAGCTTCAAACTGACCGCCCAGACCTGAGCAGAGACTGACCCTGCGGGCATTTTGTTGAAGAACCATGCAGGCAGCCACACGCCGGCGAGCGAGGCAAGCACCACGCCCAGCCACCAGCGCCAGTTGAAGAGGAAGCGGATCACTCTGCGCCACCGGACATGCCAGCCCCACTGCGCTGAAGCCGCTGCGATGGGAATCAGTTTGGCTGGCACTACGATCCAGCGGATGATCCACTCAGCATCCGTCAGCCAGCGCTGAATGTGTTCGTAGGTGAAGGTGGTCGAGCGCGAGTGGGCTCCTGCCTTCGAATTCAGGTAGCCCGCCCAAAGCGGAATCTGGTCGTCGCACCAGTCGAGCAGTGCCCAGACGGCCGCGCCAACGGCGATCCAGACGAGCAGGCTAACGGCGCCCCATATCAGCTTGACGCGCCTGCCGTCGTCATCGGCGAAGGCGCGAACGGTTCCGGCTTGCAGCTCCAGCGCGCCGATGGCGAGAAGAACAGGGATCAGAAGACTCAGCGCCACCTGCCAAATGTGCCTGTCAGGGAGGCGCGTCCAGGCCAGGGCGATGAGGATCAGGAGCAGGGTTAGAAAGAACTGGGCGACGACCCATTTCCAGTTGCGGCGCAGGCGGTGAAACATGTTCTTCCGATGGCTCATGGCTGCACCTCCAGGGTTGCCGGATCGCTTGTCGCTTCCACATTCGGTTGATACATGGGGCCGGCCTGGGCGGGGCTGATGGCGAATTTGCCGGGGTTCACGACCTTGAGCAGGTAGACATACTCGCGGCGACCGCTGAACTCGGTGTTGAAGAAAGCTGCGCGGTCATCGTGGAATTCCTTGCGCGTGAACCAGTCGGCCCACCAATCGGGCTTGTTATTCAGCGTGTAGAGCTCGGTGTGATTGAGGAACTCCGTACCCGACGGAATGGGGTCTTCGGCGAGCAGATATTTCCAATCCGATCCATTGACTGCGAGTTTGACGGCGACGATATCGCCGACATGAACGGGGCCGCTAAGGGGAAACAGATCGTAGGTGATGGGATCGGTTGGTTTGGGCTGATTCTTCTTGAGCAGGAAGTAGTCGCGAGTCACGTTCAGCGAAAGTTTTCCCTGCTGCGACAGGCTTTTATCGGCCGAATACCAATCATTTTCCACAGACCAGTAGGTGATGCCGTTGCCGCTCTTGCGGACGGTCACCTGGCCGTTCGCGCCTGCCTGCTCGGGAGTCACATCGACCTTCCACGGCATAGCGAATGCGTCGCCCACGCCAAAATGCCGGCTGCCGACGACGGTGCCATTGACGACAACCTGAACGTCGGAGGTGTTGTTGAGTTCGCCGCTGAGAGAGAGATAGTCGGTGAGCCCTTCGATCACCATGGCGGTCTGCTTGGTCGATTCCCAATACTCGCCATTGTTGCGATGACCGGCGAGCCAGACCGCGGCCTTCGGAAGCAGGCCGCCGCTATGATCCTGGCTCACCAGCAGTTTCAGCGTCAACGCCGTGGTCTCGGCGGATGTGTCGTCCCAGTACTCGAGCAGTCCATCGTAGGTCCCGGCCCAGTATGCATCGGATGCAGTTGTTTTGGCTTTCTTCTCCAGCATGGTTGCGGCTTCGTGCGCGCGTGGGTCTTTGGCCGCGTCGAGAGCCAGGCCGACCAGAGCCAGGCCTTCGTCGCTTAGCTTTTCGCGACTGGACCAAGATTTGTCGAGAGACTCCTTGGGTGCGTCGCCGGTTGTGGCCAGTGCATAAACCACGTAAGCGCGCAGGTCGGGAACCATATCCGGGTGCGCGGCTAGTGTTGCCCTGAGCCAGTCGCGGCCTTTATCCAGATGCGTGTGCCCGAAGGCTCTTTCCGGTTCGAGCTCATAGCCGGCGTCCTTCGCCTGGCCCAGGCCGCTGACCACATAGGCGGTCATGAAGACGCGGCTTGGATCGTCGGGCCACCAGCCCCAGCCTCCGTCGTCGTGCTGGTAGCTATACAGGCGGTCGAGGCCGGCGCGCACCATCACGTTGAGCGTGGTCCGATCGACGGGTGGCTTGAGGTGCAGTTTGTCGACCGCCTGCGCAACGATCACGTCGGGCAGGAAGCTGGACATGGTCTGCTCGGTGCATCCCCAGGGATAGCTGGTCAGGTAGTTGAGAGCGTCGAAGACGGTTCCGGCCACGCTGGGCGCAACCGTGATCGTCATCTTGCGCGTGCCTGCGTCAGAGGCCGTGGGGTAGTTGTAGTGCCAGTCGTTTTGTCCCGCTCCGGAGAACACAACGCCGGACGCCGCTGCGCGCTGTTTGACACCATATGCGAGTACCGGCAGCGTTACTTCGAGCGCGTCACTCTCCTCATCGGTGAGGGCCTTGGCGGTGAGCACGGCGTTGCCGGTGGTGTGAGCCTTGACCCGCCACTCGAAGTAGCTCTCGCCCTTGGCGGGGATATTCAACTTCGTCTGCTGGCCGGAGATGACTTCAAGGCCGCTCACATCCAGAGCAAAGGTTACGTCTTTTGCAGTCTCAAGATAGTTGTGCGCGATCACGCGCAGAGTCACCTCGTCGCCCTGGCCGAAGAAGCGCGGTGCAGCCAGGCGGACGATGAGGTTCTTGCGGACCAGCACGCGGGTAACGGCTCCGCCTGCCTTGCCATCGTCCGTCATGGCGCGGATGGTAGTGCGCCAGGTAGTAAGCGCATCGGGGAATGTGAACTCTACCTTGGCGTGGCCATCGGGTCCAGTGCGCACGCTGGGGTTCCAGTAAGCCGTATCCGGGAAGGCCTTGCGTACCTTGGGGACTACCAAGTCGGAGCCCGGCTTTACCTGCGCCAGCCGCGGATGATACAGACCATTCGCAAGTTGCGCGAGCAGCGGGCTCTTCAGGCCTGCCTGGCCGGAGAAAAAGAAGTCGAACGAACTTTGCGGCTCGAGCTCAACGTAGCGCTTGGGATAGAAAGAGGCTACGATGTCGCCGCTATCGTCGGGTCGCACTTTATAGAGGGCCTCGTCCACTTCGCCGAAGCTGAGGTCGGCCTGGACAGGCTTGTCTTGCGAGTCGGCGGCTAAAACGTCGAAGCTGCCTTTTTCGCCGGGAAGATATTGCGGCTTGCTGGGCGTGGCAGTGATGGTCAGCGTGCGCTCGACCAGCGGAACCTTCAGGCTTTTTTGCGCGGTCACGATCTGATCGTCGTGAACGAGAATGGCGCTGACGATGAGATTGGGCTGAGCCTGCTTCGTGATGGGAATGTCGAAGGCGAAACTTGCGCCGGTGGCGTGCAACACCTGGCGCGACTGCACGCTGTCGCCCTCCGCGGTGACCACGGCCCAGGATTCTTTCAGGCCGGTGACGAGAAGCAGATGCGCGGTGTCGCCAACCTGGTAGGTCTTCTTGTCGGCGACGATCTGGGCCTGCGTGTTTTGGTTGTAATACTCGCCTCCGCCGTTCCAGATCCAGACCCATGTGCGGCCTTCGACAGTGCGTTGTTCGGGAGTCCGGGCGCTGGCCGTCACTTCGAAATCGCCGCTACTGCTGTTGTTGATGGGCAGCGTGACAACGACGGTTCCATCGGCTGCGGTGGTCGAATCGAGGCTGGTGACCGGCGTGTTCGATTGCTGATGGGTAGTTGAATCCCACTTCTCAAGTGCCACGGCAACGTGGACGGGCGTCTGAATGGGTTTGCCGTCGTAGTCCTGCGCGGTGATTTTTACTTTTACCGGGTCGCCGGTTTTGAGCACGTAGCTGATGGGCTCGGCGCTGATGCGGAAAGAGCCGTAGGTTGCCAGAACCGTGGAGTGGCCGCTGACTTCGCGTTCGCCGGCATCGGTGACCCGGGCCTCAATGCGGTAATCCTGATCCTGGTGCTTGGGGTCGATGGCGACGGGGAGCTGGACCGTGAGACGGCCGTTGGCGTCAAGGGTGCCTTCGTGTTCCTGTTGCTCGGTAGCGCCGTAAGTGTCGTCGGAATCAGAATCGGCATCTGCGGAGGCATCGGCAGTGTCGTCGCCTCCGGCCTCGTCGTCCTGATCCTCGTCCCACCAATAGTGCTGCGTCGTGTGTACAACGTACTTCACCTTGGCGTTGGCGACGGGCTCGCCGAAGAAATAGCGGGCCTCAATGACGGCCTGAATTGAATTTCCCTGGAGAATGCGCGCGGCGGAGGGCTTTACGGTGACGTCGTATTCGGGTTTCTTGTACTCCTCGACGTAGAGGTTGCCGGAGCCTTCCATACCATCGAGGTTGATGCTGTAGTAGCCGAGCGACGCATCGGCTGCAAGGTTCAGGTCTGCTGTAACGGTTCCGTGCGCGGAGACGGGCACATCCTGCTCCAGCACGGATTTGTTATCCGCATCGGTGACCTTGAGTTTGATGGTCTTCGCGTCGGGCAGCAGCAGTTGATCGTTCTGTTCTTTGCGCACGATGGCCTTGATGTGGACGGTGTGACCGGGCCGGTAGACGGGGCGGTCGGTGTAGACGTAGGCCTTCAGGTCGGTCGACCGGTTGGACGAAAAACTATAACTCCAAGGAGTTACAAGGGCTGTCTGGTCGCCGTGGTGGGCGAGTATCCAAACATTTTGCGGCTCGGGGCCTCCGCTGCCGTTCGGATCTGGATGCGCGCCGGTGGCGATCATCGAAAGCGTGGCCAGGCCGTCGCCGCCGGTCTGTGCGGCTGATTGCTGCTTGCCGTTAGCCCACAGGGCGACGTCGGCCTTGGCGATGGGTGCGCCGGTTTTGCGGTCGGCCACGTACAAGTTCGTTTGCCCGTTATTTGACCGCGACACAACCGCAATGCTGGTGACGATGGCTACCGTGTACGCCTTGTAGGTGCCGTCAGTGGCTTCAATCAGGTAGACGCCGGCGGCGAGGTTGTCGATGGGGAGCTGCTGAGTTTCGCTGACCAGTGCGGGTGGGGTTTCGAGCTTCCATCGAGCTACGAGCTGGCTCTCGTTGAGCAGCGGGATCTGCGCAAACTCAGTGGCGCCGACCACCTTGCTGCGCTTGCCCAGGCTGGCCTGGCGCTCGCGGAAGCTGTCGCGCGCATCGTCTGTGAACTGGCCGCGGAAGAAATGGCGAACTTCAAACCAGAGATGAGCTTTGTAATCGTGCAGGCGCTCGATCCAGGTCCGCTCGTCGATCTTCTCTTCGGGCGAAGAGCTTTCAGCGCCACCGAAGCTGTGTACATCTTTGAGGCCGGCGAAGAATTTTTGCTCATCGCGAACTTTGTAGACGCGGAACTCAAGAGCCGGGACGTTGCGCGCGAGGAGCTGGATCTTGACGCTTTCGCCGGGTGCGAAGGTGCGGCTCGTGGAGAGCGAGAAGGAGCGCGGCGCGTCTTTGGCGAAGGCTGGGAGGGCGGTTGCCATTGCGACGATAATGGGCAAGACGCAGGCCAAGGCTCCAGCCAGGCGATGATGAAGGGTACGGGCTTCAGCCCGTACATTTGGCGGCCGCATTCCCTCGGCGGCTAAAGCCGGGCCTTTCAAGTGCAAATCATGTACGGGCTGAAGCCCGTACCCTTCAAGGCTCGGTCTTAAAATGCGTGAACACTTCTGATTGCAGCGCCTCATAACGTGCCTCGCAAAATATTCCATCGATAGACGCCGAGAAAGTTGGGATTGCCGGGCAGCGGACGCCATTGCGCCTGCGGATGATCGAGCAGCTCGGCCAGCGCCACGCGGCGCAGCTCGCCGGCTTTCCCGTGGTCCTCGCCCGTGTCGTAAACCACTGCGTGTTGGCCGGCGATGCGCGTGACAATCATGGAGTGCCACGGCGACGACTGCTCAAACTGCCGGTAGAAGAGCAGGTCTCCCGGCTCGGCCAGCCGCACATCGCGGCCTACGAAGTAGGCGTTGCGTTCGACAAGCGTTTTCGCGTCGGCGAATTGCGCGAAGGTGCCGTTGGTTGCGTCGGGCGGCCTGAAGCTGCCGGGAAGAACGCGAAAGAGCGATGCGCCCAGGGGCGTGTCGGGATAGCGCCAGGCGCGAATCTCGCCGGGCAGCGCTGGGACTTCGATGCCGGTCGCGGCGAACCAGGTGTCGTCGTGACGCTTCAGCGCTTCGCGGTAGGCGTAGCGCAGCAGGCTGGCGCAGTCAGTGATTTCGGGTGGGACATCGGCGCGCGGGCGGATGGCCTGGTAGTCGGCGATGGCGGTGAACCACTGGCGAAATGCGGCCTGGTCCGCCGGATCGGTGAGGCGCAGGAAATCCGGCGTCCCATCACCGAAGCGGTCGGTCCATGGGCGCGCGGCCCAGTTGGTGTTCTTGCTCAGGCTGACTGCGCGGACAGTGCCGGCGGAGTCGCTTGCCGCTCCGCGATACCTGCGATGGCCATGCCCATTCACAAAAACAAACAGCCGCAGCAAGAGCAGCAACACCGCAAGCGCCACTATGCCTGCAATCAACAGGCCCGGTGCGCGCGATTTTGTCTGGGAGCTCATGCGGAGGCAGGTCCGAAGTGAACACCATCTTACCGCTAATCGCAAAGCATGCGCGCTGGTTATTGTGCAAATGTATTCCAGGCGGTAAATGCGCACGCGAGCCCCAAGCGAAAAGGCCCTTCGGCACAAGCCGAAGGGCCTTTTCAACTGGCGAGAAGCTATGCCGCGGCGGTTCGTGTCGGCTTGTGGCCGACAAAGCCGTAGAAGGCGATGTAGAGGTAGCAGAGCACAGGGACAACGAGTGCCCATTGATAATTGGTGTTGTCGACAAGCCAGCCAATGAACACAGGAATCAGCGCGCCGCCCCACACCGCGGTCATGATGAGACCCGAGCCCTTGCTGGTCATCGGTCCGAGCCCAGCAATACCGAGTGTAAAGATGTTCGGAAACATGATGGAGTTGAAGAAGCCGGCGAGGATCAAGCACCCGATCGCCACATTGCCGCTTGTAAAAATGGAGAGGACCACGAGGGCCGCGGCGATCGTTCCGAAAATACCGAGCAGCTTTCCGGCTCCGATCTTCGTGAGCATCCACGACCCGAGCAGGCGGCCGACAAGTGCTCCAAGCCAATAGAAGAGCACCAGCTTTTGCGCTTCCGGAGCGGACAGAGCGTGCAGGCCGCCGTGAAGTGAATCGCTGAAATAGAGCACCATGGTTGTCGCGAGGCCGACCTCGACCCCGACGTACACAAAAATTCCGAGGGCGCCCAAAACAGTATGCCGATAGCTCCAGATGCTTCGGCTCAGGAGGGGATCGCCTGCCTTTGCCGGACGGAATTGCTGCGTGGCCTCAACGTGGGGCAGCCGGGTGAACGCGACAGCGATCCCCAGTATGACGAGGGCGAATGCGATTATCAGATACGGTACCCGGACGGTGTCCGCGATTGTCAATTGATAGGCGTGTTGCTCAGAGGCGCTTTGCGTGGCAACAACGGCTGGATTGAGGACTGTGGTCGTCAAAATGAACGTACCGGCTACCCATGGTGCAAATGTGCCACCAAGCGAGTTGAGAGCCTGCGCCAGATTGAGTCGTATCGGGGCACTGTGTTCCGGGCCAAGGATCGAAATATAAGGATTAGCCGCAGTCTGCAAAGCGGCTACTCCGGCTCCTACTACGAAAATGGCCAGGAGAAACAGCGGGAACGAAACCTTTTGAGCGGCCGGGACAAAAAGCAATGCTCCGAGCACTTGAACAAACAAGCTTACGACCATGGTTCGCTTATAGCCGATTGCTTCGATCAGCCGGCCCGTAGGTGTCGAGAACACGAAATATGCCGTGAAAAAAGCTCCATTTGCCAACATCGCCTGCCAGGTCGCGAGCCCCTGAATCTCAAATATCTTCTTCAGGTCCGGAACCAGTCCCATGTTCAGGTTAGTGATGAACCCGAAGATGAAGAACAGCACAGTGACGATAATGAACGGGACGAAATACCCGGGCGACGTAAGCGCCGACGATTGTTTTGTTTCGGTTGCCATACTGATTTGATCCCCGCTTCCTCAAAAAAGTTACGCCCGGTTTGGGCTTCTGTTCAGCATCCTGAATGCATCCCGGTTTCAGGACGGCCGTCCGGCTTCACCGCAAGTTGGTTTACCGCTGCTCCGGATTCCCGGCTTTTGGCTGCACACAACACTATACGGAAAACCCCTTGAGGGGGAAGGGCCGTCCAGCGTGGAAGCGGAGAATCCACCGCCCGCCGCGTCTCTCCTCTACCGCCCGCGGCCAGCATTCCGTTATCCTCAATAGACAGCGAGGAGACACCCGTGGCCACTGCAACGCTAAGCGGCGCCAGGCTGAAGAAGATTCTGGCGGCTTTAGAGGAAAACTGGCACGCGGAGGTTGAGGCATATCACACCTATCTGGCGCTGGCGGAGCGCGATACGGATGCGGTGCGCGCGCAGGTGTTGCGCCATCTGGCCGCGGCGGAGTGGGAACACGCGGCGCTGTGGCATGGGCGCATTGTCGAGTTGGGAGGCAAGGAGCCGATATACAAGGGCAGGCCGGGCGGCGAGGCGGATTCTCTGGCCAATCGAGCCGGCGGCGTGCGCATGGCGCTGCGCCGCCTCGAGATTGAAGAGAGCCGGCACATCGCCACCTATGGCGAACAATTAAAAGCTCTGGGCGACGAGGGATCCATCGCCATTCTCGATCATGTGATTGAGGACGAGAAGGACCATTACCGCGAGCTTGGATCGCTGCTGCGCGGGCACTATGCTCCCTCGGCCAGTGCGCCCAAAATCGACGCCAAGGCTGTGCTCGAAGAGATGCTGGCCAAACGCAACCAGGGGCGCAAACAGCCCGGTGCGTGGATTGGCGACGCAATTTATGGAGTGAACGACGGGCTGGGTGCGATCTTCGGGATTGTCTCCGGCGTCTCCGGCGCGACGGCGGGCGACAGCAAGTATGTCCTCCTGGCTGGGCTGTCAGGGATGATTGCGTCGGCGTTGAGCATGGGTTCCGGCGCGTACCTGGCGGCCAAGAGCAACCGCGAAATCTACCAGGCTGAGATCGCCCGCGAGCGCGACGCTATCCGCATGAACGGGCCTGAAGCGCGTGAGTTGCTCTCGCTCTACTACCAGGTGAAGGGACTGCCTGAGGCAGACGCGCTGCACATGGTGAATCACATCGCCAGCGATCCAGAGCAGTTGCTGCGCGCGCTGGCAAGCGAGCGGCTGGGGTCTTCAGAGGAAGCGCTGAGCAATCCGCTGGTTTCCGCCAGCTCCGGCGCGCTTTCGACGGCTGTCGGAGCGGCCATTCCAATTATTCCATTCTTCTTTCTCAGCGGCCTCGATGCGGTAATCGCGGCGGCCATCGTCTCGCTGGCAGCGCACTTTGCGGTCGGCGCGGCCAAGAGCCTGATCACAGTACGGTCGTGGTGGTCCTCAGGGTTTGAGATGACCGTGGTGGGCGCAGTGGAAGGCGCGGTGACCTACGGCATCGGAATCCTGCTGGGCAAGGGCGGCGTGTAATGGGTGGGTTGATTCCGCTCGGCGTGGCGTCGCGCCCACCGAGGCGGCCTGCCGTCGTCACCATTCTGCTCATCGTCATCAACGTACTGGTGTTCATCCAGGAGCTCGGCGGCGGACGGCATTTCCTGCTCAAGTGGTCGGCGATTCCTTTGCGCCTGATGCATGGTCATAGCGGCATCACGCTCTTGACCTCAATGTTCATGCACGCCGGGTGGATGCACATCATTGGCAACATGATTTACCTGTGGGCGTTCGGTCCGGAGATTGAAGACGCCATGGGATCGTTCCGCTTCCTGTTCTTTTATCTGGCCGGCGGGCTGGTGGCGATGTTTGCCCAGGTGGCCAGCGATCCGCAGTCGGCCATCCCGGTACTGGGAGCCAGCGGCGCCATCGCGGCAGTGATGGGCGCGTTCATCGTCACCTATCCCCGCGAACGAATCCGCACGGTGCTGATCATCCTCATCTTTGTGCGCATTACTTTTATCCCGGCGGCCTTCCTGATCGGCTTCTGGTTTCTGATGCAGTTATGGAACCTGGGCGCGGTGGCCGAGGTGCGCGGCGGCGGCGTGGCAACACTAGCTCACGTGGCCGGATTTCTGTTTGGCTTGCTCATAGCGCGATTCCTTGAAGACCCTCGCCGCGTGGCATGGCGCAGAAGCTTCTCATATCCGCGCGGGCACATCGAGTAGATAGAATGGATTCGTTTCCAACTCCGAACTGATAAGGCCTCTATGCGACTGAATTTCCTGTGCTCAATTTTCCTTGCCGCCACACTCGCGCCCATGCTCGCCCAGACCGATCCGCAAATCACGGTGGAACCCGGCGTGACGATGAAGACCCGCGACGGCGTTACTCTGCGCGCGGACATCTACCGCCCTGCCGCTGAGGGCAAGTATCCGACCCTACTGCAGCGCACGCCTTACAACAAGGACGGCGCGGCTGAATTTGCACGCAAGGCGGTTGCGCGCGGCTACATGGTGGTGGTGCAGGATGTGCGTGGACGGTATTCGTCTGAGGGTGAGTGGTACGTGTTCAAGCATGAGTCGGACGACGGCTACGATGCCGTGGAATGGGCCGCGGCGCTGCCCAATTCCGACGGTCGCGTGGGAATGTTTGGCGGCTCCTATGTGGGCGCGACGCAAATGCTGGCGGCGATTGCGCATCCGCCGCATCTGGCAGGGATTTGCCCGGTGGTAACGGCGAGCAATTATCACGAGAACTGGACCTACCAGGGCGGGGCGTTCGAGCAGTGGTTCAACGAGTCGTGGACCACGGGGCTGGCGCAGGACACGCTGGGCCGGGTGATCCGCAACAACACCAATGCGCGCGTCGGGGCGACAGTCCTGCCGCTGAACAACTATCCGCTGTTCAATATTCCTGCGCCTCAAAACGCAGCGTCGTTGATGGGAACGCTTGCGCCGTACTTTCTGGATTGGCTGGCGCATCCCACTTACGACGATTACTGGAAGCAATGGTCGATCGAGGAGAACTTCCAGAACATTCAGGTGCCGGCACTGACCATTGCGGCGTGGTACGACATTTTTCAGGGCGGTTCGCTCAAGAATTACGTGGGAATGAAGGAGCACGCGGGGAACGACGCGGCGCGTAAAGGGCAGCGCCTGCTGGTGACGATTGGCGGGCATGCCGGCAACGGGCGTCACATCGGGGACGTGGATTTTGGAGAGGCGGCGAAGGAATACAGCGAGAACGATTTGACGCTCGAATGGTACGACTACCTCTTCCAGGGCAAGCTGAATCGGGTTGCGGATGCCTCGAAGCCAGTGCGGATTTTTGTGATGGGGAAGAATGAGTGGCGGGATGAAGATGCGTGGCCGCTGAAGCGGGCGAAGGAGACGCGGTATTTGCTCGAATCAGGCGGGAAGGCGAACAGCGCTTCAGGCGACGGCGCACTTTCGACGAATGCGGCTGGGTCAGTGAGTGCCGACAGCTTTGTCTACGATCCCGCGAACCCGGTGCCCACAACCGGCGGGCCGCTTTGCTGCGATCCTTCGCATCTGGCCGCCGGGCCGCGTGATCAGAAAGAAGTCGAGGCTCGGCCGGATGTGCTGGTGTATTCGACGACACCGCTGGCCGAGGACACTGAAGCGACAGGGCCGGTAACGCTGGATTTATTCGCGAAGACCTCCGCCGCCGACACGGATTTTACTGCGAAGCTTGTCGATGTGGGGCCGGATGGAACCGCGATCAATCTGACCGAGGGGATTTTGCGGGCGCGGTATCGGGAGTCGACCAAGGGTGCGCCCAAACCGATTACCCCGGGCGACGTGTACGAGTACAAGATCGATATGTGGTCAACGAGCAATGTGTTTTTGAAGGGGCACAGGATTCGGTTGGAAGTGAGCAGTTCGAATTTTCCACGGTTCGATCGGAACTTGAATACGGGGAAAGATGACGCTGCGGACGGGGAAATGGTTAAGGCTACGAATACGGTGCTGCATGATTCGGTGCATCCTAGTGCTTTGATTTTGCCAGTGGTGAAGTAGGGAACGACAGCTCGAGATTTGTGGTTGGAAGAGGACTAAGAGCAACCGCAGATCCTGGAGCAACTGCAGGTTCTTCGCTACGCGACGGGCTGGCTCGCTGACTCGCTGACTTGCTGACTGGCTAACAGCTCTTTCGCGGCGGCACGGCCCAAACGTATGCAGTCGGGAACGCCTATGCCGTCGTAGGCGTTGCCGGCTAGCTTCAGGCCATCGAGGGCGGCTACGCGCTCAGCTACACGCTTGGCTCGCTTCTGGTGGCCGACGGCGTATTGGGCCATGGCGCGACGCCAGCGGGAGACCTGGGTATATTCAGGCTCGGCCTGGATGCCGAGAATCTCTCTCAGTTCGCGGCGGACGGTTGCCACCAGCACATCATCTGGCTCGGTGAGCAGAGCCTCGTTTTTCATTCCGCCAAGAAACGCACGCAGGACAGCTTTGCCGGGCGGAATGCGGCCGAGAAACTTGCAATGCACGAAGGTGCAGGCGAGCATGGCGCGGCCTTCGCTGGCGGGAACCAGGAAGCCGAAGCCGTCGGGGAGCTTGCCGAGGGCAGCTTGGTCGTACAAGAGGTTGATAGTGATCGAAGAGGAGTAGGGGATTGCGCTCAGATCCTCGCCCAGCGCGGCGTCTACCGGGCTCAGCAGCACGCCGGCGGCCCAGGCTTGTGCGGCGACAATCACTGCGTCGTAAGTCTCGACGAGGCCGTCAGCTTCCACCCTCCATCCATACGCGGCTTTGGCAATGGCGCTTACGGGTGTTCCAACGCGCACCCAAGCCGGGTTCAGGCGTGCCTCGATCCCGGCGACAAGCTGCTGCATCCCTCCGCGCAGCGAGGTA
>Ga0210388_10001563_pt1 | contig 17982 bp, 25 predicted proteins | sample IncBWC19OmetaG_FD_155485 | JGI IMG/M metagenome (GOLD analysis project Ga0210388, IMG submission 155485) | Forest soil microbial communities from Barre Woods Harvard Forest LTER site, Petersham, Massachusetts, United States - Inc-BW-C-19-O ... | reverse complement strand
TAGTTTAACTGGCTACGCCCTCATTAGGTCTGAACATCAAAGTAGGTTTAGTAGGATCGCCTGAAGAAGTAAGCTGAAATAGCTTCTCATGCTCAGGGAGCTCTGCTCTACCTAAGATGTTATAGTATGTAGTCCTAAGTATCTCAGCGACCTGAAGACTCTCTGTAGTATCTCCTATGGAGTTTACTTCAGCAGAGTTAAGGGAGCTTAGAATACTTTGGGTATAATCTAGTAACGTCCGTTTCATGATTTAAACATACTTGCTACTGAGTGGAGGAAATAGAAGCCGACCACAACCATAATAACATTCCAAAGAGCACTATCGTTAGGAATATTTGTAGTTCCAAATCCAGTTTCATCGTAGAAGAATATCTTACATAAGATAAAGGTAGGACCAGAGGCTATAAGAGATTGTATGATTATGGGTAAACTAGACTTATTGCTTTCAGATATTAAAGCATCTCTCTGCGCTTCTAAGGCTGCCACCCTCTCTGCAGAAGCTATTTGAGCCTGCTGAGTGGTGGCAGATAGAGCAGCAATCTTCTCATTAGCAATGGCATTTGTAATACCATTGATAGTGGTGAATGCGCCTGGGATAAGACCTAGTAAGAAAGATAACATCAGGTAATCGTAGGAGTGTTAGTCCGATCACTCATGTTATGAAACCAGAAGGCTAAAGTAAATAGAACTGTAGTTGCTACAGCTACCTGTGTTCCAGTCATAAATTCATTAAGAGGAAGACCTGTAATGTATTCCTGTAAGACAGCAGCTAGGGAACCAATGGCTCCTAAGCCTGAGACTATATAGGTCTTAAGCCCAGGCATAATCTTAGCTACTTGAGCTTCGAACCAATTCCAAGCAGTCTTGATATCGGTCCATATGTTACTTAACATTTGTATTTCCTTTGTTGAAATAGTGTACTAAGAGATCAATAAGAACTCCTAGAATAATTACCCCGCCCACAATGTACCAAAAGTGATCTGGTGAAGAATGTACTGCAACTGCAGTAGCTGTAGCTCCTGCTGCCACAGTAGTAGCCACAGGACCGCTAACTACAGGTTTAGCCATAGTCAGGAACATTTCTTTCTCTGCTTCCCGTCTACGAGTAAGTCCTGCAAGGACTACTCCGCCGGCGTGGTTCCAGAGTAAGAACTGATCTGCTGCACCTGTATAATTCTTTGCATTGAGTTCTTTAAGTAATGTAGACTTACCTAAGGCTCCGGTATTGAACTGGAAACTTACTAACGCATCGAACTGATTCTGTGTAAGAGGTACACTTACTAAGTGGTTAACTTCGATCTCCACTGAAGCTAAGTCTGCAGCTAAGATGCTATCTGCTTCTGCCTGAGTAATCTTTTGTCCTATATAGACTTTAGGAGGACCTGCAGCATCCGTATGTCCGTATCCAATTGTAAGGGTTCCTACGACACTTCCACCTTCAGGAACAACATGATCGTTATGATCATCATAGGCCCCAAGGATAAGACCTTCAAAGCCTTCTATAAACTTTCTTCCGTTAGCACTTGTTTTCACCTAATTCTCCTAGCTCTTATTAGACCATATGCATTTGCTGTTGAAGTTGTAAATGCGGCGTATGCTATTAAATATATAGTAGTTGTAGTTGCTAAACTTAAACGAAGAGTTGCCGTTGGTATATAAGGCCCATTCCCAGTTATACTTCCGATCCAGTAGTTTGAACCGCCTCCTGATGGTGTTGAAGGCAAAGCATTGGTTGTAGTATTAATGGCTGCAACTGCCTGTGTTATTACCGTTGATCCTGCAATATTATCATAATACACGGATCCGTTTACATCCCAATCTCCTGCTGTTAAAGATATTGATGTAACTGTTTTAGCTGTGGCAGTAATTAATGAAACCGCAGAAGCTGTTAGAACATTTGAACTTATATACTCCCCTACAGTACCTGCAGAAGCATTATCATTTGTAGTAGTTCCTATAATACCGCCTGTAGTCGGACTGAAAGTAACAGAAGTAGCTGTAGCTGCACCCAGGGTAGGGGTGACTAAAGTAGGTGAAGTAGCTAAGACTAAAGAACCTGTACCTGTATTGCTTGTAGCCCCAGTGCCACCATTAGCAATAGGCAGAGTTCCGTTAACTCCTCCGTTAACATTACCTGCAGCTAAATTAGCAGCTGCCATATTAGCCCCAGCAACTGTTCCTGTAATCTGTGAGCCTGCGATAGACTTATTAGTTAATGTTTGAGAGCCTGCAAGGGTAACTACGTTAGTAGCTAGAATTCCACTGTCTGCCATTGCAGATCCAGTAGTGCTGTTCCAAGTAGCTAGATCCCCAGATACAGATGTTACTGGCCCTGTTGGAACATTAGACCAACCTACTTGATAGTTTGTATTACTAGTCTTAGTTAAGGCTTGACCTGTATTCCCTCCAGTAGGTATCGCATTAATAGTCCCTCCTCCTTGAAAGGTAGTTAAGTCTTCGAGACGTACAGGAGCTGTAGGAGCAATAGGTGCAGGAAGATTTACAATCTGGTTACTGTTCATATCCAGATTAGCATTCATCTGATTAGGCGTAGTCCCGTCTCTAGATAAGGTATTATCTATCGCCCCAGTAAGTAGTATATTATTTAAGTTATATTGGACTGTAGCTGTACTATCGTTCTGAAAACTAGCTATACTTCCAAGCGTTACTTTATCAGTCATCTATATGTCCTCAGAAGTTCGTGTATACGCCAACAATAGCATTTGAATTAGTTCCCATCGTTACGGTACTAGCTGTCGTCTGCAAGTATACTCTCAGAGAAGTAAACCCAGCTTCTTGAGCTTCAATAGGAATTGATATACTTACAGGGCATGTTCCCGCTGCAGTAAACAATACTTGTTGAGTAGACGTTGAATTAATGGCTCCAGTAAGAACAATCTTAACTGTAGCTGAGCAAGCTGAAGACGCAGTAATAGACATAGTGGCCTGTACATTTGGACTTAAATCGCTCCAGTTAAGCCACTTCATCTGTGTACCTGTTCCCTGTTCAGCCATCTGAACATAGGTGTTAATAGCCCCGCCTGTAGTACCTGCATACGTCTGTTGAAGACCTACCATATTTCTAGAATACCAAGAAATTAAAAGCTGACACTGTCCATTGCCCTGTACTCCTAGTGCAGGATCATAATAGATCATTCCAACTAGAGGAACATTCGTATACCCAGCAAGAGTATTAAAGCCCATTACTGGATCATGATTAGGTACAGTTAAGTTGGTAGACAGAACTAACTGACATACAGTGCAGGCGGCATCCAAGAAAGCTAAGCCTACTAAATAGGTAGTCCCTGGGGTAACTCCCTGATTTGCAGTCCCATTTATAGTTATGTTGCCTACGTTAGCATTCACAGACCCGAGGATACTCCCCCCGCTTACATAGCTGCCGCTAAATGTAGAGCCTTGTAAATCAAAATGAGTGCTGTCTATTACTGTAATCAAATAAGGCCCTGAAACCGGCGGTACTGTATTTGCATTTGACACGCCAACTACACCACTTATGTAAACAGTCTGCCCTGTGACAAATGGACGTGTAGTTATAGCGTGGGTGATCCGGATTAAACCGCTTCCGTTATTAGCTGCATTGGTAACGGCAACACTAGGCGGTAGTTGGAAGTTAACCCAGGAATTGGTAACAGTATTCCAAACAACAGCATTATTGCCATTATAAGAAGACAGGACCATACCGTTAACAGTGCCGTCATTATAGAATTCAAAGTTACCTTGGATACTTGACAACAGTGTAGACGCATTTGCAGCAGAGATAACTCCACCGCTAATGGTTATAGTATTGTTATCCGGCTGTACAATACCTTCTGTAGACGAAGTAGCTACAGGAAGTTGAGCTATAGTAGCAGTACCTGAAAGATTAGAGAAAGAAGGTTGTGCTTGATGAATAGTCCCGGTATTGTCTATGTTAGTTACAAACTGGTTAGTTACTGCTGAGTCAGAGAATACGCCTCCTAGTGTAGAAGGGGTAGGCGCTGGGGGCACAGCAGGTATAACAAGACTCCCTCCTATGAAAGAAGTTAAGTCTTGTAGACGTAATGGGGAGTTTAGAGATGCTGGAGCAGGTAGATTTATAATAGGATTAGAATTCATATCTAGAGCTGAGCCCATTTGATTGGGCTGAGTACCATCTCTAGATAAGGTATTATCGAAGGCTGTTTGAACCGTACCCGAGTTCGCATTAATAGTGGTCTGCGCAGTAGTAGTTTGCGTTAAATCAGCAACACTATTGAGAGTTATTTTGCTCATGTTAGCCTAAGTAAGTAAGACAGATCGTGACATCCGCAGTAGCCGCTGCACCTTCTGCAGTACCTACGCGAATGTAAAGAGTGCCGTAATTAAAGCAGATTGTAGCTGCAGGGGACAGTGTCAGAGCTTGAGTATTAAGCGCTGTATTTGCAGTTCCGTTAGTTACCGTAATAGCTTGATCTGCAGCAATGGTAGTCCCTGTTCCACCAGCCCCGCTAAATACACCTAAAGTTGCAGTAACTAAGGTATGACTAGCATTGGTGATGTAGATAGCACTCACTACATAATTCTTAGCTCCTGTGGGAAGAGGAAGAAGAAGTGCAGTATCTGTAGTTCCAGCATTAAAGTTGACGCCTCTTGCAGTATATTTAGCGCCATTTTGCCCGCCGCCTTTTGCGGCAGGGTCAGCACCCATCGATTGGGTTACTCCAACTACAATATCGTTGCATATCACGTCTTGCCCACCGACGTTTGCTTGTATGCTCATTTATGTTTCCTTCTAAAAGGGGCAGCCCCCTTACGGGGGCCACCTCAAGATATACCCTTAGTAGGGTATGTTTCCGTACATCGTATAACGCATACGAAGCTTAATAAGTCCGTTGGTAAACGTACCCGTAGCAACCGTAGACAACCACGCACTCGCAGGGAGTGGCACAATTGCATTAGTCACTAGAGGCATATTAATACCAACCCAAGTACCACCACCAGCAACAGGGGTAGCACCTACGCTCCACACCAAACCAGTAGTTCCTGGTTGAGTGAATGATACGCGCTGTCCTGCCACCATATTCGCAGTGAGCAGACCATTAACGATCTGTACACCTGCGTTAGGAGACACTTGAACGAAGGTCGAGTTAGGAGTACCGGGGGAGTCTGTAACCAGACCTACCGAGATACTCGTTCCACCAGCTGCGGATACCAAGCCTTCAATAGTCACCTCTTCGATAAAGATTTGGGGATTACTGAGAAGCAGAGTACCTGAAGTCGTAGTAGTAACTGGAGCCGTCTGTTGGAGAGGTACAAGCGTAGTCAACGACTGGATACCTGCAGCCGCAGCAGTCGTACTTCCAGAGAAGGTCGTCTGTGCAGGACCAGGGACAGCTTGTCCGCTAGTCGTAAGCTGATAAGGCACCAGAGGAATGAGTTGCTCAATCTCTCGTGTTTCGCCGTAGATGAGGTAATCCCCACCCACTTCTGGGACAGCTTTCTGCGTACCGTACTGCAGATAAAGACCGTCTTGATTAAACCAAGTTCCTGAAACCATATTTCTATTCTCCTATATTAGCTCGGAACAACTGAAGTGTTCGTGAGAATGGAGATGAAGTTTTCAGGCCGATAAAGCTTGAAGCCCCACTCAGCAATTGTCAGGTATTCCTCTTGCTGGAGATCTTTATTGAACTCCGAGTAGACAGTAGGCATCTGACGGAAAGCACCGACGAAAGGCATAGTATCGCCGGGAGCTGCCGAGAAGAAGTAGTTGGCAACACCGTTAGTTACGGTGCCAGCAACGCCTCCGCTTGTAATCGTTTCCGAAGTAATACTAGGCAAGTAGTTCGACACATAGACGTCGAAGCCATAGATATTGAAACGGAACTTAAATCCAGTAACCGCACCATCGTGAACCACAGATTGCCACATGCGATCTGGAGTCAAGAGGGATACGATGTTGGCCTGGGTCTGAAGCGTATAAGCAACAGACGGGTCAACAATTGCAATCAGGTTCGTAAGCGGCACGTTAGCGCGGGTTAACGCGTAATGTGCACGTGCGAAGTCTTGATAAGCAATAGCGCTACTAGTACCCGAACCCACCCATCGGTGGTCTGCACCATTTATCGAATTGACGTTAGATGCCGTTTGACCAGCATTACCTTTAGCCAAGATGTTACTCTCAACCGACTCCATAAGAGCACGATGTTGACGAGGCACGAAGGCCGCAACGACATCAGCACTATAGAAAGAGTCACGCTTGAACTTCTCGGAGATCGCGTTTGCAGAGTACTTATAGTTATCGAAAGAAAAGGTAAAATTACCTGTATCCATCGTATTGTACTTAATTGCCTGTCCTTCAGTGAAGTCGGCAGTTTCTGCTTCGCCAATCGACGGGATGTTTAACGTAACACCATCTGGGAAGTCTGAGATAATACGGACAAACTTCATGGCATTCAACTCGTCCAGCAACAGCTCTTTAATCTGCCGGGACCAGATATTAGTCCGAAGCAGATATTGAGTGTTGCCAGTCATAAAACCAGCCATTTAGTTGTCTCTTTTGTTAGAAGGCAGACTGCTGCCCATAGGCAAGAAAGTTACCATCCTCGAATTTAGGTCCGAGACGAGTATAGTCTTTCAGCATCTGCTCTTGAATTTTAGGGGATCGAAAAGTATTGGGATCTTTCTTCTGAAGATCATCATAATACGACCAGGTACGCTCTGGTTCTACCTTCGGGGAGAAGTGAACACTTCGCCTTGGGGGTGTCTCAAAGGTTTCTGATTGCGCAGGCTGATCTAATCCTAGTGTCCTGAAGAAGGCCCTAGGTGCAGTCTCTGCTAAATAATTGACAGCTTCTTTAGTCAATCCTAACTCTTCGGTTTGTTTCTGAAGAACTTCTGGAAACGAATGTCCATAACGTTCTCTTAATGCGTCCGTAACAGCCTTAACATTCTGCTCCTTGGTCTTAGAAGCTTCATATTCCTTTATTCGTTTATCGAACATAGGTTCAAGTTGTCGTGGATCAAATGGCGAGACATCTGTTGGCTTTGGGTTGGTGCCGTCTGATGTTGGACGAGAGCCTGCTGAGGCGCTCTTAGTAAGTTGGTCTACGTACTCTTCCAATTTAGCCTTAGTCATATTGTCTTCTTTAAGTACAAGATTAGTAGAACGAAGTTCCCTATTCTCTTGTTCAAGAGTACTAATATGACGGTCCTTTTCATATGCTCCTTTAGCTAATTCATCTAAGCTCTTATACTTAGAAGCTTCACCAGGGATATATGCAGCGATTTGTGACTGGTCGTCATTAGAGAATAAATCTGTCATTTATTGAGTTCCTAACATGCCCCCAGGTGTTGCCCCTGTAGGCGGTTGTCGTTGTAGGTTAAATGGTTCTTGTTTACCGCCACCAGGGGATGGTTTCTGTGGATGAGGCCCTTCAAGGTCGAAGTCCTCTCCCATACCTGTAGCAGTCTGTGTTTGTTGTGCTAGTTGCTCTTGAAGAGCTTGAACTAGCTTCTGGCCTTCTGCTTGTTCTGCTAAAGCTACGAATGGAGTCACCAGTTCATAGTCTTTAAGATCAAAGATGTCCTCAATGATCTTAGCCAGCTTCTTTCCAGAGAAGTGCATTTGTATAGCCTGCCATAATGCCGATCCAGTCAGATTTGTAAGGTTTTGAATAATCTCGGCCTGTTCTGCAAAATGGCGAGCAGCTATTGGTTTAATACGTCCGATACCTGTAATGTCTTCGACAGTTAGGTCTTGGAACGATGCAACCTTAAAGTCATCATCAAAGACGCGTATGGCCGTAGTACCGACCATATTACGTCGTGCTAACTCTAACATTGCATTTAGAAGAGGTTCAATTATCTGCTCTTCAAACTGATTGATTTTATTTTGATAAATGCGAGACGCAGCATTTTCCAGTCGTTGTACTTCATACTTAGTTTTCTCGCCAGGAGATCTAAATCCCATTGCCTCTTTAGGAGCGCCGGCCATAGCTTCCATGGTGTCTTCTAGACGCTGCATCTCCATATTAAGCTGTAGAGGCTGTACTTCAGGGACAATGAGTTCTACGTCACCTTCATCTGAAGTAAAGATCTTTTCACCAGGTTGCCAGATAAACTCTTCTACGAAGCCTTTAATCTTCTGGACAGGATATGTACATAAGTCTACAATATCCGCCTTCATATTCTCCATATGATCTAGGCGATATTGCATTCCAATAAGATTATCTAAGGGACCCATACCCCATAAGTTATCTTGTTTCTTACGCCAGGGCGCATGAAAAATGGGGGGATACCCGAAAAACGAGGGGTTGGGCTTGTTCGAGATGAGCTTATGACGATCGATAACCATGATGACACGATTCTTTTCAAACGTGTCATTAATGTAGTCGAACCAGTCTCCGTAGAACGTGAGGACTTCCACGAAATCAGAGAGTAGATACGCCCTGAAAGAGGTGAAGCCATCCATATCGTAGAGTCTGTCACGTTGTGTCCAGTCTCCTTCGAACGTTCTCGCGTGAAACCGAATATTTTTAAGGTACTCATAAAGTTGTTCATAGGACTCCCTGTTCTCGTCAGTAGACATCCTTTCCAACATCTCTCTCAATTCACCCATTGAGATTACAGAACGAATTAGTTTAGGAGACTGCAAGAAGCCTTCTGCAGTCGGGTTCATAACTATATCTAATGGACTTATTCTTCGAACTGTGGGACCGACAAAGCCGGATTGTGTTCTGCCGTCTTGTCGTTGTACTCTCTGATCGGTCCACTCCACAGTAGCAAAGCAGTTACCAAAATCAATATAATCCAGGATAATCTTATCAATTTCATGCTTGAAACTCGGCTGGTCGATACACCACGCCATGTAGTTGATGATCGCGTCCCTCTTCTGAACGGAATTGGAATCCCTTTCATTAGCTTCCCACTCTAACCACTTACGCTTGGGGAAGAGCGTCGCTGTGTAATTGGAATATAGGTTATCCCTAATTTGGCACAACTTTGGGATAGTTGTTTTATTTTTCCATGGTAGCTGAGCATTAGTGGTGTATGTGGTGTCTGTTGCATATACATACCGTCTAATCTCTTCCCAATCTGTTTTCTTATTACGACGTAATGTTTCCCACTCAATCCAACGCTCTGTAAGCCTTGTTGCTAATAAGTCAGGAGAGATGACGTTAAGTAGTTCTAGGGCCCTGCCGGTCAATTGACTCCACCCCAGCGTTCATTATATGTAATTGGATTCACTTTATTCCTGACTATTGAAAAGGTAGGTGCTTGTGCAAAGTCTATACAAGATGCTAAGGCATCTTTGATATCATCGTGTGGAGGATTGAAGTAGATTAACTCTTCTTCTAGAAGTTGGCAGTTTCCAGATGGATAGTGCCAGATCTGACCATTGGCGTACTTAGGTTCAAGGACCGCCATGATCCTTTCCTCTTTGGACCCTTGCCATCTAGAAGGTCTAAACTCTTCGACAGACAAAGCCAAGCCATAAGGTTTAATATAACTCTCTTTGAGGTCTTTGACGATGACTTGTTGCGCTACTGATACTTCAGCTCTCAGCTTCCTAAATCCCCATTTCTGGTGGAGACGTAAGATGTGGTTGAAGTATTCAGATATCTTATCAGTCTTAAACCGATCTATATCTAAGACGTAGTAGTTGCCTGATCCGTCGACGCCAGCGACGACGATTGACGTCGAGTCCGCTTTCGTGGCTTGGGAGTAGGCGAAGTCAACTGCGGCGAAGACGTTGAGGGCATTGTGTTGATAGAACCATCTGGTGTCTCGTTTGAAGAGGTTTGAAGGTTCATAATATTGAAATAGTTCTCTTTTGATCGGGGACGAGCCGACGTCGTGCGGATCGTTATAGTATTGGGCCCTGAAGTGTAGTTGGTTAATATAACCTGACCTCTTTTCTGCGAGACTCTGTTGATCGAACCCAAACCACTTACCATCTGAGCGGCGTTGACGTGGCCAAAGAAATTCCCCAGAACCATCTCCAATTGATTCAACCTGTCTCTCAAAAACTTCGAATAAAGGTTTTGATTTTGTAACATTCCCCAGTTCATCAAATTCTTTAATCTCCAACTCTATTAAGTTTGAATATAGATCTAAAGGATGGTATCGAGTACCTACGACCCATTCCTTAGCTCCTACTCCTTCAATTGAGGATAAGAAGCTATACTGATCTTTAGCCTTTTCGCGCCCTTCTTCTGTATACGCATTGCTCTGGGTAACTACGTCATCCAGCACCGCAATGTCGCAATGCAGACCTACAATATTAGAAGTTAGACCTGCAGTGAATACCGAAGGGTCACGAATGTGTTCTTCTTTCCGGAGAGGATGATCTATAGAGATTTCTCTCTCAGTCCACTTCTCTCGCTTAGCTTCTTCTTTCTCAACCATCTCTGGCCAGAACATTCTGTACCTGTCGCTAGTAAGGATATCCTTAATAAGCTTTAATTGCTTAGTCGCTAGATTAGATGTAGAAGAAATATAAAGGATACGTGCAGTAGGATTTCTAGTTAGTTCCCAAACAACCCTAAAGGCTGCATAAGTAGATTTACAATGATCTCTTGGGAATAGAACTAACTGCCTATTTAAGGCTTGCGGTCTAGTCCACCAGTGTATTAACTCTCGATGAATATTACCTATTAGCTGCTTAGGGATAATTAGCTCAATGAAGTACTCTAAATCAGCCTTAGCCTTCTCTCGATGAGCCATACGCTCATCAGACATATCTACTTTAGTACGTCTGGTACGTGGCTTTAGATCTTTAGTTCGTGCCATTTAATGTGCTAATATTAAAACTTTTGTAGTGCCCCCGCCTCCAGCAGACTTGACACTTACAGCGTTAGACCACCACTGATCGCTGGGAGAAAGAGCCTCGGTCATCGTGACGCTTGAGCCCGAAGAGCTGGCGTATGAAAACGCAGTAGCTGGATTACCAGTCAGCTGCGTTAACGTCTGCCCCGCGCCAGGACTTGAAATCGTATCCGTCCCGGTGGCTGCAGTAACAAAATCAATCAGCAGATCACCGCTTGCAGATGAGAAGCCATTTGAAATCGACGTGCCGGTGTTCGTGGTCGGGCTCGTGTTCCGGAAGATCGTCGTCAGGTCTGACCCGGTTACAGAGATTGCAAAAGCACTTCCGTAATCACCCTGATTGCCATCAACAGAAGTAACTACAACTGATTGAGTTCCAGAAGCAGGGTTGACCAAGCCAAATATACTGAACGTTCCATTTACGCCATAGGTTGTTTGATTTATGGCTGCAACCCCCATCGAAGTTCCACCATAAGTAACCGAAATGGTGACCCCGCTGGCACCGAAGCCATTGTAGTTCACTACACCAACAATAATTCCTGTCGGTGTTCCGGTTGGCGTATGATTCCAAGTACCTAGTACCCCGGATGCCGCCCCGGACCACCCAGCTGCTTGTGATTTGGCATCGAAAACTACAGACATTTAAGTAAATACTCCATAAACTGCACCTTGTTGATTAAAGCCTGCATAAACTTTGGTATAAGTTGTATTGTCGCCGGACATTGCAGAGACATAAAACTGCACATTGTTTGCTTGTCCTAAATTAGTCCAAGTAGCACCCCAATCAGTCGAGCGATAATTACTAAACACTCCACTAATAGACCCATTAGCAAATATAGTAGGATAGCTTGACCCAGATTTAGCTGCTCCAAAACCCCATGCATTGACATCCGCAAGAGATGTTACTGAAGTAAAAGTCGTACCTCCATCAACCGAAAGTTTGATGCCTGCGTGCCCATCCCCGATATAGCCTGCAGAGATTCCGAGATAACCTCCATACCCTGGTGGGGCTGTCTTAACCAACGACCACGATCCCGTTGACATTACTGACGTTGTGTTATTTACTCTTGTCCAACTGGCGCCGGTCGTCGAACTGTAGAATCCAGAAGATGGATCCCACAAATAATATTTTTGAGAACTCTTATCAGACGCTATCAACGTATCTGCTAAAACACCGAGCCAAGAAGACCAAGTAATAGTGCTTATTGAAATCTGAGTCCAGCTTGAACTTCCATTAGTCGTGTAATAAGGAGCTGCCCCAAGAGTTGCCGCCCACAAAATATCACCGCTGGTATATCCCATCGCTATACAGCCCTGGTACCCTGAAACTGGTGTTGTAGAAAAAGCCGTCCAAGTCTGCCCTCCGTCCGTACTTGTGCCCGATTGTTCAGAAGGAGACCCTGTAATACTTTCTTGAGATATCCCTAATGTAGTGGAAGAGCTTCCAGAATAATCAATATGCCAGCCCTCCGACAACAAACTCGAATTACTAAAAGCTAAATTATTATAGGACGTTGGAAATACTGTTGTACTATTAGCATAAAAACTGCCACGATCTTGAACAGCAACTATAGGGACTCCGTTCGGAGCAATTATATCATCTACGACAAGTTCTTCAATACCTTTAGACTGACTTGTATAAGTAATATTAGCATTTAATGAACTGTTTAGAGGACTTGTCGTGAACACCCCTACCCCTGCTCCAACTATTAAAACATTAGATTGCAGAGGATCAAAAGCAATTCCTGCCGCTGAAATATAACCACTACCACTATTAGCTAACCACGGAATATCTGTTGCAGATAAAGTAGTTCCCGCGGGACTCGTAAATCCAGAAAAGGACCCTGCATTATTTGTTGATACTGAATACGGGCCACCTGGAGTTGTTACTACAAGACGACGCGTTGATCCTACAGGATTCGCTGGGTCTATTGCAACTGACCAAGCATTCGAACCTACACCTGCTGAACCCGCTACAGTACTTGCCCAAGAACCTCCAGATCCGCCTGAATAGGTGTATAATTTTTGACTGTTAGTTCCATCTACAATAAACACAACGCCATCTTGACCTACAACCATAGCGCCTGCAAATCCGGCAGGACTCCCCGTCGTAGAAACAGAACTGAAAGACGTCCCAGCGTTCGAAGAATAATAAAGCCCCGTACCATAGACAAAAACAAAGATACCTTGAGTTTTTCCTCCTATTACAGAAGATGTAGGATCAAACCCAATTTGGTATCCTGGCCCGATCGGTGAAGCAATTAAACTTGTTTTTGTAGTCCAAGAACCCCCCGAATTAGTAGAAGTATAAAGAGCGGTTTTACTACCAAACCAAATGACATTTTCATTGGCCGGGTCTACAGCCATACCCTTAGCATAACCGTGATAAGAATCGTTTGAACTTGTATTCCCGTCAGTTAAGGCTGTCGCTGTCCATGTTATACCTTGGTTTGTAGAACTATAGACTACTCCATTACTTGCCCAACACATATAAAAATGTTGGGTGTTACTAGGGGCTATGGCAAAAGAAAACACACCTCCATTATTTGATACTGTACCTGAAGGAAGAGAAGTCGTAGTAATCAGGGGCAACCAACTACTTGAACTAGAATTCCAAAGATAGGCGTTCCCTACATCTGTTGTAACAACTCTAGTACCATCCGCAGCGATTTGAATTTGAGGTACATAACCCCCTGCTCCAAGGGGAAGTGTATACCAGCCAGTAGCTAATGTAGGTTTACTACCTATAAATACAGACATATCCTAATTATCGGTAAGACACCGTAACATTGGGGGCTACTGTTCCGGTTGTTACAAGAGTCAGCCCTGTGGCAAAAGCAACGTCATAAATATAAGTTGCTTGACCCGTAGTCAACGAATTAAGCACTGCGATTGAAGTTCCTGACCCTGCTGTATTATCATATACAGAAATCGTAGAAGCTACAGTTCCCAAACTATTTATTGTAATTGTATGTAAAACCCCAGCTCCAGATTTTACTGTAGTCGTTGCCGCTGTCGAAATATTCTTATAAGTATACCCTGCAGGTTGAGAAGGTACCCAATCACTGGCAGGAGTTACTGGAACAGAAGCCGAACTAGTCGTCTGTCCTAAAGAAATAAGACCTACTGAATTAGGAGATAGAGAAACTACTGCTGCAGGATCTGTTGCAACAGGTGTAGTAGACGCTGCTTTGACAGCAGCGGTATTAGTTCCGTCAGTAAGCTTGACAGAACCTATTGTATTTGATCCTGCTGGAATAGCATTAATAGTCACAGTCCCGGATACGGGTTGTGTAACCGCAGAACCGTCTACTTTCCAAGCAGTCGTATTAGGGGTATTGCCTGGCTGTACTGTCCACGTACCCGACTCAGTAACTGCAACAGTACCTGTTATCGTCGTAGAAGCTAAAGACGTAGGGATTACTGTTCCAGAAGCTATGCCCTGTACTGTGATAACATCTGTAGATGCTGTGCCTGCAGTTCCTAACGCAGGCTGTTTAGCTGAAGTGGAAGCACCTGTAGGAAGAGGCAAAGAGGCTGCAGACACTGGTTGTGCAGTACCACTTGCAATCCCTTGAACAGACAAGACTTGCGCAGAAGCTGTTCCTGCAGTCCCAATTAAATTATCTAGCGTAGAAATAGTCCCGGTTCCAGAAGAGCCTGCACCGGCTGTTAAACCTATTGATGTTAAATTAGCCATTGAAAGCCTTTCTTAATAAACTAAGTACCATTGGATGGGTGTTCCCCCTCCTGGTGTTAAACTTCCTGAAACAGCAGTTACTTTTTGCCCGCTATCTACTGTATAAGGACTCTGTTGAACATACATACTCCCATCAGGAGCCTGTATCGGAACTAATGTTCCTGGAGAAACTGTGACATAATACGCTCCACAAGGCGCGTACAATCCTACGTAAGAAGTCCCTGGAGACAGAACTACGTTATAAGAACCATCTGCAGCGTATAGCCCTGTATAGACATTACCTGATACTACCGTAACGTTTATGCTTCCATCAGCTGCGTATAACCCACTCATCCTTGTATGAACCCTTTGCCATGGCTTAGTTCATCCAAGCGGTTATCTAAGCGATTTAATCGTTCGCCTTGACTATCTAACCTTTGGTTCTGTAAAGCAATGTCAGTTACGATCTTGTTTAATATTTTGAGATCTGTCTTAATCTCTACAATGTCCTCTTTGAATATTTTAGAATCACTTAATGATCTCCAATAGAACCCTGATCCAAAGAATATAATGGCAACCACCGTACCGATGTTGCCTAACGAAATAGTCCAGTCAATCATTTAATAGAAATCTTCCCCCGAAGGATCGTTACCCATTGCTTGCCCTAAGCGGGAAGTACTCATTGGGTGCCCAGGCTCGCCCGGGTTAATAAGAGGGGAAGAATTGGCCTGACCCATCGGTGTTACAGGGAGTTGTTGGTCATGACCTAACTGTTCCCCCCCGACACCTTTAAAGACATCAGAACGTGAACCGTGTAGTTCAGAGAAAGACTTAAGTTTCTTAGCTGGTCTTGCCGCCCTTTTAGCCATTATTTATTCACTTTATCCAAAAGACCAAAATCTATATTCTTAGGACTATAGCCTTCGCCGCCTTTCTTGGCGGCATCTTCATTCTTGGCTTGTCCGATGGCCCCTTGTTTATTACCAAAGAACTGAGAAGGAACTAAGACATCGCCAGCCGTACGGGTCCCCGCAGATAAGTGCTTCTCTTTACCCTGCGAAGGGAAATTAGAATCAATCATTTACCGCCTCTAGTATGCGTAGTTCCCTCTTCACAAGCTTCGTCCATTAGATCCTTAGCAAGTGTGTGGGTCGCGTACCCCGGGAAGTTGCGCCGTTCCGTATCCGTATCTGTAGCGGAAAGCTTAAAAGCCGAGATACTGGAGCTTTGCTCACCAGTGATTTCATTCATCTCACATAGTTCCGCCTAAGGCTCCGCCAGAGCCAGTCTCTTGACCTGGGGCTGAACCACGTTGGTGATTAGCGGTTAGATGCCTATCTCCGCCCTTAGAGTGCATATGTCCGTAGGACTCTTCACTCTTCGGATGAATGTGATTATAATCGTGCTTAGTAGCCATTTACTTCTTCCCTTTACTAGGATTCTTCTCAGGTGCACCAGCCTTAGAGCCCCCGCGAGGGCTCTTAGACTTTCCCTTTTTCGTCTCTTTCTTCATTAGCTCTTAGGGGCTACTGCCGGGACCGGAGGGGTCATGGGGCCAGTAACACCAGCTGCAGGCGTAGTGAGAGCAGTATTGATTGCTCCTGCATCCTTAGCCATGCTAGAGGTGACGGCAGAGATATTAGACACAGCAGTTTCAATCGCTGCAGTATCTGGGTCAGTGCCAGAAAGAGCATTTGTAATTGCAGTTAACTCCGTCTGTACTGCGGAATCCAAAGCCTGGAACCCTGCAGACAGTGTAGTCACCGCTGTATTGAGATCGTTAATTGCAGTCATAATTTGATTTACCTTCTCTTCGATTCTGTTAATTTGCGCATAGTAGTGTTGCGCTTGTTCTTGTAATTGTTTAAACATCGTTAATGGATAATAGGACCAAACACTGCCCAACCTAATAGACCAAATAAGATCATATTAGGGACCCAGGATCCTACCCAGGTATACGCAGTATTTGTATTCCATATATTCCATCCGAATCCGAATAGTACACAAAGTAAGTATATAATCCAGAATACTTCACCCTTAGCCATTTATTTCATCTTTCCTAATCTTGCTTCTATTTCCCCAGTAGTAGGTCTGGTTTGTTCTAGAGTACCTATTCTAGCACTTAGATTATTTAATTCTCTAATCATAAAAGCGTTATATGTTTCATGTTCCCTAATACTTAAGTACTTAGCAGAAGAAGTAAATACTAAGCTTAGTAATCCTATTGCTAGTAGACCTAAAGGTATTAAGATAGTTAAGTCCATTATTACTTCACTGATGAATATTACATCTTAGGCAGACTTTTACTGTAGGCAGATAGAGGACTCCGCACCCGGGGCATCTCCAATAAGTTTCTGAAAACATAGTCATTCCGTAGATTATCTCGTTGACTTCCGTACCAAAGCATGTTAGTATCTAATCATTCTTAGTCCAACCGCACTTAGGACATTTATCCGTATTGTTCCAACGCTTACAGCGTGTGCACCACCAAGTATTCTTCAATGTAGTAACGTTCATATCCGCTTAGTTAAATTCATTCGGAAAAGCATTATACACTATTTTAAACTCCGTGTCAAGTCTAATCTTTAATAGAAGGAAGAAATATGAAAATATACTATGAATTCTCTCAAGACTTACAAGATCTAGATCTATTGTTTATTTCTGAAAAGAATAATCAAGTATATAAATCTATACACCCTATGTCTAAAGATACTAAAATAAGTGAGATTAAACCTCTTATTGACTGGATTAATAAGTGTATGGAGGATGCAGAAGCCCTATGATTGATCCTATATTTGATTATGCAAGTTTCTTGAAAAGAAAGCTAATGGTAGGCCAAGTAGATCCTTGGCGACGTACAGATGATGGTAAACCCTTATACGTAGTACTTGTCCCTGTAGACGTAGCTCTTAAAGAATGTTCTGAGTGGTCTGGACAAGAGATTACTAGAACTGAGTTTATTAATTATTTGAAACTAAATGATATCTTGTGTTTTAAGAACGTCAATGAGTTTCAGAAGATAAAAGAAGATCTTAAAGAACAAATTGATGAAACTCCTCTAAAACCTCGAAAAAGACAACTATCAGAAGAACATAAGGAAAAGTTAAGAAATAATGCTAAAAAAGCAAGAGAGAAAATCTCTAACAACTTATAGTCAAAATAGACAATTAGGTATCCTAGTATCAGGGTACCTAATTTCCCTATATTCTTATTAGTGTTTTTCTATATACTTTTAGCAAATGGAGCCTCTTGTGAGTTGGTATTGTTTAAAATGTTATAAATGGGGATTTAAGAAACCTATTAAAGAAGGAACCTTTTACTGCAATGATTGTATTTGAGATATTAATTCCTAGTTTGTTCACACTTTGGTTAATTATCCTACTTTGGCCTAGAATGGGATGAGAGTCTGTGAAAAGTGTATTTTCGATTATATTGGTCAGAAACCAATATTTCCCAATTGTAAAACCTGTGCGATATTTTTGAGGTGTAATTCA
>Ga0210388_10001562_pt1 | contig 17990 bp, 18 predicted proteins | sample IncBWC19OmetaG_FD_155485 | JGI IMG/M metagenome (GOLD analysis project Ga0210388, IMG submission 155485) | Forest soil microbial communities from Barre Woods Harvard Forest LTER site, Petersham, Massachusetts, United States - Inc-BW-C-19-O ... | reverse complement strand
CCGGCCCATGTCCGGCTGCCCTGCGCGGCGTGAGCAACGCGAGAGGATCCTGTCGGTGTGCCCGGTCAGGGTCCGCAACCCCGCCAGCATCTTCCGCGGGCCGCAACCTCGCCGCTGGCCAGGCCAGCCAGGTTCGGCAGGTGAACGGGCCGGCCGTCAGCGAGGTGAGCATGGCAAATCAGTTGGTGGTGGCCGGTTCGGCTAGCGCGCTCCCGGTCGGCCTGGATCTTCCGTGCGTGGAGGACCCGGAGCTGTTCTTCGCCGAGTCGCCGGGGAGTGTGGGGCGGGCCAAGGCCACGTGCCGGGGGTGCAGGGCCAGGATTGCCTGCCTGATCGGTGCGCTGGAGCGCAGGGAGCCCTGGGGTGTCTGGGGCGGCGAATTGCTGCTGCGCGGCGCGATCGTGCCACGTAAGCGCCCTCGCGGACGTCCTCGCAAGACTGAGGTGGCCGCGTAGCCGCGGTCATGAGGACCACCGTGGCCGCGTGGCGAACCAGGGCCGCGCGGCCGGCCGCGTACGCAATGCACACACCACGGAGTGGTCGGCATGTTTTTGCTGAGGAGCTCGCGAGAGAGCGAACTCGCGGGAACACCGAGCTAGCGCATGAGCTGCGATATTGACGCTCCCTGCCGACGGCGGCCAGGGCTGGCACCTGGAATAACAGGGAAACGGGCCGGGAGGTCATGCCTGCCTCCCACGCAGGAGGCCCGGGGCCAGGGCGGCGGCAAAGACCGGCCGCCCGGCATGCGCGTTGCGTGGTTTAGGGTAAATCGCACCGGTTTGAGTGTCCGAGGGGCGAGACGCCAGGTACGTACGTGTCAGCTATCACGGGTGAGCTGCTCCTCGGGGGGCAGCGGTGACCGGGCGGGCGGGTCGCTGGATCAGGTGGACGACCGGATGCGGGGCGCTGATCGCGGCCTGGTCGGCGCGGCGAGGCGCTACTGGTGGCGGGGAGCATCGCGAGTCTGGTCGCCAACGTCGCGGTCGCCGAGCCGACCCTGACCGGGCGAGTGATCGCGGCCTGGCCGTCATTCGCCCTGACTGCGCCGCGGGAGCTGTTGACCGTTCAGGTACGCGGTGGCGCCCCGGACGATGGCAGCCAGGCCGATTTCATGCGGATCCGGGAACCACCTCCGGTTGAGGAGTGCACGATGGAGGACCGCTTATCGGACGGTTGTGATGCCGGCCAGGATGAGGTCGATGCCGGCCAGGAATTGCTCGCGGTCGTCGTGCCCGGGCAGTTGCGCCGCCACCTGACGCACGAACGGGTATTCCGTGGGGTCGAGCTGCGCCCACCGTGCGGCGACGGTCGCGAGGAAGGCCGATCGATCCGTGTCGCGCGCGAGGAGGCGGGTGGCCGCGGCGTACTGTCCTGCCAAGCCGAGGACGTAGTTCAAGAGCGCGGACGCGCAGTCGAACTGCGCTCGTTCGGGGACGCCGAGCGCCTGGAGCTGCCCGCCGAAGCTCTCGAAGATCTGCAGCACCGCGGACTGCCACGGCTCACGGGAGAGCTGGGCGCCCACCCAGGGATGGGCGTCGATCGCGTCGAACGCCCCAAGGGCAATGGCACGGATCGCCTCCCGCGGCTCCGCACCGCTGACCACATCGGTCATTACGCGGGCGATGACGTCGTCGGTGGTCGCCGCGAGCAGATCGTTCTTGTTGGCTACGTGCCAGTAGATCGCCCCGGCCCCGGTGGCCAGGCGAGCCGTGAGCGCGCGGAAGGTCAGAGCGCTCTCACCGTGGGCGTCGAGGATCTCGATCGCGGCCTCGACAATCCGCTCTTTCGAGAGCGCGTCCGCCCGCCGTTCGGTCCGCTGAGTCTTGACCGCCATGAGCACCATCTTGACACGGCTGGAACATTGTTCCAAGATCTATTTATGGAACAGCGTTCCAACCGGTTTACTGGGAGCATCATGACGACACCAGTCACGATCGTCGGTGCGGGCCTCGGCGGCCTCACCCTCGCACGCGTCCTCCACGTCCACGGCATCCCCGCGACGATCTATGAGGCGGAGCCCTCGGCGCAGACCCGGACGCAGGGCGGCCAGCTCGACATCCACGAGCACAACGGACAGCTCGCGCTCGAAGCGGCCGGCCTCACCGACGCGTTCCGCGCGATCATCCACGAGGGTGCCCAGGCTACGCGGATGCTCGACCCGCACGGCGCGGTGCTGCTCGAAGAACCCGACGACGGCACCGGCGGGCGTCCGGAGGTGCTCCGCGGAGACCTTCGTCGGATCCTGATTGAATCCCTGCCGGCGGAGACGATCCAGTGGGGACGCAAGCTCGCCGGCGTGCTGGCACTCGGCGACGGCCGATACGAGCTGACCTTCGCCGACGGGTCGACCGTGATCACCAGCCTCCTCGTCGGCGCCGACGGCGCCTGGTCGAAGGTCCGGCCGCTGCTGTCGGACGCCAAGCCCGAGTACGTCGGCACGACCTTCATCGAGACCTACCTGCACGACGTCGACGAGCGGCACCCCGCGACGGCCGAAGCGGTCGGCGACGGCGCGATGTACGCGCTTACCCCGGGAAAGGGGATCGTCGCGCATCGCGAGGCGGGGAACATCCTGCACACGTACGTCGAGCTGAACCGCCCCGCCGAGTGGATCGCCGGCATCGACTTCGCCGACGCCGACGCCGCGACCGCTCGAGTCGCGGCCGAGTTCGACGGGTGGGCGCCGGAGCTCACCGCGCTGATCACCGACTGCGAGACCGCGCCGGTCCCGCGCACGATCTACGCACTCCCGGACGGGCACCGATGGGACCGCGTACCCGGGGTGACGCTCCTCGGTGATGCCGCGCACCTGATGCCGCCGGCCGGCGAGGGCGCGAACCTGGCGATGCTCGACGGCGCCGAACTCGGGAAGGCGATCGCCTCACGCTCCGGCGACATCGAAGCGGCACTCACCGCCTACGAAGAGGCGCTGTTCCCGCGCAGCGAGTCCGAGTACGCGGACGCGGACGAGCTCCTAGAGCTCTGCCTCGGCGGCCGCGCGCCGTTCGGACTCATCGCGTTCTTCACCGGCGCCCCCGCAGGGGAGCACGAAGGAGCCGCGCAGTCCTAAGCCACACCGCCCACGGTCCCGGTACGATCGCGGCCGGGGAACGCGACGTCCGTGAGCCTCGCATCGGTAAGATCCTGATCCGCGTTCACGCCGCAGCCGTGAACCCTACGACGTCGTCATGTGGCGCACGCTCGGCGGCGGTTCCGTGGCGGGCAAGACCCGCTTCTCGGTCGAGCTAGCCCGGGTCCTGGCGGACGAAGCGGACGGCGGCACGGTGTTCGTAGCGCAGGCAGCAGTACGGGACGCGGGATCGAGAGGCGCTCGCGCGCGGTGATCGCGGGGATGTGCCTCGCTCGCAGGCGCCGAACGGCACAGCCACCGGAAATACGGCCGTCCAGTAGTCGGCATGGGAACCGATGCGCACGGCGAGCATGGACACGACCGCGCACACCAGACAGCCCGCACTATTTGCGGCCGGGACCGATGTGCTGGGCGAGCCGACCGCTGGCGCCAGACAGCAGCAAGGTCACGGCGGTGACCGGCACCTCCGCTGCGAGTGGCAGGGCGGGCCGGCAGCCTTGCTCTCGTCGATTTGCAGGAGTCCAGCCTGCCGATCGAGCCTGTACGGGGTTAACGAACAAGTCCGAGAGGGAGTTGAACCCCATGCCTGTGACCTGCGGAATTGCCGGAGTGTAGGTTCCGGCATGCTACGAACACGCAGGTCAGGGGATATCGACTTGTGTCCGAGGGGCGACTGCGCCAAAAAAAGCCTATCCGGCGCACCGTTCCTGACCAGTGAGTTTGCGATTGCCACCCGGGAAGGTAGAAGGTGACCGGGGCCGCCCGGCTACCGCTTGTGCCGTGGTGGTGGATTGCTGGGGCGTCCCGCGACCTGGCTGTGCAACCGTCCTCATCCCGTAGGACGGTTGCCCCCTCGGCGTGCTGGTCTGGCGCACCCTTGATCGCGATCGCCGCGCGAGACTCCAGAGCCGCGTCGAAAGCTCGGCTACCGACTCCCGGATCTCCTGGCCCAGAGCCGCTCTGTCCTTGCTGAGCTTTTCGATGTTCCGCTGAAGGAACCTCGCGCCGAAGGGCGGCGGGCGGGAATGAACAGGGCGCCGGATCGGCTCTACCTTGCGGTGGCAGTTGTCTTGTGCGTTCGTGTCGTCTGCACGCTCGCGGCGAACGATGTTGCGGGCTCCCTTCAGGGATCCGGGGAAATCGCGTCGAGAACCGGCCTGGACCCCAGGGTCCGAAGGGCCCGCAGGCCGTGCACATCGCCTGAGCCTGCTCAGTAAACAGCAGTTAGTCATGGGCCGACCACATGTTGGCGTCGACTCACGTCATGTCCGTCGCGACGGTAACTCGTCGCGACGGTGGCCGGGCTCGATGTCAGCGCCGTCGCCGCGATTAGCGAGTGGCGGGGAAGTCACCGCGGCGCACGATGAGACCTCGGCCAGGCGGCGCTGTCATAACGTGGCCGGGGGCAGGAACCAGTGGGGAGTCAGAGGCGTTTGTGGAGCAAGGTGGTTGTACATGATCGAGGGTAACGGCGGAGGTGCGAGCGGCTTCGCCGACCTGACGCTGGCCCCGGAACTGTGCCACGTGCTTTCTGGCCTCGGTTATGAGGAGCCCACCCCGATACAGCTTGCCGCCATCCCGCCGCTGCTTGAAGGCCGTGACCTGGTCGGTCAGGCAGCGACCGGGACGGGCAAGACGGCCGCCTTCGCGCTTCCCATCCTCCAGCGGATACTCGGGGAAGGCGGGCAGGCAGAGCCGCTCGCCCTGGTGCTCGTCCCGACGCGCGAGCTCGCGGTGCAGGTCTGTGCGGCGATTCGCGGCTACGGGCGCGATATGGGTGTGCGTGTTCTGGCGGTTTACGGCGGCGAGCCAATCGGCCGTCAGCTGGGGCCGCTCAAGCGTGGCGTCGACGTCGTGGTGGCGACGCCAGGGCGTGCGCTCGACCACATCAACCGGGGAACGCTGAAGCTGAGTGGCCTCGAGGTCCTCGTCCTCGATGAAGCGGACGAGATGCTCGACATGGGTTTCGCCGAGGAAATCGAGGCGATCCTGGCCAGCACCCCCGGGGAGCGGCAGACCGCGCTGTTCTCGGCGACGATCCCGCCGCGGATCGACGGCATGGTGCGCCGCCACCTGCGCGACCCGGTTCGGGTCGAACTCGGACGCCGGGCGTCGGCGTCAGCCGACGGATTGCTGGTGCGGCAAACCGCCTACCTCGTGCCGCGCGGGCACAAGGCCGCTGCTCTCGGTCGCGTGCTTGACCTGGAGCGGCCGACGGCCACGCTGGTCTTCTGCGGTACCAGGGACGAGGTGGACCAGCTCACCGAGTCCCTGAACGGTCGTGGCTATCGCGCCGAGGCGCTGCACGGCGGCATGGACCAGAAGCAGCGCGACCGGGTCATGGCCCGGCTGCGCAGCCGGGCCATCGACCTTCTCGTGGCCACCGACGTGGCCGCCCGCGGTCTGGACATCGACCAGCTCACGCACGTGGTGAACTACGACGTGCCAAGCGCGCCGGACTCGTATGTGCATCGCATCGGGCGCGTTGGCCGGGCCGGTCGCGAAGGCACCGCCATCACCCTGGCCGAGCCGCGCGAGCACAGGATGCTCAAGACCATCGAACGGGCGACCAAGCGGCCGATCGCGATCGAGAAGCTGCCGACCGTCGCAAAGCTGCGTGCCATGCGCTTGGAGCTGATGCGCACCGAGCTCCGGGAGAGCCTGCTCAAAGACGACGGCGACCTTAATGCCTTCCGGGCTGTTGTCGGGCCGCTCGGTGCGGAGTTCGACCTCTTCGCGGTGGCGCTGGCCGCGGTCAAGCTGGCTCATGAGGCGAGCGGAACACCTCGCGAGCAAGAAGAGATCCCCGTGGTCGAAATGCCGCCGGCGGACGACCGCCGCGACGGTCGAAAGCCCAAACCAGGTGACCAGTGGCCGCCCGCCGGCCATGACCAGCGGCGTGGTCGCCGCGCGACTGCGGCCACGACACGCCTGTTCGTGGGCACCGGCCGTTCTGCCGGAGTCCGGCCGCAAGATCTTGTAGGCGCTATCACCGGCCAGTCGTACCTCTCCGGCAGGGACATCGGTGCGATCGAGATCGCCGATCGTTTCTCCCTCGTAGAGGTTCCCGAGTCAGCCGCCGACGACGTGGTCGCGGCGCTCCGGCGGACGAGCATCAGGGGCCGGAGTGCAACCGTTCGCAGGGAACGCTTCTCGGCGCGATAGGACAGGCCTTCCCAGCCGGCGGCGGCCAGCGCCGACGCTGGGATGACGGGCGCGATAGGCCCGGCGATCATGGCTTTACCATGGTCGGCCGACCGCTCCAGTACCTTGCCGAGATATACGACGACGCGACCGGCTCGGTGGAGTGCTTCATGAGTACCAACATGCAGCATGAGCTGCACGGATGAGGTTTTCGGCAAGGGCAGTGCCGGGGAAGCCGGGCCGCTCGGCGACGGCCTGCTCCAGGGCTGCCGCTACGCCGTTCACCGCACGCCGTCCGACGGCTTCGAGCAGCTCGTCCTTGGACGTGAAGTACCGGTACAGCGTGGCGCGCGAGACCCCAGCCTGGGCGCAGACCGACCCGACGGTGAGACGGCGCACGCCGCGGCGCCCCACCGCGGTCAGTGCCGCGTCGAGGGCCCGCGCCTCGGTCTCCGGATTGGGTGCGGTCATCGCCGTCCCCGGCCCGTACTGGCCGCATCTGCCTGCGCCTCGATCCCGGCGCGCGGACCCCAGAGCGCTGCGAGGAGATCGGGTACCGAGGTGGCGCGGTAGTCCGGCAGGAGCAGCGTCGAAATCACGATGCGCACGAACGCCTCGGTGAGCCGGCGGCGCGTCAGCTGTTCTTGCACGATAGCTGGTGTCTCCGAGAGCGCCGGCTCCAGGACTCCGTCCTCAGCTGCCACCAGGTACAGCGTCTCGATTCGGGCGGCGCACCAGCCTGGACCGTCGCCGTCACCGCAGACGATGGGTAAGACAGCGCGGTCAAGTCGGGCCCGGGCGAGCCTACGTTACGGCTACAACAGGTCAGGTTGTGAGAGCCAGGCACATCTCGGTAATGTCATTGGTTTCGATGAGATCGGGCTCGGTCGCGGCGCGTACCTCTGCAACGGAGGTGCCAGGAGCTAGTTCGCGCAGGACCAGCCCGTCAGGGCCGACGTCGATCACGGCGAGGTCAGTGATGATCCGCTGGACGCAGCGTACGCCGGTCAGGGGCAGTGAACACTGGGTGACGATCTTCGGGCGGCCGTCTTTGGTGACATGTTCCGTCATGGCGATGACGCGCCTGGCTCCGTGGACGAGGTCCATGGCACCGCCCATGCCCTTGATCACTTTTCCCGGGATGGTCCAGTTCGCGAGATCGCCGGTGGCCGAGATCTGCATGGCGCCGAGGACCGCGACGTCGATGTGGCCGCCGCGGATCATGCCGAAGGACGTGGCGGAGTCGAAGAATGACGCGCCTGGGAGGACGGTGACGGTCTCCTTACCGGCGTTGATCAGATCAGGGTCGACGCCGGCGTCGTCGGGGTACGGCCCCGTACCGAGAATTCCGTTTTCGGATTGAAATACAACGTGAACTGAAGGCGGGATGTAGTCGGGGACAAGGGTCGGAAGGCCGATGCCCAGGTTGACGTACTGGCCGTCGGCCAGCTCACGAGCCACCCTGGCGGCCAGTTGCGGCCGAGTCAGGCGGTTCACGCTGCCGCTCCTTCGCCGTCGCGGCCGTCAATGCCGGGGTCGCGGGTGGTCCGTTTCTCTATGCCCTTGCCCGCGGTGCCGACTTCCACGACGCGCTGGACGAAAACTCCGGGCGTGTGGATCTGCCCCGGGTCAAGCTCGCCGGGCTCGACAAGCCGCTCGACCTCGGCGATGGTGACGCGCCCGGCCATCGCGGCGAGGGGGTTGAAATTGCGGGCCGATTCGTTGTATACGAGGTTTCCGTGCCGGTCGCCTTTTGCCGCGCGGACTAGCGCGAAGTCCGTGACGATACCGTATTCCAGTACGTAGTGTTCTTTGCCGAAGCGACGGGTTTCCTTCGCTGGTGACGCGACCGCCACGGTGCCATCCGCGTGGTAGCGCCAGGGCAGCCCGCCCTCGGCGAGGAGCGTTCCGACGCCGGCTGGCGTGTAAAACGCGGGCATGCCGCAGCCGCCGGCGCGCAGCCGTTCGGCGAGCGTGCCTTGCGGGCACAGTTCGAGTTCCAGCTCCCCGGACAGGTACTGGCGGGCGAACTCCTTGTTTTCGCCGACATAGGAGCTGACGGTGCGGCGGACTCGTCCGGCCCGCAGCAGCAGCCCCAGCCCGGCGTCATCCGTGCCGCAGTTGTTCGTGACGGTCTCCAGCCCGCGGGCGCCGTGTTCATACAGCGCCTTTATCAGCACGTGCGGGATTCCGCAGAGCCCGAAGCCCCCGACGGCCAGCGACGCTCCGTTCCCGATGTCCGCTACGGCCGCTGCAGCCGCTTTGATCGTCTTATCCATGGATCACCTCAATGCCTATGCGGGTTGGCCCCGGCCCTGCGTTGTGTTCGGGCGGGCACCGGTTCCGGACACCCCGGCTGCGACCGGGACCCGCCCCTGGATCCGCACCTCGGCCGGCTCGCGCCCCGCGCACGCCAGGCACAGCCTGGTCCATGCGTGCTCACCGAGCCGCCAGCCGTCCGGGACGTCCCATGGGTCGGTGACCGGGTCGGCCGGTTCACGGGCGAGCAGCCTTCCAGCGCCGCCGCCGGGGCGCCGATGAACACCAGCCCCGCGCCGGCGAAGGCGGCATTCTCGGCGAGGAATCCGTACCCGGGATGTACGGCCTGCGCGCCGGCCTGGCCTGCCGCCTGCAGGATGCGCCCGATGTGAAGGTAGCTCTCGGCGGCCGGAGCCGGGCCGATCCGGATGGCGACGTCGGCCTCGCGTACGTGCCGGGCGGCGGCGTCGGCGTCACTGTGGACCGCGACGCTGCCGACGCCGTGGGCCCGCAGCGTGGCGATGACGCGGACCGCGATCTCGCCCCGGTTCGCCACCAGAACCTTCCCGAACATTGTTCTCCTCACATCCGGAACAACCACCGAGCCCGCCGGACGCCCTATGCGATCACGGTGTTGTGCAGCGATCCGATGCCCTCGATGCGCACCTCGACCCGGTCCCCGGCCGCCAGGTAATGGCCGTCGGCGAGGCCGACCCCGCTCGGTGTCCCGGTGAGGAGGACATCACCCGCGCGCAGCTCCATCCGGCTGGAGACGTACGCGATGATCTCCGCGAGATCGAAGAGCATCTCGCTGGTGCGGCCCTGCTGGCGCAGCTGGCCGTTCACGAAGGTCCGCAGCAGGAGATCGGGCTGCTCCGCGAGGTCGTCCACCATCAGGACCGCGGGGCCCAGGGGTTTGAAGGTCGGGAAGCTCTTCGCCCTGGCGAGAGTCTCGACGTCGTGGATCGTGCCGGCCCGCATCGCCGAGAGCTGCACGTCGCGGGCGGAGACGTCGTTGACGACCGTCAGGCCCGCGATGTGCTCCCAGCCCCGGGCTACCGGGATGTCACTGCCGCGCGCCGCAAGCACAACGGCCAGCTCTCCCTCATAATCGACCTGCGAGGGCGCCTCCCGGGGGAGACGGATGTCGTCCATCGGCCCGGCGAGCCCGGTGTCCGGTACGAGCAGGAACACCGGGGCCTCGGGGGTCGGCATGCCAGCCTCCGCCAGGTGGTCGGCGTAGTTCGCGCCGACCAGCACGAGCCGCCCGGGAGCGGCCACGGGCGCGAGCGGATCGGTGTCGGAGACCGGGACACGCTGGCGGACGGGGGCCTCGCGCAGCCGCAGCATCGCGCCGCGGCGGTCGCCCGCGTCGGCGAGCAGGGCGCCCAGGTCGCGGTATGGCAGATCGAGCAGCAGGAGCTCGCTGCCCTCGCCGCGGGCGAGGCCGCCGGGGGTGCGGTAGATCAGCACGTCAGCCCGCACCCGTCAGGACCCTGACGTCGCGGCTCCGCAGCAGCCACCGGTCACCGCGGCGAACCAGCACGTCGGTCGCGGCGGACAAGGACTGCGGGACGAAGGCGCCGGCGCCCGGCGCCGAGAGCAGGTAGAGGGTGAGGATGTAGCGGACATGCATCCGGTCATCCGCCACCTGGTCGGACCTCAGGTTGGTCACGACGTGGAGGGTTCTGCGGCTGGGGTCGGCGTCTCGGGCGGCGAGCATGTCCCGGATGGCTTCCCGGCCGGCGACGGTGGCGTCGGCGAGCGTGTGGCTGCCGTCCTCCTCGAACAGGTCCGCGATGCTGTACCGGCGCCCGGCATCGGCCCTCGCGTAGGTGTCCACGATGAGGTCCTCGCAGACCAGCAATGCCCCGACCGACGCCGGGTCGAGCTCGCGACCGACGTCCCGCTCGATCCCGGGGACCGCGCTCACCGGCCGGCCCCCGGGGTCGCCACGGTGGGCAGCGGCGTACCGGACGTGCCGTCGCGGTCCGGTGCCGGTTCGAACAGCGACCGCTGGCGCGGCACCGGCGAGGGCCGCAGCAGCGACGTGCGGCTACCGGTGACCTCATTGCGGTACCGCTCCGTAAAGGCCCGCCAGGCCGGATCGGCGCGACGGGTCTCCTCATACCGGAGGGCGTGGTCGGCGTCGGCGAAGGCGCGGTAGGCGTAGACCCGGTGCAGGGGTCCCACCATCGTGACGAGCATCCCCAGGTGTCCCTCGGCGGCGACCGTCGCCGAGGCCTCCCGGTAGGCGCCGTAGGCGGACCAGTAAGTCGCCAGACCGCCGGGGAAGAAGTCGGTCGCCTCCTCAGTAACGACAAGGCCAGATCCGTCGCCGGCCCGGATTGGCTCGATCCCCCCGGGTAGCCGCGGCGGCTCGCTCGTCCACAGGTCGGTCAGTCCGGCCATCGGCGGCGTGGTGAGCAGCGAGTTCTCCTGGGCCAGCGCCCACGGCCTGACGCTCGTGAAGTACTCCGGCACCTGTTCGGCGTAGTAGCGCTGGTAGCTCTCCTGCCAGTGGTCGACCGAGTCGAAGCGATACAGGTGGACGATCTGGTCCGTCGTCCCGGCCACGGTGCTGAAGTAGGAGAGGTTGGCGTCCATCAGCGCGGCGGACGCTTCGTGGACGTTCCAGCGGCGCTGAGCCGCCCAGAAGTCGTCAACCCGGCCAGGGCGCAGTGTGTACTGGCGGCGTTCGAAGATCACAGCACAACCTGTCAATCCGCTAGGAGTTTGCCGGCGAAGACCGCGAAACGCTCCAGGTAGGCCCGGAGGAACGCCTCGGTTGTCGGGTCCTGCAGGCGTCCGTCGCTGCCGATGAGATCAGGTTTGTAACAGATGTACGCCTCGCCGCCGAGGACCGCGGCTCCGAGGATGCCGAGGATCTGCCTCAGGTGCTGTTGCCCGACCGCCGTCCCGATCGCGCCGGGCGATGTTCCGGTCATGGCGACGGGTTTGTCCCGCCAGACGTTCTCGGTTACGGGCTTGGAGCCCCAGTCGATCGCGTTCTTGAGGACCGCGGGAAGCGACCTGTTGAACTCGGGCATGACGATGAAGACCGCCTCGGCGCGCCGGATCTCATCGGTGAACCTGCGCACCGGCTCGGGCCGGTCGACCTCGAGGTCGCCGTTATACATGGGCAGTTCACCGAGCGGGATGCCGAAGAACTTCAGCCCGGGTGGCGCAAGCTGGACGATCGCGTCGGCGAGCTTGCGGTTGATCGACTCACGGCGAAGGCTACCGACAATCAGGCCGACATGGTGGGCAACACTGGTCATGGGTGAGCTCCTGGGGTTACGGACGATCCGCCGGCACGGCAGTCTGTCCAGACGTTCTGTGCACCGTCGGGCAGAAGGCGGACGGCCTGTTCGGTCGGGGCGGCGCGACCTCACGCCGACCGGGCCGACCGAGGGGCTCAGCCGCCAGCCAGGACAGCGAGGGGGTTGGGCAGGTCGGGACTGGCGGCGACCGCCCACTTGCGGTTGATCAGCTCGCTGACCGGGGTGCCGGCCCGGCGCGCCCCGATCATCTTGTCCGGGTCGAAGGAGACGCCGACCGGGTCCTCCTCGAACTCAGGACCGGTCATGTAGGCGGTGGCATCGTCGACGTCGGGGAAGTTGTCGACCTGCATCTCGACGAAGTTACCGTCAGGGTCGCGGTAGTAGATCGAGGTGGTAACCCCGTGCTGGACCGGTACTAGCGGCTCGAGCCCCTGCGCCTTGAGATCGGCGTAGCGGTCGAGCAGATCGTCGAGCGTGGCGAAGGTGTAGGCGACGTGGTGCATGCCAGCTGCGGCCGGGGACTTCGCCTCGAGCGTCACCGGCGGCGACAAGAAGGCGATCCGGTGGTGCTCCTCGTCGTAGGTGACGAAGGACAGACCATGGCCCTCATAGACGACATGTCCCTTGAGCAGCGCGCAGTACCAGTCGCGCATCTCCTCAAGCTTGCTGGTCTGCAGGACTACGTGAGCGAACTTCGGTGTGGTACCCATCTGACACCTCTCATGGCAGTGGTTCTTCGGACGATCGCAGAGGTAATACTTGTGGAGTGCGGCGTGCACCACCATGGGCCGACGAGCCAAGCCGATCCCCATCGCCTGCGCTGGCATCCCAACTCGTGTCGCGGGTGCGGACTCTGCCGGTTTTGCTCATAGGCCAGGACCGGTCCGGGCCGGGAAGGAGCTGACGTGGCGGGCTGGGTGACACTGCTCGACGGCCGGCGCGCGCACGGACCGGAACTGGATTGGGTGGGCGCCGACGGTGACCGCGTCCGCTCGGAGCTGGGCGAGGGCGCGCTGGCCTGGGCGGTGGAGACCGGCGAGAAGCTCGCGGTGGAGGTCACCGGTCTCGTGCCGGCCCAGGGCGAAGGCGCACACTTCAACGCCCTCCGGCGGGCAACCACGTCCACGACGCTCCGGTCACTCCTGCTGATCGCGGGCACCGAGACCACCCTGATCGGGCCGGAGACAGTGGAGGTGGCGCGGGACTTCGCTCGCCGGGGTGTCAGCCTCGAAGACCTGCTACGCGGAATCCACATCGGCCTCCCCATACTCGCTGCGGCCCTCCTCGACGCGGCCGAATCCCTGGCGGAGCACGATCAGAGCAGCGAGCTGAAACGCATCTCCCTGCTGCTGTTCGGGCAAATCGACAGCTTCATGGAAATCGCCTCAAACGAGTACCGGCAGGAGAAGGACGACGACGCGGCCACCGTCTCTGCGGCCCGGCTTGAGGCCGTGCAGCGGATCATCTCCGGTGCGGACCCCGCCGACAGGCGCTCGACCGAGCGGCTCCTCGACTATCCACTGCACGCGCCCCGGCATCTGGCCCTGGTGGCATGGAACCCGGCTCCCGGAGAGAACTCCGAACCCAGCCTGCGCTCGACCGTCGACCAGATCTACCGCAACCTGGGCGCCGCCGGACCGACCCTGGCGCTGCCGGTCGGTGCGCACGCGATGTGGTCATGGCGGGCGCTTGAGCGCGCCCCGCTGCCCTTGTCCCGAGCCGATCTCCGCCTCGACGGACGCCGGGTCGCGCTCGGCCAGGTCGGCGCGGGGCTCGCGGGCTTCCGGAGGAGCCACCGGCAGGCCAGGGCGGTTGAGGAACTTCTCACCCGCCGGCCAGAGTGGACGGGCACCGTGCTCGCCCACGCAGACGTCGAGCTGCCGGCCCTGCTGACCACGGACCTGGCCGCCGCCCGCGAGCTCGTGACGCGGCACCTGGGTCCGCTCGCCAAGGATGATCCGCGCATGCACGAGATCCGGGAGACGCTGCGGTCCTATCTCGATCATGAGCGGAGCACCGCCAAGGTCGCTGCCGAGCAGCACATCTCGCGCAATACGGTGACTTACCGCGTCCAGCAGGCGATGCGGCTTTGCGGCTACCGGCAGGGCACCTCGCCGCTGCGACTTCATGCGGCCCTGTCGATAGTGGATTGGCTCGGCTGAATGCTGCTGTCGCCATCGCCGCCCTCCCGCTGCGGGGCCGGGCCTGTGTGCCGAGAATCGCATCCACGGCTCTGAACAGCAGAGTTGCTCGCCCGGCGCTCCGCCCGTGATCACCTGATCATGTGCCTGCGGTTTGTGTTCCTCCTGATCACGCGACTAACCGGGTGGCTGCGGCTATCCCGGCGTGAGGAGACGTGGAAGACCGCCGAAATCTTGATCCTGCGCCACCGGCTCGCGGTCCTGCAGCGCCGGCAGCCGCTCCACCCGAAGCTGAACTGGGCAGACCGGGCCCTGCTCGCGGCACTGCTAGGCGCGATACCGCAGAATAAATCCGAGGGTGGACTTGAACCCCCATCGTGGTGGTACATCCCGAACCGGGGATCTATCACCACTCCGAAGTAACACGCCGCCGACGCCCGGCCCGGCAATTCACGATGCGAGTCAGCGGTTCGCGGCAGTCTTCGCTACCGGGACCCGAGCCCGGGGAGAATGGCGAGCCCGCAGCATGAAGAGGACGACCAGGAAGGCTGCCGTAATGCGTCACCGGCCTCGGTGCGCCGCTCCACCGGGACCGCGTCAGCTGCGGCACGATCTGCCATGTGTTAGCGACTTCGCTATATGACGATCCTGCGGCTGGAGTGTGTGGCGACGTCCCGGCAGGGCTCGATGACCATCCCGAGCATGGACTGCGAGTGCTGACGAGGCTCCGGGCGCGCGCGTACCTGCCTCGTTCTGCGCGGACGTCGGCACGATGCTGATCAAAACGTGGGTAATGCAGATTTGGGAATTCTGCGCGCCCGTGAGCCGGTACGGATAGCGGTCAGTGGCCTGCCATGGTGCCGTCTTACTCAGGCGGGGAGGGCCGGAGGGAACCCGTATTCAGGCTGGAAGCCGATACGGACGCCGGATATCAGGATCTCAGTGAAAGCTGTAGGCGCCTGAGACGACGTCGTCCGGGTCTTGGCCCGGTCGAGCCGGGGCGAGAGCCATCCCTGCGCTTCGGCATGACGCTGGCTGGCTCGCGGCGGGGTGGCCGTGTCACCTTGAACCATCGTTGGCTGGCGCCGTACCATCCGGTACCGATGGGGAGCCCTGCGCTGCGAGGTGGGACTCAACCCGGGCGGCGGGGATGCGTTCCTGCTCGCAGGCCAGCAGGGCCAGCGCACGGGCGTCGGCTGCAGTGGGGCGGTTCGGGTCCAGGGCGCGTGGCCACAGCCGGGCATAGCGGACGGCTGCCACTTCGGCCGCATACACCAGCGCCTGACCGACCAGGTACAGCAGGGCGAACATGCCCGCCACGGTGGCGAAGCTGCCGTAGACGGGGCCGGCCTTGGCCACCAGCTTGGCCAGCAGCAGCGGCCCGGCGTTGAGCACGACCGTCACCGCCGCCGCGCCCAAGACGGCGCCCGGCCAAAGCGCCCGGACCGGAGCGGGCCGCGCCAGCAGCAACTTCGCACCAAGCAGCAGCACCGCGAAGACGACCAGCGCCGAGCCAAGCACCGCGGCCACCCGCTGCACACCGGACTCGCCGGGCAGCGCGGTGGCCACCACCGTGAGCGCACCGACTGCCACCGCTCCGACGAGCAGCATCGCCAGCACCGCGAACACCCGGACGTACCGTGAGACGAAACCGGCCCGACAGCGGAACCGGACCGCCGCGACATGGTTCAACGTCTGATAGGCCGAGAACACAACACCGGTTCCGGACAACAGCAAACCGGCCAGGCCAGCCACGAACGGGATTGTCGACGTCGGCAAGGTGGTCAGCGAATGCTCGACCGTGGACTGCAGCGCCTCCGGCACGCTCGCGGTGATCAGCCGCTGACGCAGGTCCGGATGATCGGCCAGCACCCGTGACAGGACCGCCACCCCGAGCAGCAGCAGAGGGAAGATGCTCAGGAATCCGTAGTAGGTGATGAGCGCCGCCTGCCGGCCGCCCTCATCGTCGCCGTACTTCTTCAGCACCGCGTAGGGGAACCCCAGCACACCATGCTTGCGCTGCAGGCGGTCCGCCCACGCGGTGATCCGGTTCACCAGGCCGTTCAGGCCTTCCAAACTCATGGCTGTCAATCCTTACGGGCGGCGTCACACGTATTCGCGTCGGCGCATCCAGGCCAGGGTCACCCAGCCCCAGATCGGGGGCAGGTAGGCGGTGAACAGCCGCTGGATGAACACCGCCGCGACCGCCTGGTCCTGGGGGACGCCGGCGCTGGTCAGCCCGCCGATCAGGCCCGCCTCCACGACACCGAGACCGCCGGGCACGGGGATGGCTCCGCCGATGATCGAGGCCAGGGTGATGACCACGAGCAGGGTCGCGATGCTGGCCCGCTGCCCGACCGCGTGCAGCGACGCGCCCAGGGCCATGGCCACGAACAGCTGAGCCAGTACCGAGCCGGCCAGAATATAGAAGATCTTGCGGGGCTCGGCGGCGATCGTCTTGATGTTGGCCCAGATGCTCACCAGATGCGGCCGGATCCGGCTGCTAGCCAGCCGCCGCAGCCGGGGTACGAAGGTGATCAGTATGATGGCGATCCCCGCCGCGAGGATGACGCCGACCACGATCCAGATCACCGTCTGGTTGCCGCCTGAATTTGCCGGCGGGTGGAAGTCGCCGGCGGCGAAGCCGATGGCGACCAGGAACAGCAGGATCTTGGCTGCCCAGCTCGCGGTGGACGCGATGGCGCCGGAGCTGACCGCCGCCGCCGCGTCGTAGCCGTTGCGCTGGAAGAACCTGACCCGGAGCGCGAATACCGCGACGTCCCCCCCGGCCAGCGAGGTGAAGGTGTTCGACGTCTCGAGCGCAAGGCACCGGCCGTAGGGCAGTTGGCCCGGGACGGCGCCGTTCAGCGCCCACGCCTCCGCGACCACCGGAAGCTGGGCGAGCACGAAAGCCAGCGCCACCCATCCCCAGCTGGCTCCCTTGATCACGTCCAGCGACCCGCGCACGTCGGCGAGGACCCCGAGGATCGCCCAGACACCGATCAGCGTGCCGATGCCGAACACCAGGTTGACCCAGCTGACCCGCTTCGCCTCAGCCAGCTTGGGGACCTCGATGCCGGTAGCGCTGGCCACCGCCGCCCGCAGCCCCGGCAGCAGGCCCTTATCCCGCTGAACAGCGCTAACCGTGACCGGGTCGAGCGCCGAACGCTGCAGGTGCACCAGGGCACCGCGTGTCGTGTCGGCGTCGAGCACCCGGCCCGCTGCCGCGGCCGTGCGCTCGGCACCCACCCGCACCGCCACCGCGGCTAGGGCGGCCGCGAGGTCGCCGTCGAGGCGGCCCTCAAGGGCGGATGCGGACGCGGAGCGGAAGTCCTTCAGGCAGGCCCCGCCCTCCGCGGAAACGATGATCGTTTCTGACCCGAGCGCCCCGTGCGCAATGCCTGCCTCGCGCAGCCGGAGCACGGTCCGCAAGAGCTCGTCCAGAGTTCCGTCCGGCAGGACGGAGTCGTCGGCCTCGGCCAGAGCTCGGCCGGCCGGCAGCCTGGTCACCAGCGCAGCGTCCCGGCTGGGCCCGAACCGGCCCACGGCGAGCACCTCGGGCACCAAGACACCGGCGCGCCCCGCCATCAGGGTGAGAAATGCCTCGTGCTCGACCTGCTGCAGACGATCAAGAATGAGGGTGGGCCCTGAATCGCGGTAGAAGCAGAACCGCCACAGTTTCGCCAGGACGCGCGCATCGGACGCGTCACGGCCGTAAACCGACAGCTCGACAGCCCGGCCAGCTGCGTCCTGTCCGGCGAGCTTCTCCACCCCCCAGATCTGGCGGGGGGCCCGGACGATGCCCCCGACCGCGACATTCAGGCCCGCGATCCAGTCGCTGATCTCCTCCGCCGAGGGCAGGCCGAGCGGCGACCCCACCGCCAGGTGCAGGCCGGCCGCGACGCCCGAGCCGAGCGCCAGGCTGGAGACGGTGTTGACCGGAAGCGCTGACCCGTCGATGATCGCGGCGATCGACGCCATCGCGACCAGCAGCGACACCAGGCGGTGCAGCGGGCGGCTCAGATAGGGCAACGCGGTAGCCGCCACGGCCACCGTGACCGCGAACTCCGT
>Ga0210388_10001560_pt1 | contig 18000 bp, 17 predicted proteins | sample IncBWC19OmetaG_FD_155485 | JGI IMG/M metagenome (GOLD analysis project Ga0210388, IMG submission 155485) | Forest soil microbial communities from Barre Woods Harvard Forest LTER site, Petersham, Massachusetts, United States - Inc-BW-C-19-O ... | reverse complement strand
TACTACTGGGTGCCCGGCACCTGGGTGGTCGCTCCCGTGGGCATGCTTTGGACCCCTGGCTACTGGGGATGGAACGACGGTGTCTACGCCTGGAACGCCGGATACTGGGGCCCGCACATCGGTTTCTACGGCGGCATTAATTATGGTTTCGGCTACGGTGGTGTCGGGTTCGGCGGCGGCGAATGGCGCGGCGGCGCCTTCTTCTACAACACTGCCGTCATGCATGTGGACACCGTGCACATCACCAACGTCTACGTCGACCGGACAGTCATCGTAAACAATGAGTCTCACGTTGCCTTCAACGGTGGTGAAGGCGGCGTAGCGGCTCGCCCAACCGCACAAGAAGAAACCTATTCCCGCGAAAAGCATACCCCTCCGGTCGCAGCGCAGCTTCGGCAGCAACGCGCCGCCAGCCAGAACAAGGCCTTGTTCGCCTCAAACAATCACGGTGCACCCGCCGTGGCCGCCACGGCAAAGCCGGGCGTATTCAGCGGACGCGGCGTAGTAGCTGCCAAGGCTGCCGGAGCCCCATATCATGCGCCGGCCATGTCGCCCAAAGAGGCGCGTGCATCCGCGCCCGCCGGCAATCGTTCGGCTGCCCCAAAGGGAGAGAAGGTGGCCAACCGCCCCACAGCGCCCGCGAAGGGCACGGCTTCCAGCAGGTCCCGCTCGGAGACCGCGAATAAGGAGAAGTCGCCCAGTCCGAATGAGAGTCATCCGGCTAAACCTTCCACGCCGAGTTCGCGTGCTGAGAGCAAAGCGCGTCCCGCGGCCAAGAGCGTCCCGAAAGAAAGCTCTCCCAAGCCGAGCCACAGTGCTGCACCCAAGCCCGAGAGCAAGCCGGTAGAACCGAAGGAGAGTGCCCCGAAAGAAAGCTCTCCTAAACCGACCCGCAGCACTGCACCCAAGCCCGAGAGCAAGCCTGTAGAACCCAAGGAGAGCTCTCCAAGAGAGAGTGCGCCCAAGCCAAGCCACAGCGCTGCACCCAAGCCCGAAAGCAAGCCGGTAGCGCCCAAGGAGAGCGCTCCGAAAGAGAGTGCGCCTAAGCCAAGCCACAGCGCCGCACCCAAGCCCGAGAGCAAGCCGGTGGCGCCCAAGGAGAGCGCTCCGAAAGAGAGTGCGCCCAAGCCAAGCCACAGCGCTCCGGCGCCGAAGCCGAAAAAGGCAAGCCCACCGCCCAAGCCCGAGAGCGAGCCCAAAGGACACTGAACGGTTAGTAAGTACTTTTAGCCAGTGCCGTTTCCGGCGCTGGCTATTTTTGTCTCGGTGCGAAGCGTTCCTGTGGGTTTGCGCCGAAGATGTTCCCAGCGCGAGATCCCAGGTCGCGTGCCCGCGCAGTGCCTGCTTCGGTGAACTAGCGTGAGATAATTGGGGTCAGGTTGCATCGGCCCCGTAGCTCAGTTGGATAGAGCAGCGGTTTCCTAAACCGTTGGTCGGCGGTTCGACTCCGCCCGGGGCCCCCATGTTTTCAGTCACTTACGTTGTTACCTCTGAGTACTCTTTCAGGTTCTTAGCCCCGGGCCGCTGCACCGAATCCTGTGCTATAATGATTTTCAACGCTACTGCCACGGTTTGCTCGTGACGCGGTGATCCTGTTGGATCAAGATTCATCTCCGCTTTTCCTGCCCGCCGTTTGTTCAGCGTAAATCAAAACATAAGAGCGGCACGGGAACTCACGCTACGTGTGTAACATCAGGCCCCTCCAGAAAGAACAATTACGAATGACAAGCTTTACCGAATTAACGCTATCTCCTGCTTTGCAGCAGAGGCTGGCGAATGCTCAATTTATCACCCCTACGCCGATTCAGGCGCAGGCTATTCCTTGCGCCCTTGAAGGCAAAGACGTGCTGGCAACGGCGCAGACCGGGACCGGCAAGACGCTGGCGTTTCTGATTCCGATCATTGAAATGTTGCAGCACGAAATGCTGCAGCGCGAACCGTCGCAGAAAGTGCGCGTGCTGGTTTTATTGCCCACGCGTGAATTGGCAATCCAGGTCAACGAAGAATACGAAAAACTGCGCGGCAAGCAACTATCGAAAGCTGCGCTGGTCATCGGCGGCGTCTCCGAGAAGACGCAAATTCAGGCGGTGCGCTCCGGCGCCAGCCTGGTGGTCGCAACTCCCGGCCGCTTGCAGGATTTCATCACCCGCAAGCTGATCGACCTGCGCGAAGTCAAAATCCTCGTGCTCGACGAGGCCGACCGTATGCTTGATATGGGCTTTCTGCCCGCCATCCGGCGCATCCTGGCGATCTTGCCGCAACGCCGGCAAACGCTGTGCTTCTCAGCCACACTGGAGCAATCGGTCGCCAGCCTGGTCAACGATGCCATGCGCGATCCAGTACGCGTCGCGATTGGTTCCGTGCTCAAGCCGGTCGAGAGCGTCCGGCTGCAAGCTTACGAAGTGCGTCCTGCGGAAAAGCCCGACGTGCTGCGTCAGTTGCTCTATGCCGAAAAAGGACAGACGCTCATTTTCGCCCGCACCAAGCGCGGCACGGAGCGGCTGGCCAAGGAACTGGCTCGCGAAGGTTTCTCCGCAGCCATGATTCATGGCGACCGCTCGCAATCGCAGCGGAACGCAGCCCTAGCCGGATTTCAGCAGGGACGCTTTCAAGTGCTGGTCGCAACCGACGTCGCTGCACGCGGCCTGCACATCGACGACGTAGCGCATGTGGTCAACTACGACCTACCCAAGATGGCGGAAGATTTCATTCATCGCGTCGGAAGGACAGGACGAGCCGGCTCGGAAGGTCTGGCAACCAGTCTAGTGGCGGGTGGCGAGGTTATCGAACTGCGACACATCGAGCGCGCGCTCAAACTGAAAATCGAGCGCAAGCAGGTGGATTGGGCGAACGCCGAGAAGTCAGAGCATGTCGTCCAAAACACTTTGGCCAGCCGCACGCTGACCAGGCTGCCCGGCGAAGTGTTCGCCTAACCAGAAATCAAAGAAGCGAAGCCAACTAATAAAAAGGGCGCGTCCCAAGGACGCGCCTCTTTTTTGTTTATCTGTTTCGTGGGTCTGTATGGATCCGACCGCCTACGGTTCGGTTTTCTCCGGACTACGTTCGCGCGGAAGGCTCGAAATATCGCGGTCGTCATCTCCCATCTGAAACAGGGCGGCTTGCTCGGCCGCGTGCCTTTGCAACTCGTCCAAATCGAGTTCGCTGGAATCACCCGGCGTGCCTGAAGGCTCGTCTTTGCGCTGGATGCGGCGTTCAGCCTTGTCGCGCTGTTTTTGCTGGCGTGTATGTTCTTTCTGGCGCTTGGTAAAGCTCGATCGACCTCGTCCTGGCATACCCAATCTCCAATCGTCAATTTTGGCAATAGCGGTTGGCGCATTGCGCTTTTGGTCAAGACATCAGCAACTCATCCGCACGGATGGTGTGCCGCTACCAGCGGGGTTCGCGAGGCTGCCGCGCGTGACCCTGATAGTCGTCGCGGCCACCGCCGCCCCCACCGCCAAAACGCTGTCCTCCACCACCTCGTGTTGAGGCGGTCTTTGGTTTCGCCTCGTTGATCTTCAGCGCGCGGCCGCCGAGTTCGGTTCCGTTCAGTGCCGCGACTGCCTTATCAGCCTCCGCGGGGTTCGTCATTTCGACAAAAGCGAAGCCGCGAGCGCGACCGGTTTCGCGGTCGGTGACGATGCTGACACGCTCCACAGCGCCATGCGCTTCAAACAAGCCGCGAAGTTCCGGTTCCGTCGTGCTATGGGGTAAGTTGCCGACATAAAGATTCTTCATAGGAGTTCTTCTCTTTCTGGTGCTGTTGCTACCGCTGCGGATGCAAATAACGGCTGAGGAGGAGTAATTTCGCGCGCCGAATGCTGCTCGATGGCTTCCGCCCACCGTGACGGTCTGGGCGTTTCCCGTATCGCGCGTGAACGGGCTTCGCTGGCCGAGCGCACGCTCGAAATCTTCCGGCAGGCTTCCAGGATCCCCCAGCGCTGGGAGGAATTTCCCGCAGCCTGGGCCAGCAGCGCCGCGACCATTTCTTTGTGCAGCGCATCGGCGGGCTCAGCCGCAGCTTCATCAGAATGCGGAGCCGCCGCCAGGTACTCGGGGCCGCCCACGAAAAAGGCAATCCTCTGCGGAGGATTCGCGCCGCGAATATCGGAGCAGAACTGGTCGCGGCTATCGATCTCTCCGGCCACGCTGATCAGCACCAGATTGTATAAGTCGGCCCGCCACCAGCAGCGCGCCTCGAGCACATCGGCAGCGCAGTCCACCTCAATGCCAAGCTGCCTCATCACTTCGGCCCGCAAGTCGCGCTTGGTCTGCGAAGCGTCCAGCAGGAGTACGCGCTTCTTCTTTGGGAGGCCTTCGGGAATCGACAGGGGCAATGCGACAACGGGCGTGGTCATGCCATTTTCTCCTTGAGATTGGCTGCCTTCGCCGGGGCTACCAGGTTTTTCTCAGCCAGGGCCTTCAACATCCTTTCGTTGCTCTGGCGGCGGCTGATCTTCTGCCGGCGCCGCCGGTTGAATCTGGCTTTATCGCCGTTGATTCCGGACATGCTTATCTCCTGCCCTGTGGGCTGATTAAATGCGTCTTATGCAGGTTCCCGTTACCGGCCAATCGTCGAATTGGCCACACCGCATCGCTGTCTCGTTTGAAGCCGATGTTTTGGGGGTTGAAAGAACTACTTCCAGAGCTTCTCAGATTCGACCCGTCACTCGCCTTTCCGGGAATTTCTCAATCGCGAAGGCGCAACGCGCTGTTCAGGATGTCTTCGAGGTCAAGATCTTCAGTATACGCTGCATCGGTAGATATTGCTCAGGTTTTGCGGATCGGGAAAGCACCGAAGGTAGGATTCACGGCCAAGGCCGTCGTTCGGTGCAGTCTGCGTGCCGAGTCAGAGTTATGGATCAGATGGGCTGACACTGCTGGGCCCATGACCCTTGCAGATGAGGATGCAAATCACAATTACCCCGCCCGCTATGCCGCCGCCGATCTCGAGCCATTTTGTATTCAGACCGTTGCCGACACTTCCAGGCCGGGGAGCCGCGCCACAGGCAGTCGATACGACGCGGCTTGCCTGCTGTCCCTCATGGACGACAGAAGAAATAGGTGACGTGCTTTGCGCATTCGTTTTTTGGAGGACGCCGCCTTCCGTGAGGTTCACGTCGCCCTTTTTTGCGGCAACCTGCATCGTGCCGCTGACGTCGGCCACATCGTATTGCGTGCGCTCACTCGAAACCGGTTCCACCTTGATGCAACTCACATGCACGCTCATCGAGGTCGAAGTTCCCACCGACACGCTTCCGTGCTCCAGGCTCAGGAAAGTGTCTTGGAACTTCACGACCGATTCCGGCTGAATTACTACGGATGAGCCCTCGGCATCGAGGTTGGCGACAAACCCGGGTTTGGTCTCCACCAGATCGCCGGGAAAAACCACCGTGGATCCCGAGATCTCGAAACCGTTAACCCAAACGCCTCCCTCACTGTGCAATACAGCGGAGCCCGCGTCCGCCGCCGCGAGCGAAAGCGGGCACAGGATCACCATCATCCAGCTGACAAATTTGCGTAAAGCAGACACACCCATGGCTAAAGACAATTTCCACACATCTCATAAGAATCGTAGCCGCACAGTGATTGATCGTCTATTAGCTCTCTGGATGCCCGTTCCACCGCGGCAGGTGCGTCACCCCGACCCGCTTTAGCTGCGCCCGGCTGCGAAACTCCGGTATGCTTGGCGAACATCCTGCGACAGGGCAGCTGAGAAAAACAAGGTTTCGCAGGAAGAGGTTTAACGGAGCTTGGCCTAACAGAAGCATGGAACGAACTTCCACTAATCATCCGGTGATCGAATTGCGCAACGTCGACTACCAGTTGCCCAGCGGCCAGCCTTTGCTCGCAGGTCTGAATCTGCAGGTACAACGAGGTGAGACCCTCGTATTGCTGGGCCGCAGCGGTTCCGGGAAAACTACCACGCTGAAGCTGATCAATCGCTTGCTAGCTCCAACAGGCGGAGAAGTGTGCGTGAATGGCACCCCCACTAGCCAAAGTGATGTCATTTGTTTGCGCCGCAGCATCGGCTATGTCATCCAGGAAGTGGGCTTGTTCCCGCATTTCACAGTGGAACGAAACATCGGCCTCGTCCCGCATATCGAAGGCTGGACTCCCGAACGGATTCATCTCCGCGTCGAGGAATTGATGCGACTGGTCGGGCTCGACCCGCAAATCGCTTCACGTTATCCCCACCAGCTCTCGGGCGGGCAAAGACAGCGCGTGGGAGTCGCCCGGGCGCTGGCCGCTGATCCCGCAATTCTCTTGATGGATGAACCCTTCGGCGCGCTTGACGCCCTCACTCGCGACCAGCTGCAGCGCGAGTTTCTTTCCCTGCAGCAGCGGCTGAATAAGACAGTAGTATTCGTGACGCACGACCTGCGCGAAGCACTTCGGCTCGGGTCGCGCATCGCGCTCATGGAAGCGGGCCGGCTGGTCGCGGTTCTTTCTCCGGAAGAATTCCTGCGCTCCAGCGATCCCTTGGCCGCCGCCTACGTGCAAGCTTTCGCAGATGGACTGGATTCATCAAGTCGAGGCGCTTCATGAACCTCTTACACTTTTTTTTGCAAAACCAGGATCAGATCGTCGAACTCACGCTGGAGCATCTCTGGCTGGTCGGCATCTCCACGCTGCTCGCGGTAGTGGTGGGCATACCGTTAGGTATACTGAGCGCGCACTGGCCGGTGTGGAACAGGCCAGTGCTGGGAACGGCAAACATTATTCAGACGATTCCCAGCCTCGCCCTCTTTGGCTTCCTGCTGCCTGTGCCCTGGCTGGGCGATCGCGCCGATCGCCTGGCGATCCTGGCTCTGACTCTCTACGCCCTGCTGCCCGTGATTCGCAACACCTACACCGGCATCCGGGGCGTCGACCCTGCGGTGGTCGAAGCCGGCCGGGGCATGGGACTCACCAACAGCCAGCTCTTATTCCAGGTCGAACTGCCTTTGGCGATGAGTGTGATTCTCTCCGGCGTAAGAGTCGCGGTCGTCGTCTCAGTGGGACTGGCTACCATTGCGGCAGCGATCGGCGCCGGTGGCCTGGGCGAATTTATCTTTCGCGGCCTCGCCATGGTCAACAATCAGCTCATTCTCGCGGGAGCGATTCCCGCCGCCGTTCTCGCACTGTCGGCAGATTTTGGTTTGGGATGGTTGGAAAAACGTTTGCGGCCACAATGAAATCCAATCGCCATCGACGGCTTCGCGGTTTCCTCGAGCGGTGCGGGATTTCACTCTGTTCGCTTCTCGCAGCTCTCTTGTTGTTGTCGTCGTGCGCGGACTCGCACTCCGATCGCATCGTGATCGGTTCCAAGAACTTCACCGAATCGCTGATCCTCGGCGAACTCATCGCACAACAGATCGAAGCGCATACTCACCTGAAGGTCGAGCGCCGTTTCTATCTCGCAGGAACTTATATCTGCCAGCAGGCTCTGCTGGCCGGGCGCATCGACCTCTATCCCGAATACACCGGAACCGCGCTGACCGCCATCCTTAAGCAGAAGACTGGCGGCGATAAGGCGGAAGTCTATCAGCAGGTCAAGAGTCAATATGAAGCGCGCCTCGGCCTTACGCTCGGGCCGCCGTTCGGTTTCAACAACACCTTTGCGATGGAGATTCGCGGGGAAGACGCGCGCCGCCTGAATCTAAAAACTCTGTCGCAAGCGGCCGCATTCGCTTCGCAATGGCGAGCCGGATTCGGCTACGAATTCATGGAGCGCCCTGACGGGTACGCCGGGCTGGCCGCGGCCTACGGCTTGCACTTTGCCGCCCCGCCCCGCATCATGGATCTGGGCTTGCTCGCCCCGGCATTAAAAGATCATCAGATTGATTTTGCCGCCGGCAATGCCACAGACGGGCTGATTCCAGCTCTCGATTTGTTCGTACTCGATGATGACCGCCACTATTTCCCGCCTTACGAGGCGGTAGCAGTCGTCCGCCAGCAAACCGAGCAGCAGCATCCCGAAGTTTCCCAGGCAATTGCCGCATTAGGCGGCAAGATTTCCGATCAGGAGATGCGGCAATTAAATTACGCTCTCGACGGCCAGCATCGCGATGCGAAGGAGGTAGCGCACGAATTCCTGCGCAGTAAGGGATTGATCCCGTAAGCTCCACCGAATGTTTCCCGTGGGGACGGCCGCCTCGGCCGTCCAGCCGAACGGAGCAAGGGACCCTCCGAAAGGTTGTTTTCAGTGGAACCGCTTCCAGCCAGTCGTCATCTAAAGGTCTGCGAGGGGACAATCTGCCGCCTGCGTCGGGCGATGCAGGCGTCGCCACGAAATACCGATAGGGACATTCCCCTATGGCGCTGGGGCGCCTGGGAGCATAGAATGCGACCCACTCGCGCCAGTCGCCTATTGTTGTTTGTTCCGCTTACCAAGGAATTTGAGAGGTCCGAAATGCTTGCCACGCAGAGAGACCCCACCATCCGTCACGATCTGATCGAGCAACTCGAAGGCGCCCGTCGTCGCTCCGACGACCTGTTCGCGGTGGTCAAGCCTGATTCTCTTTACGAACGCCCGATTCCCGAGCGTCACCGCATCATCTTCTATATCGGGCATCTGGAGGCCTTCGATTGGAATCTGCTCCACGCACGTATTCTTGGACTGAAGAGCTTTGATCCCGAATTTGACCGGCTGTTCGCCTTCGGTATCGATCCAGTCGGCGGCGGACTTCCCACCGATCAGCCCGCCGATTGGCCTTCGATCGCCGCGGTACAGGACTACGTCAGAAAAATTCGCGGCGCGCTCGACGACAGACTATCCGAGACGCTCCTCGATCCCAGCTGTGGCACAAGCGACGGATTTTCCCTCACCACTCTGCTCAACGTAGCCATAGAGCACCGCCTCATGCACGCCGAAACGCTCGCTTACATGCTGCATCAGCTGCCGCTTGATCGCAAAGTTCGCGGGCGAGTTCAGAAAGAATCGCCAAGCGTGATCACTCCGCCTGTGGCTCACCGCAGCCTCGAAATTCCCGCTGGCGTCGTCACCCTCGGTCTTGAACGTGGCAGCGAGTCGTTCGGCTGGGACAATGAATTTGAAGCTCACGCAATCAACGTCCCGCGGTTTGCCATCGATCAGTACAAAGTGACAAACCGGCAGTATTTGGGTTTCATCAATGCCGGCGGCTACGAAACGCATGCGTTCTGGATTGACAGCGATAAGGCCAATGACGATAACGAAGCCTGGAATTGGAAGTCTGCTCAGGGAATTTCGCATCCGGCTTTCTGGAAGCGGGAAGGCCAGCAGTGGCTCTATCGCACCATGTTTGACGACGTTCCTCTGCCATTGGATTGGCCAGTCTATGTGAGTCAGGCAGAAGCGAAGGCGTATGCCAAGTGGGCAGGGAAGTCGTTACCCACTGAAGCCGAGTGGCAACGCGCCGCATACGGCACGCCTCAAGGCAACGAACAAGCCTACCCGTGGGGGAACGAAGCTCCCACTGACAGCTTCGGCAACTTCGACTTCGTACGATGGGATCCGGTCCCCGTAAATGCATTTCCTGAAGGCCGGAGCGCCTTCGGCGTTCAAGGCGTGCTGGGCAACGGCTGGGAGTGGACTTCCACCCAGTTCGCTCCGTTCCCCGGATTCGAGCCATTCCCGTTCTATCGCGGCTACTCCGCTGATTTCTTCGACGGCAAACACTTCGTCATGAAAGGCGGATCGGCGCGAACCGCGGCCTGTATGCTGCGGCGTACGTTCCGCAACTGGTTCCAGGCGCACTACCAATTCGTTTACACCGGATTTCGTTGCGTAAGCCACTGACGATTCGTCATCAAGGAGTTGCCAACATGCTGGTTCAAGCCATTACTCCGAATGCAAGCTATGAATTCGCAGCCGATGTGCGGGCCGGTCTCACCAAGCCGGGTCAGAAGGAGTTGCTGTCGAAGTATTTGTACGACGACGTCGGCTCCGCATTGTTCGAAGTGATAAGCAATCTCCCGGAGTATGGCCTCACGCGCGCCGATGAGCGCCTGCTGCGGCGGCACGGTCATGACATCGTCGAGCGCCTGCCTACTCCAGTTTCTGTGGCTGAGCTCGGCAGCGGAAGCGGCCGCAAAACTCGCCACATCCTCGAAGCTCTTTGTCGTCGCCAGCGCACGGCCTACTACCCCATCGAGATTTCTCCATCCGCCCTTGCCATGTGCGAGCGCGAGCTCCGCGACATCGAGTCCATCAGCATTCTCGGTTTCGAGCGTGAGTACCTCGATGGATTGCTCGAAGTCGCTGCGCACCGCTCGACCGGCCAGCATCTTCTTGTCTTGTTCCTGGGAAGCACCATCGGGAATTTCGATCGCTCCGCCGGCATGGGATTCCTGACCGAAGTTCGCCGCATTCTCCAGGCCGGGGATGCACTCCTGCTCGGCACCGATCTCGAAAAATCCAACATTCAACTGCTTCACGCCTACGACGACGAACTGGGAGTGACCGCAGCATTCAACCTGAACCTGCTGGCTCGCATCAATCGCGAACTCGATGCCGACTTCAATCTAGCCCAGTTCGAGCACGTGGCTAGAATCAATCACCAGGATCGCAGCGTCGAGATGCATCTGCGGTCTATGTGCCGCCAGACAGTGAATATTCCCGCAGCCGAGCTGACCGTCGATCTTCTTGAGGGCGAAACCATCTGGACCGAAAGCAGCCATAAGTACTCGCCCCGGGAAATACTTCCCATGGCCCGCACCGCCGGTTTCCGTTGCGAAGCGCAATGGATTGACGAGCAATGGCCTTTCGCGGAGAACCTGCTCATCGCGGAATAATTGTTTTACCAGTCCGGTCATATTTCGCCTCGAAGCCTTTTCCCGTTTCTGCCTTTACGCGTGTAACACGTTGTTCATCTTGAAGTAAAACTTTGTAAATCCTGGGGTTTTGTGCAGCGCGCAATGTAAATTAATAAGAAGCGTATGCACGCAAACACATACCGGTTTCTGGCGATCACGCTCTGTGCCGCAAGCGCAGTCGGCGTTCGTCTATTACCCTCCTGCCATGCCATGTCCGCCGGCCCGCAAGCGCAGCAAGCCGCGGGCACAAGCGCTGCTACCCGGCGCATCGGGGCCATCAAAGCCATAAACGGCGCAGTGGTCACGCTGACGCCGGATACCGGTCCCGACATTAGCTTCACCGTGCAGGCCACAACCCGTATCCTGCGCATCGCTCCCGGCGAAAAGGATTTGAAGAATGCCACGCCCATCCAGCTGCAGGATCTCCAGGTCGGCGACCGCATTCTGGTGGCCGGCAAGGCTTCCGATGATAACTTGTCGCTCGCAGCCTCCACCGTGGTCGTCATGACGCATTCCGACCTCGAGGCGCGGCATCAGCAGGATCTGCAGGACTGGCAAAAGCGCGGAGTGGATGGCCTCGCCAAGGCTGTCGATCCTGCGGCAGGAACCGTCACCATCTCCTTACGAAGTAAGGATGTCGTCATTCACACGACCAGCAACACGGTGATTCGCCGCTACGCGCCCGACTCCGTGAAATTCGATGACGCCAAGGCGGGCACACTACAGCAGGTTCATCCCGGCGATCAGGTGCGGGCGCGCGGTAATCGCAGCGCCGATGGCGGCGAACTTGCCGCCGACGAAATTGTCTCCGGATCCTTCCCTGGGATTGCAGGCACCGTCGACTCCTCCGATGCAAGTTCGTCGACTCTCAGCGTTCACGATCTATTGTCGAAGAAAACGGTGGTTATAAAGATCACGCCAGACTCCCAGCTTCGTCATCTGACCCCAGACATGGCGCAGATGATTGCTGCGCGTTTAAAAGGAGCGGCTGCGGGAGCGGCGCCCAGTCCCGCATCGGGCTCCGGCTCTGCGACGAACGGTCAAACTGCAAATCCCGGCTCTGCGCCAGGTGCGATGGCTGCAGGTGGAGCCGGCGCGAACGGGCGACCAGGCGGCACACCGGATGTGCAGCGTTTGCTCAGCCGCGCGCCTGCGACCACACTAGCTGATCTGCACAAGGGCGATGCCGTGATCATTCTGTCGACCGAGGGCACCGCGGGCGTGGGCACGGTCATCACCCTGGTCAGTGGCGTGGAACCGATTCTCCAGGCCGCTCCGGGCGCCAGCAGCGCGGCGATGCTTACGCCATGGAGCATGAGCGCACCCTCCGGAGACGCTGGCGGTCCATAGTGTTGGCTCGCCGCGGCCTGACGCTGCATCAAAGACTCATATCGAAAACTATTAGTGGAATGGAATGATGGAATGAAGTTTCGGACGTGTTTCTGCCTAGCCTTGATCTGTTTGTCATTGCAGGTCTGTGCGACGTTTGCCTCATCGCAAGCGGCCACAGCGCCGCCCGCACAAACAGCTTCCCCCGCAACGCCACCTGCCTCCGGCACTTTGCGCGGCCAGGTAACGGATCCTTCCGGCGCGGCCATCGCCAACGCCAACGTCGTCATGACGCCAACGGCCATTTCCTCGTCAGCCATCACCGCGCAAGCCAACGGACAGGGCCTCTATGAATTCAAAGGACTGGCCGCAGGTCAGTATTCACTGACCGTCGTCGCTCAGGGATTCTCGGTTTACGAAAACGACAATGTGGTCATCACGACTGATCAGCCCCTGCGCCTCAATGTGACCATGGCCATTGAAGTCGAGCAGCAGAAAATTCAAGTTTCCGACACCGCGCCGACCGTCGATGTCAATCCTGGAAGCAACGCCGGCGCCATTACCATCTCCGGCAAAGAACTGGAGGCGCTGCCAGACGATCCCGACGAATTACTCACGGACTTACAGGCCCTGGCTGGTCCCTCTGCTGGACCAAATGGCGGACAGCTCTACATCGACGGTTTTACCGCGGGCCAGCTTCCTCCTAAAGAGTCGATTCGTGAAATTCGGATCAATTCGAATCCGTTCTCCGCCGAATACGATAAGCTGGGCTACGGTCGCATCGAGGTCTTCACCAGGCCCGGAACGGACAAGTTTCACGGCCAGGCGATGGTCGACGGAAATGATTCTGCCTTCAACTCCCCCAACCCGTTCGGTGGCGCCGACCAGCCTGGTTATGATTCCACTCTATTTACCGCCAACGTCGGGGGGCCGCTTAACAAGAAAGCATCCTTTTTCCTCGACGCCCAGCGCCGGAATATCCACGATCTCAATGAGGTGAATGCTTTAACGCTTGATCCCAGCACTTTCGCCGAGACACCCATCATCGAGGCGGTACCCTTTCCCAGGCATCGAACCAATATCACCCCGCGTCTCGACTACGCACTCAGCAAAAATAACACCCTGACCGTCCGCTATCAGTTCTATCGCGATATCGAGGATAACGAGGGCGTCGGTCAATTCAATTTGGCTTCTCAAGGGTATAACTCTGACTCTACCGAGCACACCTTACAAATCAGCGATACCCAAGTCCTTGGCGCGAAGGTCGTGAATGAGACACGCTTCCAATACCTGCGCGAGCTCGACAATCAATTTGCCTTGAACAGCCAGCCCACCCTCAATGTCCTGGGATCATTCGGCGGCGGAGGCAACAACCAGGGCACCCAGCTTGACCACCAGGACCATTACGAGTTGCAGAACTACACTTCCATCATCCACGGCAATCACACCGTCAAGTTTGGAGCGCGGCTCCGCGGCATCCGTGACGCAAACAGCTCCACTTCCGGATTCAATGGCGAATTTACATTCTCTTCGTTGCTCATTCCGTCGCAGCAGACCCCGTGCGTCCCTACCGCCGGGGAGGTTCCTTGCCCAGTTTCTTACGAGTTCGCCGTTCAGAATAGCGGAAATGCGACAACCCCGATCGCAACCCAACTCACCTACACGGTCGGTAGTCCGCCTCTGGTGGTGGGCAATTTCGACGCTGGATTTTACTATCAGGATGACTGGAAGATGCGCCCGAACATCACTCTAAGCTACGGTCTGCGTTTCGAAACTCAGACAGGCATCCAGGATCACGATGATTGGGCGCCGCGGCTTGGTTTTGCCTGGGGAGTTGGAGGCAAGAGCGCTCCGCCGAAGGTTGTTCTGCGCGGCGGCTTTGGAATTTTTTACGATCGTTTTCAGGAAGCGCAAATCCTGGAAGCCGAGCGCTTGAACGGCATCACCCAGGAACAGTTCGTTATTAACAATCCTCAGTGCTCGAGCCTGACCGACATTTCATCCTGCACGGGTGCAGCCGTACCCATCACCCCCACGATCTACCAGATCAACCCCCGCGTGCACGCGCCTTATACATTGCAGTCGGCCGTCAGTGTAGAGCGACAACTCACCAAGTCCGCAACGCTAAACGTGACCTACCTGAATTCTCGCGGTTTTGATCAGTTGCTCACCATCAACGCCAACACTCCTTTTCCCGGAACTCCGTGCAGTCCCTGCCAAATGCCGCCCCTGGGCAATCTCAATCTCTATCAATATGCTTCCGAAGCCGTCTTCCGGCAAAGTCAGTTGATGGCCAACACCAACATACGAATCGGATCGAAGGTTCAGCTCTTTGGCTACTACGTGCTGAACTATGCCAACAGCGACACTTCTGGAGTTTCCAGCTTTCCCTCGAATTCTTACAACGTCAGCGCCGACTATGGCCGCGCGTCCTTTGATTATCGCAATCGTTTCTTTTTAGGCGGATCGTTTGGCCTTCCCTTCAACTTCCGGCTTAGCCCCTTCATCGTCGCTTGGGCCGGTTCCCCTTTCAACATCACTACCACCAATGACCTCAACGACGACTCCATCTTCAACGATCGTCCGGGACTTGTTTCCACAGCGACTTGTCCGACCACTGTGAACACGCCTCCCTCAACCGTCTATTGCACCCCGCTTGGAACCTTCGACTCAGCACCTACGGCTGGCGAAAAAATTGTTCCCATCAATTACGGCTCCGGTCCGGCGCACGCGACCGTGAATCTGCGACTCACGAAGACTTTTGGTTTCGGTCCGAAGATCAGCCACACCGGTGGCAGTCCGGGCGGCGGTCCCGGCGGCGGCGGTGGTGGTCGTGGCGGCGGTGGTCCGCGCGGTCCCCTGTTCGGCGGTGGGCCGGGCGGAATGTCCGGTCCCGCCTCTGATCGCCGTTACAATCTGAGCTTCGGCGTTTCGGCACGTAACGCGTTCAACAAAGTCAACTTCGGCAACCCCAGCGGCATTTTGGGATCGCGGTTTTTCGACACGCCGAATGGGCTTGCGGATAATGGTCCTTTCTCGAATGGTGCGGCCAACCGGCGCATCGACCTGATCGCGACATTCAATTTCTGAGATCGCGGATGCGGCACAGCACCTGTGCTGAGTCGGGTTTGCCCTGCGCGCACGTCGGGGCAGGGCGCCGCCGTCTGCACGAGACCCCTCCATTCGGTTATTCTGAAAGGACGGATATGCATACCATCGACCTCTACCGAGTGATGTCCGTTTGCCGTTGATGCCCACCACAAGACGCCAGTTTCTTCAACGAGTTGCCGTTGTCGGCGCAGTCGCAATCGTCGGAGACGGGATCCTTCTGGCTCCGAACCTTCCCCGTGTTGTGCGCCAGGAATTTCACCTTCAGCGCTGGCCCGAGCGGCTGAATGGCTTCACCGTCGCCGTACTCAGCGATTTCCACTACGATCCTATTTTCTCGGTCCATCCCCTGCGCGCTGCGATTGCCATGGTCAACAATCTTCATCCCGACCTGATCGCGCTCACTGGAGATTTCGTTACCGTGTCCTCGATCGGCGACGAAGCGAAAGGGGCGCTCGCCGCCGAGCCCTGCGCCAGCCTCTTGCGCCAGATGAGCGCGCCTCACGGTCTCTGGGCTGTCATGGGAAACCACGATGACGCTACGGATCCCGAACACGTGACCCGCGCACTCCAGGCCCAGAACATCCAGGTTCTGGCCAACCAGTCGCAACCCATCGAGCAAGACGGCGCACGTTTCTGGCTGGCCGGGGTGAACGATGTAATGAACGGAGCCGCCGACCTCTCCAAGACGATGCACGGCGTCCCCGCCAGCGAAGCCGTTATTCTGCTCGCGCATGAACCAGACTTCGCCGATGAAGCGGCGAAATCTCCCATCGACTTGCAGATTTCAGGGCACTCTCACGGTGGTCAGATCAGAATTCCGTTCCTCCCTCCGCTTTACCTGCCAGCGCTGGCGAAGAAATACGTTTGGGGCACCTACCAAGTAGGTCCACTCATGCTCCACACCAGCGCTGGCTTGGGCACAATCGGGGTTCCCATGCGCCTGAATTGCCCTCCCGAAATCACCCTGGTGACCCTCCGGCCTCCCGCGAAACGATAAGTCTCCGACGGACGTGCCGGAGGAGATTGCGCCGGCTCTGGCAACATATTCCATATGAAATATGCAATCGCCTTCACACCCACGCGTCGAACTTCCCGGAATCGATTGACAGCAATATACTTAAGCCTCTCTCCATCTGGCACCAGACGTGCCGATGAAGAGGTAAGAGCAGCAGCTTCGACCTGGAAGGTTTTCACCGTATGCTTCGCATCTGGCCTTGGTTTCTTGTCCTCGTAGTTTCCGCCACCAGCGCGGCTTCCGTGCAGGTTCCGCCTGCGCGTCTGAGTCGCGCGGTCTTTACCGAGCGCGAACATCAGGTTTTCAAGACTCCCACTCGCGCCGCTGAGTTCAGCGACATCCCACATGTGAGCACGCGCCCGCGCTGCGAAGATACCCAACCGCCGGAAGCGTTGACCACACCCGGTCCGCTGCTGGTTCCCGTCGAATCGGGACTCAAAGTTAAAGTGAGCTTCATCATCGGTGCCGACGGCCGCGTGCATAGTCCTCTGATCCTGCAGAGCGGCGGCCCTGCGGGCGACCGCAACGTGCTGCGAACTGTCCGCGCCTGGCGGTATCGTCCCGCTACCTGCAACGGCGTGCCCACGGAGGCGGAGGGCAAAATCGAATTTTCCCGACGTTGAGATTCCCCCGCTTGAGCTAAAATGACCCCAAGCACGGCGGTCTGAATCGTGGACAGAGATAAGAAACTAGCCCGGCCAACCAGTTCCGCGCCGACGCAGGATGCCGAAGATGCGATGCCCAGCATCGGCCCGCACAATCCCGCTCTGGGCGAGATCTACCAGCGTCTTTATCCTGAAATGCGGCGACCAAAACCCAATCAGGAAGCCATTGCCGCGGCTCTTCAAGCCATGCAGCGCCTCACCATGGAATCCGATTCCGAAGCCGCCGCCGAGGACGCCACGCTCGACGCTACTTCGACCTCTCTCAATGCCTGCCATGCATGCGGACATCACAATCGCGTGGGCAGCAAGTTCTGCGGCATGTGCGGCCTTCCCTTGGGAGCCGCGCCATCGCAGTCGCCAGATCCCACATCTTCCGTTCATGCCTTACACGCTTTCGACCACGAGGACGTGCCGCAATCTGCACGACGAGCGCAGGAAGCCGGTGATGAAGTTCATCCCCAGCCCGAGGCTCCCGCGAGTACGCACCACTACCACCACCACTACCATCACCACTATTTTCAAGGCAGCGCAAGCGCCGAGAGCGCCCCGCGTTCCAACGCCTCAGAGAGCGCACGAGAAGCCGACCGGATGAGAGTTGCCGCAGCTGCCAAAGGCGAACCCATGAGCCGCAGTGAGGCTGCGGTGCGCCGGCTCACGCAGGAATGGGTTCTAGCCTGCAATACGCGGCAACTCGAAGAACTGATGGAACTCTATGCGCCGGACGCGCTGGTGCTGCGGTCGAACCTTCCCGCGATCCGCGGCGCCGTGGCGGTGCGGGAGTTCTTCTTCGCCTCCCTCGAAGCCGGTCTAGGAGAAGTGGCCCTCGATCCCATGCGGGTGGAGGTTCTCGGCGACCTGGCTCACGAAGTGGGACGCTACAGCGCGCTGGTCCCGGGAACGGCCGGTAAACGGCGCGAAGAACGCGGCAAGTATCTTTGGGTCTTCGCCAAGCAGGCCAGCGGAGACTGGAAGCTGGTCTCGGAATGCTGGTCGAGCGACCTCACGCTTTCCGGCGCAGAATCGGATATTCCCAAACCTGCGACTTTGCCCGCGAAGCCGCAGCCGCGGAAGAGCTAGAGGTCAGTGTCCAGTGGCCAGTGG
>Ga0210388_10001559_pt1 | contig 18009 bp, 15 predicted proteins | sample IncBWC19OmetaG_FD_155485 | JGI IMG/M metagenome (GOLD analysis project Ga0210388, IMG submission 155485) | Forest soil microbial communities from Barre Woods Harvard Forest LTER site, Petersham, Massachusetts, United States - Inc-BW-C-19-O ... | reverse complement strand
CGTGCAACTCGAATTGCCGAAATCGACTTGCGGGCAGCCCGGCGCTCCGGTGCAACTCACCAGAAACAGCGACGCCAGCATTGCCAGCAAACTAAGTAGTATTCGAAACAGACTCTTCATGAACTGCCTCCACCTGAGCTTTCACGGTTTTGCGGACATCCTGGCTGGCCAGCGTCAGGAGGTTGAACGTGAAAAACTTCTTACCCTGCCGCGATAGTAGGGCGCAGGTAACGTGATGGCAACGTTACGAATGTCATTGTCCAATTTGGTCCATTCCGGCTTCTGCAAGTAAGCAAATGGATGCCTCGCAACGCGTTGTCATCGGGGACGTGATGGGACCTCTTTCTGACGTGGCAGTCGTAAGACACAGCTGGGAGTGAATTGGAACAGGGAAGGGCAAGGCTTCCGTCGCGCGGCGAGAGTGTAATAGTGAGTTAGAAATTCAGCCGTGAGACCGGTTGATCTCGCAGCATGATCACTTACAAACCGGAAAAGATGACTCCATAAGTATTACGCAATGAACTCTGCACAGCTCGATCCGTCGAGTAACTCTCACTATCATCGCCGATATTTTTTACTACACTGAAGTAACTTCAACGCATTTTTCTCATCATCAACCACCTCAACTGATTCACGCAGCATGCATTTCACCCAGTATCCATGCGCGTCCGCGCACTACCATGCGAATACTCTGCGAGCGAACTGACGATACAAATCACACACGCGCGTTGCGCGTTGTGACCATGGGACGTGCACATTCGTTTGCATAGTAACCACACATTTCCCTTGCTTGAAAAATTAGAAGCTGACAACATTCAAATTGAAATTTCGCGGAGGATTTTCCTGTGAAAAGCACAAAGATTCTGTCCACCATTCTGGCCGCCGTGTTGATCAGCACCACCGGATGCGGCGTTTCCGACAGCATTAAATCAATCCAGCTCGGCGCCAACGGAAGCACCTCGGGAGGTTCGTTTAATCTCTCGGGTGTGGATGACACTCTCCAGTTGACCGTGGTTGCGGTTTACCACAGCGGGAAACAGATTGACGTAACCAATGACTCCACCTTCGCGGTGGCGGTCGCGCCTGACTCGACCTATGAATATACTGCCGATCCTACTGATTACCCCGCGCCTGGCGCGTTGCCGGCTTGGAGCCCCTCCATCGGGACCATCAGCAAGACGGGGCTCGTAACAGGGATCGCGCAGATCTGCAGCTGGACCGATCTGATCGACGGTTCGAAGACGCCGCCGGCCCCTTTTAATCCGCCGGAGTGGGCCTACACCGGCTACTACCAGGTGACCGCCTCGTACCGGCAGTTCACTTCGCAGCCCATTGGCGTCGGAATCGGCGTTGCTACCAGCAACTCGCCCACCGGCGGCTGCGGCCCCTCGTAGTCTCACAGGATCTGCCGAGCGTTACAGACTTCAAAGTGCAGCCCCTCCGCGGGCTGCGCTTTTGTTTTTTGCTTTATCCCGCCTTTTGTCCCCACCCGTCAGTGATCGCCTCAAGAGGGACGAGAACGGCGAGGCTAGGATCGCGGAGGCCATAGCGCAGGCCGCCTGCAGGCGCACGCCGCACAGGAGAGTGCGCGAAACGGGTCCGTCCCCCTTCGGCGCACTTCGTTTTGCTCAGGAAGGCTCGTCGGGACTCGATCGCTCTTCGCACCCTTCCCGGCACTTACGTGCCGGGCTATCACATACCGCCGCTCGCGGCTGCGGTTGGGCCCTTCTTCTGCTGCCGCACTCTCACGCTGAAGGACCCTCACTGGCTTGGATATGCCGACCTAAGTGGAAATCCATTCCGTAACCTGGGACACCGTTTAGGCTTAGGCTGCTCCGCCAGCGTCGGACGCGGGCGCAAAAGGCAACTTCCGCATCGGCTTCAGCCGCCTGCGGAGGATCGTTTGCCTGAAATGTTTAGGAAGGCCTTTTAGAAGCCCTTGTTTCCGCTCGAAGGATTGAAATGCAGAACGAAATCGTATCCCGGAAGGCTGACCGGTACGTTGTATTCCGCCGCCACATATACGGCCGGCGATCCCGGCGTCCCGATGCGCTGCACTGTCACCTGCTCAGGCGTCAGCGTGATGTTCTGGTCGTGGGCTTTCTTGATCACCATGTCGACGAGTTCCTGGTCGGTCATGTGCGGATTGGACCCGCCCGCGAGGGCAACAGTCCGCAAATCGTCGGTAAACGAATAATTCGTCATCTCCGGCGGTGCAATCTGAAACCCGGCGTAGACGCAACCGATGATGGCCAGAAACCCGACAATCGCTTTAATTGTTCCCATGTCCCGCAATCCGCTCCGGGCTCAGGACTGGGCAACTTTCTAACCCGCCTGACGGAGCAATCCCTGCAAATGTTCCACGACTGCGGAAATCGTAACATCGCGCACTTCACGAGTCGAACGTAAAACCACTTCCACAGTGCCTTCGGTAACTTTCTTCCCCACAGTGATTCTAAAGGGGATACCAACCAAATCGGCATCTTTGAACTTGACTCCCGGCCGCTCGTCCCGATCGTCGAGAACCACGTCGAATCCGGCCGCTTCCAGCCGCCTGGCAATGTCCTCCGCCGCAGTTTTCACCGCCTCGTCTTTCACGTTGACCGGCGCCACCACTACTTCAAACGGCGCAATCGACGCCGGCAGCCAGAATCCGTTTTCGTCGTTGCCCTGCTCGACCGCCGCAGTCAGGATGCGCTCGATTCCGATCCCGTAACAGCCCATGATCGGCATCACTTCCTTGCCGTTCTTGTCGAGTACGCGTGCGCCCATGGATTCCGAATACCGGTAACCCAGCTTGAAGATGTGTCCGATCTCGACCGCCGTATCAATCCTGAGCGCGGCGCCGCAGCTCGGGCAAGCTTCGCCCGCAGTGACCGCACGCAGGTCGGCATAGACCGTGGGATGAAAATCCTTTCCCGGCGTCAGATTCTTGACGTGATAGTCCTCCCGGTTCGCGCCCGCGATCAGATTGGAGCGACCCTCGAGCGCCTTATCGACCAGCAATACCGGTTTGTCGACATCTTTCTGAAGATCTTTCGCCCATTCAATTCCCAGCGGCCCCAAATATCCGGCGGGAGATTTGAACAGAGCCTTGATCTCGTTCTCGTCCATGGGCCGGGTCGCGGTCGCGATGGTCGAATTGAGCTTGGCCTCGTTCAGTTGATGATCGCCGCGCATCAGCACGACAATACCGCGCAACTTTGCCTTGCCTGTCTTCGCGTCCTGCTCTTCCCCCATCAATGCCAAAGTCTTGATCTTGTTCTTCGGGGACACGCCCAGAAACTTCGCCACATCTTCGATCGTTTTCTGTCCCGGCGTATGCACTTCGAGCGGCTTGCCATCGCCCTCGGGCGCAAGATCTCCCCAGGGCTCGAGCTTTGAAGTCGCTTTCTCCAGGTTCGCCGCGTAGTTGCAGCCATCGCAGCTCACGATCTGATCTTCACCGGCCGGCGTCCGCACCATGAACTCGTGCGATTCCTTACCGCCCATCGCGCCTGAGTCGGCCTCGACCACCATGTACTTCAACCCGCACCGGTCGAAAATGTGGCGGTAAGTCTCGTAGTGTTTCTTGTAGGAAACATCCAGGCCGGCCGCGTCGATGTCGAACGAATATGCGTCCTTCATCATGAACTGCCGCACCCGCAGCAGCCCTGACTTCGGCCGTGGCTCATCGCGAAACTTGGGCGCAATCTGGTACCAGATCTGCGGCAGCTGCTTGTAGCTGCGCAGCTCTTTCAACGCGATGGACGTCATGACCTCTTCTTCGGTCATGCCCAGGCACATGTCGGCGCCCTTGCGATCCTTGAGGCGGAACAGGTTGTCGCCCATCAGCCCCCAGCGCCCGCTGGCCTCCCAAATCTCGCGGGGATGCAGCACCGGCAAATAAAACTCCTGCCCGATCTTGTCCATCTCTTCGCGGACGATCCCCATGATCTTGTTGAACGACCGGTTGCCGAGAAAGAGATACGAGTAAATTCCAGCCGAAAGCTGCCGAATATAGCCCGCCCGCACCAGAAACTTGTGCGACGCAACCTCGGCGTCAGACGGCGCCTCGCGCAAAGTGGGAATAAAGAGTTCTGACCAACGATGCATAGTGTGGGTACCCTACGGAAAGTAGAATTTTCGATTGTAAATGATGGCGCGACCGGTTGAAGTGGGAACAGGCCCGGTTTTGCGTGGAGACAATCACATTGACAAACGATCTTTGACGCCGCATCAGATGGGGACTAGAATCGGGTCAATCCACATGCCCAAGGCTCGCTACCACTTCAACGTCGTGCTGCGCCCGGAACCCGAGGGCGGCTATACCGCACTCGTTCCTGCCCTGCCTGGCTGCGTCACCTATGGCCGGACGGTCGATGAAGCTCGAGAAATGGCCAAAGATCTCCGGCTACATCGCTAGCCTGCGCAAGCACAAGGACCCCATTCCGACCGACGATGGCACGCTGGTGGCGTCGCTGGACTTAGAGTATTCCCGCTAAAGAATTCGGCCTCCCACGTTATCTAAATACTAGATCGTGGTGACAATGATGCCTAAACTTCCTGCTCTCAAGCCGCGCCAAATCATCCGGTTTCTTTGAGCAAAACTGATTCGTCCTCGATCACACTTCGGGTGGCCACTTCATCCTCTACAATTCCAACACGCGTCGCCGGGCGGTCGTTCCAAGTCACAATCGCGACTTGCCAAAAGGTACATCGATGTCCTTGCTGAGGGAGGCAGGATTCACTCGCGAGGAGCTGATTGCCTTTCTGGCAGGACACTGAAGTCCTGAACGATACGAGAGCAGAATCGACTCAGCACCCCGACTGCCTCTAAGCAACCAACTGTTTCAAAATCTCTTTCCCCAGCTTCTGCGCCTCGCCAAAAAACTTCTGGTACTCGACGAACAGCCGGTTCAACTCCAGGGCCTTGTCGGTCGATGGATGCTTGCGCAAAATCATATCCCGCACATGCACGGGGTTCGGCAAAGTCGCATCTTCAGTCAGTTCTTCCAGCGCGGTAGTGGGATCGTAGTGATACATGGAAACCTCGATTGAGTGATTGAGACATCGGGCGATTGAGGAATTGAAAGGCGAAAAACAGTTTTCAATCGCTCAGTCACCCGATCGCCCAATGACTCAATCCTAGACCAGTTCTGTCGTCCACAGATCGTGCAAATGCACAATCCCTTCTAGCTTCCCGCGCTTGTCGACCACCATGAGCGATGTAATCTTTTTTTCTTCCATCAGCGCCAGTGCGGTCGCGGCAAACTCAGCCGCGCCAATCGTCTTGGGAGTGCGGGTCATGGCTTCTCCCGCGGTCAGATCCATCACGTCTTTGCCGCGCTTCTCGAGCAGGCGCCGCAAATCTCCATCGCTGACGATGCCCACCAGCCGTTCGCCTTCGACCACCGCGGTCACACCCAGCTTCTTGCGTGACATTTCATAAATCACGTCCGGCATCTTCGTCTTCGGAGTTACCCGCGGCAGCGCGTCTCCGGAGTGCATCAATGACTCCACACGCGCCAGCCGCTTCCCCAGCTTTCCCCCGGGATGCAAGTTAGCAAAATCTTCTTCCTTGAACCCGCGCTTCTCACTCAACGTCACGGCCAGCGCATCGCCTAGCGCCAGCATAGTCGTAGTCGACGCCGTCGGAGCCAGTCCCAGTGCGCAAGCCTCCTCGGCAATCGAGCAATCTAAAGCCACATCCGCTGCCGAAGCCAGAGTTGAAAGGGTCCGCTGAGCTTGTGTGGAGCGGGCAGTCCCTTCGGCAGCCTCAGGGCAAGCGATGCCCGCTGCCCTTGACTTTGCTCTTAGCCCGACCCGATCGGCCGATAGTCTCGCTACCGACTTCTCAGCTCTCTTCGCACCTTTGCCACCGCCAGCAGTAGCGGGCATGGGTGCCCGCTCCACACAATCTGCGCAAATCTCGTCGCCGGTCATTGCGATCAGCGGCACGCGCAGCCGCTTGATCGTCGCCAGTAGCTGCAAAATCTCCTCCGTCTCTCCCGACGCCGACAATGCCAGCACCACATCTCCGCGAACTACCATGCCCAGATCCCCGTGCATCGCGTCTACCGGATGCAGATACAGCGCCGGGGTCCCCGTCGAACTCAAGGTCGCCGCAATCTTGCGCGCGATGAGTCCGCTCTTCCCCATCCCCGTGACCACCACGCGTCCCGCGCAAGAAAACATCAAGTCCACCGCGCGCTGAAACGACTTCGCCATGGGACCGCCAATGCGATCGGCCAGCGCCTGCAGTGCCTCCGCCTCAATGCGCACCACATTCTCGCCGGTATGCTTCATATTTTTTCGGGAATCAGGAAAGAAGAATGTTAGCACTCGCAGACGCTAAACAAACATGCTCACCTGCACTCGAGCGACGTTCAGAAGTGGTCGTCGCCTACCGGCGTAACCGGTCTCTGCCCCAGCACTGCCAGCCCGCGCGCCTGAATCACTCGGTCCCATGGGCCGGCCTGCCAGTTGTCGCGCGTCTTCTCCGAGTGCAGCCATGGCGGCAGGGTCAGCATTAAGTTGAGTCCCGTAGAGTGCACGTACGGTTCATACATCGATCGCAGCTTGCTCAGCTTCTCGCGCCCGGATTCGTCGCTCCGCACTTTCAATCCCGCCGCCGCCAATGTCGCGAGCAGCGCAGCCCAGTCTGCATCGGGCAACCGATCCTCCTCCGCGGGATCGTACCGCGCGTTCACCACCTGCGCCAGATCGACCGCGGCATGCCGCGTCATGGCGAAGGTAAGCTTAGCCTGTCCCGGATGCACTCCCTCAATCCCGGTCAGCACCAGCGAAGTCACATCCAGCATGGTTGTGAGTGCCGCCAGCCACGACTGGTTGCTGTGCTGCGAACGAAAAAACGTCAGCACCGGATACGAAATCTGGCTCTCCAGCAACTCCGCCGCCCAGCGCTCCCAGTCCCGCAGAACTTCATCCAGAACTTTCTGGTCCACTCCCGGATCGTCCGATCGGCCGGCCAGCCGCACCAGCAACTCCGCCGCCGAGGGAGGCGATCCCGCCCGCGCATCCAGCATCGAGATCTGAATCTCGCGCCGCGAAAACGACGCGTACACCACGGGAATGTAACCGATGACGACGCCCAGAAACGCGAATCCCATCCCGGCTTCGATCACCGAAAGCGCCCGCGCCCCGCCCGAAGTCGGCACAATATCGCCGTAGCCCAAGGTGAAGAAAGTCTCCCCGCTGTGATAGATGATTTTCCCGAAGGTGAGTGGTTCCTTGTTGAGCTGCTCGTGCCCGCCAATACCCTGCTGCACCAGCGCGAAGCCGAAGATCAGCCCCGAAGCCCAGAATCCCAGGAGCAGAATCAGCGACAGCGGACCGAAATACCCCAGAAAATTCTGCCGCACCGAAGCAGTCGGAAGCCTCCGCGCAATCTTCCGCCAGGGAATCCAGGTTCGCCGGTAAAACCACGCCGTCAACTTGAAGTGTCGCGTGACCCGCCGCGGCAGCACCACGGTTTCAAATGCGTCGAGCAGGACCGACCAGATGATGGCGAACCCCAACACCGCGATGACGCCGTGCGCATTCATAAGGAAAAGGAGAAGTACCGGATACTAAATTTCTCTCGCATTCCGCATGCGAGAAACGGGGATTTTGATTTTCGCGACTTCAGCTGGCCGCGCAACCGCTGTTGAATTACTGCGGCTTCGCCGGTGCCTGCGCCGCCGGAGTCTGCGTCTGCCCCGCCGCGGGCTTCGCGTTCGGCGTCGCTGGAGTCGTGGCAGGCTTGGCCGGAGCCTTCTTCTTCACCGGTGGCTTCTTCACCGGCTCGTTATCGTCCACCACAGTCTTCTGCGGTGGGGTCGCCGGAATCGCCGCCTGGGCTGTTTTCAGATCAGCCCGCAACCGGACAATCTCGCCTGCTTTCGCCGCTGACAGGCTCTCGATCCGCTCCGCCATCTGCTTTCGGGTTGTTTCAAAGCCATTCAAATCGTTCGACAGCGCCTGCAGATCGTCCTTCGATCCGAACGCTCCCGTATCTTCGACCACGCTCCCCAGTACTTCATACAGGGCATCGAGATTGCGGTAGAGCTTGAACGTGGCGGGCACATCTTCTGGAGTGGTACGAAGCTGGTTGATGATTGCCGGCAGCGCTCCCTGCAGGTTGCGCTGAATCGAATCCACCTTGGCCAGCGCCTGCTTCTTCGAGCCGTTGTCCGCCTTCCAGTGTTCAATCCGCAGCTTGACGAGATCGGTCTGCGCCGTCTTGGACGTGGCTTCGAGCTGACCCAGCAATCCGTTAAGCTGCGTCATCGACGCATACGATACCGGCTCGGCACCCGGCGCAGGCCGCCCCTGCGTGGAATACTGTGGGTTGGCGGAGCCCGCGGCCGAGTCTGACGGACCCGACTGGCCCAGTCCCACACTCGTGCTCATGCTCAATAGAAGAGAAGTCAAACTCAGCGAGAGAATGAAGTTACGTTTCATTTTTCAGAGCGGTAGTGTACGCGAAAACAGCATACTACAAGCCCAGCCCAATTAAGATGCGATCCTGCCCATCCGCGGCATACGAGATCACGGAAAAATGTCATCCTGAGCGCAGCGGAACGGCGAGCAAAGTGAGAAGTCCCGCGCATTCGAAGGATCCCTCGGGCGCAGAGACCGCCGCCACAACCTCAGGACGTTGCCCCCATACTCTGCTCAAGAGGTTCGGCGTAGCTCCTGCATCCAAGCGGGAAGAATTAGAATGAATCAGAAAGAGAGATAATAAGACCGTCCATGCTTCCCCGCCGCGCCACACTGCTCGCTCTCCTCGCCTGGTTGCTCGTGCTCCCCGCTCACCCCCAGGATCTGGCCCGCCGCCTCATCCTCAAAGACGGCTCTTACCAGCTGGTCACGAAGTACGAAATCAAGGGCGACCGGGTTCGCTACATGAGCGCCGAGCGCGACGAATGGGAAGAGATGCCCTCTGAACTCGTCGACTGGACCGCCACCGACAAATATGAGAAAGACCGCGCCGCCGGAGCAAGCGTCCCGGAAGCCGCGCAACTCGACAAGGAGATCGAAGAGGAACGCGAAAAGGAAGCGGAGCAACTGCCGCAGGTCGCTCCCGGACTCCGCCTGCCCGAGGATTCAGGCGTGTTTCTGCTCGACAGTTTTCAGGGAGAGACACAGATCGACGAAATTCAGCAAACCATGGGCGACGTCGGCCGCAACACCAAAGGGAACATTTTCCGAGGTGCTATCAATCCTATTGCGGGAGCCAAGCAGACCATCGAACTCGAAGGGGCGCACGCCACCGTGCAGTCTCACGTCCCGGTGCCGTCTCTCTATATCAAAATGGAGCAGGCTCCCGACCAGCCCGGCGACCGAAACTCCGCGCAGCCGGATCAACCTTCGACTCGAGACTCCGGCCACGTCGCGCCGCAGCAGCCGCAACAACCCCAGCAACCCGAACAGGCACGTGTTCCCTTCGACCGTTACCGCATCGTCCGGGTCGAGGTTAAATCCGGCAAACGCATCGTCGGCGACGTGAAGCGCCAGGTCACCGGCAAGATCAGCCAGGAAGAACACTTCGTCAAAACCACTATCACCGGCGTCACCGGGGGCTGGCTGAAACTTACCCCCACCGAACCCCTCACTGCCGGAGAATATGCCCTGGTCGAAATGATGGGCAAAGAAGGCATGAATCTCTACGTCTGGGATTTCGGCATCAATCCGAAAGCCCCTGCCAATGCGAATCCCTGGAAGCCGGAAGTCAAGGCGCCTCCGGCCGCAGCGCCGAAAGTGGATCAGTGATGGTGTAGGTCTTGGGTCTTCGAGCGTTTCGTAGCGGGTCTTGGAGCCTAAGACCCAAGACCTAAGACCCCGACCTTGGAAGTCACTCCGACGGCGGAAGCTACTTCAGAACTCCCCGCTGCGCCACTCCAATATTGTCCCGGGTGGAATTCTTCACCAGGTACATCATTTCGTCGGCCTGGCGGATGATGTCGTGGGCGGTGCGCGCGTCGTGGGGATACGTCGCCAGACCGATCGAAGCTCGCACATTCAGATTCAGTCCTTCGTCGCGGCAGAACCGGCTCTCGCGCATCGCGTCCCGCAACCGCTTGGCCACGACTAACGCCTGATCTTTCGAGGTCTGCGGCAACAGCACGACAAATTCATCGCCGCCGTAGCGATAAGCAAAGTCAATCAGCCGCAGCTGCGCCTTCACCAGATAGCCAATCTCCGCCAGCAGCTTGCTCCCGACCAGATGCCCGTGCGTGTCGTTAACCGTTTTGAAGTGATCGAGATCGATGAACAAAATGCTGAACTCATAGCCAAAACGCGACGAGCGGTAAACTTCGGTCTCCAGCGTTTTGTAGAGATGCCGAGCGTTGTAGAGCCCAGTGCAATCGTCGGTGATGGTCAGTTCCTGAATCTTCTCCACCCAGCGCGCATTCTCGATGGCGATAGCGGCGAAATCGCTCAGTGATTGCAGGAAAAATAATTCCGCATCGGTGAACTGCGCCATATCCACATTCACCAACTGGATCACACCCAGCACGCGGAGCTTCGATCGAAGCGGCACGCAGATCACTGACCGCGTCTCCCACTTCGTCGCTTCGTCCACACGGCTGGCAAAGAACGGATCGGTGCGCACATCGGGAACCACTCGCGCCTCTCCGTTTTTCGCCACCCATCCGGCAATACCCTCGCCCACTTTCAGCCGGACATTCTTCAGCACTTCGGCCTTATCGCCCACCGCGATGGCAAAGTAGAGTTCGTCGCGCACTTCGTCCACCATCAGCAGAGACCACGTGTCAGGGCGGAAATATTCCGCCATTTTTTCCATGATGGTCTGCAGAATGGAGTCGAGGTCCAGCGAGGACGTGAGCGCTTTGGCCACGTCGTGAAAAATCGTCAGCTCCTGGCTGTGGCGCGTCAATTGAGTGCCGGCCTCAGGCATGCAGAAATTCCCTGGTCCTAAAAAGCTTGTTTCCTCGTTAGTTCTTCGCTGAACGGGTGGCAGTTGAAAAATTATATTCGTCACTTTCGTACAGGGGCAATGAACGTTGGTAACAGGTATCGCTAAAGCCAACCAGATGAACCTCTTCCGTGCGCCAACACTTCTCAGAACGGACGACGGCCCAAGCTGCGGGCGCCCCGTCCTTGTCCCTGTGTAAGTTGTCGGGATGAGCGGGGATTTTAATGCTCCAGTACGGCGCCTAAGACTCTTTTGCGGGCCATCCACTTGGCGTACCCTAGAACCATGACGCTCGACAGATTCACATCGCGCACCCCGTTACTCGTCTTCGTCGTTGTCGTTCTGTCCGGCATCCTCACTGCCGTCGCGCAGACGACGCCCGATCCCAAGGCCGTCCCCGTTCTCGACGGCGGCATCGGCCCCTGCACCGCCGACTTCACCATCACCGACACATCCGGGGCACCCGTTTATGCTGCCAAAATCAAAGTCCACATCGCCTACCGATTCGGCAGCTTTCACAAGCTCGACCTCGAACTCGGTACCAACGCCGACGGCAAAGCCCGATTCACCGGCCTTCCCAGCCGCCTGAAACGCGGCATGACGTTCCTGGCCTCCGAAGGCGACCGGACCGGCGAAGCCTTTGACGACCCGGCCGTCACCTGCCACGCGCAGCTCACTATCGCCTTGCAGAAAATTACCCCCTGATCGCGCGCGCCGCGCGAGTTGGATCAGCCTTCTCGCCAGCTGCAAATTCCTGCATCTTGTCATCCACAGGCACCCGGAGTAGGATGCGGCTGTTTCCCGGGCCCCAGCATCTCCCTCCCTCGTTTCGTTTCCGCCACTGTTCGCGGGAGCCTGACCTATGTGTTCCCCTTTCCATCACGCCTTCCTCCGCCACGGGTCGTCCATGATTCGACACTCAACACACCAAACGACAATCCATCCAACTCGACCAGGGCCGATCCCGCCCATTTCGATCAGCATCTTTAGAAGGAGAATCTTATGAATCGCACTATCCCATGCGCCCAGCAGGCTTCGCGCAAGACTCTCAACTACGCAGCCATTCTCACGCTGCTATGCTTCGCCTTCGCCGTCACTTCCTCCGCCCAGGCTTTTAAGCCGCTGGCCAACTTCGACTACACCAATGGCTACGGCCCGGGCGCGGCCCTGGTGCAAGGCGTGGACGGAAATTTCTACGGCACGACTGGCAGTGGAGGAGAGCGAAACTCCGGCGTGGTTTTCAACGTGTCGCCGACCGGCTCGCTTACGGTGCTGCAGTCCCTTTGCGGACGAACCACTTGTTTGACGGGCACAACGCCAACCAGTGCGCTCGTCCTCACTCCCGGTGGCTACTGGTTTGGCGTCGCCGGCGGCGGCGGCGTTCATTCTACCGGCACAATTTTCCAATCCACGGACGGTGCCAGGTTCCGCTCCGACTACAGCTTCTGCTCGCAGATCAACTGCTCCGACGGCGAAAATCCTACTGGACTGATCCAGGGAGCCGACGGGAATCTCTACGGCTCCACCTATAACGGAGGCGCGTTTAACTTTGGCGAAATTTTCAAAGTGGACTTAGGAATTTCCCAGGACCGTCACGTACTCTTCAGCCCGCCAACCCTCCTGCACAGCTTCTGCGCTGAGCCCAGTTGCGCGGACGGAGCGGCTCCAGCGGCTCCGCCGATCCAGGCGGCCGACGGAAATTTCTACGGCACAACCTTCAGCGGCGGCGCCAACGGCAGCGGAACCGTTTACCAACTCACCCCCGCCGGCGTTCTGACCACGCTCTACGCCTTCTGCTCGCAACCGAGTTGCGCCGACGGCGGTCAACCCGTCGCCCGGCTGGTGCAGGCTTCGAACGGCTACTTCTATGGAATCACCACCACGGGGGGCGCCAACGGCTCCGGGACCATTTTCCGGATCACGTCCGCCGGCGTCCTGACCACGCTGCATAACATCTGTGAGCAGGGGTGCACCAACGGAGGACCGTCAAACGCAGAACTGATCCAAGCCAACGACGGCAATTTTTATGGCGTCAGCCAATCGGGCGGGATTTGGAATGAAGGGACTCTCTTCAAAATGAGCCCCGGTGGCGCGTTGGTCGTGCGCCACCATTTTAGCCTGCATTCGGGCGGTTTTCCGGAAGGCGCATTAGTCCAGGGCACCGACGGCAAACTGTACGGCACCACCGCTGGCGGCGGACTCCAAGTCGCGGCCTGCGCTCCCAGTTCCGGCTGCGGCAGCGTCTTCAGTTACGACCTCGGCCTGACTCCGTTCGTGAAAACGCTTGGCTACTGGGCCAAGCCCGGAACGACAGTCGTGATTTACGGCACGGACCTGAGTGGAACCACTAACGTGACCTTCAACGGCACGCCGGCGGCGAGTTTCAGTGTCGTGTCGGCAACGGAAGTCGAGGCTACCGTTCCTGCGGGCGCGACCTCCGGCAAGATTCAGGTTGTCACCCCCGGCGGCGCGCTCTCTACCCTCAGCGAATTTCACATCCGTCCCTGATTTCGGAGAGCGTGACGAAGCTGGGTGCCCCATTTCTCGCGCGTACTTTGCGCGAGAAGTGGGGAAATCCATGATCAAAGAAATAGCCAGCAACTTTTCCTCCGACCTGGGGTTGTTCAAGATTCGACGCTCAAACGCGAAACCAAAGTAAATCCAACTCGACCCGTCCGACCCATCCCCTCTTAAAGGAGAACTGTATGAGCCGCACATCTTCAAGGGCCCCGCAAACCTGGCGCAAAAACTTGCAGCTCGCCGCCATCCTCACGCTGCTCGTCCTCACCCTCGCCATCTCATCCCCTGCCCAAACCTTCACCAGCCTCGCCAGCTTCGACGGCACGAACGGCTACGGCCCAGGGGCTGCTATGGTGCAGGCACTGGATGGCAATCTCTATGGCACGGCTGGCTCCGGCGGTCGACTCAATGGCGGTACGATTTTCAAGTTCGCTCCCGCAGGCACCATTACACTGTTGCAGAATTTTTGCACCCGAACCAACGGATGTGGCACCGGCACCGTTCCCACCGGCTCTCTCGTCCTCTCCAGCAACGGTGATTTCTTTGGCACGGCTGGAGGAGGCGGCCAATACTCCACTGGTACGGTCTTCGAAGCCACCACCTGGGGAATGTTCCATCTGGTTTATAGCTTTTGCGCTCTTTCAAATTGCACAGATGGCGACAATCCCTACGGCCTGATTCAGGCAACCGATGGAAAATTCTATGGAACCGCGTACAACGGCGGCGCAAACGATTATGGCGACGTCTTTAAGATCACAGCCGAAGGTCAATTGACCACCCTCTATAGTTTTTGTTCACTCTCCTCTTGTGCCGATGGCGAGGCTCCCGGCGCCTCGTTGCTGCAGGCTGCCAACGGAAACTTTTACGGAACCACCAACTACGGTGGCGCCAATTCGTCGGGTACGATTTTCGAACTTACACCTTCGGGCACGCTCACCACTCTCTATAGTTTCTGTTCCCAGCCAAATTGCGCGGATGGAAACTTCGCCTCCAAGCTGGTCCAGGGCGCCAAGGGCGATTTCTATGGAACCACGTCCGAAGGCGGCGCCAACAATGCCGGCACGATCTTCAAGCTCACGTCATCTGGGACGTTTATTACGCTGTACAGCTTCTGTTCCCAAGCCAATTGTGCCGACGGTGGATCGTCGAACGCCGAGCTCATCCAGGCCAACGACGGCAATCTCTACGGGACCGCCTCCAGCGGCGGAGCCTACAACGTCGGAACCCTTTTCAAGATCACAGTCGATGGTGCATTCACCAAACTCCACGACTTCAATACGACTGACGGTGCCTATCCCGTTGCTGCACTGCTTCAGGCCACCGACGGCAAGCTCTACGGCACCACCGCGGGCGGCGGAAGCCTCGGCATAACCTGCACCACTGCATTCCCCGGCTGCGGCACTGTCTTCAGCCTCTCGTCAGGCCTTACACCGTTCGTCAGGACGCTCAAGCCATGGGCTCACGTTGGATGGTCCGTCGTCATTTACGGGTCTGATCTGACCGGCACAACCAGCGTCAAATTCAACGGCACCCCCGCCACGTTTACCGTGGTCTCCCCCACAGAAATCGAAACGACCGTACCCGCTGGAGCAACCTCCGGCAAAATTCAGGTCGTCACACCGGGCGGCACGCTCTCCACCAACGCGGAGTTCCACGTGAGGTCGTGATTCCCTAGAAAAAACGTACCGGATCGTCGGGTGCCCCATTTCTCGCGCGTACTTTGCGTGAGAAGTGGGGAGTTCTTGTAAGACCTCCGCGCAAGTTACCTCGCCCCCACACCCTTGGCGCTAGCGCCCATCCGACGCTTGTCCTATCATGATCCCGTCGGTTCTGAATCAACCCCGTGGGCAAGTTTGGAGATAAATTCCGCAAAGAGCGCGAGAAGAAAAACATCTCGCTCGATGACGTTTCCAACGTCACCAAGATCAGCTCGCGCATGCTGCAAGCCATCGAGCAGGAGCGTTTCGATCAGCTCCCCGGCGGCGTGTTTAACAAGGGATTCATCCGCGCCTACGCCAAGCATCTCGGACTCAACGACGAAGATGCGGTCAACGACTACCTCGCTTGCCTCCGCCAGGCGCAGATCGACGCTCACGAAGTCTGGGAACCCGAACGCTCCGCACAGAGCCGGCCGGCGCCCGAGAAGCGCCCACTCGCACCCTACGCCAAGCCATCGCTGAAATCGGAGCCCGCGGCAGAAGTTGAGGAGTTGCCCGAGTTGCAACTGCCGCGCGCCGAACACGTCCGTCCGCCGCGCAATAAATATCTCAATGAACGTGACCGCGGAATTCCCTGGGGACTCATCGCCGTCGCCGGTCTCGTCGTTGTGCTCGCGATCATCCTCTGGACGCGCCATGCTCGCGCCCCGCGCCCCGCATCGACAGCGACCTCAGTGCCCGCACCCACAACACTGCCCGCGCCCATAACGCAGCCCACAGCCGTCGCCGCGCCGCCCACGGCGAACACTAAGCCCGCGGCCTCCGGTCATACTGCAGTGAACGCAACTACGCCGCGACCTGCCACACAGCAGCCGGCAGTTCATGCGCCGACCATCGCGTCATCTACCCCGGCAGCAGCCAGCAACACCACCGCGCCGCCGTCTTCCGGAGAGCCACCTCAACCAGCGCCGCAGTCGACGCCTCTGACCCTGGTGATCCGTGCCTCCGAGACTTCATGGATTTCGATCACCGCCGACGGCCGGGAGGTCAGCCAAGAGACGCTGATCGCCCCTGCGCACGCATCGTTCCGTGCGAACCGCGAGATCATCGCCAAAGTCGGCAACGCCGCTGGAGTAAGTTTTCTGTGGAACGGCAAGGAAGTCCCCACTCAAGGCGCAGAGGGCGAGCCGCGAACGTTTGTCTTCGACAGCTCTGGATTGCGTGCCGCGCCGCCAGTCGAACCCGCTCACTGACGTCCGGGCATTTTCTTCCCGTTATCTAGACTCCCGGTTATCTAGACTCGCGGTCGGCTAGAAATGAATCTCGCACGTAACCTGGAACTCTTTCTTCAAGGGGAACGGTAACGTCATATGATTCGTCCCGTCCTTAAATGTCATGTTCCGGCTCAAGTCGGGAGTGACCGTGTAGCCGAGGTTGACCGTGCCGTGCGTCCCGCCTTGTGACGTGAATCCTCCCTCCACGCTGGTGGGCGTGACCGTCAGGCCGTGAGTTTCGACTGACACGGGATTCGAGGGCGAACTCGTCGGCGCATCCGGCGCCTTGGTAACGCCAAGCCGGTCCAGGCCTGGATTCTGGCTAAGCTTGGACCCTTTGGTGGACGTGGCCGGATCGGGATTCTTCACTGTCCTCTCCGCGGCATCCTGGGTCATCTTCTCGAGATCCTTGCAAGGGCAGGTTCCGGTATCCGCGAGGCCGGTCGGATCAATCAGGTTGATCGGATCGTTCACAACGTAGCCGTAGAGGTTGGTATCGCCTCCATCGAAGCGGATCGGATCTTTCGCCGTCCATCGCCCGGCCGACGCGTCATAGTCGCGCGCCCCGAAGCGCACCAGCTTCGTATCCGGATCGTACAATCCACCGGCAAAACCGAAGGGCTGGAAACCCGGATTCGTGTCGTTGATCACGTTCCCGAACTCGTCGTAATCCATTCGTTGCGCAATCGCTCCCGTCGCGGAGTTCACCACCAGACGTGGGCTGCCCAGGTGATCGGCGAATATTCGATACGTCACTCCACCATCCACCATGTACTCCGGCGCTCCGCCCTTCGCTCCGTAGGTGAACTGGCTGACGACCTGATTGTTGGCGTCCAGTTGCGCGACCAGTTGATCGCCGTCATAGAGAAATCCTACCGTGACCACGCCGTTCACTTTCTTCCCCACACGGCGATTCTCCGCATCCACGATGTAGCTGATCGCGGTTCCGCTGGGCAGGGTCACACTGCTCAGATTTTCGAGCGCGTCGTACTGGTACGTCGTATTCTGCGTACTCACCGTTTTCGTTGCGACTTCGCCGTTCGCGGTGTAGGTGTAGGCCGCCGTCCCATAGGTGAGCAGACGGTCCTGTGCGTCGTAGGTTCCCGACACGATCCCGCTGGAGGTGGTCGCGGTCAGTCGATTCGAGTCGTGATCGTAGCCGTAGCTGCTCGCGGTAGTCCCGTTTTTCTTCACCGAAGTCAGTCGACCCGCTTTGTCGAATGCGTACGCGTATGAGGTCGTCGTTCCGCCGATCGTCTCCGTGATTGCGTTGACCCGTCCGACCTTGTCCCGCGTGTAGCTCACGTTGTAGAGAGTGGTTGTGCCGAATTGCGCCGCGTAGGCAGTGCGCTCGGCAAACGTGTTGTATGCAATCGTGTCCTTGCTCGAACCCAGCGTTCCGCCGGTGTAAAGTCCGGTCGAGGCCATGCGTGACAGGGTGAGCGCCCCAGCCTTCGTGAGCAGCCCGTCTTTGTCGTATCCGAGAACGATGTTGGATCCGCCGGTCACTCCCTCGGACGACTTCCAGAAATTGTTGTTGTAGGCGCGGGTCACAGTTCCGCTCACCGTTCCGGTCCACACCGCCCGTGTCGGAAGCGATCCGTTGTAGGAGTAGCCAATTGTTTCGCCGCCC
>Ga0210388_10001554_pt1 | contig 18018 bp, 13 predicted proteins | sample IncBWC19OmetaG_FD_155485 | JGI IMG/M metagenome (GOLD analysis project Ga0210388, IMG submission 155485) | Forest soil microbial communities from Barre Woods Harvard Forest LTER site, Petersham, Massachusetts, United States - Inc-BW-C-19-O ... | reverse complement strand
ATCAAAAGTTGTCCGCTGCGGCAGGCGGACGCCGAGTTGCCGCAGATTTTCCTCGGGCAACTCGATCGTGAAAAACGATGCGCCCCCAGGTCCGATGACGGTCGAGTGGGCCGTCCCAGCCGGATTGAACACTGCAGTAAATGGCCGCAGTTCGTCGAGCCGGCCGCGCTCGCCTTCCAGATAATCTCCGTGGAGCACGACCGTGACATAGGCAAGTTCATGCTCGTGCCGGGGAACGGCGCGTGAACACGGCTGCCTCAGCTCGGACAGCAGCACCTCACCAGTGCGCAGGCGGGCCTGAACGGGCGAATAAAATTCACCTCCACGAAGCAGCTTGCCGGGCTCGTTCTCGGGAGGTGCGGCATGACGCATAACCCATCAGACTGCGGGCCATGAAAATCGTCACCTCGTTATGTTCCATGTTTAATTTGTTCAAGACGGCGGGGTGTGCGGGCGGTTAGTCTGGTTCCAGTTTCAATTTGGAGGCCTCGGATGAAAAGCGTTCTGTGTTCGGTACTGGTCTTGATCGCATGTCTGGCCCTGCTGGCCACCGCGGCCGCACCCGATGAGAAAGACAAGCCCAAGCCGCAGTATGACGCGAAGGGCGATCTGATGCGTCCCGCCGACTACCGCGAGTGGATGTTTCTCTCCGCCGGATACGGCATGAACTACAGCCCCGAGCCCGGCAGCCACGAAATGTTCACCAACGTCTTCGTGCAGCGCTGGGCCTATGACGAGTTTGCGAAGTCGGGAAAATGGCCGGAGCAAAGTATGTTCGTAATCGACGAACGCGACGCGGCCAGCAAGGGATCGATCAACAAGACCGGACATTTTCAGACCGATCTGATGGGCCTGGCAGTCGAGGTAAAGGACTCAGCGCGGAATCCTGAGAAGTGGGCCTACTACGGCTTTGGAGCCGACAGCAAGAGTGCCGGCGCCATGCCCAAGGGCAACGGCTGCTGGTCGTGCCACGACTCCCACGCCGCGGTCGAACATACCTTCATCCAGTTCTATCCCACGCTAAAAGTGATGGCAAAAAGCTTCGGAACGTATAACGACGCTCGGGAGCAGGTCCAGGACGCAAAGTAGATCAACGCTTAATTGCGTAGTGGAGCCCCGGACGCCTCGTCCAGGGAGCAGCGCCACAACTCTCGCTCGCGCAGAGACATTGTGCCGCTCCCCCGGCGGACGAGGGCGTCCGCCGCTCCACCATCATTCTGAGGATCATTCGTTCCGTAGCGCCTGCATCGGATTCAGGCGCGAAGCTCGCCAGGCGGGAACGGCGCACGCGAATCCCGCCACTACTAGCAGCGTCGCCGAAGCTGACAGAAAGACCGCGGGATCGAACGGTTCCGTCTGGTAGAGCATGGTTTGGATCAGGCGAACGACCAAGGCGCTGGCGCCGAGGCCAAGGATGAGTCCGAACAGCGCCGGGCGAAGGCCGTCGATCAGCATCAGGCGTAGTACCTGCTCGCGTTGCGCTCCGAGCGCAATACGAATTCCTATTTCGCTGGTGCGTTGCGTTACCAGATAAGCCAGCACGCCATAGAGTCCCGCGGCCGCCAGCACGAGCGCGATCATCCCGAAGGCCAGCACCAGCAGAGAATCGAATTGCTCGCCGATGGTGGACTTGCCGATCGTTTGGCGCAGAGTCGAAACATTGGAGACCGGCAGATCCGGGTCCATTTCGCCAACGAGTTTCTGCACCGGCAGGGCGAACGCCTCCACGTCCCGCGAGGAACGGATGACGACGGTGGCCACGCTGTAGTCGTTACCATAGAGCGGCACATACATGGTGGGATGAACCGGTTGCGAGATAAGCCACCGAGTGTCTCCAACTACACCCACCACCTCGTAGACATCGTTCATCATGCTCGATTTCAGATGCTTGCCGATAGGATCTTCGCCGGGAAAGCAGAGCTGCGCAGCCGACTGATCGATGACTACGACATGCGCACGCTGCAGGCGCTCATCCAGCGTGAAGAATCGACCGCGCAGAAGCGGAATCTCGATAGCAGAAAAGTATCCGGGGTCAGCGCCGCGCAACATCATGTCGAATCCCTCGCCCTTGGGCAGCGGTGGGTGCTCGCCCACGCTCACCATGTGATCTCCGCCCCAACCCTGCCCAGGAGCCGTGCTCACCAGACCCGCCCCCTGCACTCCAGGCAGAGCGCGAACCTGTGCAATGAGCCGCTCAAAGAAAGTAATCTGCTGAACCGGATCCTTATAGCGCACCTCCGGCAGGCTGAAGTGCAAGGTCAGAACGTTGTCGACGGGCACGCCAAGATCGGTTGTCCGCAGCCGTTGATAGCTTTTCAGAAGGAGTCCTGCCCCAACGAGCAGAACCACGGTGAGTCCGACTTCAACTGCCAACAGAATTTTGCGCAGGCCGGCCTGTTTATGACCGGCACTGTGAGTGCGCGAGGACTCCTGGAGCGAGACCAAGATCTGCTTGCCGTCTGCGCTCAGCGCTGACATCAGACCGGAAAAAACCGCGCACAATAAGACAGCACCTACGGCCATTGCGACTACCACGCCGTCGATGTGGATGGACTCGACGCGATTCATGTCGGGCCGCGCACGCACCAGCCAGTCCAGAGCGATCCGCGTCAGCAGTAACCCCAGCGCGCCGCCGCAGGCCGAGAGCACCAAACTCTCGGTGAGCCGCTCGCTCAGCAACCGCAGCCGGCCGCCTCCGAGCGCTACGCGGATAGCCAATTCTTTGCTCCGCGCAGCCGTGCGCGCTATGAGAAGACTTGCCACGTTGAGGCAGGCAATCAGCAGCACGCATCCGGTCGCGGCCAGCAGCACATACAGCGGCGTCTTGTAGCCCTCAACGGCGTCGTCGAGCAGCGAGCGGCCGGAGACCATGTCGTGAATCGATCCGCCCGGATGGTCCGCCTTGATCTGCTTTTGCACGGCATTGAGCCGGCTCACAAGGCCGGACAAGGTGGTGCCGCGTAGCAGGCGCGCGACCACCAGGAACTCATGATCCTCAAAGGTGCGTATGACTTCAGGCGGCGCCTCGTGCCCCGCGGTCGTCCAGACCTGCAACGTATTCCCCGACATCGAACTCGAATAAGTAAAAGAAGGAGGCAGGATTCCAATGACCGTATACGGCCGGGCATCGAGATATATTCTGGCGCCGAGAATCGCTGAGTCCCGGTTGTAGCGTCGCGTCCAAAAAGCATCAGAAAGAATTACGGTGGCCTCGGCGTCGGGACGGTCGTCATCGGCGGAAAAGTTTCGACCGACGGCGGGCGTTACGCCGAGCGTCGGAAAAAAGTTCGACGAGCACCACCCAGCGTCGATCTGTTCGGGAAGTTTCCCGCCCGCGGCGGAAACGTTGTATTGCTGCCAGGGCGATACCAGAGCCATCTGCGCGACGGGTTGCGCCGATCTTTTCCACTCAGCAAAACTGCCGCCCGCCACCGGCATAAACGCACGGCGGTCCACGGCTCCCTTCTCGCTCTCAAAAACGGCAACCAGCCGCGCCGGATCGGCATAAGGCAGCGGATTCAGCAACACGCTCCTCACCACGGTGAACAGTGCCAGATTGGCGCCAATGCCAAGCGCCATCACCAGAATCGCAATCGAGGCGAATCCGGGCGACCGGCTCAGAGTTCTCGCGGCATATTTCAAATCGTGCAGAACATGATCCAGGGCGGTGAGCGTATTCTGCCGCCACAGCTTGTCGTGCACGGTTTCCGGATTTCCTAGTTTGATGCGAGCCTGCCGTCGGGCCTCCTCAGGCGCCAAGCCGCGGGCGATGTTTTCGTTGGTTTCTTCCGCCAGGTAGAGCTCGATCTCCTGCGCCAATTCCGCGTCGGCCCGTCGTCGTCGAAAAAATCGGCGCCAGCTCACAGGTCACCTTCTTCGGCCGGAAGCTTCTCTCCCATCACCATGGCGATGGCCCTCGCCATCTGGCGCCAGCGATCCTTCTCATGCGCAAGCTGCTTCCTGCCTGCGGCGGTCAGGCGGTAGAACTTGGCCTTGCGATTATTTTCACTTGCTCCCCAGTAGGACGATACCCAGCCGCGGTCCTCCAGCCGGTGCAGCGCGGGATAGAGCGAGCCCTGCTCCACTTCCAGCACATCTTCCGAGGTCCGCTCGATCACCTTGGCGATGGTGTGCCCGTGCGCATCGCTCGTGACCAGCGTGCGCAACACCATCATGTCCAGCGTGCCCTTCAACATTTCCGCATTGGTGTCGTTCTTTTTGCGCAAAGACCAATCCTCCACTAGAAGTTCTATGGGACACCAGCTTACACCACTAGATGTTCTATGTAAAGCGGCAAATGGAGCCCCGGATGCCTCGTCCGGGGAGAATGCATCACAACTCCAACCCTTCGAATTGTTCTACTCCTTGGGCGGGCTCCTTCGACTTCGCTCAGGGCAAGCGGCGTTCGCCCATCGCCATCAAACCAGTGCGCCCATCCGTTTTTTGCCTTCACCACTCCCATCTGCGAAACTGAACTCTTCCGACACTGAGAACTGAGAACTGCATGGGACGCATCCACGTACTCTCCGAAACCGTTGCCAACCAGATCGCCGCCGGCGAGGTTGTGGAGCGGCCTGCGTCTGTGGTCAAGGAGATGCTGGAGAACTCGCTCGACGCGGGTGCGACTCGCATCAAGATCAGCGTCGAGGCTGGCGGAAAAAAGCTGATTCAGATTACCGACAACGGTTGCGGCATGGTTCGCGATGACGCCATGCTGGCGTTCGAGCGCCATGCCACGTCGAAGATCAAGAACACCGAAGACCTGCTGAGCATCGCGACGCTCGGGTTTCGAGGTGAGGCCCTGCCTTCGATTGCATCGGTGTCGCGTTTGCGGTTGGAGACTCGTGCCGAGGAAGAAGCTGCGGGGACCGTTGTCGAAATCAACGGCGGGAGAATCGCGCGGGTGGAAGAAGCGGGATTGCCGCTGGGGACTTCCATTACCGTACGCGATCTTTTCTTCAATACTCCGGCGCGCAAGAAATTTCTGAAAGCGGAGTCAACCGAGTTGTCGCACATCGCGTCGCTGGTCACGCATTACGCACTGGCGCATCCTGAGAAGCATTTTGAGTTGCATTCGGCCACTAATGCCATGCTGGTGGCGCCCCCGGTGGCGGGCTACAGCGAGCGCGTCTACCAGGTATTTGGAAAAGAAACACTGGATCAGTTGATTCCCGTGGCATCACGGCAGGCACTGGAGCGCGTCGGTTTGCCGCAGCCGCCACCGTGGCGGCGAAAAGAGATCGACGAAAACGGCGAGGAAGTTGCAGAGAAAGATCCCGGCGAAATGCGCATTCACGGTTTCGTTTCGAAGCCGGAGATTCAGAAGCTGAACCGCAATTCGATTTTTGTGTTTGTGAACGGGCGGACGATTCGCGACCGGCTGATCCAGCATGCGCTGACCGAGGCTTACCGCAACATCATTCCGCCGACGGTGTATCCGGTGGTGCTGCTGTTTCTGGAATTGCCGTCAGGCGAGGTCGATGTGAACGTGCATCCCTCGAAGACGGAAGTGCGATTCCGGCAGCAGAGCGTAATGCACGATTTCGTCCGCGACTCGGTGCGAGCGGCGTTGATGAAGGCGCGTCCCGTGCCGCAGTTTGTGACTGAGATGCGGGCACACGCGACCGCGCGCCAGGCACTGACTTCTGAGGGTTTGAGCCCGCGCGCAATGACGCCGGAACTGACGCCCGCGGACTGGGAGCGCGCCTCAGGCGCGAATTTTGTGTCAAACGCGCCGGGAACCCAAATTCCCGCGGACCAGGCAGGACCCGGTGCGCCGGCGGATGTTGCCGGGAACAGCGGATTTGCTCTGCAAGCGCCGATTGCGCCGCCGATTTCCCAGCGCTTTCAGTTTGAAGGCGGGATCGCGGTCGAGGCGAATGCGGCCGTCTCGCTGGCGCGCGCGACCGACACGATTCCAGACAACGGTTGCGCCCCAGCCTTGGATGTTCGCGAAGAAGAGCCGACGCTGTCGTCGCTCGGAACTCTGAGGCCGCTGGGACAAATCCGGAATTCGTTCATCCTCGCGGTGAATGAAGACGGCCTGTGGATCGTCGACCAGCACGTTGCCCACGAGCGCGTCTTGTTCGAGCGCGTGCTCAAGCAGCGCGCGGCGCAAAAAGTCGAAAGTCAGCGGCTCCTCATGCCGATTGTGTTGGAATTGTCACCCGCGCAACAGGCGGTATTCTCCGAAATCGCCGACGAACTGCAGCGCAACGGGTTTGAGGCCGAACCGTTCGGGGCGCGCAGTGTGGCAGTGAAGGTCGCGCCCGCAGGAGTCGAGGCTTCGGCGGTCGAACACATGCTCCACGAATTGCTCGACCAGTTCTCCCGAGAGGAACAGTCGCTCAACCTGGAAAAGATTCGCGCGCGCATCGCGGCATCAATCGCCTGCCATGCCGCCATCAAAGTGAACATGCCGCTGGAGCAGAACAAAATGGAATGGCTCCTGGCCGAACTGGCCAAGACCGACCACCCTTACTCATGCCCGCACGGACGCCCAGTCGTGCTACGGTACTCTATGAAGGATATTCAGAAGGCGTTTAAGAGAATCTAGCTTTCAGCGGTAGGCTCTCAGCTATGTGCTGATGGTGGCCGTCTTTTCGCTGACAGCTGAAGGCTGATAGTTGACAGCTTTTTTATGACTGATCTCGAACTCCAACAACAGCGTCGCGAGAAGTGGCGACTGGACGGCAAAGCCATCCGGACGATTGAGCAGGCGCGCGCCTTCTTGGAAGAGGTCGGATTTTGCCTCATGTATCCCAAGCGGCCGCCGCTGCTGGCGCCGACTTTTATTGGGGCTTTTGTCGGATCCGACGACCGCTTGCCGGGATGGCAGCACGCCTTCAAGGATCCGAGAGCGGCCGAGGCGACGGAGTTGATGGTTCGCCTGCTGCGCGAACGGGCGGCATTCGAGGCGAATCTCTTCGACGAGAACAACGGATTTCTGGTCGCGGCTTCCGTCTTTCCTTATTTTTATGCTCTGGTCGGCGAGCGCAATCCGAAACTGGCGCCGAAGGCTGGGTCTCGGTCGGCGTATTCTGCCCTGGCCTGCGATGCGTTTGAATTGATCACGCGCGATGGCCCGATCTCAAAACAGAAATTGCAGGATGCGCTGGGCGGCAGCGTCTCGATCCCAGCGCTGGACGGAGCCCTGGGCGAGTTGTGGTCGAAATTGCGCATTACGCGTGTGGATTACAAGGCCAGCGAAGGGTCGGTGTGGGACGTTCTGTATCGCTGGGCGCCGGATGCGGTAAAAGAGGGCGTCGGTTTGTCGGTGCAGGAAGCGCTCACCGCGTTGCTCTCGAAATATCTGGATTGCGTGATCGCCGTCGAGCAAGCGGAGTTGGAGATTTTTTTCGGCAACTTCATCGCGCGATCGAAGGTGAAAGATGCCGTTAACGCGTTGCTGGCGGCGCGGGAGTTGAGTTTTGTGCACGTGAGTGGGCGGTCCATGCTGCAGATTACGCCGGAGAAAGTGGCGGTGGTGCCGGCGCCGCGGCCCGTGGTCAGTCGGCCGGAACGTCCGTCGTCGACCGAAAGACGGCCGCGAGGACTGAAGCCGCGATTCAGCCCACGCTCAACCCGGCGCTGAAACGGACTTTCGACGCAGCTCACGCCGCCTTCGATTCCCTTTTACCTTCTAGTCGACAAATGTCTGCGGATTGGAATATCAAAATCTACCGCGGCCGGCTGGCGCCGTCTCCGACCGGGCTTCTGCATGTCGGCCATGCGTGGACGTTTTGGATTGCTGCCCACCGCGCGAAAGAAGATCGCGGGCAGCTGATTTTGCGGAATGAGGACCTGGACGCACAGCGTTGCCGTCCCGAGTTCGAGCAGGCGATGATCGAGGATTTGCGCTGGCTGGGAATTGAGTGGAGCGAGGGACCGGATTGCGGCGGGGCGTATGGGCCGTATACCCAGAGCGAGCGCCGCAGTTCCTATCTTGAAGCGTGGAAGACGCTGCGCGATCTCGGCGTGATTTATCCGTGTACTTGCTCGCGCCGCGACGTTGAGTTGTCTGCCGGAGCGCCGAACGAGGGCGAGGATGAACCGGTGTACTCAGGAAAGTGCCGGCCTCTCGGCTCAGCTTCCGCTCGACTCCCCCAAAGTGAGATGGCCGATGCGGTCGTCTTCACAAATTCCTACGCGCAACCGGCAGGATTGAATTGGCGGTTTCGCGTGCCAGATGGCGCGGAGATTTGTTTTACGGATTTGCATTTGGGGCCGCAGCGTTTTGTGGCGGGGCGGGATTTCGGCGACTTTATCATTTGGCGACGCGACGACGTGCCGGCATACCAGTTGGCCGTCGTGGTAGATGACGCCGCAATGCAGATCACCGAAGTTGTGCGAGGAGCGGATTTGCTGAAGTCGACAGCACGCCAGATTCTTTTGTATCGGGCGCTGGGTCTGGCGGCGCCAGACTTTTACCATTGCGATCTGGTGCGCGATGACTTCGGCGTGCGACTCGCAAAGCGGCATGATGCGCTGAGCATTCGGAGCTTGCGTCAGCTGGGATGGACTTCAGAACAAGTGCGAGGCGATAAGCTTCCGCCGGGGTGACGGCCCGCTCGGCTCCACCATCGCGCGACGGACGAATGCGTCCGTCGCCACACGAGCAGCGTGTACAATCTTTCCTTCGCATGACTGACATCGCAAAAGAAGTGCACCCTTCTCGCAAGCTGATCATTGCCATCGACGGGCCGGCGGGAGCGGGCAAAAGCACGATTGCTTCGCGCCTGGCGCGCAAGTTGGGATACGTGAACCTGGAGAGCGGCGCCATGTACCGGGCCCTGGCGCTGAAGGCGATCGAGCGGGATGCTTCGTTCGACGATGAAGCAGCACTGGTGGCACTCGCGCAGAAGCTGCGAATTCAGCTGGAGCCGACCATCGGCGGTAACCGCACGCTGATGGATGGGCGCGATGTTTCTTCGCGCATTCGGGAGCGCGATGTGAGCGAGGGGGCGTCGCGCGTGTCGGTGCACCCCAAGGTGCGCGAGTGGATGGTGGCACACCAGCGCGAAATGGGCGCCGGGGGCGGGGTGGTGATGGAGGGACGCGATATCGGGACCAAGGTTTTTCCGGACGCCGATCTGAAGATCTTTCTGGATGCCGATCCGGTGGTCCGCGAGAAGCGGCGCATGGAGCAAAACAAGATCAAGGGCGAGGTCGCGGCCAATGTCGCAGCGGATCTGCGCGAGCGCGACCGACGGGACCGCACCCGGGCCGCCTCTCCGCTAATGGCAGCGCCAGATGCGGTGCTGATCGATTCCAGCGCGATGAACGAAGATCAAGTCCTGGCGCAGGTGGAAGAGTTGGTCAGCAGCAAGAGTCGGTAGAAGCAAAGTTTCAAGGTTTCAAAGTTCCAAGGTTTCAAAGTTTCAAGGCTGCTAAAGGAACAAGGTTTCAAAGCTTCGAAGGTCGGTTAACCTTGAAACTCTGAAACGTTCCCACCTTGAAACTTTGCCTTTCTTGCCGTTCAGTTCTCTGTCGGCTCTACCTTCGTCTTCGGCGCGGGCAAGGCTTTACCGGTTTTCGTGCTTGGCGGTTCCGGCGGTTTCGGAGGTGCCACACCGGCTTTCCGGATCTCAATGCCTTCGTGCTCATTGTTGAGTACGATGTGGGCCGAGGCGTTGCCGACGCTGCCACTGGCCTTCCCTTCGTGATCGCCGTTGTTCACCTGCAATTCCGGGAAGTCCGACTGAATCTCGCCGTCGCGCGCGCGCGCATCCAGGCGGAATCCGGCCTTGTCGGGCAGGCTGAGCTGGATGTCGCCGTTGTGGTTGTCGATCTGAATGTTGCCCAGCGTGCGCATACCTACTTCAACCGTGCCGTTGTCATCCTGCAGGCGAACATCGCCCGAAACTCCGCCGAGACGAATGTTTTTCGAGCGAGTAGTCAGATGCAGCGGACCGATGATCTCGTCCGCGTGAAGATCGTCGGAATCAAGGTCGAGCGAACCTTCGATGCGCGAGAATTCCATGTCGGTGCGCGATGATTTGAAAGTGACTGACTTGTCGATGCGGGCGAGTTTCACGCTTTCCTGAAATTCGCCGTCGAGCTGCACCGCGCCCTTCACGTCGGAAACCGAGACTTCATTGACCCGGCCTTCCACATGCACGTCGCCGGTAATCTGCTCGACTTTCACGGAGCCTTTTTCCTGACTGACTTTCACGCTGCCGGTGACGTCCTCGACCGACGTATCGGAGTGCTGGGTCGAGATGTCGATATTGCCCTCGCGGCCTACCAGGTTCACATCGCCCATGCGCGAGGTGATAGAAACCGCCACTTTGCGTGGCAGAGAAATGTCGAGGTCGCTTTCAACCGTGTGATCGCCCGAGGCCTCCGTATTGGCGCTCAGGGTAACCAGTCCACCGATGGAAGTAATCGTGGGCTTCGTCTCGCGGTTGTATTTATCCGCGTCCTCCTGGTTATCGGCTTTCACGCGTTTGCGGACGATGACTGTGATCTTGTTGTCGTCGGAGGCGTGAACGCTGATGGCCCCGCGCGTGTCGATTACCTTGAGGCTTGCGCCCGCTGGAAAACTCTGCTCGAGATGATCGTCGAAGCTGAAGTTATCGCCAAAAATATCGGAGAAATCGCTGTCGTCGAGATTGACCTGATCGCGCAGGCCAGACCAGTTGACATGTTCGAGCTGGGTCGCAATCAGGCCGAAGACCACGATCATGATCGCGAGAAAAACCCCGCCGGCGCCAATTCCGGGTGCCCGCGTACCCTCGCGCTGAGCGCGCATGTGCTCGACCAGCTTGATCAAGCCCCAGAAGATCAGCAGCGCAGGCCAGTAATTGGCAAACAGGTGCCACATGCGGCCACGAGATAAAACTCCCATGGTCCCGAGCAGGCAGAGGACGCCGACCACGATCAGCACAAACGGCCCGGCGAACGAGCGGCGCGCCCGCGGCGGCAGAGGTGGCATCGGAGGCACCGGAGTATATGCCGGTGGCATTGGATTAGGCGTGCTAGACATTGTTCACCTCGCCAGAAGAGGGTGGTGGCTCTGGATTCTGTGTAGCCTGCGGTGGCGTCGGAACATTCGGCGCAACATCAGTCGGTGCGCTCGGCGGAACGTTCGGATACGTGCCCGGAGGCAGCGGACCGATGTGTCCGTTAGCCGATGCATTCCCCTGCATCAGTTTGACCACGCCAATGACCAGCAAGATGGCGGGCCAGGTTCGGTGAAAGCCCACGTGAGACGCGCTATCGAGCAGGAACAGCACGCCGACCGTTATCAGGATCGCCGGCCCCATGAGTTTGCGAGTGCGGCAACGTTCACAAGGGCACACGGTAACGCTGCTTCCGATCAGTCCCCAGTGTTTGGCAAAGAGCCAGACGCCAAGGAAGATCAGGATTAGCGACACGAATACACCCATCCCGATATCGAAGAGCCCCGCTGTGTGCAGCAGGAAGATCACTCCCAGGCCGATGAGAACGGCGGCCCCGGTAGGAACTTTGGCACCCTCGAATTTCTCGCCGGTCCCAAATGCCTGCGCCAATCCAAACGGATCAGGTGCGGGCTCGCCCATCTGGATCGCCTTCGCGGTGCGAATGGAATCGATGATCTGGTAGACGTAGAAAAAACCCATCGAGATCGCGATAAACGTGATCATGTACCAGGGCAGATCCGCATTCACGCCGAGGATGAGCAGTACGGCGATGACCAGGTGCGACAGTCCCTTGGCGTACTGGCCGGTATAGACCGCGCCGACGCCGATGGGGAAAAAGCCGGCGAGAATTCCCGCAACCGCGGGATTCGGGCCGGAAGCGGGTCCGGGTTGAACTTTCAGCCCCAACCCTTGATCCATGAATTGCTGATATCCGGTCTGCGGTGGCATTTGTATGGGGGTAAATCCCGCCGCCGGGGCTGTACCTTCCATACGCGCCGCGAGACAAGACTCGCAGTAGATCACTCCGCGGACGTCGCGGGTGCATTGGTTGCAAAGTGGCTTGCCGCAAGTGCGGCAGAAGGCCACCGCAGCTGTGTCGCTGTGTGTGGCGCAGTTCATACGAACCTCCCGTCAGTGGTCACCGACACTACAGGCAGATCCGGATTCGAAGGATCAAGATTCGACCCTTCATGATTCAACGAATCATGGCTCGACGAATCATGATTCAAGGAATCAATGACAGATGGACCCAGCGGAGCGCTGGCCAGAACGAGATGGTCATCAATCTGGCTGTAATTGCGCTCCTGCTTCTGCTCGGGCTGTTGTGTTGTGTCGTTCTTGTTGTCTTTCGGTTTAACCGGTGCGGGCTCAGCGGGGGCCATGTTGCGCTTCAATTCACGCACACGCGACTCCACTTCGTAGACGAACCGGATGTTCTCGTAGTAGCGCACGACCCTGGCCTGGGTGTTGTAGTACGTGTGCCGGATCGAAGACGGACGCAGGCTGATAGCCTGGATGTCCGCTGGCTTCACTCCGGCAACGGTCAGTCCCACCGACAGCGCGAAGAACGCCATGCCAAACGACATGGCGAAACGCGGCTGCCGGACGGTTGCCCAGATCGGCTCTAACGAGGCCTGTACGCGCTCCAGCCACGAAATACGAGGCTGAGGGCGTACGGTAGCCCGCAGGCGTTGGGTGTCAACGCCCGTCGTGGATGCCAGAATGTTATCGACCAGGCTGGCTGGAGGCTCCACCTCCGTGAGACCTTTCAGCCAGTTGCGACCCGCCTCAGCTTCGGCGAGCAGCGGGCCACACGCATGGCAACTGCCGGCGTGCGCCTGGAAGCGGTCGAGCCGACTGCCGGTCAGAACGCCGTCAATGGCATCCGTGAGCAGCGAGTCGAACTCGTTACACTGCATTCCGTTACTGGTTAGGTCTGGCATCACATCACCTGCCTATAGGTACGTTGTAGGAGCCTGGCAAGTTCCGCCCGCCCTCTATTTATTCGTGATTTCACGGTACCCTCCGGAACCTTCAAAACAGCGGCAATTTCGCGGTAGTCCATATCTTGTAAGTCCCTTAGAATCACTGCTTCACGAAGCTCTGGCGAAAGCTTGGCCAAGGCTGCGTGCACGGTCTCACCGACCTCCCGGCTGCGTACGCGGGCATCCGGGGGGGCGGATTGGTCAGGAATTTGCTCACTGAGCGGCTGCGCGTCCTCATGTTCGGAGGCGGCGGTATCGATGGAATCGGTCATCCGGTCCTGTTTGGTCTTGCGGAAGTGGTCCACCAGCAGGTTGCGGGTGATGGTCGTGACCCACGTCACGAACGCGCCCTTAGTGTGGTCATAGCTCGGAAGGGTGCGGTACATCTTGATGAAGACTTCCTGGGTGAGGTCTTCGGCGTCGTCGCCAGACCCGGCGAAGCGATAGCAAATGTTGTAGATACGGCGATTATAGGTATGCACGATTTCCTCCCAGGCGGCGGAGTCGCCAGCGATACAACGCCGGACCAGCATCGCGACGACCTGGACGTCTTCCACTTGCACTCCCCGGAAATCTTGCCTGCCACACTGAGACTGGGACTTGGGCTTGACTCAGAACCACCGCAACTCTTGAGACTTCTCCCAAGCCTGCCCACTAGACGATACGTGCTTGTGGGCCTTGAAGTTCGCGACGAAAGAAGTTCGCGGCCAAATCAGTGCATGAGCTTGAAACACGGCATTGTAACAAGTGCAGACTCGCTCGGACGGAAGACCTTTCGCCACTAAGGACACGAAGTTACACGAAGGTTTTTCATGCCCAGGTTCCTTCGTGATACTTCATGCCCTTCGTGGTCATGGTTCTTCTTCCCGGTAGATAGGCCCGGGCTCGTCCCGATGCAACGTCGCTGGAGCCTACTTCACTATCGAATAAGCTGGTATCCTTACCCAATTATGGGACCGGGAATGATTGGCAAACTACTGTCACATTACCGTGTCGTGGAGCAGATCGGCGCTGGCGGGATGGGTGTGGTTTACCGGGCGCATGACGAGCAACTGGACCGCGATGTTGCGATCAAAGTGCTGCGGCCGGGCTCACTGGCTGACGAATCGGCCCACAAGCGTTTTCGCAAGGAAGCGCTGTCCCTCGCGCGCCTGAATCATCCCAACATTGCAACCGTGCATGAATTCGGCAGCCAGGACGGCACCGACTTTCTGGTGATCGAATACATCGCGGGTGTGACGCTGGACACGAAGCTGGCGCGCGGACCGCTGTCGCCGGCGGAAGTGACGCGCCTGGGAATACAACTCGCCGCCGGACTCGCGGCGGCACACCAGCAGGGAGTGGTGCATCGCGACTTGAAACCGGGGAACCTGCGGCTGACCACGGACGGGCGGCTCAAGATTCTGGATTTCGGGTTGGCGCAGTTCACTCCGCAAGCCAGCGATCTCGGAATGACGCTGACCATGACGCAGTCGCAGGAAGCCAGCGGGACCGTCCCCTACATGGCTCCAGAGCAGCTGAGCGGCGAAGCAGCGGATGCACGCAGCGATATCTGGGCAGCCGGAGCCGTGCTTTTCGAAATGTCGACGGGGAAACGGCCATTCCGCCAGACCGTGCCCGCGCTGCTGATCAATGCGATTTTGAATGAGAGTCCCGAGGCGCCGAGCAAACACAATCCTGAAGTGCCAGCGGCGCTCGACGAAGTAATTCTCAAAGCGCTAGCGCGTGACCGCACGCAGCGCTACCAGGCAGCCACTGAGTTGGCCATCGATCTGGAGCGGCAGCAGGTGACCAAACCAGTGACCGGTTCAGCCCGGACCCGGATCACTCCCAAGCGCAGGACGAACTGGATGATTCCCGCCTCAGCCGCGCTGGTGCTGGTGCTCGCGGCTGGCGCGTATTTTTTCTTCACCCACCGCAACCGGCAAACCACTTCCGTGCCTGCGGTGAACCTGCGGCGATCCGTAGCGGTGTTGGGGTTTAAAAATCTGTCGGCGAATCCGCAGAAGGCATGGCTCTCCACTGCGCTTTCAGAAATGCTGACCACCGAACTTGGCCAGGGCGATCAGTTGCGCACGATTCCGGGCGAGAGCGTGGCCCAGATGAAGATGAGCCTGGCATTGCCCGACGCAGAGAGCTTCAGCAAGGAGACGCTGAAACGCATCCGGCAGAACCTGGGAAGCGACAGCGTGGTGATGGGCTCTTATCTCGAACTTGGCAACGGAGTGCTTCGCCTGGATGTGCGCCTGCAGGATGCGGTTGCGGGCGAGACGCTGGCGTCGGTTTCGGAAAAAGGCAACGAGACGGAAATTGACAGCCTCGTCGGCCGGGCGGGCGCCGAGTTGCGCGAGAAGCTGGGTGTAGGCGCACTCTCGGACGCACAGTCGGCCTCGGTTCGGGCTTCGCTGCCCTCGAATCCAGAGGCTGCGCGGTTGTATTCGCAGGGTCTGCAGGACTTGCACCTGCTCGACGCGCTGGCAGCGCGTGATTCGCTGGAGAAAGCTGCCGCGCTCGATCCCGATCATGCCCCGACGCATTCGGCATTGGCCGAAGCGTGGTCAGTATTGGGTTATGAAGCGAAAGCGAAGGATCAGGCGAAGCAGGCGCTGAGCCTTTCGCCGCGATTTTCGCGCGAAGAGCGCTTGCTCATCGAGGGCCGTGCGCACGAGTTGCTGGGGGAAAATCCGCAGGCGGTCGAGAGCTATAAAGCGCTGTGGGAGTTTTTCCCTGACAACATCGACTATGGACTGTTCCTGATTCGCGCGCAGATTGCCGGTGGACACGCCAACGAAGCGGAAAGCACTCTGGCCGATTTGCGCAAGCTCCCGGTTTCGGAAGCCGACGCGGTGCGCATTGACCTTGCCGATTCGAGCATCGCCATGGCGCTCAGTGACTTCAAGCGTGAGGAACCGCTGGCGGAGAAGGCAGCCGTGCGGGCCCGCGCCGTAGGAGCGAACCTGCTGGTCGCCCAGGCTCTGCAACTCGACGCCGAAGCACTGGAACGCATGGGGCAATCGAAGAAGACGATCGAACTGATTAACCAGGCCCGCGATCTTTACATTGCGGCGGGCGACCGTCGCGGCGCTGCGCGGGCATTGCTGATGGTGGGAGACCTGCTGTTCGATGAAGGCGATTTCGAAGGCGCCAAAAAGCAATTCGAAGATGCGGTTCCGGTATTTAAGGAAATCGGCGCCCAGAAGAGCAGCCGCGCCACGCTCGAACGCATCGGCAACGTTTTCTATGCCGAGGGAAAGCTGCGGGAGTCGGAAAAATATTATGACCAGGCGCTGCGCTATGACAAGGAAATGAACGATCCCTTCGGCCTGGCCAGCGACTACGGAAACATCGCCAACGCTCTCGACGGCCTGGGCGACCTGACCGGCGCGCTGAAAATGCAGCAGGACTCGCTGACCTCGTTCAACGAGATCGGCGACCGGCGTGGATCTTCCGCCACGCTGAACAATCTGGGAATTCTGTTCGTCGAGATGGGAAACCTGGCGGAGGCCAAAAAGTACTACGACCAGTCGCTGGTCATGACGCGGGAGATTGCGTACCGCCGCGGCGAACCGTATCCGATTGCCGGAATCGGCGACACGCTTCTCGCCCAGGGAGATCTGGCGGCCGCGCGAACCCAATACGAGCAGGCGCTAGCCTTGTGCAAGGAAATGAATGACGAGGACTTTACCGCGCAGCTCAAGGTAGGCCTGGCGACGATCGCGCTGGCCGAGAAAAAATACTCCGATGGAGCGGCCCTGGCGCAAGGTGCAGCCGTGGGATATCAAAAATCCAATTCCCAGGGCAACTGGGCTTGGGCAGAGGCTGTACTGGCGCGAAATCTTCTAGCGGATGGGAATTTGAAGGAAGCGCAGACAGCGGCGGATAAAGCGATGACTCTGGTCAAACAGACGACCGGACAGACTCCCCGCTATGAAGCGGTGCTGGCAGATGCGCGCGTCAAGGCGAAGTCGGGAAAGACCGCGGAAGGACTGACAGAACTGGAGACTACGCTGGCTTCTACTCGCAAGTATGGTTACCGGATATACGAATATCAAACGCGGCTCGCGATCGGCGAAATTGAGTTGTGGTCGGGTGCGGCATCGGCGCGCGCCCACTTGAGCGCGCTCGACAAAGATGCGCGTGCGCAAGGGGCGTTGTTTGTCGCCAACCGGGCGCGAGAACTGATGGCGGCGAACTAGCTGGGTAGTGGCTCTTGAATTTCTCTACGAAATCAGCCCGACTCCTTCGGGTACTCGGCGGTTAGAGTTTTTTGATTTTCAGCGATACAGGCAAGATCCTTCCGCCGCGAAGTGCGCACTTTAACACCGTTTTAATACTCTCCTGCTAGCATGAAATCGGATCGAGATGCCTTTCAGGAGGTGTTTATGATTCCTCTTCCTTCCGCGATTTCCAGCGGGCTCTGGTCCTCCACAACGCGCAGTAGAAGCTATGAACTCAAGCTGAACGCGGAGGTTGTCGGTACGCTGCAGCGTCCCAGCTTCTGGTCGACGGAATATCTGGCCGAGAGTCTGGCAGGCCGCTGGACGTTTCGCCACAGCGGTTTCTTATGCAGCGGAGCGGAAATTGTGGACACAAGCTCAAAGCAGGTCATGGCCACATTCAAATCGGAATGGGGTAACGGCGGCACTCTGACCTTTGCCGACGGACAGACTTTCGAACTGCGGCGTGCGGGGTGGTGGCGTCCCGTGTGGAGCGTGATTGCTGGCGGCGGTCAACCTGTAATGCTGCTGCACCGTCGGGAGAAAACTGTTGAACTGCCGGCTGGAACCGGCGAGGCGCGGTTGACGCTGTTACTCTTGTTCACCTGGTATCGCGTACTGCAGGCGGAAGAGGACGCGGCATCCGCCGCGATGGTCGCGGTGATTGCATCCTAGACGTCAGGCATCGTCTGCGTTCGCGCTTACTTGCCGACTTCCGGCGCCGGATATTCCGGAAGCTTTTCCTTGTTCTGATTGGCGCGCTTTACTTCGAGTTCGTCGAATAGGATAGCGGGCGCGACAATGCTGTGTGGAATATTAAGCGCGCGGTTGTCGACGTGGGCTTCACTTCCGGCAGCGATCAGGTTGCTGCGCATGGCGCGCGTATCAAGGTCGCCAAACTCGGCACCACGG
>Ga0210388_10001553_pt1 | contig 18029 bp, 14 predicted proteins | sample IncBWC19OmetaG_FD_155485 | JGI IMG/M metagenome (GOLD analysis project Ga0210388, IMG submission 155485) | Forest soil microbial communities from Barre Woods Harvard Forest LTER site, Petersham, Massachusetts, United States - Inc-BW-C-19-O ... | reverse complement strand
CAATCGCGGACCGGATCTGGTTCGCTCCGCGCTGGTGAATCGCGATCAGGACGGAAATTTGATTGGGCCAGCGGTGAAAAACGGACGGCCCGATAAAGGCATGCCGGCTTTCGCATACACCGATGCCCAGCTATCGGACCTGGCCGCGTTTCTGCACCAGCAAGTGCGCGCGGCGCTGGATAGCAACAGCGTTCCTCGCGACTATCCGGCTGAGAAATTGGCCACCGGAACCGCCGAGGCCGGCAAGGCGTATTTCTTCGGAGCGGGGCACTGCGACTCCTGCCATTCGCCGACTGGCGACCTGGCCGGCATCGCGAAACGGTATTCGCCCATCAATCTGGAATCGAGATTCCTGTATCCCCGCGGTGCGCGCCGATCGGTCACTGTCACGCTGCCGTCCGGCGAACAGGTTTCGGGAACGTTGGCGCAGATCGACGAGTTCAACGTGGCGCTGCGCGACGGTACGGGCTGGTATCGATCCTGGCCGCGCGATCAGGTGAAGGTGGAAGTGAAAGATCCGCTCGAAAAGCATCGCCAGATGCTGTATCAGTACACCGACACCGACATCCATAATTTGTTCACCTATCTGGAGACTTTGAAGTGAAGCTGATTTCCTTCCTAGCAATTTTCGCCCTCGCGTTAGGCGCGCAGGGGCTCGATCCCGCGGCGGCGCTCAAGCCCGCCACCGACACCTGGGCCAACTACAACGGCGATTATTCGGGACGGCGCCACAGCCCACTGAAACAAATCAATACCTCTAATGTCGGGACAATAACATTGGGATGGGTTTTTCAGACGCACGGCGCGACCATCAAATCCACGCCGCTGCTGGTGAACGGTATTCTCTACTTCTCGGTCCCCGATAACGTTTGGGCCGTGGATGCTCGAACCGGCCGGCAGATCTGGCACTATCATTACAATTCCGATGGCGGCGATCACATTGGCAATCGCGGCGTCGGAATGTACGGCAACTGGCTGTATTTCACCACGCCGGACGCGCACGTAGTATCGCTGAACGCGAAGGACGGAACGCTGCGCTGGAAAGTCCAACTGGCTGACGTGAAGTTGGGATATTTCGCCACCGTTGCCCCGCTGGTGATTCGTAATCACATTATTGTGGGCGTGTCGGGCGACGTCACGGACGTTCCCGGATTCCTGGAATCCGTGGATCCGGAGACCGGGCAGATGCAGTGGCGCTGGAATACGCAGCCCAAAAAAGGCGAGCCTGGGTCGGAGACGTGGCCCCAGGATACGGACGCGATCGAACACGGCGGCGGCATGACCTGGATCACTGGCACATACGATCCGGATTTGAATCTGCTGTACTGGGGTACCGGCAATCCGAATCCGGTGCTGGCGGGCGAAGGACGGCCTGGCGACAATTTGTACACCTGCACTATCGCGGCGCTGAATCCGGATAACGGAAAGCTGGCCTGGTATTTTCAACCGTCGCCTCACGATGTGCACGATTGGGACGCGGTGCAAACTCCGGTTCTGTTCGACGCCGATTTTCACGGCACTAACCGCAAGCTGCTGGCGCAGGCCAGCCGCAATGGTTACTTTTTCGTGCTGGATCGTACCAACGGCAAAAATCTGGTGACCGCGCCCTACATTGAAAGCAATTGGGCGTCGGGAATTGATTCAGTCGGTCGGCCCATTGCAAAAACAGAAAAATATCCCGCTCCGGACGGATCGTTAGTAGAGCCGGCATCCGACGGTTCCACCAACTGGATGGCCCCCAGCTTCGATCCCGAAACGGGGCTGTTCTACGTGAGCGCGCGGCGTCTGTTCAGCGTGTTTTATAACACCGCCACCGGCAAGCCGGAAGGGTGGGGCGGACGCGACCGGAATCTGTGGTCGAATTCCGTGCTGCAAGCAATCGATTACCAAACCGGCAAAATTCGCTGGAGCCATGAACTCGGCGATGGCGAGGACGTTGCAGGCATCCTGACCACGGCCGGCGGCCTTCTGTTTACGGCCGACAATTCCCAGAATCTGCTGGCGCTGGATGCGGCCACCGGCAAAACGCTATGGCACCTGAACGCTGGCGGCGGAATGGACAGCTCGCCGATGACTTACGAACTGGGCGGCAAACAGTACGTCCTGACAGCAGTCCAGGATTCCATCTACGTCTGGACGTTACCGGCCGGTAATTAGGCCTGAACCCCAATATCCACAGGCTCCGCTCCCGGCGCGGCCTGGTTTTGGGACATGCTAAACTTTAGGATTCTACATCAAGGAAACTTCCATGAAATACTTTGCAACATGCCTTCTGTTTTCTGCATTTCTGTGTGGCCAGACGCCGACGCCGCCGCCGCCGTCGCCGGTGGCTCCCGGCACCCCGGCCCCTCCGGCGCAAGCCGCGCCGCCGCAAGCTGCACCAGCCGCTCCCATAACGCCTGACACCGTCGTAGCCGAAGTTGGCGACAAGAAATACACCGCCTCGGACGTGGATAAACTCTTCGCTAGTTTGCCCCAGCAGTTACAAGCACAAGCTCGGATGCAGCCGGATAAAACTCTGATGACTATCCTTATGATCCGATACCTGGCCGAGGAGGCGGAGAAACAGAACATCGATAAGCGGCCGCCGTGGAATTCAACCATAGAGTTCCAACGGATGCAGATTCTCATGCAGGCCGAGATCAACGACTATAAAGACAAAATCCAGATTTCGGCGGAAGATCAGGAAAAAAACTACAAAGAAAATCCAGACCGCTTCAAAGAGGTGAAGGTCAAGGTGATTCATGTGTCGTTTAGCGCCACGCCGGATAAACCTGGTCCTGACGGTAAGAAGATGTTGAGCGAGGCTGAAGCCAAGGCCAAGATTGACGAATTGCGCAAGCAGATTGTGGCCGGTGAGGATTTCGGCAAGCTGGCGCGCGACAATTCCGACCATAAAGAGTCCGCCACCAAGGATGGCGATTTCGGCACCATCAAGCACAACAGCCCTTATCCGGAACCTGTAAAGACTGCCGTGTTTGCGCTTAAGGAGGGTGAGGTTAGCGAGCCGGTAAAACAGGCCAACGGATTCTATCTCATCCGGGCGGACTCTGTTGTGGTACTGCCGTTCAACGAAGTGCGGCCACAGATTATCGAGGACCTGAAGCAAGCCCGCTTCAATGACTGGATGAAGAGCATTCAGAATCGATTCGCGGTGAAAGTTGACAACCCGGCTTACTTTGTCCCAAGGCGTCCCGCTCAGCTCCAGACAGTCCGTTGAAGCGCTCCGGAAGCTTCTGCCGGATTTGGAAGGCCGCCCCATCGGAATTCGCTTTCTGCCGGCGTTGAGCGCGGGCAGCCGCAAACTCTACTCGAAGCGGAACTACGGGGAGCCGGTATACGCCGGAACGTTCATCCGCAAACGGCGCATCGTGCTGGATCTGGAACTGGCCGCGAAACCCAAAGAGCTGCTCCGCATTCTGACGCATGAGCTGTTCCACTTCGTCTGGGTGCGCGCGGGCAACCCCACGCGCTGGGGGTATGAAGATCTGTTGCGCCGCGAATGGAAGCAACGCGCGCGCGGGGAACTGGGCTGGTCGGCGGAGTTGCGGAAATCGGTGCTCTTCAGCTACCCGGCTCCTGGGAACAACCAGCCCAAATGGCGCGACTACGCCTGCGAAAGCTTCTGCGATACGGCGGCGTGGCTCTATTCCGGCATCGCGCGGCACCGCGAGTTTACGCTGGCCGAGCGGCATCGAAAGCGACGGAAGGAATGGTTTCTCGCGACATTTCAAGGCCGTCAAATCCCGATATAATCGAGATGAGCGATGGTTTTGCCCAAGTTAATCCCAGCAGCGGCCGGGGCTGTGGCCCTGGGAGGCTTTCTAGTATGGACGGCCTGCTCGAGCATCCCCGAGGCCGGTTTCGGACCCCGATCCGTCAAAGCGGCGGTTAAGCCCGAGAATGAACGCAAAACGGCTCCCGAGTTTGCCTTGAAGGATTCCAACGGCCAAACCGTTCACCTGGCCGACTACAAAGGCAAGGTGGTGCTGTTGGATTTCTGGGCGACATGGTGCGGACCTTGCAAGATTGAGATCCCCTGGTTCATCGAATTCGAGCAGCAGTTCAAGGATCGCGGCTTCGCCGTACTGGGCGTCTCCATGGACGAAGACGGCTGGGATGCCGTGAAGCCGTACATGGACGATCTCAAAATCAACTACCGGATAATGCTGGGGAACGAGCAAGTCTCGGACATCTATGGCGGCGTGGAGTCGCTTCCAACTACGCTGTTGATTGACCGCCAGGGAAAGATCGCGTCCGTCCATATTGGTCTGTCTCAGGGAAAAGAGGAATTCAGGAATGACATCGATCGCCTGTTGGGCTCGTCGAGTTCTGCTTCTAGCCGCGCTCTCACTACCGTTGCTGCCGCAAAGTAAGGGCGTGTTGACCGTGGCTCCGGTGGACAAGCTGACCATCCAACGCGGGGCAACGGGCGAAGTAAAAATCACCGCGCAATTACAGCCGGGCTTTCACGTGAACAGCAATACGCCGTCCGAAGAGTACCTGATCCCACTGAAGCTGACCTGGGCGAAGGAGCCGCTGCAGGCGGAACAGGTGACCTACCCGAAACCGCAATCGGAGAAATACGATTTTTCCCCCACGCCGCTATCGGTGTTCAGCGGGACCTTCGATATCGTGACCCGCTTCAAGGCACCCGCCGAGGCACGCAATGGCCCGGCCATCATGAACGGCAAGCTCCGCTATCAAGCCTGCAACAACAAGGAGTGCCTGCCGCCACGCACCATCGACATCCCGGTGACGCTGGAGATCCAGTAAGAAATTAAGCCGCTGATGAACGCCGATTAACGCGGATAAAACATTTTCTTTCTTATCCGCGTTTATCTGCGTTCATCAGCGGCTAAGAGTGCTTGGGCTGCATAAACGACGCCAGCGCCAGCCCGAGAATATCCCGCAGCTGGCCTAGATCGAAGTTGGCCGGAAATCCGAGCCTGTCCGCCAGAAAGCGATCCCGCAGCATCCCTTCCAGCATGCCCATCAGCGCGGAGCGAACGGCTTGCGGATTGAGATTCGCGCGTAACATATGGGCCTCGCTCATCTGCTGCAGGACTCCATCCAGAAGCTGCACGAAGCTCATGAAGCCTTCCGTGAGCGCTACCATTTGTCCTTCTTTGCGGATTCTGCGGCCCTCCAACAAAAGCAAAAGCTTTAGCTCCGGATCGCGTTCCAGGCGTTCGAGTACGCACCGGGAGATCGCCTGCAGCCGGTCCATCGGCGCCGGAATTCCCTCAATAGCCGCGCGAGCATCTTCGGTGATCTCGGTCCAGCCTTCGATAAAAATCGCCTCCAACAGCCCGGCTTTGCTGCCAAAATGTTTCATGAGCTGCGATTCGCTGGTACCGGCCTGGCGCGCGATCGCCGATGTGCTGGTATGTTCGTAGCCGCGGTTGGCGAAAAGGGTTTTGGCTACGCGGAGGATGCGCTGGTGGGTGGAAACGCCCGGTGCTTTGGCCGGTTCAAGAGACGTTCGTGGACCCACGTCGTGATTATACACCCAGTAGCAGAAGCACTACTGTTTAACGGTTACAGGCTCCGCTTTCCGCATGAACTCCGCCTGATCCTCCACGCGCGTGTCATTGAGGAACGTACCGCATCCACTTTCCACCGCCGCCAGATATTTCAGCTTGGTTGGACTGCGTTGAATCGGCAAGAAATCAATGTGGAAGTGAAAATATGGATGCACTCCCTTGGCCGGCGGTTGCCGTACCAGCATCATCAACGGCATGGGAAATCCGTAGAGATTGTCGTATTTCTGGCGAACGATTTTGAGGAGGGCGGCTAGCTGTCCTCGCTCCCGATCTTCAAGATCGCTCAGGCTCTGGAAATGCCGGCGCGAGTAAATCTGCATCTCCGTGGGGAAGCGACCGAAAAACGGCAACAGCGCGACGAAATCGTCGTTGGATGCCACCAGGCGCCTTCCGTCCTCTATTTCGGCTTCGAGAATCCGGCAATACAAACATGCGCCGCGCTCATGATAATAAGCCGCCGCGGAATCCAGCTCCGTTTGCACCAGCGGCGGAATGAACGGGAACGCGTAGATCTGGCCGTGCGGATGCGGCATGGTGACGCCTATCGCAACGCCAGTGTTCTCGAAAACCGCAACGTATTGAACGTCGGGTTGCTGGAACAGCTCAGCGCTGCGCCGGGTCCACAGCTCGATTACTTTTTCCCATTGCTCCACTGTCAGCTCAGAGGGCAGCCGGCGATGGTCCGAGGAATACAGCACCACGTCGCAAGCGCCGCGAGCGCCCGTCGATTTGAAAAGATCGCCGTCCGGCAAAAATGGTGGGTTCTCGAAGCTCAAAGCCGGGAAATCGTTCGCATAGAGATGGACGTCGTAATGTTCCGGAACATGTCCAGAGCCGGGACAGAACGGGCACCAGTCCTCCGGAAGTTGCGGACGGCCCTGGCGTTGCGCGGCCACACCCACCCACTGGCGCAACAACGGATGCCAGCGGAGCTCAGACGACGATTGGGATTCATCCATCACAGCCAGAATACAATGAGTCAAATGAACATTCGCAAAGAGGATGTGCTGGAGTACCATGCGTCCGCTCCAGCCGGCAAGATTTCGGTCACGCCGACCAAGCCGTGCGCCACGCAGCGCGATTTGAGCCTGGCTTATACGCCCGGCGTCGCGATTCCGTGTCTTGAAATAGAGAAGCAGCCGAATCTTGCGTACAAATACACAGCCAAGGGAAATCTGGTGGCGGTGGTGACCAACGGCACTGCCGTGCTGGGCCTGGGCAACATCGGTCCTCAGGCGGGCAAGCCGGTAATGGAAGGCAAGGGAGTGCTGTTCAAACGCTTCGCCGATATTGATGTCTTCGATCTGGAGCTGGCTGCCAGCGATCCCCAGGATGTGATTCGCGCTTGCCAGATGCTGGAACCCACCTTCGGCGGGATCAATCTGGAGGACATCAAGGCTCCAGATTGTTTCGTAATTGAAGAAGAGCTGCGCCGCACCATGCGCATTCCGGTGTTTCACGACGATCAGCACGGCACGGCTATCATTTCCGGCGCGGCCTTGATCAACGCGCTTATTTTAGTAAAGAAAAACATTGGCGATGTAATAGCCGTGTTCAACGGCGCCGGCGCCAGCGCCCTGGCCTGCGCGGAGCACGCCATTCAGCTGGGCATGAAGCGCGAGAACATTTTCATGTGCGACTTGCATGGCGTGATCTATGAAGGGCGCACGGAAGATATGAATCCCTACAAAGCGCGCTTTATCTTAAAAACTGACAAGCGAACTTTGCTGGACGCCATGACTGGCGCCGACGTCTTTTTCGGTTTGTCAGCTGCGAATTGCGTTACGCCGGAGATGTTGCTGGCCATGGCCGAGCGTCCCATTGTGTTCGCGCTGGCGAATCCCGATCCTGAGATTCCTTACGACGTGGCTGTCAAAACTAGGCCGGACGCCATCGTGGCCACGGGACGCTCCGACTATCCGAATCAGGTGAACAACCTGCTGGGCTTTCCCTTTATCTTTCGCGGCGCGCTGGATGTACGGGCCACAACTATCAATGACGCGATGAAGCTGGCCGCCACGTACGCGCTGGCCGAGCTGGCGCGCGAAGAAGTTCCGGATTCGGTGAGCCGGACTTACGGCGTGGAGCGCCTGGAATTCGGTCCGGAATATATCATCCCCAAGCCCTTCGATCCGCGAGTGCTGCTGCGCGAATCCTCCGCCGTGGCCAAGGCGGCCATGGATTCGGGCGTAGCGCAGGAGCCGGTGGATCTTCTCGAATACCGCGAACAACTGGAACGGCGTCTGGGCAAGGTGCAGGGCGTGATGCGGATCATGATCCACAAAGCGCAGCAGGCGCCCAAGCGCATCGTATTTCCGGAAGGCGAGGAGCAAAAAATACTGCGCGCCGCGCAGATTCTCATTGACGAGAAAATTGCAACGCCTATCTTGTTAGGGAAAGAATCGGTGATTCGGGAAGGCCTGGCGTATCTTCATATCACGTTGGATTCCGTTGCTATTGTGGATCCCGCGCGGTCGCCGAACCTGACGCGCTACGCCGAGGAATTGTACCGGCTGCGCCAACGCAAGGGTGTGACGCGTATTGAAGCCGACCAGTTGATTCGAAATCGGAACTATTTTGCTTCTGTGATGCTGGCCGTGGGCGACGCGGATGCGCTGGTGGGCGGGTTGACGCAGCATTATCCCGATACCATCCGTCCGGGTCTCGAAGTGATCCCGGTGCGCGATGGCCTGCGCAGGGTTTGTGGAATTTACCTCATGATCACTCAGCGCGGCATCTATTTTTTCGCCGACGCCACGGTGAACATAGAGCCTTCCGCGGAAGACCTGGCCGAGATTGCGATTTCCGCCGCCGAGACGGCCGAGCGTTTCAACGTGAAGCCGCGCGTGGCGCTGCTTTCATTTTCAAACTTCGGAAGCACTCGCCATCCCCTGGCCGAGAAAGTCCGCAAAGCCGTGGAGTTGGTTAAGAAGCGCGCGCCCGAACTGATGGTGGATGGCGAAATGCAAGCCGACACCGCGGTTACGCCGGAAATCATCGAGCATGACTACGCCTTCAGCCCGCTACGCGGCGGGGCCAACGTCCTGATCTTTCCGAATCTGGAAGCGGGCAACGTCGCCTACAAACTTCTGTCCCGGTTAGGTGGCGCCGAAGCCATCGGACCTATCTTGAATGGACTCTCGAAGCCGGTGCACGTGCTGCAGCGTGGAGCGGAAGTGAACGAGATTGTCAACGTAGCGGCCATCGCGGTAGTAGACGCCCAAGAAGCCGCGCGTCGCGTAGAGGCACGCTGACTACGCTTCCACCGCGTGGCCGTGGGCCTTCTTGCGCAGTGGAATATCGCGTAGCAACAAATTGGCTCCCGCCGCGACCACCATCAAGATGGCTCCGGCCAGAAATATGTAATGGAGCCCGTCCAGCAGAGCGACGCGGACATTGTCGAGCAATTTGTGCAGCAGGTCCGCGCCATGAGGCTGCAAGCTATAAACCGCTTCCAATCTGGTGCGTATCTGCATCAGCATTAACGGCTCCTTAAACGGCTGCAGGGCTATCTGGGGAGTGCCCGGGGGAATGCTGCTCTCGAAGCGATCGTGGTATCTGGTCAGCAGAATGGATCCAAAAACAGCAACACCGACCGTGGCCCCGATGGAGCGGAAGAACTGTGTGGAGGCGGTGGCCGCGCCCATGTGCGCCGGCGGCGCGACGTTCTGCACCACCAACGTGTAAATAGGCTGCATAATTCCGAGCCCTAAACCGACAATGATCATATTGCGCACCACGTCCCACTTAGTGGTACTGGCATTCATCGCCGCCATCAGAAACATTCCCACAGTCGCGAGAGCGGAGCCAAATATCGCCAGCGTTCGGTATCGGCCCGTGCGGCTGATAATATTTCCCGCCGCGACGCTGGACAAAACGGCGCCGATCAACAGTGGTGTCAGCAGTGAGCCTGAACGCGTGGCCGAGATTCCGAGCACCCCCTGCATGAAGAGCGGAACGTAGAGAATTACGCCGAACATGCCAATGCCGAGCAGAAATACCACTATGGAAGAGACCGCGATGGTCCGGTCGCGAAACAGCCAGAGCGGCAGTAGTGGTTCCTCCGCGCGGCTTTCGGCTAAGAGAAATGCCGCCAGCATCACCGCGGATGCAATCAGCAATCCCACCACCCGCTGGGAGACCCACCCGTAATTCGTCACCCACGTAAGCGCGAGCAGCAACGGGACCAGACAAGAGGTGAGGGTGAAAACGCCCCACCAATCGATCTGGCGCCGGACGCCGTGCGGACGGAAGTAGGGAAATTCCACCAGGATTGCGGAAGCGGCCAACACGCCCACAGGAAGGTTCACCCAGAAAGTCCAGCGCCAGGAAAACTGATCGGTAATCCAGCCGCCCAGCGTGGGGCCGAAAATAGACGCGAGTCCCCATACGGCGGCGAACAATCCCTGGAATTTGGCACGCTCGGCTGGAGCGAAAATGTCGCCGATAATGGTGAACAACAGTCCCACAATCATGCCCGCTCCCAGACCCTGCACTCCGCGAAATACAATCAGCTGCGTCATGCCGTCGCCGGGGACCCAGGTAAATTGTCCGGCTCCGCCGCAAAACGCCGAGGCGGTTACAAACAGCAGTGTGCCCGAGAGGAAAAACCATTTTCGGCCGTAGATGTCGGAGAGCTTGGCAAAGATGGGAACCGCAATTGTGGAAGTGAGCAGGTACGCCGTGGTCACCCACGGATAACGGTTGAATCCGTTCAGTTGCGCGATGATGCGTGGCATCGCGGTGCCCACGATGGTCTGATCGAGAGCGGCCAGCAACAGCGTAAGCAGCAGCCCAGTGAGCGTCCCGGCCAATTGGCGGCGAGTGAGATTGTGCAAGCCGGGCCGATTGGCTTCCGGGATGTTCGTGGTCACTTACCAATTGTATGCTGTTAGGTCGCAGATGGACGCGAATGAACGCGGATAAAAATGCTAAATTTGGGACGCGCCATGAGGCACGTTCTTGCCGTCTTGATTCTGCTGGCTCTAATGCTGTTTCTCATCGCTCGCAACGTCGCACCGGATCCTTATACCTTCGACGAAGCCGACTACATGTACGCGGCATCGCTCGGATTTGCCGCCAACTATACTGATTCGCCGACTCTTCCCGTCGCGGATTTTGTTCAAACCGGCTGGGCGCGGGGAAAGGATGCGGGTCAACGGTTGGCGCTGTCTGAGGAGATCCGCGCCAGCAACGATGTGGTTTTCTATCGCCACTGGCACGGTCCGCTCTATCTATATTTCTTGATTCCGGTTTCGCGCCTGGGGCTCAGCGAGCGGCAGGTGCGAACAGTGATGCTGGTCATTCCAGTGCTGACTTTATTTGCTATTTATTTTGGATGCCTGTGGTTAATCCCGGCTCGATCAGGAACTTTCGCGGCGCTCGCGGGCAGCCTGCTGTTTATCTCCGGCAGCGCGGCCGGTTCCACCGAGTTGGCTCCGCATCACCTCTTTGCACTGATTTCCGTTGGCTTTCTTTTTATTCTCATGAAATTCGTGGCCGGTGGAAATCGCTACTACTGGTATGCCGCGGTGGTGCTGGCGGCACTTGCATTTTGCACGCTCGAAGTCGCGTTTGTCTTGATTATTACGCTCGGCATCTGCGGCTTCGTGGTGCGCCGCCGTGTAGGGCTAAGTTGGCGCATGGCAGGTGAATCATTCGTTTTATTCTTCGCCACCGTGCTAGTGGTGTGGCCGGCAGCGATTTACAAGCTTTCGTTTCTGAAGGGCTATCTGTTTATGGCTTACCTCGCGCTGTTTCGGAAGTCGCCATGGGGAGCCGAGGGATTCTTCGAAATCTGGGGACGCCGCGTGCTGGATTCACCGCTGGAATGGGCCGCGATACTAACCAGCTTGATTTTGTATTTCCGAAGCCGCGGCGAGAGTCGCCGTACCTATCCCATTCTTGTTTACGCCGCGTTGATGCTGGTCGCGACGGCGCGCGTCCTCACTAGCTTACCTCGCTATTCGCTGTTGTTCGTGCCGGCGCTGGATATTTTCGCGGCGCTGGCCCTATTTACGTCACCGCGCCGCATTGTGCTGGCCGCAATGGCGATCCTCTGTGTGCTGCTGGGTGTCGATAAATCCCTCCGCACTCGCGCTCAGGACCCGCGTCCGCCGGCGATCCTGAATTATATTCGTGAAAACCGGCTGGAAGAACAGACGCTCGAGGTTCCGCAGGACGATGTTCCGATGATCCACTACTATTTTCCGCGCATGCATCTGCATGGTTATACCGATCAGAACCCGCCGTCTTCCAGCAGCGTGAGCTTGTATCGGGGTTACCCCGTCCGCATACAATAATGTGGGGCGGACCCCCTGGTCCGCAGCCGACGCCCGTCGGCTTGTTCGAAGAGCGCGTCCTGGGGGACGCGCGCGGACCTGGGGGTCCGCCCCACTGTTGCTAGCGCATTCCGATTGGGCTGGGATTAAACTCGCCAACCAAATCCACATTGCTCGCGGTTGATATTTGTTTTTCCATTCCCATGGACCAATAACAAGCGTTCACCAACATCCGCCGGAAGCCTTCGTTCTTGAAATCCATTACGTGGCCCATGGTAGTCATGAACACCCGCGCTGTTTTTCCGGTCTCGCCGGTGTAAGTCTTGGTCCAGGCGATAGGCATAAGCTTCTTGCCGGGATCGGGCGGTGAGGCAGGATCCATGCCCAACAGCACCTGTCCCAGCAGCAGCGGCCGGCTATCGCCAGATAATGTAGTGATTTCGTACACGTCGGACTCGCCCCATATATTTCGCACGCCGCGCAGAATGGGATGATCCTCCATTCCCGCCGCAATCACGCCGCGCGTGCTCTCTTTCTGGTGCGCTCCATAATGCGCGATCCAGGTCTCGCCCAGCACCCGGCGCCCGTAGCCGCCGTCCTTGCTTTGCGCGCCATACTTCGCATAGGGACTGTCCAGATGCTTCGCGTAATTGAAGGCGTGCGTTGCGGTCCGCAAGCCCACGATGGGCCGGCCGGAATTGGTGTAATCGATGATCTCTTTCATCTGGCTGTCCGGCAATTCCAGAAAGCGCGTGAACAGGATCATCAAATCGGCTTTTCGCAACGCTTCAAGACCTGGGATGTTTTCCGTGGTGGATGGATCGATCGCGCCCGTTTGGCGATTGCGTGAGTAGAGCACGGTGCAATGAAAGCCGTGCCTGGTTTCGAGAATCTTGGCCAGCGCCGGAATGGATTCTTCCGACCGGTATTCCTGATCGCCGGCGATAAGAACGATGTCTTTGCCGCTGCACCCCGCGCTCAGAAGTGCGATGGCGACAAATATTCGAAAATCCTTTAGCATGGGATTCGGCTATGACAACAGATCCTTATCTTAACGCGGCCATCCAGCAGGCGAAGAAGAGTCTTTCGGAAGGCGGCATTCCCATTGGCTCCGTGCTGGTGCATGAAGGCAAGATCATCGGCCAAGGTCACAACTGCCGCGTCCAAACGGGCAGCGCGATCGATCATGGCGAAATGAATTGTCTCCGCAATGCCGGCCGCCTGCCGGCCAAGGTTTACGGGAGCTGCACTATCTATTCCACGCTCTCGCCGTGCCCCATGTGCAGCGGCGCCATCGTTCTGTATAAAATCCCACGCGTAGTGGTGGGAGAGAATCAGACATTTCTAGGCGCCGAGGATTATATGCGTAGTCAGGGCATCCAGGTGGATGTGGTGCAAGATCCGGAATGCATCCAGATGATGAAGGATTTCATCGAGGCGAATCCGAGACTTTGGAACGAAGACATCGGGGTTTAGGGCTCTTATTCGACTGGCCTCACACCTTCGATAATTTTGTAGAAGGCAGGCATGTCGTCGCCTTGGCCGAGGTACGTAGCTTGGAAACTTAGCCGGTTGACCGCGGGAGTCTCGCAGACAACTTCCCAGTAAGGTCCGGCGCCAAGGAACTGGCGCCTGGGAAACTTATCGTCTGGCGCTTCGTACTGCCAGCACGTTAGTGGAACATCGCCGAGCCGATAATCCTTCCGGAGTACTTGAGCAGCCCATCGGCGCCGGGTCTGCCGGAACTCACTGCAGAAGTTGTAGTTCGCGAACGTCATCAGTGAAAAGAGCGGCTCCCTGTCCCAAAAGGGCGTCATGCCGAATCGCCCCGTGCTGCTGTTGCTGGAAAACACGTTCACCCAAGCGTAGCCCGATGGCGATTCGTACACCGTAAAGGTCCACGGTATCGGGATGCGGTAATGCTCGAAATACCGTGAACCCGGGTGCACTACGTGAGTCGCCACGGGAAAGAAGAGCAGCACAAATACCGCGGTCGCGATCGGCAGCCACAGCAGCGTACGTCCAATAATCCGCCGGTACCTGGCGCGTCGCGGATGCAGTCTGCGCTCCGCGCGGCTTAACTCGAAGCCGACAGCATCGTATCTGATTTTCCAGGAGAGAGTCCTTCGGCGAAAGCGAAAGAATTCCACGATCGTCAGCAGCAAACCAACACAGAATGTCCATCCGGAATCGAAATAGCCCGCGACGGCAAAAGAGAGAACTACCCCAACCAGCAGAACTAAGGCTTCGGTGGCGAACACGAGAAATCTCTTGATGGGCCGCATAGGCTAAATCGGGGAATGAGTATCCTGTCACCCTATTTCGTGTCACCCTATTTCGGCGGTTGGGCGGAAGGTGGGGCGGCGGCGGGCTTTGGTTGCTTGCTCGAAACTGTAGGCCAGCTTCAGCAGCACCGGCTCGCTGTTGGCTGTGCCGAAAAATGATATGCCCACGGGTAAACCGCGCACGAATCCCGCTGGAACCGTGATGTGCGGATACCCGGCCACGGCCGCAGGCGTGGTGCAGGCCGGGAGATTCGGATCGCCCAATAGGAAATCGTTCAACGGCGCGGGCGTGCAGGTGGGCGCCACGATGGCCTGCACTTTGAATTTCGTAATTACCGCGTCGATACCTTCGGCGCGCGAGAGCCGCACGCATTTTGCGCGCGCGTCCAGATAGGCCTTTTCCGTCAACGGCCCTTTCTTCTCAGCCCGCTCCATGATCTCCTGCTCGAAGTAGGGCATCTCTTCATGCGCGTGGTCGCGATTAAAATTGATGACATCGGCGAGCGAATGCACGCGCGCGGCCGGCGAAAGCGCCCCCAGATATTTGTTCAGGTCAGTCTTGAATTCATAGAGCAAAACTTCCAGCTCTTCCTCGTCATACTTGCCGTGCGAAGGCAGGTTGGCCGGATCAACCAGCACGGCGCCTTGCCGCTTCATCTCCGCCAGACACTGCTCCATCAACCGATCCTGCTCCGCATTAGCGCCGAAGAATTTTCGCTCCACGGCCAGCCGCGCGCCCTTCAGCCCCTGCGGATCGAGAAATTTCACGTAATCCTTGCCCGGGTCAGCCATCGCGCCTAGCAGAATGGCGGCATCCCGCACCGTGCGCGCCAGTGGCCCCGCCGTGTCCTGGCTGTGCGAAATGGGAACGATTCCCGCGCGTCCGATTAATCCTACTGTCGGCTTGATCCCGACTACACCGTTCGTCGATGCCGGCGCGGTTACCGATCCGTCGGTTTCCGTTCCTACCGCTAGCGCGCAGAAATTCGCCGAGACGGCCGCACCCGAGCCGGAGCTGGACCCGCTGGGATTGCGGTCCAGCGCGTAAGGATTCAGCGTCTGCCGCCCGCGCCCGCTCCATCCACTGACCGAGTGAGTGGAGCGAAAATTGGCCCACTCGCTCAAATTGGTTTTGCCCAGGATCACCGCGCCGGCTGCGCGCAACCGCTCGGCGACGGCCGAATCGCGCGCGGCGATGGACCCTTCCAGCGCCAGAGAGCCGGCGGTAGTAGTCATTCGATCAGCCGTGTCGATGTTGTCTTTGATCAGCACCGGGACGCCGTGCAGCGGACCGCGCGGGCCTTTCGCGCTGCGTTCACGATCCAGTGCGTCGGCGATTGATAGCGCGTCCGGATTGAGTTCTATCACCGCATTTACTTTCGGCCCGTTCTTATCGAACGAGGCGATTCGCTCCAGGTACCATTCGGCTACGGAACGCGCAGTGAACTTCCGCGATGCGAATCCCTGCTCCAGGTCGGCTAGGGTCGCCTCGTGAAGATCAAGAGACTCGGCGGATGCCACCCGCGCGGCAGGCAAAAGCAAAAGCGATTTATACAGAAAGTCTCGGCGATCCATGTCAAAGATTATCGCTCGGAAACCGTTATCGAACCGGGATCTCGAGAAGCTGTGAAAAAATCGGTTCGCAGGCGAAAGCGCTTGTGCCACTAGGTCGTAGGTTCTTGTGCGTCAATGTTGGGCAGACGCATGCCGATTGTTTCACAGCTTCTGAGGGAGTTGCCATGGTCCCGCTGGCCCACCAAAGGTCATGAAGACGCCCCGTGGCGCAGACTCTCAGTCTGCTGCGCCGAGACTCGTCTCGGCTTCGGGCGGGTCGAGATGAGTGTCGACCCAGCACTCAAGAGTGCGTGCGCCACGAGGCGTCCTCAACGCGGTCAGTGCTTTTGGACTTACACCTCATTGCGCTTGAATCGCTCAATCAAATGGTCACACGCGCGAACTGTAATGGCCATCATGGTTAACGTGGGATTCTGGCAAGCTGAGGAAACAAAGCACGCGCCGTCCATCGCAAAAACATTGGGCACATCGTGCAACTGGCACCACGCGTTAGTCACCGACGTCTTCGGATCGTTACCCATGCGCGCGATCCCCAGCTCATGGATGGCCATCCCCGGCTCGGCCACTCGAGAACTAATTTGAATATTTTTCGCGCCGCAGGATTCCAACATCTCAGCAGCGGCGACGGCGGCGTCTTCCTGCATGGCTTTCTCGTTTTCGCGATGGGTCATGCTGACGTGCAGCGCGGGAATGCCCCAGGCATCTTTCAAATTCGGATCGATGGCGATGAAATTGTCGGGATACGCCAGTGATTCGCCGAAAGCGCCAATTGAGATTCCGTAGCTACCGCGCACCACGGCTTGTTTGTATCCGGCGCCGAAGCCGCCCGCGCCAAAATCGAACTGCGGTCCGGCTCCCCCTTGGTATCCATAACCGCGGATAAAGCGCTGGTGCTGCGGTCCAGTCAATAGATTGCGAAAACGAATCACGTAGATGCCGTTGGAACGATGGGGTCCGTTCATGGACGGTTTCACTTCGAAACCCGGCAGCTCACCGGTGGCGCCGCCGCCTGTCGAGTGATCCATCAGGCCGCGGCCGAGCAGTCCACTCGAATTACCCAACCCAGCGCTGCCTTCGCGCGTGGTGGAATTCAACAGAATGCGCACGGACTCCAGCGCCTGCGCGCATAAGATCACGGTCTTGGCTTTCACTTCCTTGGTCTGATGCGTGATCCCATCGACATAAGTTACTCCGGCGGCGCGATTCTCCCCCTTCTCCCGATTGATATGCGCAACCACGGCATTGGGAACCAGAGTGCATTTCCCAGTTTTCAAAGCATCCTTTACCGTTGTAAACGGACTGCTGAAATAAGAATTCGTGATGCACCCGCGCTCGCACGGGCCGCAATAATGACAGGCCGCGCGCCCATTGTGATTCTGCGTCAGCATGGCCACGCGGCCGATGGTGATGGTGTGCCCGAATGTCTTCTTCACCTGGTCGCGCATGTATTCTTCGCCACAGGTTAGCGCCATGGGCGGCAGAAAATGTCCATCGGGAAGCGCCGGGTTGTTCTCCTTCGCTCCGCTGATACCGACGTAATCCTCCGCGATGTCGTAGTAAGGCGAGAGGTCGGCGTAAGAGATGGGCCAGTCCTGGCCGTATCCATCGTGACTGTACGCCTTGAAATCCAGATCGCTCAGACGGTAGCTCTGCCGGCCCCAAACCATGGTTCGCCCGCCGACGATGCGCAATCGCTGCCAGGTGAAAGGCTTGTCCTTGGGAGTGCTGTACGGGTTTTCAAGATCGTTGACGAACCAATCGTAGTTGTACTCCATGCACGCGTAGCATTGCTTCTGTACCGGCCGCGTCTTCACAATCTCCGGCGACATATCGCGGAAATGGAGCTTGTAGGCGGGCATGTGCTCGGTGAATTCAGAGGGCGAAATGTTGCGCCCTGCTTCGAGCAGCGCCACGTTCAAGCCGGCTTCGGAAAGTCGCTTAGCGGCCCAGCCGCCGGTAGCGCCGGATCCAACCACAATCGCATCGAAAGTCTGAGAGAGATTTGTTTCCGCCATGATTTATGCTCGCCTCGGCTCGCAGCCGCCTAAAGCGCCGTGTGGCGGATCGCCGTCCCATCCCAGCGCTTTCATCCCGGCTTCGGAGCTATAGAAGATGCGCGTTACCCAATCCTTCATGTTCTGAAAATGATTGTGCCCTGCTTGGTCACCGGTTTGTCCTTCACCCCAGGTTTCGAACGAATTCGGATATGCGAAAAATTCCAATAGCTCGATCTGCGTTTCCTTGGGAAGATAGATCAGCGCGTTTCCATAACGGCTGCGGGCCTCGCCGTCCAGATACGCCAGGCTATTGAGGAACCCCTGCTGGGTGTCGTGCGTTTCGGC
>Ga0210388_10001552_pt1 | contig 18042 bp, 19 predicted proteins | sample IncBWC19OmetaG_FD_155485 | JGI IMG/M metagenome (GOLD analysis project Ga0210388, IMG submission 155485) | Forest soil microbial communities from Barre Woods Harvard Forest LTER site, Petersham, Massachusetts, United States - Inc-BW-C-19-O ... | reverse complement strand
GCCACGGTATTCCAGCTACGCAGGGTTATAGATTGAAACTGTAGTCGAGCTTTGAAATGCCTTCAGCGCTGGCTGAGTTGGGCGGATCCTTCATTTGATGGAGTGATGGTAAGGAGCAGTTTCACCGCATCCTGGTAACCCCAATTCGCCGGGACCGGCCCGAAGTCTGTCTCATCCTCCGTGGTTACAAAATCCAGAGATTTCAGCATCAGCGCCTTGCCGTGCAGGTTGAGCTTGAAGTGGTTCTGCTCCCAATGGTCGTTTCCAACGTCGACTTGCTCGACCAGAATCGAGCCCCCTTTGTACAGCTTGCCGAGAATTCCCCATCCGAAGTTCACGTCGGCGATGAGGTGTACGTCGAGTTTGACCATGCGCTCCTGTTGCTGGTCGATCCATAGCTCGCCCGCCATTCCGGCGTATACTTCAGCCTCGCGATCAGGGGGATGGAAGCCGGGGTTGGGCTTGAGTGTAAGGCGGTACGCCGGACCGCTGGAACCCTGAACCATTCCTTCGAAGTGATAGAGGAAGGCGTCCGGGAGAAGGCGCATCATTTTGTCGGCCCGGCTGCTGTCTTCCTGCTCCCGTTTGTGGCGGTGTTCCTGAATCTCCGGATGGGCGCGAAGATTCTTCAGGCGGTCAATTTCCGTCTGATTGGCATCCCCGTCGAGGGGATGTCCCTCGGCATCGAGAAGGCGGGCGACATCTCCGTCTTTGGTTTCGACAATCTCTTTGGTCGTGCTCCTGTCGTCGTTCACCTTGTGCAGCTTGTAACGGTAGGGATGGTGTCCGTTCGAGGGCTTTAGCTCATTCGCCGTGGCGTGTCGGACCAGAGCTACGGGATCCGAGGCTACCGTTTCCGGCGTTATTGTCTGAGCTGCACAAGAGGAGGAGATCAGAGCTGCCAGGAGAGCGAAGCCGAGGCTGCCAAAACGAACGATCTTGTGACTTTTGTCTCTCATCGAATCTTAAGTTTAGCCCTTACTTGAGCTAACCGGCGTTTCCTGTGCTCCTCGGTTTTAGCCATGCTCTACGAATCACTTAGACGCAGAAATGGCCGCCGGAGTTTGAGGCTTTGATCCCGGGACTTCCAGCAGTGGATCGAAATGCATACAATTTGACCATGATTCGTGCCGTATCACCTGATCGTCTTTTCAACCTCCGATTGCGCGGGATTCTTCTGCTGGCTCTTTTCACCGTCCTTATGGCGCCTAGCTTACTCTCTGCCCAGGAAAAACGCGGACGGAAATACACGCCTCCGCCGCCAACCTCAAAGATTACCGTGACGGTCGTGAAGGAAACCAACGGCAAGCCCGTTGAAAACGCGGCAGTGGTCTTTCATCCGATGAAAGAAGGCAAAGACGAGGGGAATCTGGAACTGAAGACCAACGAGGATGGCAAGGCGACGATCGACGTGATTCCGATTGGAGACACTATCCGGTTGCAGGTAATTGCCAACGGATTCCAGACCTTTGGTGACGACTATGCAATCACCACCGAGACAAAGGCCATCGAGATCAAGCTGAAGCGACCGTCGCGACAGTATTCGATCTACGAGAAACATGCCGATACGCTGCAAGGCGGTAATGACTCGAAGCCGACCCAGCCCCAGGAACAGTAGCCGAAAAGCGGAAAGCTGAATAGCGGCGGCCCGAGCAGGGCCCGCACCGCGTATTTCCGGTCAGCTTTCGAGGCGATATTTCGTTTCGGCGAGCTTGTAGAGAGGGCGCCATACGAGGCGGTTGATCGTCACCACCATGAGCGCCATGATGATGGTGGCGAACAGCAGGATGGGGTAGTTGCCGTGGGTGCTGGCGGCGCTGATCTGGGCTCCGAGGCCCGTGGTGATGAGCGTCTTGTCCTTCAGCTGGAAAAACTCCGCAACGATTGACGCGTTCCAGGCTCCGCCAGATGCTGTGACCAGTCCGGTGATCAGGAAGGGAAAGATTCCGGGCAGGATCACCGTGGTCCAGCGCTGCAGGCTGGTGAAGTGGAAGAGGTCAGACACCTCTTTCAGGTCGGAGGGGATGGCCATTGCTCCCGCGATGACGTTGAAGAGGATGTACCACTGCGTTCCGAGCATCATCAGGGCCACGGAACCGATCCCTAGCCCGAGTCCGAGACGCATTAGAGCGAGCAGGATGACAGGGAAGAGAGCGGTGGCGGGGAACGAAGCGGCAATCTGGGCCAACGGTTGGGTGATGCTTGCGAGGCGCGGATGGAATCCGATTGCGACGCCAACCGGGATAGTCCAGAGTGAGGCGAGCAGGAGAGAGACATTGACCCGGAGGAAGGTCGCGCCCGCGCCTTCAAAAAGCGGAAGGAGCTCACCCTTGTGCACCTGACGCAACAGCAGGAGTGCGTGGAAGGCGGCAAAGGCAATGGCCCCTATAGCGATGATTCCGACGACAATGAACAGCCAGGTGGACTTGCGGCCGGGCTTCGATGTCAGTGTTTCGCCGTGAGAGAACAGCCGATCGTTGCGGCGAGCGATATGCCGGTAGAGCCGCTCTCCAATCGGTGCAAAGGTGGTGCGGTGGAGCGTGCTGAGGAGATTTGAGTTCCGCACCAGGTGAAGGATGGGCGAGGTGACGCGTGAGGAACTCTCGACGTTCTCAAATTTGAACTTGTCGCTCCACGCGATGATGGGGCGCCAGAGAAGCTGGTCAGTGAGGACAATGATCAGGATCATGGTGATGATCCCGTAGATCATCGCCTGCGAGTCACCGTTTGCGGCCGCGGTCTGGAGGTAAGAGCCCAGGCCGGGAAGGCGGAAATTGCGACTTCCGACCGGGAACATCTCGCAGACCATCAGAAAGAACCAGCCGCTGGCAACGGAAACCATGGAGTTCCAGACCAGACCGATGGTTGCGAAGGGTAATTCTAACTGGAACAGACGCTGCCAGGCGGAGAAACGATTGATGGCGCAGGCTTCATTCAACTCCCGCGGAATGCTCTTGAGCGAGGAGTAGAAGCTGAAGGCCATGTTCCAGACTTCCCCGGTGAAAATGAGCAGGATAGCGCCCAACTCGATGCCCAGTTGCTTCGATGGAAAAAGCGACATCATCGCCAGCATGACTCCGGGCAGAAAGCTCAGGACGGGAATGGATTGGAGGATGTCGAGCGTCGCGATCATCAGCGCCTCAACGCGCGGATTGTATGCGGCGATATACCCGTAGCCGATGGCGAAGATCAGACTGAGGATGTAGGCGACGAAGATGCGAACTGTGGAGTAGAAGGCGTAGAGCGGCAGGTGCGAGGGTGAGCGGTAAATCTCGACTTCAGGAATGGCTCCGCTGAACCAGAACTTTGCCACCCACAGAATCGCGTAAAAACCAGCAAGAAGGGCGGCGGCGACCGTGAGGTCCAGAAAAAAGGGCCAGGTGCGCTCGATCACGAGTTCGCGCGAGAAGGTGTAACGGTTCTTCACTCCGCCTCGGCTCCTTCCACGGTTTGGGCAGTCTCTTCCACCTCGGGAAGGACGAACCGGCGGCGGGCGGCATCGAAATCAAAGAGCTCGGCGTAGCGTCCCCAGTTGATGGCTGTTTCGAGCTGACGCTGTGTCTCCTCCTGGCTGAACTGCTCGTCGAGCATATCGAGGAAGAACTCTTCAGGAACTGTGTGGTCACTCTTGTTGCTGAGAGCGCGCGTGATCTGACGCAATAACAGAACATGTTCGAGAGCAGCTTTGCGGAAGACTTCTTTTTGCTTGAGAATCTCCGATTCCGCATACTCGTATCCGGCGGGAGTTATCGCCACATCACCTTCCTCTACCTGCAGGAAGGCGAGCAAAGAGGCCGCTTCGACGATGGGCAGGAGGTCGTCGATTTCGAAAGCGAGTTCGTCGGCGAGGCGGTAGATGTCGGTCCGTCCCTTGAGATCGATGATGAGCTCGAGGAGACCGGCGATGCCCCCAGGGCGCGCATGCGGCAGCATCTCATAATGCATCTGCCGTTGATCGCGGACTTTTTGTCCGGAGGCGAGGTCGGGCATGTCAGCCGGAGTGACGTCTGGACGGGTGAGCACCTTATAGATGTAATCCACCAATTGGGTGAAAGGCTGGCTCTTGCGATCGCGTGGATGAGCGATGTTGGTGACTTTGAAATCGGTGCGGACGTGGCCCGGATTGCGGCCGAGCACGATGATGCGGTCGGCCAGCAGCACGGCCTCTTCAATGTTGTGGGTAACAATGAAGATGGACTGCGTGGGGATGGTTTTCTTCTGCCAGAGCTCGAGGAGTTCGCTGCGAAGGTTTTCGGCAGTGAGGACATCAAGCGCGGAGAAGGGCTCGTCCATGAAGAGGACTTCGGGCTCGACGACCAGGGCGCGGGCGAAGCCAACGCGCTGACGCATGCCGCCGGAGAGCTCCTTCGGATAAGCCGCCTGGAAGCCGTCCAGACCTACCGTGTCGAGTATTTTCAGGCTGCGCTCACGACGCTCCTCAGGGGCGAGGCCACGTGCCCTGAGTGGGGCTTCGACGTTTTCAAGGACAGTGAGCCAGGGAAAAAGAGCGAAGCTCTGAAAGACGATCGACACATTGATGCGCACGGTGGAGATGGGCTTGCCGTGCCACAAGACCTCGCCGCCTGACGGTTGCGAAAGGCCAGCAAGCATGCGCAGAAGTGTGGATTTTCCTGAACCGGAGGGCCCGAGGAGGGCCACAATTTCTCCGGGCACAATGGAGAGATCGGTGGGGGAAATGACTTGAATACGGTTCTCGCTGGGTTGAGCGTAGAACTTCTCCACCTGCTGTGCACGAATGATCGGTTCGGCCATCGCTCAAGTTCCGCCTAAGTGTATTGGTGCATCCAAATGTGGTTGATCAAAAGAGATCGATTGTCGGCAGAGGGATCCTGGTCTCTCCAGCCTAAGCCTGAAGGCATTTTTCTCGACTGCAAGCTGCCTATTTATTCTAAGTTGTTAGGATTGCAGCGGGATGAAGCATCCTCACAGGGAAAGCGTATCATCTAACGAATAAAGATTCTCAGCGGACCGGCCTGAGGGGTCTGGTCTTTTGAAAGTTTTCCCACCAGTGAGATTTTGTGAAACCCGGCCTTGAGTCTTTCCGTAAGTGTAACTACAACCAGAAAGAGATGTGAACGAACGAATGCCCGAGACCCAGGTGAAACCCAAGGTGCTGGTCGCCGATGACGAGCGTGTGATCGCAGATACATTGGCCATTATTCTGAACCAAAGCGGATTTGAGGCAACAGCAGTCTATAGCGGAGAGAAGGCGGTAGAGACCGCGAAATCTCTCAAGCCGGATATGCTGATCAGCGACGTGATCATGACTGACCTGAACGGCATCGATGCGGCGATCCAGATACGGAGCATCCTCCCCTCGTGCAAGATACTGCTATTCTCGGGACAGGCGGCGACCGCCGACCTCCTGGATCGAGCGCGCGGCCAGGGGCATGAGTTCGAGATCCTGGCAAAGCCGGTGCATCCTCAGGACCTGCTGGCGCGGTTGAGAGGCTAATTCTAAGGCGAGGATTAGGGATTAGCCATTAGGGATCAGGGTGAGAAGCATTGCTCCTCTAATACTTGTCTTGCGCTTCTCTAATTCCGCTTGATTTCCGTCTAGCTAATCGCTGATGACCAATCCCTATTCTTAGACTTCCCTTCGGCCTTCGAGGGCGCGGGTCATGGTTACCTCGTCGGCGTATTCTATGTCGCTGCCGGCCGGTACTCCTGTTGCAATGCGGCTTATCCGAATACTCCCAGTACGCAACAGATCGGCGAGGTAATGGGCCGTCGCTTCGCCTTCGACGGTCGGTGAAGTCGCCAAAATGATCTCGTCGATATTTCCGCGTCCCACGCGCTCCTGCAGGTTTGCGATGCGCAGATGCTCAGGCCCAACTCCGTGGAGGGGCGAAAGCGTGCCGTGAAGCACGTGATAGACGCCGTTATAAGTGCGCGTCTTTTCGATCGTGGCAATGTTCGTAGGCTCCTCGATGACGCAGACGAGGCGCTGGTTACGGGCCGGGCTCGAGCAATAGACACATGGATCGACGTCAGTGATGTTGTTGCAGACGGAACAGAGTCGCAACTGTGCCTTGACCTCGCGCACGGCTTTGGCCAGTGCTTCTGCATCCTCAGCGTTGGAACGCAGAATGTGAAAGGCGAGGCGCTGAGCGTTCTTGGCCCCGATGCCGGGCAGCTTGCGCAGCTCTTCGATGAGCCGCGCCATGGGTTCCGCAAATCGTGACAAAGGTGCGCCTCGAAGCTGCTAGAGCGTGTTGTAGACCACGGTTACGAACATGTCTGGCTTCATATTCCCTTTGGCCCAGGTGGCGTCCAGGTCGGCCGTAGGCTTCTGGGCAATGGCTTGTTCCAGCGTCTGTCCGGAGATCTTCAATTTTTCGACGCGATTAGCGACGGTGGCGAGCATTTCACGATAGGTCGTGAGAGCGGTTTTGTCGCCCAGCGGTCCGTGACCGGGGACGATCTTCGTTTTATCATCCGCCAGCGCGATGACCTCATCGACCCCGCGAATCATTCCGTTGACAGTGCCGCCGGTGCTGGAATCGATCAGCGGATACATGCCGTTGAACCAGAGATCACCGATGTGGATTACATTTCCATTCAAAAACTGGACGTAAATATCGGAATCGGTGTGGGCGTTCGGCGTATGGACGAGATGAAGCTCGTCGTTGTCGAAGTAGAGTTTTTGCTGGTCGACGAATGTCTGCTGGGGTAGAGCGCTGGTGGGCGCTGACGGGAAGCTGAGATTCAAGATCTCGATCTTTTGGGGAGTGGAGAGACGGACCCGGGTGTTTTCCTGGGCGATGATGAAGGCTCCGGCGTCGTGCATGGCGGCATTGCCATCGGTGTGGTCGAAGTGCCAGTGGGTATTGATTAGCAGCTTGAGAGGGTGCGCATCGAGTTTTTCCAGCGCTTCACGGTTACGAGGTGACGCCGTGGCGACGCCGGAGTCGATCATCAGCTTGCCGTCCGGTCCGATGTGAACAACGATGTTGCCGCCCACCCCTTGCAGGAGAAAAATCGTATCCATGAGTTTTGTAACTTTGACAGGCGTGATCGGTCCCGCGGCCCGCAGGCTCTGGATGAGATTGGGCGGTGGTGCGGGAGCCGGCGCTTGCTGCTGTTGCGCAGGGAATCCTGCACTCGAAGCGGCACGGGTGAGGCGATTCGTCCAGAGAACAGCGCCTGCCATCGCCGAACTCCTTATGAAACTCCGTCTTGTGGTTATGGGCCTCATTCGGTGCAGCCGTTTCTCTGTGCGCTCAAGATAGATGCCGATTTCTGCCGCCGGGACTGGAATTCCGCAACTTGCAAGTCTAGAAGAGGCCGGGCGGAAGGTTCAAACCTCCCAACATACCCTGCATGCTGGACTTCAGGAATTCCTCGGCACGGCGTCCGGCTTCATTGAAGGCCGCGGCGATGAGGTCCTCGAGCATCTCCAGGTCCGGACTAGAATCTCCTGCTCCAGAGCGACTCAGCCCAGCGACGGCTGACGGGTCGATGGTGACCTTTAGCACCTCTTTCTTCCCGTTCATTTTCACGGTCACGGCTCCGCCGCCGGAAGAGGCTTCAAAAATGGTCTCGCTCAGCTTCTGCTGCATCTGCTCCTGCATTTGCTTGGCCTGTCCGAGCATTTCCTGGATCTTGAATGGATTCACGGGCAACTCCTGTCTTGCATTTGTTCTAAGGTCTGCCGACGGATCTTAATGTCGTTTTATTTACAGATCTTGATATCGTTTTATTTGTTGTTGCGCAAATCGAGCACGCTGCGCACTTCGGCCTGAAACAGCTCCTGTGCCTGCCGCACCAACGGGTTTTCGAGCGCGATGGACTGGATGCTTCCGGTGGCTGCGGACTTCGGATTCGATGCCAGCCGCGGGCCTGAGGAAGCGGCTTCCCCGGGTATGACCGAAAGCCTCTGATTTACGCCGATGGCGCGCATGGCGCTCTTGCAGATTTTTTCGGCCTCAGCGTTCATGGTGAGGCCAAGCATGGTCTTCTTGATTCCCACCTCAACTTCAATTCCGCCGGCTTTTTCACGCCATTGACCGGCGGAGAGCAGGACGGCTGCAGTGTTGTGTCCCTGGGCCTCCAGCGCCGTGCATACCGTGTCTCGAATGTTGTCGAGATCGAGCGAGCCGGAGTCCTCGGGCGCAGAATCGGCGGCCAAAGGCTCCGCGGCGAGGGCCAGCGCTCCGGAGGTGCTATCGATCGCCATTTCCGCGGCGGCAACTGGAGCTTTCACTGCTTGCGCCGAGAAGGAAGAGGCGATCGGCGTTGAGAGAGCGCTTTCAGTAGAGCGCGCGGTCTCGACGGGGATGAGCGAACGCGCCGACGCGGAGTCGACTACAGTTTTCTCTGGGCCAATCGCGATCGCCGTCTTCTCGGGAGCCAGGGAGACTGCGCTTGCTGCGCCGATCGGAGTTGGAGGAGTCGAAGCCGGAGCGGGCACAGGCGCCTCGCTGGTAATCTTGCGGCTGCGGTCGGCTTCAAAGGGAGAGAAGGCCGGTTGAGGGGGTTCGGGTGTGCGCGCGGCTGGCGTCGAGGCCAGCGGCGAGATTGGAGCAGTTCTTGCTGCTCCGGGCGCCGATGTTCCAGTCAAAGACTGGGAACGCGGGGCGGATTGAGGAGGCGCACCTCCGCCGGTTCCGGGCTTCGCGCCTGTTGTGGGCGGCAGCCTGCTGAGCAGGTCTTCGATGGGAAGGAGACGCGTGAGGTGAACAAGCTTGATGAGCCCCAGTTCAAGGTGGAAGCGCTGCTCCTGGCGGTAGTTCAGCTCGTCGAAGGTGCGCAGCATGATCTGCAGGAAGCGGGTCAGGTCTTCCTCAGAGAAGAGAACGGCCGAGCGCGCGGCCCGGGCGCGCTCGTCGGGCGAGATCTGCAGCAGGTCGGAGTTTTCCCCGGCGATGCGCGCCATGAGGACATTGCGCAGATAACGGACGAATTGGCGAGCGAGCTGTGAGGGGCTGTTGCCGGCGTTCAGCAGCCGGTTGAGCTCGACAATTACAGCCTCGGACTTGCCTTCACCGATGGCCTCCATGAGGCGCTCGAAGACGGCGTTGGGCACAGTGCCCATTAGCTCGCGGATCTGCTCAGCGTCGAGGCGCGGCTGTCCATTCTCGACAGGAGCCGATGCGATGGCCTGATCCATGATGGAGAGCGCGTCGCGCATCGATCCGTCGCCGGCTTCAGCCAAGAGAGCCAAGGCAGCGTCTTCGGCTGCGATGCCTTCCTTGCCTGCGATGTCGCGAAGCTGCGCGAGAATGTCGTCGAACTTGACGGCGTGAAAGCTGAAGTGCTGGCAGCGCGAGCGGATGGTCTGCGGGATATCCTCGGGCTGCGTGGTGGCCATCATGAAGACGACGTGGTCGGGCGGTTCCTCGAGTGTTTTGAGGAGCGCGTTGAAGGCGGCGTCGGTGATCTGGTGAGCCTCGTCGAGAATATAAATCTTATAGCGGTCGCGGGCGGGACGGTAACGCGCGGCGTCGCGCAGCTCGCGGATCTCGTCGATTCCGCGATTCGTGGCGGCGTCGATCTCGATGACGTCGACGGCGTTCCCGGCACGAATCTCGGTGCAGGAGTCGCAGACGCCGCAGGGTTCGGGTGTAGGCCGTTCCGGTGTGCCAATTGCCGTGCGGCAGTTCAGCGCCATCGCGAGGATGCGTGCGATGGTGGTTTTGCCGATGCCACGGTGGCCGGAGAAGATGTATCCGTGGGCGATGCGGCCGAGGGAAAGGGCGTTGAGCAGAGTACGAGTGACGTGATCCTGCCCTGCGACGTCGGAAAATCGCTGCGGGCGATACTTGCGAGCTAGAACCTGATAAGCCATGCGTAAAGACTGATTGTATCGGGAGTTTGCGTGGATCAGGGAGTGGACTGATTCGTTAGGATTTGCAGAGGGGGATCTTTGGGCGCGACGATGCCGGTACTTCTGGATGGGCTTTATTTCCGAACCGCGGTTACAGAGGATATTCCGGCTCTGCATGCGCTCATCGAGCTATCGGTCAGGGTGCTGCAGGCGGCTGACTACTCCCCGGAGCAGCTGGATGGCGCGCTGGGAACTTATTTCGGAGTAGACACGCAGCTAATCGTAGACGGAACGTATTTTGTTGTGGAATTTACGGCTGGGGACAACTCCCGGGTTCTCGTTGGGTGCGGCGGCTGGAGCCGTCGAAAGACGTTGTTTGGCGCCGACGACCGGCCGGGGAGGGATAGCGCGATCCTGGATTCGAAGACCGATGCCGCGAAGATCCGGGCATTTTTCGTTCATCCAGAGTGGGCTCGGAGAGGTATCGGCAGCAGCATTCTGCAGCTTTGCGAAAGTGCTGCCCGCGCCGAGGGCTTTACGCGTTTTGAGATGGGCGCGACACTTACGGGAGTGCCACTCTATCGGCGATGGGGTTATGAGGAATTCGAGCGAATCGACTTGCCGCTGGCGAATGGCGAATCGCTGCCAATTGTGCGGATGGGAAAGGCAGACTAGAGCTGTTCGCGCCATGGACGCGGAAATGGCACCAGGCAGCTCGCCGTCTGAGGTCAACCGCGGGTCGAAGGGGACGTTTTTCTACTTTTTGTGGTGCGTCGCTCTTCCGGATGTTTCTTTCCCGGAGTTTTCTTTCCGGGATGCTTTTTAGCGGTCTTTTCCTTCTTCGCGGCTTTCTTTGCCGCCGCTCGCTTGGCTGCGCGGGCGCGGCGGACCAGCTCCTCTGGCGAATACATTGATTTGCGGCAGTTAGCCGCCCCGCAATTGCACAGGGCTTCGTCCTCGTCGCCATCGTAGAGGTTGTAGTCGTAGGTGAGCTCTTCGCCGTCTGCGATGTTCCGAAGCGAGAAGATCCAGACGTGTCCCTTGACCTCTTTTGTCTCGCAGTTGGGATCGCAGGAGTGATTGATGAACATGGCGAGGCCGAATCCGTCGATAACGGTCTCCCCATTGCCCAGGCCGAAGAGATACGTGGTGGGCGAATCCTGATATTTTTCGTCGGCACGCTCTTTCGAGATATGCGGTCCGGTGTATTCGACAATGCGTGTGCGTTTGGGGATCGGCGCCGTGGTGTAGCAGCCGGCGGCATGGATGGCAGAGGAGCGAATGATCAGAGACATGAGACGTTTCTCGCAGAGTATACAGCCCTTTCAAGGGCTTGACGGTCTAAACTGGATAAGAGCGTTTTTCGTATGAGCATTACGAGACATTTTCGGATAATAGCGCTGCCTCTTCTGCTGAGCTCGGCGCCGCTCTTTGCCTTTCAGCAGACGCCTGCACAGAATCAGCCTCCGGCCAGTCAGTCCGATCAAACTGCGCCAGCACAACCTCCGGCGGCACCCGATCCGGAGACCAAGAAGCACACGACTGTTGAGGACAATCCCTTTCCGGAAGATATCTCACGGAAGGCGGCGCAACCGGACGATTCGTCGGATACCGGGAAGGCTCCGTCTTCGCCTGGAAAGACCGCAGCTCCTTCTTCCTCCGGCACGGACTCATCTTCGAGCCGGAGCAAATTTGAAGGCATTCCGGAGATGCCCGATGACGAGAGCCGAGTCTCAAACGGCGCGGGCGGCTATGTGCTAAATCCCAAGCTGGCGGCTGAAGACGTGCGAGTGGGCGGGTTCTATCTGCAGCATGGCGATTACAAGGGCGCCTATGCACGATACAAAGAGGCGACGCAGGTGAATCCGGAGAATGCCGATGCGGTTTACGGACTGGCGGAGGCTGCACGGGGGCTGAACCACAAAGACGAGGCGGTCCAAAACTATCGCATCTACCTCGATGCGTTTCCTGATGGGAAGAAATCGAAGGATGCGCGGAAATCTTTGGCAGCTTTAGGCGCGCCTCCGGCACCCGAGAAGTAATCGCGTAGGTCGCGAATTCTAAGCGAAGCCCTGCCGCAAAATTGTAACCAGATAAATGAGGGCCACAGGCGCAAGGATCAGATTGCGCAGGACAGATCCGACAGCCTTGCGGTGAACGGCGCGGCGTTCTGGGTTTCCTGTTTGTACGAGTAACCCGCCGACCAGCGACAGAAGCGCATAGAGCAGCCAGAAGGCGGCGACGAAGAGCAGCAGCTCCCATAGCAGTGAGTGCAGCGCCCGCCCCAGGAAAGCCCCCATGCGCTGCATCGCAAGCTGCAACTGATCGGCGTCATGAAGCCGGAGCTTGAATGTCTGCCATTCGTGGGGGGTAAGGGTAACCCAAAGGGCCACGGCACAGATGAGAACTCTCCAGACAGTGAGCAGAGCCTCTGCGAGATTGGCTTCCCAGTGCGGGATCGGTCTCGCTTTCAGAATGAAATAGGCGCGAAGGGCCGCGGGGATGATTGCGACTGCGACCAGAAGAGGGAAGTGACGGGAGACCGCGGTGAGAGTCTGCTGCCAGAAGCCGATGGAATGCTGCCATGCCGCTGCGAACCCATACGGGTTTGAGACCCAAATCATCACTGGGGTTAATTACTCCTTCACGGCCGCGCTGGAACCGTCTCTTCGTGCCGGCTTCTTTGTCAGTCCGGCATCTGCAAGTTCCTTGCCTGACCTCTTTTGAGTCCAGGTCGCGGCTTACCGTGAGCATCATATCGTGATCGGCGTGCCGGCATCGACGAAGCGTGGCGGAACGAATTAGAGTGTTGGCGGTGAATACAGCGTTCGAGCAGATATTGAAGGCCTATGCCATGAAGCTCGCTGGCAGAAGCGAAGGCATGTGCCAGATTCATCCTGGCGGCAACCCCGGTGAATGGTCGATGCAGGGCGTTGTCGAGCATCTAGTGTTGACATACCGGGGAACGATCGCCTCCCTCGATAAATACATGCAACGTGGATTGCCGACCGGGCGGAAGGCAGACTGGAAGCAACTCGCGGCACGCCTGGTTGTTGTCGATCTGCAATGGTTTCCCCGCGGGAATCCAGCTCCCGAATTCGTGCTGCCGGGGCGAAATGGTATGGCGCCAATGAGTGGAGACGAACTCAGTGCTGTTCTCGGCGAAGCCTTGCATCTGCTGGACGGCCAGCTTGTTCGGTGCGAGCAGGTCTTCGGGGCCCGGGCCGTTGCACCTCATTTCCGGCTGGGTCCGCTCTCTGCCAGGCAGTGGAGAAGATTTCACCTGGTACACGGCCGTCATCATCTGGCGCAACTCGATCGAATCGCATCCCAGCTCCGAACTTCGGCAACGTAGTCATCGCCTAAAAAGGGCGAGGTACCAGGCGATCGTCTGCGGTCCAGCGAAGATGGCGAAGATACCTGCCATACAAAGGAATGATCCCAAGGGTATGCGGGGACTGGCATTCCTGCGCCCGAACAGGAAGAGAATCCCATATGCGGATCCGATTACGCTTGCAAGGAAGAAGATGAGCAGGGCATCGCGGGGACCGAGCCATGCCGCGAACATGGCGAAAAGCTTCACGTCGCCGAGTCCCATGCCTTCCACTCTTCGCAGAAGCCAATAGGCTCCGCGTATGAGCAGCATGACTCCTGCCGCTGCCAATGCCCACAGGAGAGACACACCAGCGGCTCGCAGCTTCTCGGGCAACGCATTTCCATTGGAGATTGCGGCCCACAGGACTCCCAGGGCAATGCCTGGAAGCGTGAAAGCGTTAGGGAGAAGCATTGTTTCCGCATCCATGACCGCCAGGCCCAGGGCGAGAAAGCAAAGAACAGCCATTGCCGGAGCCTGCAGCGTGAGCCCGAACTGAAGGAAGCACAGCAGCCAGAGGGAGGCATTGGCAAATTCAATCGCGGGATAGCGCCAGGAGATTCTGCGCCGGCAGGTGCGGCAGCGGCCATGCAAGAGGAGATAGCTGAGCAGAGGAATGTTGTCGCGGACCTGGATGGGTTTGCCGCAATTCGGGCAGTGAGAGGGAGGGTGAACGATGGATTCATGGCGCGGCAGGCGTGAGATGCACACGTTGAGAAAGCTGCCGAAGATTAGGCCCAGCATGATTACAAATATCGTGACGAGGATTTGCATGAGCGAATTGGTAGCCAACATCGGCGGTAGTATACGCGGCTGACGGGATTGGATCAGAGCCGGCCTTTGGCCGCAAGCAACGGTCGGTTAGACTGTTGGGGATGGCCCCCGTCAAGGATTCCAGTCTCGGCGACCGTTGTTCCAGTTTCGCCCACGCGGTTGAAATCATGGAACGGCTGCGCGGGCCGAACGGTTGCCCCTGGGACCGGGAGCAGGACTTCGACTCCATCCGGAAATACACGCTGGAGGAGACCTACGAGGTCTTCGACGCGATTGAGCGGCGAGACTGGGCTGCGCTGCAGGATGAATTGGGTGATCTGTTGCTGCAGGTCCTGTTTTATGCCCAGATGGCCTCCGAGGCCGGACATTTTTCCATTGAAGAGGTGACGCAAGGGCTCAGCCGCAAGCTGATTCGCCGTCATCCCCATGTTTTTGGGGAAGAAGCGGCAGCGGCGGCAGGGAATTCGGCTTTGGGTTTGACCGTAGACGGCATCGACTCCAAGCAGGTGCTCCGCAACTGGGATGAGATCAAAAAACTCGAGAAAGCCCACAAGCAGGGAGACGTAGAAGGACGGCTGGAGAGCGTCTCACGCTCGATGCCGGCGTTGAGCGAGGCGACGAAGCTGGGCGCCAAGGCCGCAAAAGCTGGCTTTGACTGGCCGGACGTCGCGGGCTTACTTGCCAAGGTGCGGGAGGAAACGGCCGAGTTGGAAGCCGAAATTCCGGACCTAGCAGCAAGTATCGCTAGATCCAGAGAAGAGCTTGGAGATCTTTTGTTTACGGCTGCGAATCTCGCGCGCCACTTGAAGATTGATCCCGAGCTGGCGTTGCGCGATTCCAATGCAAAATTCCGCGGTCGCTTCCGTGCGATGGAGGAGAAAAGCCTGCGGCCGTTGGAAGAGCTATCCGCCGATCAGCTCGAGGCACTTTGGGCGACCGTGAAACAGGGAGAACTCAAGAAATAATGACGGATTCTGCGGTTATGCCGGAGACGACGTTTCAGACGCGCGACGGGCGCACCATCCTTCTGCGTTCATGCGAGAGCTTTGACGAGCTGGATGCGTGCGTTGAATTGCAGATCGAAACCTGGGGTTATGCAGATGGTGACGTGATTCCCCGCAGGGTTTTCATTGTTGCCCGGCGTATCGGCGGCCAAGTGATTGGAGCGTTTGATCTTAGCGGTTCAACCCTGGGCGGAGAACTTATCGGTTTCGCGATGGCGCTGCCAGGGGTTCGCAGTGCGCCCCAGGCGGCGCCACTGCCTTATCTTCATTCCCACATGTTGGCGGTTCGGGCTGCCTACCGCAACGATGGCGTTGGGAGACGTCTGAAGCTCTTCCAAAGATCGGAGGCGTTGAGCAGGCGGATCGGCCTGATGGAGTGGACCTTCGATCCGCTGCAGATCAAGAACGCTTTCCTGAATATCCACAGGCTGGGAGCGATCGTTCGAAGCTACACGCCTAATTTTTATGGTGTATCCTCATCTCGACTGCAGGGCGAGTTGCCTACGGACCGGCTCCATGCGGAATGGCATCTGCGATCTGTACACGTCGAAGCCGCTCTGAACGGGAAATCATCGAAACCTCGTACCATCGAAGAGACCATTCTGGTACCGCACCAGATCAGCGAATGGAAGTCTTCGGAAGAAAATGTTAGCCGCGCACTCGCGGTGCAGAGGGAAAACCGTAAGCGTTTTCTGGATGCATTTTCGCGAGGACTTGCCGTAACTGGTTTTCGCCGGGATGCGGAAGAGAACGGTATCTTTGAACTAGGGCCTTTCGAGGATCAAGAGGTTTATGAGAATTGACGCAATCTTTCTTCGCGAACTCCACATTCCGCTTGTACATCCCTTCGAGACCAGCTTTGGCGTAACAACCGATCGACGGGTGTTGCTGGTTGAACTCAGAGCGGAGGGCCTGACTGGATGGGGCGAGTGTGTCGCCGGCGAGCATCCTTATTTCTCTGATGAAACAGTCGATACGGCGTGGCAGGTCATCCTGCAGGAACTTGCACCCAGTCTCGCCAGCGCGGATCCGGAGCATGCTGGAAAGATTCCGGGATTATTCAAGCGGGTCCGCGGGCATCGCATGGCCAAGGCCGCACTTGAGAATTCGGTATGGGATCTCGAAGCGCAGATGCGTGACGTATCACTTGCAGACCTCCTGGGCGGGACACGCAGTACCATCCCCTGCGGTGTCTCCATCGGAATTCAGTCTTCGCTTGAAAAACAACTTTCTGAAGTGGAGAAAGAACTGGCCGCGGGGTACCAGCGGATCAAGCTGAAGTGCAAACCGGGATGGGATTCCCATGTCTTCGAGGCTGTGCGGAAGCGCTGGCCGGATATTATGCTGAGCTGCGACGCAAACTCGGCATATCGCCTGAAGGATGCCGACGACATCCGCAGCTGGGACGAATTCGGCCTGCTGATGATCGAGCAGCCCTTGTGGTATGACGATTTCTATTACCACTCAATGCTGCAGAAACAGCTTGCGACGCCGATCTGCCTGGATGAGTCGATCCGAAACCGCCGGGATGCGCTGGCGGCGATTGAGATGGAGTCGTGCCGCATCATCAATATCAAGAACGGTCGTGTGGGAGGCTTCAGCGAGGCGATCGCGGTGCACAATGCCGCGCATGAGCGGGGCGTTCCTGTGTGGTGCGGAGGAATGCTGGAAAGCGGCATCGGACGCGCGCACAACATTGCGCTGTCGTCGCTTGAGAATTTCAGCCTACCGGGCGACGTTTCCGCTTCGAAGCGCTACTGGAAAGAAGACATCATCGAGCCTGAAGTTGAAGTTTCCAGCAGCGGCGAGATTACTGTACCTACCAGTCCGGGCCGGGGTTTTGAAGTGCGGGAGGACCTCATCGAAAGGTTGACCGTTCGCAAAGAAGAGGTTCGCACGCTAGCTCTAGCGTAGGAACTAGTCTTTTGCTGGCTTTTGCTTGCCGATCCAGCCCAGGTGCGTGTGTCCGAAAGCTGAATGGTATTTCAGTCCGTAACCCAACATACGGTCGAGGCCGATATGTGCGATCCAAATGAGCGCATACGGCAGGACGGTGCCATGCCCCTTAAGAATGGCAAAGATGGCCAACAGTAGAGGCAAAATGTAACTGTGAGCAATGTTATAGGCTCTTGCTCCAATGCGCGATCCTGCCAGATATCCCAGCATAGAAAGATCTGGCGCCAGGAATAAAATCGCAAAGAGCACCCAGGACGCGTGCTGTCGCCAATAACAGCAAAGAGCGATCGCAAGGGCTGCAAATCCTTCAAGGCGAAGCCACATCCGCACGGCGCCGGTGACGACATCGCTGGTGAGAGACTTCGAAGTCAGCGCGGTTGCTTCTTGCATCGTCCCATTGTCGTTCATCGAGAAACGGTTTAGTAGATGGATCTCAGGCGTTACCGAATTCTGCTCTAAGCGCAACGATATTTTCATTTTTCAGTCGCGGCGCCGGCGTAGAGAATGCAGGTCGCGGAGATCCGCAGGTGCCGACTCTGAATGAAAGCCGACAAGATTTCTGGTTTAGCAGTGTGCTGCTTGGCAAATTGACCGCACACGTCAAGGGCTTTATACTCAGTGAAGTGCAGGCGACCTGAGAGTTCTGTCGGGCCTGCATATCAAGGGGTGCCCCCTCGTTCAATGGTAGGACAGCTGCCTCTGGAGCAGCCTATCGGGGTTCGAATCCCTGGGGGGCAACCAAGACCTTACTCATCCGTTCTTCTTCGGACTTTCTCGCACAGCAGTAACCTCTGCAAATTCAATATGTTACCCGTACTCAGCGTCCAGTAACGTGCGACGACGTTCGGCTTACGCCGTGAAAACATCGGGGTACCGATCCGGGGTACGCTCTGCGAAAAAGCGGGGTACCGGACTCTACCTCTGCTTTTCAGGAGAGAACGATGGGACTTTCAGATACAGCAATCCGTACCGCAAAACCAAGAGTACGCAGTTATAAGATGTACGACCGGGATGGCGTGTTCGTGTTGGTCAAGCCCAACGGTTCGAAACTTTGGCGCTATCGCTATTTCATGGGTGGCAAGGAGCAGCTGATGGCGCTCGGGGAGTATCCAATCGTCTCGCTGGCATCCGCACGAGAGCTCTTC
>Ga0210388_10001550_pt1 | contig 18050 bp, 11 predicted proteins | sample IncBWC19OmetaG_FD_155485 | JGI IMG/M metagenome (GOLD analysis project Ga0210388, IMG submission 155485) | Forest soil microbial communities from Barre Woods Harvard Forest LTER site, Petersham, Massachusetts, United States - Inc-BW-C-19-O ... | reverse complement strand
ATCCGATCCGTCCTTACGACACCGTCATGCAGTACGTCTGCAAGCTGGTAGCGAACGGTGAAATGGATTGCGAATATATCGTCGCGGAAGGTGAACATTCGCAGTTTGAAATTGTGAAGCATGCTTCGGCTTGCGGCGCTCGCGTATTCTGCGGTTCCAGTGGCGTCGGCTGGATGTATGCCATGGAAGCGCTGACGGTCACTCCCGCACTTCGCATTCCCATGATCGCCATGGTGGGGAACCGGGCGTTGGATGATCCTGGCGCCTTCGGCGTAGAGCACAACGATGCACTGGCAGTCCGCGATCTGGGCTGGCAACTGGTTTGGGTCGACAATGCGCAAGAAGCGCTGGACACGGCCCTGATTGCTTACCGTGTGGCCGAGGACCGGCGGATCTTCCTGCCCCTGGCCATCAGTTGCGACGGCGCATTCCTCACCCACTCACAAGCGCTGGTGAAGATCCCATCGCAAGAGAAAGTCAACGAATTCCTGCCGCAGTACAACCGCGGCGACCTGCTGCTTCACCCCGACAATCCAATCACGGTAGCGCCGCAGGGCAACGAAGACTGGGTCATGGAAATTCGCCGCCAGAATTACGCGGCGATGGAGCGGTCCCCTGGCGTGATTCGGGAAGCCTACGCCGATTTCGAGCGCATCTTTGGGCGCTCTTACGGCAATCCGTTCTTCGAGGAGTACATGACCGACGACGCTGATATCGTTCTCATGGGTATGGGGACGCTGTCGATCTCGGTGAAGGTAGCGATCCGCGAGATGCGCAAGCAAGGCAAGCGCGTGGGATTTGTGCGCATGCGCTGGTTCCGTCCCTTTGCCGCGGAAGAGTTGTCGAAATCTCTGCAACGTTTTGCCGCGGTCGGAGTCATCGATCGCGACTACTCTTTCGGTTCCCCCTACGCCGGAGGCGTGCTGGCCGGCGAAGTTCGGCATGCTCTGTATCCGGGGCCGGGCAAGAAACCGCCGGTGGTCGGTTTTATTTGCGGTCTCGGAGGGCGCGAAGTGACCGTGCCCGATGTACAGAAGATGGCCGAAGCCGTCTACAACGCCGCGGATGGCAAAAAGCAACCCTTAACTCAATGGATCGGATTGCGAGAGTAATCCGCTTTTGCTGACGGGTCTTTAGACCTGGTTTTTATAGCCTCGAGAGGATAAAGAATTATGGCAACCTACGTACAAATCGATCCGACCCAGAAATTAGATCCGTTCAAAGCCGTTAAGAAGATCCCGTTGGAGGAGTACTTCACCTCGGGACACCGCACCTGCCAGGGCTGTGAGTCGGCGCTGGTGATGAAGATGATGGCCAAGGCCGCCGGCCCAAGAACCATCGTGCTCGGCAGCACAGGGTGCATGTATGTGGCGAACACCACGTATTACAGCACCTCGTGGGTGCTTCCCTGGATGCATACGCAGTTAGGAAGCAGCGGCTCGGCGGCGCTCGGAGCCTCGGCGGCTCTGAAAGTCCTCATGCGCAAAGGAAAAATGAAGCAGGAGCCTATCAACGTGATAGCATTCTGCGGCGATGGCGGCGGAGCCGATATGGGCGTGGGGGCGATCTCAGCCACGCTCACTCATCCCGATTACAACTGCCTCATTTTGATGTATGACAACGAGTCATATGCCAACACCGATATACAGCTTTCAGGTAGCACCCCCTGGGGAGCGAACACAACGTTTAGTACGCCGGGCAAGGTGAAAAGAATCATGCATCGCCGCTGGAAAAAGAATATGGCCGGCATGATGGCGGCAGGTCATCCGACGTGCCGATATGTCGCAACTGTTTGCATGTCCTACGGCCTGGCGGCCATGAATTCCATGCGGAAGGCTCTTGCCATTGGCGGTCCCACGTTCATTCACTCGCTCGATCCCTGTCCAAAGGGTTGGGATTACGACCCTTACATCTCCCACGAACTGGGCGAACTGGCCGTCAATACTGGCATTTGGCCGCTCTATGAAGTGGAAGATGGTGTGCTGAAGTTAACCGGCAGAACGCAGCAAATTGCCGCCAAGAAGATCCAGCGGCAGCCAGTACGAGATTATTTATTGAGGCAAGGAAGATTTGCTCACTTTACCAACGATGACATCGATTACTTCCAAAGCAAGATCGATGAAATGTGGGAAAAGTGGCTGGTTCCCGGTGTGATCCCCTTCCGGACAGACGTGGAGGCCGACGCCCCGCCATCGAGTTAGAGCAGGTTGGCGGGAACATCAGTCGACTCAGTCACTTCTGCGGAACAAAATCGCATGGGGCTGGCGGTTTTGGCAGTGGGCTGTTAACGTCCAACGCGCCGTCATGGAGGTATCACTATGGCTGCATCTGCGGTAAATCCAGCCTCCCTTATTCACCCTTCACGCATCCCCAACCGATGGGTTCAGTTAGTAGCCGGCATCGTCGCGATGATGGCGATCGCGAACCTGCAATATGCCTGGACTCTCTTCACCAAGCCGATACAGGCCCATCTGCACGTTTCACTGGAAGCTGTCCAGTGGACCATCGTGTTATTCGTCGCCCTGGAAACCTGGCTCGTACCATTTGAAGGATTCCTGGTAGATCGAATCGGGCCTCGATTCATGCTGGGTGTTGGCGCAATCCTGGCGGGATTGGGCTGGATCGGATCCGGTCGGGCGGAGACGCTTTACGGCCTTTACTTTTGGTACGGCCTCGGCGGTATCGGCGCCGGCGCGGTCTATGGTGGAACGATTGGCAACGCTCTGAAATGGTTCCCGGACCATCGAGGTCTGTGCGTCGGCTTGACCGCGGGAGCTTTTGGCATAGGCACTGCCACCACCATCGCTCCCATTGCCGCGATGTTGAAAACCTCGGGCTACCAGCACACATTCATCGTCTGGGGAATTATTCAGGGCTTCGTTGTGCTGTTTGCTTCCCTCTTTCTTGCGAGGCCTCCGGTGGGATGGACGCCGCCAAACTGGAAAGAGAAGGAAGCGCAGATCAGATCCAAAGTGAAGACCTCCGCGATCGATATGACGCCGTTGCAGATGATGCGCCAACCGTCTTTTTACGTCATCTACCTCATGATGACCATGTTGGCCTTCGGCGGAATCGTGGTCACGGTGCAACTCAACCCCATGGCGTCCTCCTACCACGTGGACAAGGTCATCGTGGTCTGGGGCATGACCGCACTGGTGTTAGCTATCACCGTGGACCGTATCTTGAACGGCTTAACGCGACCGTTCTGGGGATGGGTGTCGGATCATATCGGTCGGGAGAATGCCATATTCATCTCCTTCATCCTTGAAGCAATCGCGGTCTATGCTCTGCTTCAACTGATCAGCCATCCGGTCTGGTTCGTTGCATTATCAGGACTGTGCTTCTTCGCGTGGGGCAATATTTACTCGCTGTTTCCCTCCATCACTGGCGATTTGTACGGAAACAAGTGGGCCACAACCAACTATGGCATCGTGTATACGGCCAAGGGAGTGGCTACTGCCTTTGCCGGACCGGGGGCCGCATGGCTGTTTGCCAAGACCGGCTCCTGGACGAAGGTCTTTTGGGCGATGATTATTTGCGACTTGATTGCCGCCTTCATGGCTTTGCTGTGGTTGAAGCCCTTGGCACGCCGCATGGTCGAGGAATCAGACCGCCGTGTCCATTTCCCTAAGCCGCCGGCGGAAGGGGCAAGAACCGCGGCGTAGCGAGCATTAGCAGCTGCGCCGCAAGGTTAGCCCTCCCACTGAGATAAGCAACAGAGCGAAGCCTGGCGATGCCGCGTGAATGGAAGTCTTATCACGGCGTGCCCATAGACACGCCCTGAAATATCCTTTTATTGCCGCACCGGTTATTGGCGCACCGGCACGCGCTGATCGCGCGCACCGCTTAGCTCGGCAGGCGCTGGCCCCGGGTTTCCGCGCCGAACGGAATCAGAAGCAGGCCAAGTGCGAAGGCGATAGAAGTCATTGCGACCGGCATTCCGAGCGATCCGTAATGCCGGACGCCGCTTCCCACCAGAAACGTAATCCCTGCGCCCCCGAATCGCGCGAACGAAGTGGAAAAAGCGAACGCGCTGGCGCGGCACTCCGTGGGATATTGCTCGGGCAGCCATAGCGTGTAGACCGCGAAGTTGGCTCCGCCTAAACCCAGGAAGAACAGACAGACAAAAAACATGGGGAGTGAGCTTGGTCCGAGATAGAAGACCTTGCCGAAGGTGAGCCCGATGAACACCATCATGAGAACGAAAAAGAAGGCGAGAGCTCCGCGCCGGCCGAGCCGCTCCGCCAGCGACGGCATCGCCAGGCAACCAAGAATCGTGGCGAACGAAACCAGCATGGTACCCCATGAGGCCAACTGCGCGGCTTGCGGGCCCACGCGGCCGCCCGCTTCGGCCAGAGCGGTAATCGCAGCGGGGACATAGACCGTCCCGGCCCACAAGCCGCAGATCGAAGCCAGCATCAGCAAGGCATTCACAATCGTGCGTTGGCGCAAGCCGGAAGAAAATAGCGCCGAGAACGGACGCCACACGGCCCACGACCGGACCACATTCTCTTTCTTCTTCCAGGCAACGGGCTCCACCACACCGTGGCGAACCCACGCTAGCAAGAGCGCGGGCAAGCCACCGACAACGAACATCCAACGCCAACCAAAACGGCTGCCGATTTCGTAGTTGGCCAGCGCGGCGAGAAAAAATCCTACGTAGTAACCGGTGTGCATGAACCCGGCGCCCATGCGGCGGCGATTCTCTGGCCATTCTTCGGCAACGAATGTGCCGCCCATGGCCCACTCACCGCCAATGCCGATGCCGGCGAGAAGACGCAGAATCGCAAGTTGCCAAACGCTGGTGACGAAGGCGCTTAAGAATGTGAACACCGAATACCAGACGATCGTGAGCATGAGCGTGCGTACGCGCCCAAACCTGTCGCCGATCGGACCCCATAAGAAGGCGAGCCCCCAGCCGATCAGAAACAAGGCAAACGACAAAGATCCGTAGTAACCGATGTTGCCTTTGTTGGCGACGATGCCGGAACGCGGTAGCAAATCGCGCAACGCCGGCACCAGCACGAGTGCGTAAACTACAGAATCCATGCCGTCGAGAGTCCACCCGCCCCAGGAGGCCCAGAAGCCGCGAATCTGATTGCGGGTGAGAGTGGAAGGTGGGACAGCAGCGGGAGGATTGACGTCGTGCGCGAGGGAGGCCGACATGACAGTGGGGAACTATATCAAAAAGAGGCTGGGACGCGAGGAAAAAGCGTGCCCGACCGGGCGTCTGAGCCGCTGTTGAATTCTTCCTCAAAATAAATTCAGCACGACTGGTTGAGGCCGGGAGCGCTTGGAGGGAGCTTCGCCTTTTTTTCGTGGGGCCCCCCCTCCCCCCTGAATCTTTGAAATCATCAAGTTAGAGCGAAAGTCTCCGTAAAATCCGGATGTCAAAGAACTTAGGGGTCAAAATCTAGACAACAGGGGACTTAGAGGCTCGTTGAGCTGGCTTCTGCCAACGTCACGGCCTCGACCATGATCGCGCGATTTGATTTTGGACGCAAGGTCAGATGTCACATGAGGGCTGTGGAAATGCTTTAGAGCATGGGCAGCCGCCGGAGTTCGGAGGTCAAAGTCCCCGCCCTGACTCCGCAAAAGCGCGGAGACAAGGACGGGGGCCCAGCGCTTTTCAATAGGACGGCGTCAGCCCCAGTTCTCCCACCAGCGCGTGGTAGCGGGGATCGGAATGGACGAAGTCAAAGATCGGTTCCGTCTGTATCAGGATGAGCCAGGGGGAACGCTCGTAGTAAGCAAGATCGAGGAACTTCAATGTTGCGTTCTTGTCGCCGAGGTACCCGTATTGTCTGGCCCACTCGTAAGCTGAAATAAACTCTTTGCGAACGCGGATTTTATAACTCTCGACTCTCCACTGTGCGATGCCTTTTCGCCCGCCTCGTTGGAACGCCCGATGAATGCCCTCTGCCTTCTCCGGATCGCCCAGCACTACGAGAGCCTTTTCTAACACTTCTGCAGATTCCCTCCCCATGCCTTTCAGCCAGTAAGCTTCAGCAAGATAAATAAGTGTATAGAACTCCTCGGGATAAGCTTGGTCCCGCATTCGCAGGTCGTCAATTGCAGCATCAAACTGGCGCGTCTGTATGTAGGCGTACCCTAAGCCCCAAGGACGCCGGAAAGGATCCAGCTCAATGGCTCGCTTTGCCTCCTGAAGGGACTCTTCGGGCCGATTCATAGTGGCCAGAACATAGGAGCGAAGATGGTGGGCCTCGGAATAGTTGGGGTCCAGTTCTGCCGCCCGTCTTGATTCCGCATCGGCGTGCGGCAGATCCCACGCAAAAAAGAAATACCAAGCCGCGAGTGAGCAGTGAGCCTCGGACGAGGAATCATCGAGTTCCACCGCTTTGCGTGCGGCCGCTTCGAACTCGGCAGTGACCTCCTGAACCGGACGTTCACTACCGCTCGGGTCGTTGTCGTAAGAATCGGCGACACCGCTCCAGGCTGCGGCGTAATCGGGTTGAAGCTGAATAGCTTTCCGGAAGTAAAAAAGGCTGTGCGTGTGGTCGCCGGCAAACCAGAAGACACGGCCGCGGAGGTAAGCATCGTGAGCTTCGGGATTAATGTAGCGTTGGCTTCGGGCGGGCAGAGTCGCAGTCTTTACTTCTTTAGCGACGGTCTGGGAAAGTTCCTCGGGGAGCGAGAACGCCTGATTGAAGTCGCGGTCGTAGCTCTCGGCCCAGACGTGAGTGTCGGTGGGAGCGTAGATCAGCTGCACCGTCATGTGTACACGATTGGCATTGCGAGAGACTGAACCTTCGAGGACGCCGTCGACTCCGAGTTCATGGGCGATGTCGCGAACCGGGCGCTGCACTCCTTTATATTGCATGGCCGAAGTGCGGGAGACGACCCGCAGCGAGTGATTCTTAGCGAGCGCGGTGATGAGTTCGTCGGTCATGCCGTCGGCGAAATACTCCTGGGAGGAATCACCGGAGAGATTAGCGAGTGGAAGCACGGCGATGGAATGAATCAGAGAGGCACGATTCGGGGGAAAGAGGCGATCTCGAACTCCGCCGGTATTCGAGGCGAGCAGTCCCGCTACGCAAAGAAGCAGGACGAGAGTTGCGATCATGAACACCCACCGCCGCGATACGGAAATCAGCGGTGCGGCTGGAATGCGCCCAGAAAAATCGCCGGAGGTTTCCTCGACGACAGGAGCGACAGGTTCTTCTTTGGAGCGACGATCAGCGTCAGTCAGATCAACCCCGCCGGAGCTTCGACCGGAAATTTTTCGATCTTCGGCCTTCTCCGACACGAAACGGTAGCCCTTGCCGCTGACGGTGAGGACGAAGCGGGGGTTGTCCGGCTCGTCTTTCAGGGCCCGGCGGACTTTGCGGATGGCGGTGTTGATGCCATGTTCGGTATCGACGAAGACATCCTTGCCCCAGAGACGGTCGACGATTTCCTGGCGGGTGACGACGCTACCTTGGCGCTCCAGAAGAAGGATCAGCAACTCCATGGGGATGCGCTCGAGGGAAATGCGCTCGCTTTTGTGGGAACGTCCCTGGCGCCGCAACTCGAGGCTGGCGCAATCGAGCTGAAATTCAGCGAATCTGTACTGCGACTCAGACATACCGCCCCAAACCTGAGGCACAAAACTATAGCATTGCCGGGGCCGCGTGGGTAAGGGCTTTTGGCGTCAATTGGTTAGGGCTTCAGGTTTCTTCACCTAATCTTCATTTTGCCGTCCTTGTGCTTTTTGGGCATCCGCGACAGGATGCTGCCCCGGGGGGAGAAGAAGTTCTCTTCGAGCGAACTCTTCAAACAAAAATTACAAGGAGATGATTTATGAAAACAATTTGCAAGATGCTCCGCGCGGGTCTGGGCGTCGTTTTGATGGGAGCTTTTTTGACTGCGATCGGAGCCGCCCAGGCAGGTGGCTGGCGAGGCGATGACGATCAACTGGTCCAAGTGGCTGAATTGGAACAGCAAATTCACGTGACCTTTCACGCGGCAGTCAGCGTGCACGACCCAGTGAATGGGGATTCGCCAGAAGTGATAACTCAGCGAATTCGCGACGCACTCTCGATCTGGACGAAAGACGCCGAACTCACGGTTGTCAGCACTACTGCCGCGGCGGGAAACTATATCGGCAACGGCGATCCGGATGATCCCGAAAGTTGTCCTCTACCCTCGGGCGACACGTCCGCCAGTGGTCAACAGGGCACGCTGTGCACGTTCTTCAAGTATGTTGCCGGCGGGTTGCAGGCAGCCAATAAGTTTGTGTCGCTTTCCCCGGCGTACAAAACGAAGTATGTCCCTGTAAGGGATGATGACGGCCAATGGAAATCATCGGTGTATTTCGAATGTCATTACTTCGACGTGTCATTGAATCCAGCCACCGGCCAGCCATTTTGGACAGCCAAGAGCCACGTAGACCTTGACGGTGAAGCCAAAAAGATCGACGGACGGTGGTTATTGACGCACGTCAGCTCATCCGCCGTTCCAGTTCCAGTTCCGTGAAGCAGAATACCCGATGCACGCGCTCGCTAAGCGCGCAGCGCGTGCATCCGGATTATGTAGCCATTTGAGTATCTTTGATGCTGCCTTGCGGGTTGATGAGTGTGACGGCGATGTTACGGCAATGACCGTTTCCAAAGAGACGATTCGATTTCTTCGGTGCGCTTTTTGAGTTGTAAACTGCTTGAGAGTTTGAAGAGAATCGTTTTACATTTCCCGCATCGAGCCGGAACAACCGGGAACGTCCGGTCTACTTCGAGATTTACCCCCGAGCCCAGCCGAGGGGAAAGAGAAGATTCGTCGGAGCTAACGGCCGAGAGGGCGTCGGCGAAAAGCTCCTCTTCTCGAGAAATGAGGCACCCGAGTCTATTTCTTCGCCGCGCCGAGACGGTCTTCCAGCGCCTTTACTTCAGCGTTCAATCCTTCGGGAAGATGGCTGCCGAACCTGGCGAAGTGCTCTTTGATCAAGGGCACCTCGGCCTTCCAGCCCTCGAGATCGACGCTGAGCAGTTCGGCCAAATCCGAGGGCGGCATTTTTAAACCGCCAATGTCGAGATCAGCAACCTCGGGAATCCGTCCGATCGGAGTATCCTGCGCATGCACCTTGCCGTCGCAGCGCTCAAAGATCCACTTCAGCACGCGGCTATTTTCACCATAGCCGGGCCAAAGGAACTTGCCGGTCTTGTCTTTATCCTGGCGAAACCAGTTGACATAGAAGATCTTGGGCAGCTTCGACGGAGTTGAGCGCGCTCCCATCTTGAGCCAGTGCGCGAAGTAATCCCCCATGTTGTAGCCGCAGAATGGAAGCATGGCCATGGGGTCCCGTCGCAAGCGTCCTTCTTTTCCGGTGATCGCGGCAGTGGTTTCGCTGCTGACAGTCGCACCCAGAAAGGTGCCGTGCTGCCAATTGAAGGCTTCCGTAACCAGAGGAACAATTCCCGCGCGCCTTCCCCCGAACAAAATCGCATCGATCGGAACACCCTTAGGATCTTCCCACTCGGGGGCGATGACCGGACACTGCGATGCAGCACAGGTAAACCGCGCGTTGGGGTGTGCTGCCTTCCGACCTGACTCTGGGTTCCAGCGCCGTCGCAGCCAATCCACCGCCTGGGAGGGCTTTTCGTCGGTCATCCCTTCCCACCACACGTCGCCGTCAAGCGTCATGGCGCAATTTGTGAAGATGGAGTTCCGGGTCACGCTGAGCATGGCGTTGGCATTCGATTTCATGCTCGTGCCCGGTGCCACGCCGAAGAAGCCGTTCTCCGGGTTGATGGCGTAAAGCCGGCCATCGCTGCCGAATTTCATCCACGCGATGTCATCACCGATGGTCTCCACCTTCCAACCCGGAATCGTCGGAATCAACATCGATAGATTGGTCTTGCCGCATGCCGAGGGAAATGCGCCGGTGATGTACTTCGCCTGACCCGATGGGCTGGTCAGCTTCAGAATCAGCATGTGCTCGGCCATCCAACCTTCATCGCGGGCCTGTACAGACGCGATTCGCAGCGCGTGGCACTTCTTAGCCAGCAACGCGTTGCCGCCGTAACCGGAACCGTATGACCAGATCTCCCGCGTCTCCGGAAAATGGCAAATGTACTTGTTGTCGGCATTGCAACGCCATGTCGAGTCCGCCTGATTGGGGCCAAGCGGCGCGCCGACGGAGTGCAATCCGCGCACGAATTCGCCGTCTTCTCCGAGCGCCTCCAGCACTTTGCTGCCAACGCGCGACATGATGTGCATGCTCACCACGACGTACGTCGAGTCTGTAATCTCCACACCGACCTTCGCGAATGGTGATCCCATCGGACCGAGGTTGTAGGGAACGACGTACATGGTGCGGCCCACCATCGAGCCGGCAAACATTCCCGCCAGCTTCTGCTTCATCTTCACCGGATCTTCCCAGTTGTTCGTCGGGCCCGCCTCTTCCCTGGTTCGTGAGCAGATAAATGTTTGATCCTCCACCCGGGCCACATCCGCGGGGTCCGACCGGACCAGGAAACTGTTCGGGCGCTTCGCCGCATTCAGCGGGATTGCAATGCCGCTGAGGGTCAGGAACCGAACCATCGCCTGATATTCCTCGGGTGAGCCATCACACCAGTGAACCCGGTCGGGCCTGCACATCTGCGCCATTTCCCCAACCCAGCGTTCCAGCTCGGAATGCCTATGGTTGCTCGTGGATGCCTCAACTTCTATTGTGGTAGTAGCCATGAAGATAATGTCTCCCTAGAATGATCGCGGATTACAGTACTGGCGCTAGTCGCGGTCGCAGGGGTCAGACCGTCGTCAGATGTCCGATACAACCCTATTATTCTCTCGCACTTGTGAACATTATTCCAGCGAATGATTCTCCCGGCTGCGTCCCGGGCACACGCTCATGTGATGCCCGTCACAGAGCGGAGTTAACACGATCGGGACATATTTTCAGTGGACATATTCCACGAACTAACCGAACGAGGCAACAGCCTTTTCCTGGTCGTCAAAGACCTCGAACAGTTCCAGCAGGCAGATCATCTTCAAGGTCTGAACCGTAAACTTCGAAGGATTGAGCAGCTTTATTGATCCGCCCTTCTGTTTGGCGGAGGTCAGTATCTTCACCAGCAAACCGATCCCGCTGGAATCGATCCAGGGAACTTCGCTGAGGTCGAGCACAACGCGAGTGTCGCCGCTGGCCATTAGATCGGCCAGGGTATCCCGAAAGCGATCTACGGCGTCACCCAGATTCAGCTTGCCACGCAACTTGACCAGCTTGACTTGGCCCAGACTGCGGAGTTCGATATCCAAAATGATGTCACCTCATAGCGATCGGGAAGCGGGTAGCGATCGGCGTTGACAGCTTCCCTACCCTCTGGTAAAGTGCACCGTCAACTTAGAGGAAGCTCAGCGAATTTGCAAGTTGGACTTCTGCCTCCCCCAGGGCTCAATAAGAGGATAGTGGCATTCCGCAGCGAGCTCCATGGCAACTCAAAGCCACAATCTGATTCTCGACATCGCTACCATCTCGGTCCATCTGCTCGAGGCACACGAGGTCGCGCCCCGGGCGCACACGGTTGCGCGGGATCTCGCCGCCCTGCTACCCACTTCTGCCGTGAACGTATATATGGTTTCGGAGACTGCGGAGGGAGAAGTCTGGACCGTGCGGGGCACGGTGGGTGACGCCGCGCCGGACGAAACCGTTCCCCTTGATGCCGGCACTCTTGGCATCCTCGCCGCCGGCGCCAGGCCGCTCCTGTTTGCCGGCAAGAACCTTGTCCGCGAGCAGTATGCCCATCTCAACGTCCGCAAAACACTACACTCTCTTGCCTACCTCCCACTCGTGACCCACGGCGCCCTGATCGGCAGCATCGAGATTCTCAGCTTCGAGGAGCCATTGACGGAAACGCATCTCGAGATACTGCAAGGTGTCGCCGAGATTGCCGGTCCGGCGCTGCATGCCGCCGAGCAGTATGAGGTTCAGCGGAATAACTCCCTGACCTCCATAACCCGCCTTACCCACTTCTACGACATTGAGAAAGTTTTCAGCTCCACTCTGGAGATGGATGAGCTTCTCCCCCTGATCGGGTCGAAGATCTGCGACACGCTCGAGTGCCAGGCGGTCAATGTTTGGATGGTTCAAGGCGATGGAAGCCTTTTACTGATGCATCAAGCGGGCCGGGATGCCACCACCCGCCAAGGAATGACACAAAAAGGAGGCGAGGGGATCGCCGGTGATGTCTCCGACGACGGTGAACCCGTCCTGATTACAGATCCTGGGGACGAACGGCTGGTGCGCCGCAACCTTGACAAAGAGGGTGGGCGGGTCGAGTCGATCCTCGTCGCCCCGTTGCTCGACAAGGAATCTCTGGTCGGCGTGGTGGAAGCGGTCAACCACGTCGGTGGTAAGTCTTTTGATGAAGACGATCTTTTTGTGCTCGTCAGCCTGAACGAAACCGCCAGCATCGCTCTGCGCAATGCCAGCCTTCTGATGGCCGAGCGCAAAGTGGAGATTCTGGAAATGCTGGTGACCGTCAGCCACGAGATCACCTCCACCCTCAACCTGGAACGTGTTCTGCAGACCATTGTCAATGCGCCGCAGGCGGTGATTCCCTACGAGCGGGCGGCCGTCGCCCTCGAGCACAGTGGAAAGTACAAACTCAGCGCCGTCACAGGTCTTATGCAGGTCGATGCGGACGCCCCTGATGTGGCCCCGCTCAACGACGTTCTTCGCTGGGCCATGCTTTCGGAAGAGGTGGTGTACGTTCGGCAGCACGGCGACAAAGTTGATGCTGCGCGGGAGGAGACCCGCGCGAAGTTCCAAAACTATTTCGCAACTTCGGGGATGCGTGCGTTCTACTCGATCCCGCTGACTGACGACACTGGACGCGTCGGCGTGCTGGGCCTTGAAAGCGCAGATGCGGATTTTCTGCTGCCTGCCCACATCGAGATACTCCAAGTGCTCGCCGGGCAAGCCACTGTAGCGTTGCGCAATGCGCAGATGTACAAAGAAGTGCCATTCATTTCCGTTCTGCGGCCAGTGCTGGAGAAGAAGCGGAAGTTCATGGCCATGGACAGACGGCGCCGGACCTTGATGGTCGCCTCCGTCGCCACACTCCTGATCTTCCTCGCGGCATTTCCCTTGCCGCTGCGGATCGACGGAGATGCCGTCGTTGCGCCTTTGCACTCCGCACAGATCCAGCCGGAAGTGGAGGGGGTTGTCAGCCGCGTGTACGTTCGCGAAGGGGACCATGTCAGCCGCGAGCAGGTCATCGCGGAGCTCGCGGATTGGGAGGCTCGTTCGGTGCTTGCCCAGGCGCAGTCCAAGTACCAGATGGCCTTGCTGCAAATGAATCGTTCGCTGTCGGCGAACGATGGCAGCGAAGCCGGAGTTCAACGCATACAGGCTGACTTCTGGAAGTCGGAGGTTGCAAGGGACCAAGAACTGCTGGACAGGACGCGATTGCGGTCGCCGATCGACGGCCTGGTGGCTACACCGCACGTCGAAAACATGGTGGGAAAGCGCCTGGAGCATGGAGATACTTTCGCCGAAGTCGTCGATACCTCGCGGGCAATCGTGGACGTGGCCGTTGACGACACCGATGCCGCCCCGCTGCGGGCCGGTTCGCACGCTTCCATCAAGCTGAACAGCTTTCCTACGCGGATTTTTCGTGGCGACGTAACGGTGGTCAGTCCTAAAGGAGTTCTGCAGGGCGATTCGCGGGTGTTTTTTGCGCGGGTCGCGGTCCCCAACACTGATGGCGCAATTCGCGCAGGCATGGAAGGGCGAGGGAAAGTGCGCGTGGGATGGTATCCGGCCGGCTATGTCCTGTTCCGCAAGCCGTTTTTGTGGATCTATTCGCGCGCATGGGCGTGGTTTGGAGTGTGAGCGATGCAGTTTAGAAAGCCAAAAGATTTTGCCTTGATCCTCCTGGGCGCGGCTCTGCTGCCTGGGCTGGCGTGTTCTGAGAAGAGCCCAGACGTCGCGGCCGCAGCCGCTCCGGCGCCGTCGGGAGCGTCGGCCCCGGCTCCGCCAGCAAGTATTCCGGCGATCGACAACAGCTTTACCGTTTCAGGTCCCCTGACCGTGGAACACCAGCTTGACGTGCTGGCGCAGCGCGACGGCGTGATCGCGGAATTGAAGTCGGAAGCAGGCGCTCGCGTTCAGACCGACGACCTGCTGGCACAGCTGGATGACCGGCAAGTGGTTGCCGATCTCGAGGCGGCACGCGCCAAGACGCGCAGCATCGAAGCCGATTTGAAGGCCTGGGAGTCCGAAGCCAGAGTCTTGCAGTCCGACTTCGATCGTGCCCAGAAAATGTGGGACGCTCATCTGATTACCCGCGAGGCGTTCGAGCATGCGAAGTACAAGGCGGAAGCCGATCAGTTCGATGTGCAGAGGGTGAGCGAGCTGCTGCTCAACGCGAAAGAGACACAACGTTCTCTTGAGCTTGAACTCGACAAGACTCAAATCCGCGCCCCTTTTTCGGGCATAGTGGCCCGCCGTTACGTGCGCGAGGGACAACAAGTCGCCAAGGGGGACCGGCTGTTCTGGGTCACGGCCGAGGGCCCTTTGCGGATGCGGTTTACCGTCCCCGAGAAATTCGTCGGAGTGTTGAAGGTAGGCCAGCAGTTGGGCCTGACGGTCTCCGATTTTCCGGGGCAGGAACACAAAGCCAGAGTCGTGGAGTTAAGTCCGATCGTTGATCCCACCAGTGGCACCTTCGATGGCATGGTCGAAGTGATCGGCGCATCCGGGCCGCTGCGCCCGGGCATGAACTCCATTCTGCGCATCGATCCCCGTCAATGAATCTCACTCGCGCACTCGAAGTCGCTCTGCCGGAGATTCCGGCGCGCCTGATTGCGCAGACCTGCCCCCGCCTCCACCCTGACGTGGTCTTCAAGGAACACATCGTGGATGGCCGGCCTCTGGTACGGGTTTATGTGCCGGGGGTCGATGCCATGTTTAATCTTGCACCCGGGACATGGAAGTTGGTGCGCTTTTTCGATGGCCAGCGCAGCTTCGAACAAGTGGCGGAAGCTTACACCAGGGAAACCGGCATGTTCATTTCGCTCGACGACGTGCACGGTCTGGCGGACAATCTCGAATCCATTGGATTCTGGTACAAGACTCCGCGTGAAAAGAACATCGCACTCATGCAGCAGACCGTGGATGAGCGACGGAATGCACGGAAGCGGAAAAGTCAATGGGGCGACCTGAGTTTTATCAAGTTTGAGGCCTTCAACCCCGACAACTTTCTGGTCTGGCTGGAAAAGCGAATCCGGTTCGTGTTTACGTGGTGGTTCACCCTCATCACGCTCGCTGCATTCTCCTGCACGGCAACAATTTTCGTGCTGCACTGGAGCGAGGTTGGCCGCGATACCATGAAGTTCTTCACTTTTGCCGACCAGACCTGGCTGGATGTCGCGGTTTTCTGGGGAATCACGCTAGTGTTGTCGGCGGTTCATGAAACCGCCCACGGGGTCACATGCCGCCATTTTGGGGGCCGCGTCTCGTCAATGGGTTTTGCCCTGATCTACTTGACGCCCGCCTTCTTTACCGATACGACCGAGGGCGTGGTTCTCTGCCCACCGTTTGAGCGCGTGCTGATTTCCGTCGCGGGCGTGTGGTCAGAACTGTACCTTTGCAGCGTCGCGACCGTCATCTGGTGGGGGACTCCTCCCGCAACTCCAGTCCACGACTTCGCATACGTCGTCGTATTGATGACGGGCATTGCGACCCTTCTCATCAACTGGAATCCGTTGATGAAGCTCGACGGATACCACATTCTCTGCGACACCATCGGCATCCTCGATCTGAAAGAAGACTCCACCGCCTATGTCTCTGCATGGGTCAGAAGGCACATCTGGCGGCTGCCGGTCGAGGTTCCATACGTTCCCAAGCGGAGGCGGTTGGGCTTTGCTGTTTATGCCATCGTCTCCGGTCTCTACAGCTACACCGTGCTTTACATACTCGCGCGGTTTGTGGGCAACGTCTTTCGCAACTTCAATCCTGACTGGTCGTTTATTCCGGAACTTGCTACTGGAGCTCTGATCTTCCGGTCGCGGATCCGTTCGGCGGTGAATCTCATGAAATTCGTATACCTGGACAAGAAAGATCGGCTTCGCATCTGGTTGACTTCAAACTGGCGGCCTTGGGCGATAGCGGGAATCCTCGGTTTCTTGTTCATTCCATTGTGGCGCGAATCGATCAGCGGACGGTTTATTTTAGAGGCCTCTGAACGAGCCGTAATCCGCGCCCAGGTCGCGGGCACCGTCGAGAAGGTTTACATGGAGGAAGGCCAGACCGTAGCCTCTGGGGCACCTCTCGTGCAACTCCGGAACGTCCCTCTGGACGCAAAGTGGGCTCGGAGTGAAACCGATTACAGGATCGCCGTTGCCGACTTGAACTCAGCCGAACTGCACTACACCGGGACTGGCTCGGCATTGCAGAAGCGTGACCAGGCCGCGCAAGAAACTCGTATCCTGGCCTCGGAGGTAGCGACTCTGGAATTGAAGAGTCCGATTCCCGGCGTGGTCACGACGCCCCGTGTAGCGGACCGTCTCGGGAGCTATGTGACGGAGGGTACTGAACTGGCAGAAGTGGACGACACGCGGACCATGCGCGCGCGAATCTATGTCTCCGAATACGAGATGCACAAGTACCGCTCGAATTCTGTTGCCCGCCTGTACGTCGATAGTCTCTTCCGGAAGTGGGATGCGGGGTCGCTGACGGTTTCGCCGACATCTTCCGAGATTGCCCCCGGTTTGCTCGACTTGGCGAGGTTCAACGGGATGAACCCTCCGATTTTCTATGCGATCGACCTGCTCGTGGAAAACAAGCACGGCAGACTGAAACCGGGAATGGTAGGGACGGCGAGGGTATACGGCCGACACCGAAGCATTGCCGGTTTTTGCTACCAGGCGGTAGCCGATTTTGCTGGCCGGAAGCTTTGGTAGGGAAAAAGGAAAAGGCTGCGGTCCCCCGGCCGCAGCCTTCCTTTATCCCCACCTCCCAGCTACTTGCGGCCGGAGTAGCGGCGTTCCGACAGGCGACTCGGGGTCGCGCGGAACACGTTACGATTTGCACGGCGCGCCATGTTGGTGCGCACTTCGCTGCTCGAAACGGCCGTTGCCGGGGTGCTGGCGACGATTGCTTTCTTGGTGGTGTTCAGTTTGCTGATCAAGGATTTCTTCTGGATGGTCACGGGGCGCTCCTTAAATTTGTTTTCGATTGGCTTCCATCAACGCTTTCCTCTATAGCACGAGCCATGCCAAACCAGCAGGATTGATCTCGAAACTTGCTAAACTCAACAATCACAATTTCTTAGCAGCGTTGGCAGTCAACTTTGGAATCGTCCAAGAAGGTGAAAGATTCTCTTGCGGTTAATAATTAACCGTCGCTAGGTTAATTTTTAACCTTTGTCTTCCGCTCAGACTAGAGTTTGAGCTTTCGGCAGAGGTACTTCATGCGTTGCTGATCGATGTGCAGCAGAGCGGCAGCCGCGGATTTCTTCCCCTCAGTCCGGCGGAGGGCGGCGCTGAGATAGGCAATCTGGATTCTTTCCATCTCGGCGTCGAAGTCCACGCCTTCTTCGGGGATCAGGATGGCCTCCTGGCTGGCCGCGCTGGAGCGGATAAGTTGGTGCGGCAGGTGCTGCGCTGTGATCACTGCAACGTCGTTCATCACCACCATGCGCTGCACCACGTTCTCCAGCTCCCGAACATTGCCCGGCCAGGAATAGTCTTCGAGGATGTGCATTACGTCCGGCTGTAGCTGCTTGATGGGCTTCTTATTAGCCGCACAGTAAATGCGCAGGAAGTGTTCGACCAGCAAGGGCACATCTCCATTCCTTTCGCGCAAGGGCGGCACGGGGATGGGCACTACGTTGATGCGGTAGTAAAGGTCCTCGCGGAAACGGCCGTTCTTTACCATGTCCTCCAGGTCGTCGTTGGTCGCGGTGATCAGACGGAAGTCGATCTTGCGTGAGGACCGGCCTCCCAGGCGCTGCACCATCCGATCTTGTAGGATGCGCAGCAACTTGCTCTGCAGGGGATGGTTCAGGGTGGTTATCTCGTCCAAAAACAAGGTGCCGCCGTGGGCGGTC
>Ga0210388_10001549_pt1 | contig 18051 bp, 16 predicted proteins | sample IncBWC19OmetaG_FD_155485 | JGI IMG/M metagenome (GOLD analysis project Ga0210388, IMG submission 155485) | Forest soil microbial communities from Barre Woods Harvard Forest LTER site, Petersham, Massachusetts, United States - Inc-BW-C-19-O ... | reverse complement strand
TTTCCCCCCCTTTCTGCTAGGCATGTTCTGGCGCCGCACCAATGGCCACGGCGCCTTCATCGGCCTGCTGTCCGGCACCTTTGCGGCGGCGTTGCACCACGGTCTCACGCTGCCCGTCGGCGATCCGGTCGGCATCAAGGGCGGCTGGCTCGGCACCCTCCATACTTATCCGAGTGAGATGGCGCAGAATTTCTGGACCGCGATCTTTGCCTGGACGGCCTGCTTCCTCATCACCATTGCGGTTTCCCTCGCCACCAAGCAGAACAAGACCGACGCCGAACTGCGCGGTCTCGTTTACTCGCTTACGCCCAAGCCCGCGCCGGAAGACGAGCCGTGGTATCAAAAACCCGCGGTGCTCGGCGTCATCGTCCTGGCGGCCACGCTCGGCCTTAACTTCATCTTCGCCTAAGGAAACCCGCCATGAACTTCGACCTCCGCCTGCCCCTCGGCCTTATTTTTTCGCTCTTCGGTGCCATGCTGGTCATCTATGGCTTGGTGAGCGACCCCTCGCTTTACGTCCGTTCGCTCGGATATAACATCAACCTCGACTGGGGCCTGGTGCTGCTCGCCTTCGGCCTGTGGATGCTCTGGCTCGCGCTGCGCGCCCGCGGCCGTCACCAGCAAAAATAGGATATCCAGCCAAGCCATGGCGATTAATTGGCCTTCATTTGACGGCCCTGGCCGCAAGGCGGAAGGCCCTTTGTAAAATCGCTTGCCACGCCCCGTGTCCCGGGGAGATTATCCTCATCCTTTTGCGCAACTTTCGCGGGCTCACGTCCGCTTCGCCGACTTCATGGACGACACTTCAGCCAAGGAAAATCCCGATCCGGATTTCAACAAACTCGACCTGACCCAGCTCCAAAGCTTCAGCTTTGGGACTCAGTGGACCCAGGACAAACCGGATCCCGCGGGCCGCGCCGGCCCGCGCGAGCGCCGCGATGATCGTCCGCGCCGCGATGGCCCGCCGCGGGAAGGCGGCAACGAGATGCGCCGCGACCGCCGTGCCTTTCGCAAGCCACCCGTCACGACGGGCCCGGGCGAGACGCCTGCCGGTGGCGAAACGTCCGCCCCTCCCGGCCAGGGTCCGTCCGACCGTCCGCCCCGCCGTTCCGGCGACTTCCGTGGCGGCCCGCGCCGCGAGGGTCCCGGTGGCGGTGAACGCTATCAGGGCGGTCCGCGCCAGTACGCCCCCCGTGGCGGACAGGAGCCGATGCGCCCGCCTTACGAAAGCCCGTTCTTTAACGTGGCCTTTTATCCCGAGGACGTGAGCTTTGCCGCCCTCGCGAAAACCATCCGCGCCTCCTGTCGCACGCTCGAGCTTTTCGAAATCGCGCGCACCATTCTCGGCAAGAACGAGCGCTTCGTTGCCGTCGTCCAGCGCAAGGCCGCCCCGTTCGGGGAAAATCTGCCTCCCGTGGGGGACACGCCACCCGCCAAGCCGGCTGCGGCTGAAAAATCCGCGGCGCTTTACTTCAGCGTGCCCGATGGCGTGCCGTTTGAGACGGAGGAAGCCACCATCGCCCACGTCCTCGGCAAGCACCTCGATAAGTTCTTCGACCTCGCCAACGTTGAGATCGAGCCGCCGAAGGGAAATTTCCAGGTCGTCAACCGCTGCACGCTCACGGGCGAACTCCTCGGGCCGCCCAATTACCACCGCTACAGCCAGATCATCCAGCAGCATCACGCCGCGCATGTCGCGCGCATGCCCTTCGAGCGATTCCGCGAGCGCATCGAGTCCGTCCGCGATCCCGAGCTCATCAATCAGTGGCTCGAGAAAATGAAGAAGGCCACGCGCTACACGTGGAAACAGGGTCGCCCGGCTGAAGTTGCCAAACCGGCTGAACTTGCGCCGGCCGAGCCCGTGCCCGCAGAAGCCGCTGCCCCATCTTCCGACCCCGCCGCCGAAACTCCGGCCCAGGAAAATGCCGCTCCTGAGGCTCCGCCGGTGGAAACGCCCGCGGCCATCGCGATACCGGCTGTGAGCTTTGACTCATTAGAGGAAGCCCGTGCGCATCTGCTCACCCATGCGCGCGACAAGGTTCTTCGCGCCGTCGAGCATGCGCGCTTCCATGGCAAAGCCCTCGAAACACTGCCGCCCGGCGAAATCCGCCGCGCGGTCGAGGGCCAGCTCGAACGCCAGCGTCGCTTCCCGCTCGACACGGCCAACGGTCTTCGCGGCCGTCTTCGCCGCGAAGGGTTCACCATTTTCAAGAAAGGCTCCAAGGGCGTCAGCTATGTTTGCGCCGTGAAACGCAAATTCCGCGTGCCCGGCCAGGTCTTCGCCGACAGCATCGGCACGCTCATCTCCTTCATCGAAGCCCACCCGATGATCAAGGCGGGCGAGCTTCCGGAGAAATTCCTCGGCCTGTCGCCCGCCGCCCCGGCCGCAGCCGCCGCATCAACGGCGACTGAAATTCCTCCCATTGAAACCCCTGCCGCGGCCGCGCCTGCGCTTACGCCTGAGCAAAGGGAGAAATTCTCCCGCCTGCTGGGCGACCTGCGCTGGCTTGTGACAGAGGGTTACGTGACTGAATTTATCGATGGCCGTCTCTTTGCGCCGCCGCCGATGGCCGAGGCGCGTAAAAAGGAAGTCGAAGCCACGGAAAATGATCCGGAAAATTTCCCCGAAGTGCCTGCTCCCGAAGCCGCGGTGGCTGAGCCGGCTGCCCCGGCAGCCTCACCGCCTCCGCCCGAGGAAGTCGCGCCGTCAGGCTAACTGCAGGAAGTGCTTTCCATCCTGTTCGCTCCTTAGCGTGAGATGCAGCGCATTCGCCGGGAGGAAAGAGGCGATTTTTTCCGGCCATTCGACCGCGAGGCACCACGGGGTGACCAGAAAATCATCGAGCATGAGCGTTTCGATCTGCCGTGGATCATCGAGCCGGTAGGCATCGAGATGAATCAGTGTGCGGCTGAAGCCGCGATGCAGGGTGAAGAGAGTGAACGTCGGACTTGTCACCGGCTCGGCAATGCCGAAGCCGCGGGCCAGTCCCTGCACGAAGGTCGTCTTGCCTGCACCGAGATTGCCGTGCAGCGCGAGCGTGGTGTCGGGCGGCAGCCCGATGGCCAGCTCGGTGGCCAGGGTGCGCGTCTCCTCGGCCGAGGCGGTGGCAACACCCGCGCGGAGCTTAGCGAAAATGTTCGTAGCCGGCGAAGTCATCGAGGCGAAGGATATTGGGAATTTTTGCCGTGGTGGTCGCGAACTGTCCGATGCGCGTGAGGCGGGTGCGGGGAAACGCACGTTGCCAGGCGTGTTCGAAGGCGGTGTGATTGGCCTGCGCAGCCAGGGCAAAGACCAGCTCATAGTCTTCGCCGTCGCAAAGCGCGTGGTGCAGCGGCGATTTTTTAGTGCGCGTGGCCAGCCGGCGGGCGGCGGCGCTTACGGGTATGGCCGCGGTGTCAATGGCAGACACGGCGCCGGGCGGCGTGAGCGCGCGCAGATCCTTGGCCAGGCCGTCGCTTACATCCATCATCGCGCGCACGGTGGGCCGTCGCGCCAGCCATGCACCCTCGGCGAGACGCGGGCGGAAGCGCCAATGGCGGCCCAACCGGCTGCCGCCGAGCTCACCGGTCACGTAAATGGCATCGCCCGCGCGCGCACCTGTGCGCGTGACCGCGCGGGGGCCGGCGGTTTCCCCCAGCAATGTGAGATAGGCTCCGATGAAATTTTCCGCCTGTGTGAGGTCGCCGCCGACGATGCGCACGCGCCAGCGTCGCGCCTCCGCGGCGAGGCCGCGGTAAAATTGTTCGAGCCAGCGCAGGCTGACCCGCGGGTCGAGGGTGAGCGCAAGCACGGCGGTAGTCGGCCGCGCGCCCATGGCCGCAAGATCGCTGAGGTTGCGCTTGAGCAGTTTCGCCCCGACGCCGGCCGGCGGCACTGCATCGTCGAAATGGCGGCCGTAAATGACGGGATCGACTGTGATGAGCTGCTGCCCTCGCGCGGCCGGCAGCACGGCACAGTCGTCCCCGATGCCGAAGGGTGCGGGCGGCGAAACCGGGCCGAGCCAGCGGCGGATTTTTTCCAGCAGGGCGCTTTCGCCGAGCGCGGCGATGGAACCGGATTTCCTTTTTGCGAAGGGTGACACGATCAGGCGCGCATGCCGGCGAGGACGAGCAGGATGGTGTTGAGGTTGAAAAGGCCGTGCGCAATCATGGTGACGCCGATGCGGCCGGTCCGCTCATAGGCTAGGGAAAAGATGATGGCGAGCATGGCGATGGGACCGAGGCTGGCCCAGTTGCCATGCAGGGAGGCAAAGAAGAGCGCGGGCAGCGACAGGGCGGCCCAACGGGGGAGGCGCGTGCGCAAATAGCGAAAGAGGCCCGCGCGGAAGACCAGCTCCTCGACAATGGGTGCGCCGACCGTCGCGAGCACAAAGAGCACGATGAACGAGGTGCGCGATTGCGGGTGGGCAAACATGTCAACGAGATCCTGGGGCTCGGGCGGCAGGCCGAGCAGCTGGATGATCCAGCTCCAGGCGAGCCCGGTGACGGTGACCGCGGGCAGCACGGCGAGAAAGGTGACCAGCCCGGCGACCGGCAGGGAGGGCATCCTGGGTGGTGACGTTGGAACCTCAGCGGCTTCAGGCCGCGTGCGAAGATAGACCCGGGCGCCGGCCAGGCCGGCGAGCAGGCCAAGCTGGAACGCCGTCCCATAAACGATGGTGCGCGCATCGCTGGCAGCCGAAAATTTGCGCAGGAACGGATCGCCGATGGCATGGCCGAGGAGTTGGAAAAAATATCCTCCGCCAATGACGGCGAGGACGCAGGTGAGAAAATCACTGACTGAAATCGACCACGGGGCGAGCCGCGGCGGCCGGGGGCGCCCCATCCGCCACCAGACGACGATGCCGGCGAAAATCAGGATCAGCTCGATGGTGCCGGCGGCGGCGAGGACAGGAGTGACATGTTCGGGTATCACGCGCCGCCATCATGCGGCCCGCGGCGCGCTTGGCGAGTGCAAGCTCCGCCGTCAGGCGGTGATTTTGCCGTCGGCAAAGACGACGCGGCCGGCGACGACGGTGGCTTTGACGCGGCCGGTGAGCGTCTGCCCGTGCCAGGGAGAATTGCTCGATTTGCTGAAGCCGGCCTTCGCGTCGTAGCGCCATTTTTCGTCCGGGTCGAACAGCGTGAGGTCGGCCGCGGCGCCGGGCGCGAGCGTGCCGGCGGGGAGCTTCAGGATCTGCGCGGGTTTGCGCGTCATCAGGTCGATGACGTACGGGAGCTTGAACTTGTTCTGGCGCACGAGAACGTCGAGGCAGACGGGCAGCGCGGTCTCGAGGCCGAGGATGCCAAAGGGGGCATAGTCAAACTCGCGATCCTTTTCGTCGGTCGTGTGCGGGGCATGGTCGGTGGCGATGCAGTCGAGCGTGCCGTCGCGCAGGCCGGCGAGGATTTCCTGCCGGTCGGCCTCGGTGCGCAGCGGCGGGTTCATCTTGAAATTCGTATCGTAGGTCGCGAGGGCGTCGTCGGTGAGGGCGATGTGGTGCGGGGTGGCCTCGGCGGTGATGCGCACGCCGCGGGCCTTGGCCCGGCGGATGACCCCGACGGAGAATTTCGAGGAAATGTGCTGAAGGTGGATGTGGCCGCCGGTGTATTCCGAAAGGATGACGTTGCGCGCAACGATGATGTCCTCGGCGGCGTGGGGCCAGCCGCGCAGGCCGAGGCGCGTGGACATGACGCCCTCGTTCATGGCGGCATCGTGGGTGAGCGCGTCGTCCTGGCAGTGGTCCATCACGGGCAGGTCGAACATCTTGGCGTATTCGACGGCGCGGCGCATGAGCTCGTTGTTCTGCACGCAATGGCCGTCGTCCGTGATGGCGACGATGCCGGCGCGCTTGAGCGAGCCGGTGGGCGCGAGCTGTTCGCCCTTCTGGCCGACGGTGATGCAGCCGGTCGGGAGGACCCGCACGACCGCGGCGCGGGCGGCGGCGTCCTTGATGAACTGGATGGTGCCGGCGTTGTCGGCGACGGGTGCCGTGTTCGGCATGCAGACGACGGTGGTGAAACCGCCGGCGGCGGCGGCGCGCGAGCCGGTGGCGATGGTCTCCTTGTGCGTCTGGCCGGGCTCGCGGAAATGGACATGGATGTCGACGAGGCCGGGGCAGGCGACGAGGCCGCGGCCGTCGATTTTTTTGGCGCGCTTCCGGTCGGCGGCGCTGAGCGAGTCGACGAGGAGGCCGTCGCGCACGAAGAGGTCGCCGGCGGCGTCGCGTTTGGCGGCGGGGTCGATGATGCGGGCGTGGGTGATCCAGAGGGCGGGCATGGAAATTACTCCGTGGGGGCGACGTTTTCGGGCTGGCCGCCGGAGCACAGGTAGAGCACGGCCATGCGCACGGCGATGCCGTTGGTGACCTGCTCGAGGATGACGCTGTGCTCGCCGTCGGCGAGGTCGCTGTCGATCTCGACCCCGCGGTTGATGGGGCCGGGATGCATGATGATGGCCTTGGGATGCAGCCAGGAGGCGCGGGTCTTGTTCAGGCCGAACATGCTGGTGTATTCGCCGAGCGAGGGGAAGTGGCTGCTCGTCTGGCGCTCATGCTGTATCCGCAGGAGCATGACGACCTCGGCGCCGTCGAGCGCGCTTTTCAGGTCGTGCGAGACGGTGACGCCGAAGTCGGTGAACCGGTGCGGCACGAGCGTCGAGGGGCCGCAGAGGGTGACGGCGGCGCCGTGCTTGGTCAGCGCGTGGATGTTGGAGCGGGCGACGCGGCTGAAGAGGACGTCGCCGAGGATGACGACCTTTTTGCCGTGGAGGCTGCCGAGATGCTCCTTCATCGTGAAAGTGTCGAGCAGGCCCTGGGTGGGATGCTCATGGGCGCCGTCGCCGGCGTTGATCACGGGGATGTCGAGCAGGCGCGAGAGATAGAGCGGCGAGCCGGAGGCGGCGTGGCGGATGACGATCATGTCGGCCTGCAGGGCCTGGATGTTCTCGGCCGTGTCGCGCAGCGTCTCGCCCTTGGTGGTGCTCGAGGTGGCGGCATCGAAGGAGATCACGTCGGCGCTGAGGCGCTTGGCGGCCATGTCAAAGGCCAGGCGGGTGCGCGTGCTGGGCTCGAGGAAGAGGTTGACGATGGTCTTGCCGCGGAGTGCGGGCACTTTCTTCACGCTGCGCTGGAGGATCTTTTTGAAGGCGGAGGCGGTGGAATGGATCTGCTCGATCTCGGCCAGGGAGAGTTCTTCGAGCGTGATGAGGTGTCGGCGCGACCAGGGCATGGAGTGTTTAAAGGGCGGCGTTTTGCTTCGGCGCGGCGGTTTCGATGCGGATGGCATCCTTTTTTGGGTCGGCGCGGTCGAGGTGCACGACAATTTTCTCGTTTGCACCCGGCGCGAGGATGAGGCCGGCGTAATCGGCGGCGATGGGCAGCCGGCGTCCGCCGCGGTCGATCAGGACCGCCAGCTCGACGCTGGCCGGGCGGCCGTGATCAAAGAGCTCGTCGAGCGCGGCCTTGGCGGTGCGACCGGAGAAAAGGACGTCGTCCACGAGGATAACGGTGGCGCCGTTCACATCCGTGGGAATGTGGGTGGGGGCGAATTCCTTCGGGATGGGATGGCGACCGATGTCATCGCGGTGGAAGGAGATGTCGACCGTTCCGGTGCGCGGGGGCGAATCGGGCGAAAGGCTTAGGGCCAGCCGCCGGACCAGTTCGATCCCGCCATTGGCAATGCCCAGGAGCAGAAGCTTTTCAGATGGCTTGTGGCGGGCGGAAATGGCGGTGGCCAGGCGATCGAGGGCGGCGCGGATGTCGCCAGGGCCGAGGGTCTTGGTTTTTGCCACGAAACACAATTATGGCGTAGGAGCGCGAAAAATTAAAGGGGAAAGTGCACTCTGGAGCCGAATTGCCCTTTTCGGCCCAGTTCCGCCGACCGGCGGGTCACTTACAGACCCAACCAGGCGGTCAGATCGGAGTCGGCGGAGAGAAATTCGCCCCGCTGGTATTCGGGCGCGAGGAGCGTGGCGTAGCCCGGGTCGGCGAAGCGGCGGCAATGCAGAATGACGCGGGTGCGCTGGCCAGGGGCACGCACGAGCCGGCCGAGGGCCTGGTTTACCTTTTGCATTCCGGGAATCTGATAGACGCGGCGAAAGGCTTGTTCACGCGTGAGACCGGCACGCTCAAGGGTGGCGAGACGGGCGCGTTGCACGGCATTGACCTCGGGCAGCGCGGGTCCGACGACCATCGCCTGCCTGATGCGGCCGCCGAGGAGGTCGATGCTCTCGGCAAAGCTGGAGCCGAGCACGAGGAAAATGGCATCGGCGAGCAGCAGCGATTCCTCAATCCATTCGGTCTGGGCGGCCAGGTTGGGCAGGCGCGGCTGGAGCGCCACGCGCAGGATCGAATCATTGTCCTCGAGCGTGCGCTTGATGGCTTCGGCGTAGGCATACGACGGAAAGAAAACCACCACCGGTTCGCGTGCGCCGGCATGCAAGGCCTCGATCGTGGCCGCGGTGGTGGCGTAGTGCTTGGCGCGCTGCTGGAAGGTGGTGTCCACGCGTGAATCGACGGCCACATCGTAGGCTGTGTCGCGCCACGGCGTCGCGGCGCGGATGACCGCGGGTGCGACGGGCAGGCCGCAGGCGGCGGCGAAGATTTCCGGTGGGCCAAGCGTGGCGCTGGCGAAAACCACCGCGCCATAGGCCTGGACGGTTTCGCCGATGGCCTCCGCCGCATCGAGGCAGGTGAAGGCGAGTTCGCCGGCGCGCGGGCACCAGAGGAGTTTCTTGAGCGAGGAATCGGCCAGCCAGTCGGAGAGGATGGGTATCTGCCAGAGCAATTCGCTGAGTTGCGGGCCGAGGGCGGCATGGTCGAGCGGCGTGGTGGCGACAAGGGGCGCGAGGCGGGTCAGCGCATCGGCGAGATCCGCCTCAGTCACGGGATCGAGCGTGTCGGCCGGAGTCAGGGCGGCGAGCAGGCGGGTCCAGTTTTCCCACGCGGCCAGCAGCGGGCCGGCAGCGGAAAGGTGGTCGAGTTCGGCGAGCATGGCCTGGGCGTCATTGGCTTGTGCCAAGTGCGAATGCGCGTCGGCGGCCCGCGATGGCAGGTTATGGGCCTCGTCGATGATGAGCAGCGCGCGCGCGGGATCGAAGCCGGGCTGCTCGTTGAAAATTGCGCGGTGACGCGGGGAGAAGACGTAATTGTAGTCACCGATCCACACGTCCTGGAAGGCGAGGGCGGCCCGGGTGATTTCGTAAGGGCATAGGCGGGTTTCACGGCCGGCGGTCCGGAGCATCTCGAGATCGTGCGGCTGTCCGGGAAAAAGGTAAAACCGGGCCAGACCGCTCCGCGGCCAGCGCTCGGCGGCGCCATCGAGACAGGAGCAGACATCACGCAGGCATTGAAAAGTATGATTGATGCAGTGTTCCGATTTTGGCCGGACGAGCCACGCGGTCACGCCTGTGCCATTGTTTGGATTTGCGTTGTCCGCCAATCGTTGACGCCCATCGGGTGCTGGTGGCGACGAAGCGGTCATGACGGCAAGCGTGCGCATGACCTGGAGCTGGCCGGTGGCCTTGCTCGTGAGATAGAGCACGCGGTCGAAGCGGCCGGCGTGGAGCTGCGCCAGCGCGGCGTCGAGGAGCACGCCGGTTTTGCCGAAGCCGGTCGGGGCCTCAAAAAGGATGCGGGGCTGCAAGGTTTCGAGACCGGCTTTCAGATCATCGATGACCTCGGCCTGGCCGGGTCGGAGTTCGGCAAAAGCGGGCTGAAACCGGAGCTGGCGCAGGCGCTCGCGGGCGTGGAGACGATGGTCGAGGAATTCGACGAGGCGCTCAAGTTGGGCGCGAAAGAGGGCGTCGTCGACGGGTGCGAGGGCGACGGGCTGGGCCAGGCCGGTGGCGGCCTCGACGAAAAGGAGTTCCCCGCTTAGCGGGCCGGCCGTTTGGTTTGCGCGCCGCAATGCGACGTAGGCCGCGAGCTGGATGAAGTAATCGGGATAATCGGCGCGCAGTTCGGTTTCGGGCGCAGGAATCGGCCGCGTGACGGTCTTGATCTCGCGTAACACGGTGGCGCCGGCGCGCGGCACGAGCTGGTCGATGCGGCCGGAGAGTGAGAGCGTCCAGCCGCGGTGGACCAGGCGGCCGGAGACGGGGACTTCAAACGCGGCGGATGAATTTTCGGCCGCGGTTTGTGCGTGGAGCTGCTGGTGCAGCTGCGTGCCGAGCTGGGCGCGCCAGAGGCCGCTGGAGCCGCCGCTGTCGCCGCGCGGGCCGGGGGCGAAGGAGGCGAATTCACCGACGCCCAGGCTGGCGGTGCGTTCATCGAGGGAAAATTCCATGGCTGCGGCTAGTCCAATAAAATCTCGGTGTGGGCGCGCAGATAGTCTTCGAGGCGGTGCGTGAGGCGCGTCACGGCGGCGGTCTCGGCCGTTTGCGTCGCGAGCGGCTGGTTGAGGGCTTCGGCGGCGGCCGTGCGTTGGGCGGCGGGCAGGCTGGCGAGCCACTCCTGTTTCACCGGGTAGCCCTCGTCGCGGGCGAAGCGGTAAAGACTTTTGAAATAAACGAGATCGGGCCGCGGGCTGTCGGCGAAGATGGCAAAAGCGGTGCGCAGGAGCGCGGCCACGGGAGCGTGGCTCTCGGCCGGCCCCGGGTTGCGCGCGGCAAGGGCGGCGAGCGAGGAGGCGAAGCGGAGCGAGTCGTAGCTCCGGCCGATGCCGGCATGGCGGACGAGCAGGCGCGGCTCGCGCACAAACCAGGTGCGGCCCTGGTTGGAGCTTTCAAGCAGCAGCGAAGCCTCGTCGAACAGGTCGAGCAGGATGGAGCCCGGGCTGTTTTTTTTCGGCAGGCGCTGCAGGACCAGGAGCACGCCCTGTTCCGCGGAGAAGACGGTGAGGGTCTGGAACGTGTCGGCGGGCGGCTGCTTGAGCAGAACGAGCGCGTCGGTCTGGAGCGTGAGGCCGGGCACTGCGGAAATCTCAACGGCCGGCGGAAACGGACGGATGCGGCCACGTCGGCACGACGGCACCGCCGGAAATGATCATCTTCATGCCATCGCCGACCGACATGGTGAGCTCCACGACTTCAGTGGGCGGCACGTAAACGAGAAAGCCGCTGGTGGGATTGGGCGTCGTCGGGATGAAAACACTGACGAGGCTCGAGGGCAGCCGGGCGGCGAGTTCGCCGCGGCTCTCCCCGGTGAGGAAGCCGAGCGTCCAGGCGCCCTTGCGAGGGAATTCGACGAGCACGACCTTGCTGAAGGCATGGCGGTTCTGGCCGCCGAAGGTGTCGACGATCTGCTTGATCGAAGTGTAGACCGCGCCGACGCCGGGGATGCCCTGGATGAAGCGCTCGGCCACGCCGCCGAAATACCGCCCAAAGACGTAACGCGACCCGTACCCGAGCGCGATGATGAGCAGGAGGACTAGAATCGTGATGAGAATGTTCCAGACCGCCTCGAGGCCGCCCTCCTGTGGCATGAACGGAAACAGCGGGCGGAAATAGCCGCCGATATTGCTGATGAGCCAGGAGAAAACAAACAACGTGGCGGCGAGCGGCGCGATGAGCAACAGGCCCGAAAAAAAAGCATTGCGGATCGAGGCAAAGTGGCTTGGGCGCATCGGCAGGAAGTGTTGGGCAAAACCGCGCGGACGCAAATCATTCGACCAGCCGGAAGCCCGGCAGGCTTCCGGCGGCGCGCAGGAGTTTCATCGCCCGGGTTTCGGCGGCGCGCATGGCTTTTTTTTTGGCCGGCGCAAGGTCATCGTAACCGGCGAGGTGCAGCCAGCCGTGTACGAGATAAAGCGAAAGTTCGTCGCTGAAATCTTTTCGGCCGGTGGCGGTCTTTCGACCTTGCCTAGGACGGCCCTGGCGGACGGCGGCGTCGGCGGAAATGCAGATTTCGCCGGCGAGGCCGTGGGCCGGGTCGCCGGCGAAGGTGATGACGTCGGTGACCGCCGGGTCGGCGAGAAAATCGGCGTGCAGCCGGGCCAGCGCCGGGTCGGTGAGAAACGCGAGGGAAAGATCGCCGGGCGGGCAGCCGCCGCGGAATTTTTCAGCATGGGCATCGAGCGTGTGGATGAGCGCGACGATGGCGCGGCGGTCGAGCCGCAGGCGGGGATGGCCGTTGTGGATGGCGACGGCGCGCATTGGCCGGGGACGGGAGGCCGGGGTCGAAAGGCGGACCCGGAGCGCCGCGGGATTATCTGGCATCGGAGGCCTGGCCCTTGGGCTCCGGCTTCTCCTCGATTCCAGTCGGATAGGCGACGCGCGCGTGCAGCATGTTGAGGAGCGTGAAATTGAAGCTGCTTTTGATCTTGGAGATTTCCTCGAAAGTGAGGGGGGCCTCGTCGAGCTGGCCGTCAGCAATGCGGTCGCGGACGATCTGCTCGATCAGCTCGCCGAGGTGCTGCGGGGTGACCTTGCGCAGCGAGCGCGACGCGGCCTCGGTGCCGTCGGCGAGCATGATGATGGCGCTTTCCTTGAATTGCGGCCGGGGGCCGTCGTAACGATAGGTGGTTTCGGAAACCTTCGGGGCGAATGGATCGGCGGAATTGCGGCGTGGCGCGGCGGCAAACGGCGCGGTGCCCGTGAAGGGCGCGCGGGTCTCGTTTTTGGCGCGTTCGAAAAAGGAGCGGATAAGGGTGGTGCCGTGGTGCTGCTGGATGACGTCGATGACGGCCTTGGGCAGCTTGTGCTTGAGCGCCATGTCCACGCCGTCCTTGACATGGCTTTTGATGATGAGCGCGGAGAGCGAGGGGTTGTTGCCTTCGTGCGGATCGAATCCGCTGCGCTGGTTTTCGGAAAAATACTCGGGCTTCCCGATCTTGCCAATGTCGTGGAACTGGGCGCAGACGCGGGCGAGCAGCGGGTTGGCGCCGATGGCGTTGGCGGCGTTCTCAGCCAGCTGGGCGACCACGAGCGAATGGTGGTAGGTGCCGGGCGCCTCCATCTGCAGGAGGCGGAGAAGCGAGTGGTTGAAGTCGCTCAGCTCCAGCAGCGTGATGTCGGTGGTGCGCTTGAAGAGGCCCTCGAGGATGGGCAGCAGGCCGACGACCGCGACGCCGGTGGCGAGCCCGGTGCCGAGTCCGGCCGCCATTTGTTCCAGCACGGCCACGACCGGCAGGCGGTTGACCACGCCGATGAGCAGGGCGAAGACGGCGACAACCAGGCCGCCGAGCCCGGCTGCGCGCACGACGCGGCTGCGCTTGCGCAGGGAACGGCAGGAGAAAACGGCGACCAGTGAGGCGAGGAAGGTCAGCACGAGCAGATCGAGGCGGTTTCCGTAAATGACGCTGGCGAAAATCGAGACGAGCAGCGCCATGAAGATGCCGGAGCCGGCGTCGATGAGGATGGCCACGATGATCGGCGCGAGCGCGGTCGGCGCCGTGTAGGGCAGCAGCGAGGCGGCGGTGTCGTGCTCGATGAAGTAGGGCAGGCCGCTGAGCGAATAGGAGAGGCGCACGAGGCCGAGGTTGATGATGACGACGAGCGCGAGGAGCGCGAGACGTCCGTTGCTCTGGAGCGTCGCCCGGTCCTCCAGGCGGATGTAGAGGACGGAGGCCCAGACCATGGCGAGCACGAGGAGCACGCGGCCGAAAAGCTGCAGGTCCTCGTCGAGCTGGACATCGCCGTTGTCGAGGAGGAAGCGGCGCTGCGCGACCAGCATCTCGTATTGCTCGGGCGTGACGCGGGTGCCGGGTTCGATGATGGTCTGGCCGCGGTCGACGGAGACGGAAACCGGTTTGAGGGACTTGAGCGCCTCCTCCTGCTGGCGGGCGGTGGCTTCCTGATCGAACATCAGATTGGGCGTGACGCCATTCTCAAAGAGGCGGAAGAGCGCCAGGGTGGCTTCGCGGCTCACGCCCTCGGCGGCGAGGTTGATGCGCAGGAAAGTGAGCGCCTCCTCCGTCGACTGCACCGGCCGCTGGGCGATCTCGTCGTTGCCCTTCATGATCTGGAACACGGTGACGGCGCCCGTCTGTGTGCTGGCGAGGGAGCCGTCGTGCACGCCCTCAGTGTAAATCTCGTGCAGGGCGGCGAGGCCGTTTTCCACGATGCTGAAACGCGCCCTGGCATCGCCGAGGGAAAGCAGCATGGCCACGTCGTTCACACTGGCGCGGTAGGGACCCCGGGCGTTGAAATCGTCGGTGATTTTTTCGAGCGCCTTCTGGCGGCCGTCGCCCAATGAAGGTGAAGGGGCGGCAGGATAATCGTGTTCAAATTTTTCGAGTTGTGCGAGGAGGTCGTGCAGGTTGGTCTCGAATTGCTGCATGGGCGCGAGCTCCAGGCGGTAAACCGGCGGGACGTGGTTGCGGAGCTGCTCGCGGGCGAGGCGGGTCTTCTCGGCGCTGGTGTAGGTGAAGGGCGCGCTGGCGACGATGCGCACGGCGGCGAGCTGGTTGGGCAGCACGGGCAGGTCGATGGTGCTGATGCCGACCGAGCTGATGACGACGATGGCGGTGACCGTCGCGACAAAAATGAGGACGGCGATGAGACGGCTTTCCTCGAGGAACTCCAGCGTGGCGGAGGTCTCGGCGGTCTTGCGCGCGCGGCGCGGCGCGGCGAGGCCGCCGCGGAGGAGTTTCCAGTTTTTGATCAGCGACATGGCGCGGGCTTTCAGCCGGTGGCGGTCGGGCCCATCGGATTCTTGAAATGTTCGTAGGCCTCGATGATTTTCAGGACGAGCGGATGGCGGACGACGTCGGCGCCGGCGAAGGTGTGGAACTCGATGCCGGGAATATCGCGGAGGATATGGCGCACTTCAAGCAATCCGCTTTGTTTGTGGCGCGGCAGATCGATCTGGGTGATATCGCCGGTGACGACGATACGCGAGCCGTCGCCCAAGCGGGTGAGGAACATCATCATCTGCTCGGGTGTGGTGTTCTGGGCCTCGTCGAGCACGATGAAGGCGTTGTTGAGTGTGCGGCCGCGCATGTAGGCGAGCGGGGCGATCTCGATCACGCCTTTTTCCGTCAGGCGCGCGACATCCTCGTTGTCGAGCATGTCGTGCATCGCGTCGTAGAGCGGGCGGAGGTAGGGCAGGATCTTCTCACGCAAATCGCCCGGCAGGAAACCAAGTGCCTCGCCGGCCTCGACCGCAGGGCGGGTGAGGATGAGGCGCTGGACTTGGTTTTTGAGCAGGGCGGACACGGCCGCGGCCATGGCGAGATAGGTCTTGCCGGTGCCGGCGGGCCCGATGCCGAAAACGATGGGATTTTTCTGGATGGCTTGCAGGTAGAGCTTTTGTCCCAGCGTCTTGGGTGCGATGCTCTTGCGGTTGGTCACGATCACGGAGGGCTCCGCGATGAGCTCGCGGAGCTGTCCGCCCTCGCCGCGGCCGAAGCCCTCGGCCACGCGGGTGAAATCCGGCCCGCGCAGCACCACGCCCTGGCCGCGTGCGTCGTTGAGAAAGTTGAAAAATCCCTCGGTGCGCGCCACGGCGCTGTCTTCGCCTTCGATTTTCAGCCATTCCTCGCGCGTGACCAGCCGCACGCCCAGCGCGCGCTCGGCCAACTGCAGGTTCTCGTCGCGCCCGCCATAGAGCTGGCTCAGGTGGCGGGGGCTGGGAAAGTGCAGGGTCTTGGAGGGCATCAGTGGCGTCGGAGGTCGACGGAGCTATCAGGCGGCGTTTTCGATTTTCAACTCCGCGGCGGCGGCGCGCAGCCGTTCCCACGTGGCCTCGAGCGCCTGCGGCAGGATGCGGGTCTGGCCGAGCACGGGCATGAAATTGTTGTCGCCGTTCCAGCGCGGCACGATGTGTGCGTGGAGGTGGAGAATGCTGCCCCCGGCGATGGAACCGAGGTTGAAACCGAGATTGAAGGCATCCGGCTTGAGCGCGGCGGTGACGAGGCGTTTCCCGGTGACCAGGATTTCCATCAAGTCGGCGCGTTCGGCGGTGTCGAGTTCCTCGAGTTCCACCACTTCACGGAACGGAATGGCGAGCAGGTGGCCGGGATTGTACGGGTAGCGGTTGAGCATGAGATAGCTCCGCGGCGAACGGTGGACGATCAGGGCGGCGCGGTCGTCGCCCAGCGCGGGCAGCTCGGTGAAAGGCTTCTTCCCAACCGGGTAGCGTGGCGCCTCGATGTAGTCCATCCGCCAATAAGGGTGGAGCTGCTGCATGGTCAAAGGCCGCCCACTAAAGCCGGGTGGCCGGGCAAAGTCAAAGCCGGGGTGGCACCGATCAATTCGTAAAAATCCCGTTGCGGTTCGGGGCCCGAGGCATCCATTTGAGGGGCTACATGCAAATTCGTCGCGTTGCCATCACCGGCCTTGGCGCCCTGACGCCCGCCGGCCACTCCGCGCCCGCCACGTGGGCCGCCCTCACTGCGGGTCGCAGCGGGATCGGCCGCATCACCCGGTTTGATCCGGTGGGTTGCACGGCGCAGATCGCAGGCGAGGTGAAAGGTTTCGAGCCGGCAGCGTTGCTGGCCAAGCCCTTGCACACGCGCGGGCCGGCCGCGGAGCCCGTGACCACGGCGGTTACGCCCAAGGAAGTCAAAAAACTCGGCCGCTTCACGCACCTCGGCCTGGCGGCCGGGCTCGAAGCCTATGCCGACTCCGGCCTTGATGCCATCCGCGGGTCGCTTCCGCCCGCCCGCGCCGGCGTGAATCTCGGCGTCGGTCTCGGCGGCCTGCCGGAAATCGTGGCCATGCATGATACCTGGCGCGAGGGCGGCTACCGGAAAATCTCCCCGTTTTTTATCCTGCAGACCGCGCCCAACATCCTTGCAGGCCAGCTGGCCATCACGTTGGATTTCCGTGGAACGAACATGAGCGTGGCCTCGGCCTGCGCCACCAGCGGACACGCGCTGGGCGAGGCGGCGCGCGTAATCCAGCGCGGCGAGGCCGACGTGATGATCGCGGGCGGCGCGGAGGCGGTCGTGACGCCCCTCGCAGTGGGTGCCTTCGCGCAAATGAAAGCGCTTTCCACGCGCAACGACGCGCCGGAAAAAGCCTCGCGGCCCTACGATGCCGATCGCGACGGTTTTGTGCTGAGCGAAGGCGCGGTGGTCTTCGTGCTCGAGGAATTGGAGCATGCCCGGAAACGGGGCGCGCGCATCTATGCCGAGCTGATCGGCTACGGCGCGACGGCCGATGCGCATCATCTTTCCTCCCTTGCGCCCGAAGCCGAGGGCTCGCGTCGCGCCATGCAGCTTGCACTCGCTGACGCCAAGGTCGCGCCGGAGCGGGTCGGTTATGTTTCCGCCCATGCCACCAGCACGCCGGGCGGCGACGGCGAAGAAGCCGCGGCCATCGCGCGCGTGTTTGCCACGGGCAAGGACCAGCTCCACGTGAGCGCGGTGAAGTCGATGACGGGGCACCTGCTCGGTGCCGCCGGTGCGCTGGGGGCGTTTGCAGCCACGCTGTCGATTCACCACGGCGTCGTGCCGCCGACGATCAACCTGGATAACCTCGACCCGGCCTGCGCTGCACTCGGGCTGAATTTCACAGCCAACACTGCGGTCGAGAAGAAGGTCGATTTTGCGCTGGCCAATAGCTTCGGCTTTGGCGGCACCAACGCCTCGCTCGTGGTCGGGCGAGTGTAGGCGAAAGCGGATAAATACATCGTTGGGTGGCTTGTCCGCGGTTTTATTCCCTCATAAATTGATGATTAGGGGTTAATGCCCATATGGTTGTAAGGTATACCCCTTTTTAGGGGGTATACTTTCGCGCGAGATTCCGGTATGTTGATCTCCAACCCCTCGCGGTGGTGGCTTCGAGCCATAGCCGCTGTCCATCCCCATTTTGGCAGACAAATAAGTCTGGCCGATACCCTTCTGCAAAATCAACCCCTGCAGTCCAGCAACCGTAGTAATGCAAACCTCAAATACAATCGAATCAGGAATCATCATGAAACACGCACGCACCTTGAAATTGATCAAAGCCGCCGCCGCCGGCCTCTTTGGCCTGCTGGCAGTGAATGCCTACGCCCAAATCGGCAGCAGCTGGTCTTCCATCGCCGAAACCTTCAAAGTCCAGACTTCCGGCAGCGGCAGCGTGAGTGGCGACACCTTCAAGCTCACGTCGACCAGCTCAGGGGTCAAGGATCGCGCCGAGCGCGAGTATAACGCCTGGACCTCCGGCACGCATCAATTTCAAGGCGATGTGACGGTGACGAGCCT
>Ga0210388_10001548_pt1 | contig 18054 bp, 18 predicted proteins | sample IncBWC19OmetaG_FD_155485 | JGI IMG/M metagenome (GOLD analysis project Ga0210388, IMG submission 155485) | Forest soil microbial communities from Barre Woods Harvard Forest LTER site, Petersham, Massachusetts, United States - Inc-BW-C-19-O ... | reverse complement strand
CGCCGGAACGTGGTCGTCGCAGAGAACATCGGCGCCCGCTTCCACGCTCCAGTAGGTGAGGTTCAGGAACAGCGCGCGATCCCAGCTGGCCTGCCGTCCCGCTTCCGGGATGAGGAAGCGGTGCCCCGACCCCCGCAAGAAGGTCTCCAGGCGCTGATAGATCGCCACCCCGGTGATTGGGGCGCGATCGTCGATGGTCAGCTCGTCGAGCGTCGCCGGGCGAAATTGCATGGGTGAGCGCGACGGGACGACAGCTTCGTGACGCGGGCGCGGAATCTATTCTTCGGGCTTGTTGGGGGCGCGACCGCGGGGGTTGCCGTGAATCGGACGGGTCGCGGCCCAGTTGGTTCGTGGCTTGCGCGGTCGCGCGGCCGGAGAGGTCGAAGGACCCTTCAACTTACGCTCGGCTTCCTCTCGTTCGGCCTGCCGGGCGACGATCGCCGCCCGCTTTTCATCACCCGTCGCCATGGCGGGGGAGACTAGCACGGACAGCGCCCCAGCGCCGACGCTGATGTGTCCGACAAGGCGGAAAAAGGGGTGCAAGAGAGGTGCAAGAGACGTGAAAGAAAGGCGAGAGAGAGGTGGGGAAACCGGCGCCCATAGGCAAAGTTGGCAACAATTCGTGCTCGAGCCTTGCGCCAAAGCACGCCAGCGTGAATAACCTCTCCACGATGGGTTTCCGCGAGATCACTGCTCCCGTCTTCAGCGAGAGCACCGTCCACCGCGTCGAGCGGGTGCCGGAGTGGCTCACGTCGGAGCAGGGGCCGCAATGGCGGGCGCTTTGCGGCGTCCGTATCGGCGAAGCGGGGCGCGGCGGTGTGTTCGAATTCGAAGTGCCGGTGGCGCTCGATCCGGAGTCCTGGCGTCTGGCCGCCAACTGTCCGGCCTGCCTGGCCGCCACCGAGCGCCGCGAGCTCGGCGCGCTCGGCTGAGCGTGCGCTGCGCTGACGCTCCGCTTGGTGTCGGAGGACGCCGATGATGTCGGCGCGTTGCGAGGCCCAGCCGTCGTGCGATATTGCGCGGCGCCGCCGCAGGGCGGAGCCACCCATGAGCGCCGATCCCGAAATCCTGGCGGAGGTTCCGCTGTTCCAGCTGCTGGACGCCGATGAGCGGGCGGCGCTGGCGGCCAAGGTGGAGGCGATCAGCGCGCCCGCGGGCAAGATCCTCTTCAGCTACGGGGATCCGGGCGACTCGCTCTACATCGTCCGCGAAGGGGAGGTGGAGATCTTCTTCAAGAACGACACCGGCCAGCGCATCGTGCTGGAGCGGCCGGGGGCGGGCGACTTCTTCGGGGAGCTGTCGCTCATCGACGCCGGTCCTCGCACGGCCTCGGCCCTGGTGACCAAGGATCTGCAGGCGGTGGTGGTCGACCGCGAGGACATCGAGGCGCTGCTCAAGCAACACCCGGCCGCGGCGATGGATCTGCTCACCGCGACCGGCAAACGGCTGCGTGAGGCGTCGCGCCAGCTCCGTCACGCGGCCTCGCGCGACATCAACGAGGAGGTCGAGGACACGCGCACCACGGTCATGAAGATGGCCGACTGGATCTCGGAGTTCAGCGGGAGCCTGCCGTTCCTCTTCATCCACTGCATCCTGTTCGCGCTCTGGATCCTGCTCAACACCGGCCCGCTGGCGCACACGATCCTGGGCGGCTGGGATCCCTTCCCGTACGGCTTTTTGACCATGTGCGTGTCGCTGGAGGCGATCATCTTGTCGGTGTTCGTGCTGCTCAGCCAGAACCGCCAGGTCGCGCGCGATCGCACCCGCAACGACATCGAGTACCAGGTCAACCTGAAGGCCGAGCTGGAGATCGCCCACCTGCACGAGAAGATCGACGAGATGAACGCCGAGCTGCTCGACCGGCTCAAGAAGCTCGAACGCACGCACGTCCGCTGAGTGTCGGCGGCGGTGCCGCTATCGCAGGTACCTCGACAATCCGATGTCCTGCGACTTGATCGCGGCCTCCACGAAGCCGGCGATCTTCGAGGCGCCGGCGGCGTTGGTGTGCGTCATGTCGGTGCCGAGCGCGTGGTACTGCTGCCAGCCGTTCGGACCGAGCGAGTTGTACCAGGTGGTCGTGATCGAGGTGAGATCGATGTAGGCGACGTTCTGCGCCGTGGCGACCGCCTGCATGTCGGCGGAGTGCAGGCTCGACTGGTCGGAGAGCGTCTGTCCGCTGAAGGTCGCCCGCGCGGGCGGCGAGACCAGCACCGGCGTGGCGCCCTTGGCCTTGGCGTCGTTCACCATCTGCGTGATGTTGGCCTGGAACTGCGCCGAGGTGTCGGTCTTGTCGTTGGTGCCGAACTGGATCAGCACCCAGTCTCCGGTGGTCATCAAGCCTTTCACCACGGGCCATTCGGCGCCGTTGGCGAGGAAGCTGGCGGAGCTCTCGCCGCTGTCGGCGTAGTTGGCGATGTCGGCGGGGGGCGCGAAGTACTGCGGGATCATCTCGGCCCATCCGGCATAGTCGGTGTCGGTCTGATCGCAGACGGTCGAGTCGCCGGCGACGTAGATGATCACCGGCTTGGTCGCCGCCGTGACCAGCGCGTAGCCGATCGCGGAGATCTGCAGATCGCCCGCGGTCGGCCCCGAGAAGAAGAGATCCAGCCCCGGGTAACCGGCCGCGACGTCCTCGGTTGGTTGCCCCTCCTTCGCGCGGACGTTGACCACGAACGAGGTGGTCGTCGACTGGCCCGAGGCGGTGGAGGTGAGACCGAGCAGCACGCGGTTCGCCTCGGCGTGAATCTCCGTCTCGCCGGCGGTGCTGCCGCCGAGCGTGACGGTCACCGCGTAGTTCCCCGCCTCGGACGTCCCCTGCGACGTCGCGACGTCGGTCGTCGTGTAGGTGCTTCCTCCGAAGAGACACTCGATGCAGCTCGGCCCGACGCCGCCGCCAGGGCAGACGAGATCGCCGTTCGCCGACGTCGTCTGAGCCACCGACATGCAGACGGCGCGATTCGCCGTGGTGGGCGTGGGGTAACCCGGGGGAATGCTGCTGGTCGAGCCAGAGGTGCCGGCCGTGCCGCCCGTGCCACCGGTCGCGCTCGTGCTGCCTGCCGTGCCGCCGTTCCCTGCGCGACCCGCAGCTCCGCCCATCCCGGAGGCGCCCGCTTTGCCGGTGGCCCCCGCGCTACCGTTGGACCCGCCGGCACCGACAGAGCCGGCGCCGCCACCCTTACCGCCGGCCGTGCCCGCGGCGCCTCCACCCGAGCCTGGTCCGCCGCCGGTCGCCGTCGATCCTCCCGTGCCGGTCGATCCGCCGGTGCCAGTCGCGCCGCCGGTGGATCCACCGACGGTGCCGCCGGTTCCACTGGCTCCCGCGAACGATCCGTTGCCTCCCGCGCCGTTGCCGCCTCCCGCGCCGGTGGCGCCGCCGGTTCCCTGGGTCTCCGTCCCCGAATCGGAGCTGTCCGTCCCGCCGGTGCTGCAGGCCGCTCCGAAAGCGACGAGGGCCGCGAGAATCGGAAGGGGTGTCCAGCGAGCCCCGAAGGGCCTATTCTCAGGGCTTCGCTCCATCTTGATGAAAGGGAGGGCGGCGGACGAATTGCTGCGGCCCTCGGTCCAATTCCAGGAGGCGACATGGAGACCAACCAGGGCAACCTCGGGACGAAGGCGGAGTCGGCGCGTCGAAGAGGATCTGGCTACGGAACGATCGGCGTGACGACGACGGCGATCGCGCTGTTCGCGCTCGCGATCGTCGTCGGGACCCGGCATGCCGGCGACAAGGCGCCCCCGAGCCTGGAGCCCGCGCCGGCGGCTCTCCCCGCGGGCGGCGGGGCGGTTGCGGCCGCGGAGCCGCCGCCTGCCAAACATGCCCCGCGACATCTGGAGGCCGCCAACCGCGAGGAGCTGGAGACCACGTTGCCCAAGGGCGCGCCGATCGACGTCACCGCCAACGACGGGGATCCCGAGGCGTTTCGACTGGCGCAGGAGATTCGCTCCTTCCTGCTCGCCAAAGGCTACCTGGCGGCCGACGTGACCAGGAGCGTGTCGACGCCGCCGGCCAAGGGCGTGGGCCTCGAGCCGTTGGCTGGTGGAAGGTGGAGGGTCATCGTCGGCTCGGCCGAGGAATGACGAGGGACGCGCCCCGGTCGTGCGACGGCCGCTGAGCTCGGGGGGTGCGACATATCTGTCGCGGCTTGGGGGCGAGGCAATCTGTCGGCCCGATATCGACGCGGAATTGCGGCTACGCGGTGGGTGTGCTTATTGCTAGCTCATCCAGCATGATTTCTTGGCCGATTGAGGATGCTCGGGAACGAATTCGGCTCGCCCGCCAACGGATCCTGGGTCTTCTCTTGCTGCTGGCGTTCGGCACGGCCGCCTCCAATGCCTGCGGGAGCTCACTCTCACCCCCCGGCGGCGGCGCCGCCGGCGTGCCCAGTTCGAGCGGCGCTGGAGGTTCCGCGGGCAAAGGTGGTGGAGGCGATGGCGGGACGCCGGTTGCTGGTGGAGCGGGGGGTGGGGCCGGACACGCGACCACAACCAGCTGCCAGATCAACTGCGCCGACCAGGGCCTCAGGTGCAACTCTTCCGGGGACTGCGTCCGCTGCCTGACGAACGCGGACTGCGCCTCCGCCAACCCGAATTACGCCTCCCCGAACCCAGTCTGCCTTCCCGAGGGTACGTGTGGCTGCACCGCCGACTCGCAGTGCGCGGGGCAGTCGGCCGGGACCCGGTGTGTACAGTCGATCCAGAACTGCGGCTGCGAGAGCGACGCCGACTGCTCCACCGCCGGCGCCCTCACGTGCGCGGCGAACCACCGGTGCGGCTGCAGCTCGAACCAGGACTGCGTCGGCCAGATAGGCATCTCGGAGAGCCCCAGCCCCGTTTGCGACCCGAGCAGCGGGGCCTGCGTCGTGTGCGTCAGCGACGCCGACTGTACCGACCCGAACGGCCCGGTCTGCGGCCCGTCGCAGGTCTGCTACGCCTGCCGGACGTCGACCGACTGCGTGCAGAATTCCAACGGTCCCGTCTGCGGGAACCTCGGCGCGGACGCGCCCGGAATCGGCTGGTGCGTCTGCAACACAGACGCCGACTGCGCCGGCCGCGCGGGGGGCCCGCATTGTGTCTCCAACGAGAGCACCGTCAAGAAGTGCGGGTGTGCGACCAACGCCGACTGCGCCGGCGACGCCCAGGGGCACGCCTGCGTCACCATCCCCCAGAGCGGCGGCTGGATGCAGTGTGGATGCACGACGGCGGCGGACTGCCCGAGCGGAAAGGCGTGCCCTTACGCCGGAGCCACCTGCCGGTGATAGCGGAAAGAGGCCGCCCGCAGCGGCCGGCCTTCGACCGTACCATTGACGTTCCCATGGACCCTCCAGGACGTTCACGGTTCCGCGGAACGAACGTCGGATCGCAAGCGCTAGGTCGTCGAATCCGGGCGGCGCTCCGCGGCGAGCGTGAAGATCAGCAGCGGGCAGGGGGGCGATGAGGCGAGCGAGAGGCGCGCGCTCGGTCCGCGGTAGCTCGGCTGGTCGGGATCGACGACGGTCTGTTTGTACCCGACGACCATGACCGGATCGCCGCTGCGCAGGCTGTGAATGTGCCAGCCTGAGTTGGTCGCCCCGGAGGGGACGCCCAGATCGGCGTAGAGATGACGAAGCTCGTGGGTGTCGAGGGGGACGTTCGGTGTACCGAACATGCGACCTTCGGAGGCCTGGATGAAGATCGAGCGACCCTCCTCGTCGACGAGGTCGAAGTCGTGCAGCGATTCGAAGACGCCGGGAAACCGGTGCTGGCAGGGGATGCCCACGCCCACCGCCGGCTCGCCGCCGATCGGTTTGCCGAGATACTGCCGGCCGCGCACCCAGCCCACGGCCGAGACCACGGTGTCGTTGGGTTTGCTTTCGAGCGCCGCCCAATCATCGGCCGCGACCTGATCGGCCTGCTCACGGAGCAGGTTCTCCATTCGCTCGTTCTTGACTCGCAGAATCGAGCGCCGCACCCCCGGAGCCATCGCCGCGGCCAGGCCTCCGACGATGATGATCGAGACGCGGCCCGAGAAGAAGGGAGTGACATAGGTGAAGACCGCCACGTGGACGATCTGCCGCACGACGAACGTGACGACCACGAAGGCCGCCCACAAGAACCAGCCGAGCGCGTTGATTCGCAGCTTCTCGCCCGCCGACAACCAAGCCAAAGCCGGATCGTCCCGGAGCGGGGTCAGGCGGTGCAGCGGACGTACCGTCTGTTCCGACCCAAAGGACCCGAACATCCCCACCCGATCATGGTACCCGAATTAGCTGTTGCTGTGGGGACGGAGGCCCTTGGCGAACAGACCCAACCCGCCGGCGATGAGACCGAACATGACGATCGTCGCAAACAGGCTGGTGGGCTGAAAGTAGATGTCGAGGTTCATGAGCACGCCGACGAGGATGAGTGCCAGGCCGCCCCCGGCCAGCAGCCAGCCGAGAAACGACTTGCCATTGAACGCCAGAAACCCGACACCGGCGAGGAGTGGCAACAACGTGACGCCGAAGCTCGTTTGCGCCCCGCCAAAGAACCGCCAGAACGAGGTGTGGACCGTGACGCGGTCGAACACCATGTAGATCCCGACGCCCATCATCACCAGGCCGGCCAGGAACGATCCGCCGCCGCCGGGTGTGCCGCCGGGTTGGAACTTCGTCTTGCCGCCGAAGCTGCCGCCGGTGTCGGGCATGCGCGCAGTCTATCCCGGCGCGGGCGGTCAGCGCACGCAGCGGACCCAGGCGCCGGTGAAGTAGTCCCACTCCGGGCCGCCGTTCTTGCCGGTGGCGCTGCCGGAGTTGTATCCGGTGAAGCCGTCGTCGAAGTTGATCGCCCAGCCGTAGCTGCTGGTGCCGTATGTGGTGCTCGCCCAGTACCAGTTGTTCGAATACGACCCGTACTTGGTGTTGGGGAACATCGTCTTGTTGATGGCCGGCGCGACATGCGCCTCGTCGACCAGCGTGGCCAGCTCGTTGATGCTGGGGACGCGCCAGCTGTGTCCATTGAGGCCGAGGCCCGCGCAATAGCCGGCCGCGCCCGACCAGGGGATCACCGCCGCGCCCGCCGGCGTCGCCGAATCGGTCTGCTGCCAGATGAGGCCCGTGTAGTTGTCGGTCACCTCGCCGCCGGCGGCGGTGTATTGGTTGGGCGGCGGGACAGCGAAGTCGCTCTGTCCTTCGCCGGTGCCGTTGCCGCGCACGCAACGAACGTAGGCGTCGCTGGTGGTCTTCGCGTAGGCGTTGCTGGTGAACCCGCTGCTCATTCCGTAGATCCAGGAGAAGCCGCTGCTGTTCTGGCCGGTGATCGTCTCGTACCAGTCGGAGCCGGTCCGGTAGTAGCCGGAGGGCTCCTTGGGAAACGCGGTGGTGTCGATGGCGTCGCCGGTGCGTGCGAAGTCGACCAGCGACGCCATCTCGACGCGCGTGGGGAGCCGCCAGTCGCTGTAGCCGGCGAAGCTGCTGGTGCCGAGGCTGGCGCAATGATCGGCGTTGTCCTGCCAGAACCCCTGGGTCGTGTCGGGGGCCTTCTCCCAGACGAGGCAGGTGACGTTGTCGAGGACGGCACCGTTGCCGAGGTCGGTCGTGCTGGCCGGATTGGGGAGTCCGCTCGCCGCCGGGTTCGGCATGTGCCAGCAGGGCCACTTGTGCGTCCCGCAGGTGGCAGGAACGCAAGCGCCCGGCGCTCCGGAGCCGCCGCTGCCGATCGCGCCGCCGCTGGCGCTGCCCCCTGTTCCAACCGTGCCGCCGGCCGCGCCACCGCCGGAGGTCCCACCAGCTCCCTCGCCGCCGGTGCCGGTCGCCGTTCGCGAACCGCCGGTGGCGGTCGCGCCGCCGGTGGCGCCGTTCGATCCCCCGGCGCCGGTGGAAGAGGCCGCTCCGCCACAGCCGATGGCAGCGAACGCAACCTGCAGGACCGAGATCACGAGGGGCAGACGCTTCATGACGCAAACCTCCCCCTTCGTCGATATTCTGTCGCACACTTCCCTGGTGAAAGGGCTGCGGATCGGACTTTTGGTGCTTGGTTTGGCGGCCTCCTTCGGATGCCGCGCCGGCACCACCACCGGCGCCGCCTTCGCTCCCGCCCAGCCGCGGCCCCCGGCCCCGGCCCCGGCAACCACGCTCGACGGCGCGTGGATGGGGACTATCCACGCCGGTGGCGCCAGCTTGCGGCTCGTCCTCAAGATCAAGCCGGCGCCCGGAGGATGGACCGCCACCGCCGACAGCATCGACCAGCACGCCGCCGACATCCCCGTCGACAGCGTGACCTTGGAAGGCGACAAGCTGAAGCTGGTTCTGTCGAAGGTCAACGGCCGGTACGAGGCGCGGCTCGCCGGTGACAAACTGATCGGGACCTTCACGCAGTACGGCGTTTCGTTGCCGCTCGATTTGGAAAAGACCGCCCATCCGCCGGTCGTCACGCTGCGACCGCAGACCCCCAAGCGTCCGCTCCCCTACGACGAGATTGACGTCAGCGTCGAGAATCGGTCCGCCGGGGTGACGCTCGCCTGCACATTGACCGAGCCGCGCGCGAAGGGGCCGTTCGGCGCGGTCGTGCTGGCGACCGGCTCGGGCCCGCAGAATCGCGACGAGGCACTGATGGGACATCGGCCGTTCCTGATCCTTTCGGACGCCATCACTCGCCGGGGCGTCGCGGTTCTTCGCTGCGACGATCGCGGCGTCGGCAAGTCGACCGGCGTCTTCACCAAGGCGACCACCTTCGATTTCGCCGACGACACCCTGGCGGAGGTCGCGGCGCTCCGCGGGCGCCTGGAGATCGATCCCGCGCACGTCGGCGTCCTGGGCCACTCGGAGGGGGGAGCCGTCGCCACAATCGCCGCCTCCAAATCAAAGGGGGTGGCGTTCATCGTTCTGTTGGCGGGGACCGCGCTGCCAGGTGATCAGATTCTCGATCTGCAGCGCGGCCTGTTGGAACAGTCTTCCGGAATGACCGCCCCGGAAATTGCAGCCAGCAAGGCGAATTGGGACAAAGCGTTCGCCATCATCAACGCCGAGACGGACGACTCTGTCGCCACCAGGAGGCTGCGGGCCCTCTACGAAGGCTTACCGGCCGCGACACGCGCGCAGCTCGAGCAAGCGGGCGGGTTCGATACGCAAGTGAAGGAGGTGCTCTCGCCCTGGTTTCGAACCTTCCTCGCGCTCGATCCGCGGACGTTCCTCGCGCGGGTCAAGGTGCCGGTGCTGGCGATCAACGGTGCGCGCGATTGGCAGGTGCCGCCGAGCGCCAACCTGCCGGAGATGAAAAAGGCGCTCGCGCACGACCACGACGTCACCGTGCAGGAAATGCCGGGCCTCAACCACCTCTTCCAGACCGCGAAGACCGGCGCGCCGTCCGAATACGCCGAGATCGACGAGACGATGTCCCCCGCAGTGCTCACGATGGTGAGCGATTGGATTGTCCTCCACGCGAAGTGAGTTGTCGGTCGCTCAGCTGCGCGCGCGGCGCGCCCACGAGACGGGGATGCCGATCTCGGCAGAGCCCGACGGACCGCCATCTCCTCCGGTGGGCGGGTCGCGGAAGCCGAGCGTGGGGAGTGGCGGGAGGTGAGGTTCCAGCTTCGACGCAAACCAGGTGAGCAGACGTTTGGCGTCGTGGTGGAGGTACGGCGCCGCTTTCGCCGCGACGTAGATGCTCCAACGCGCGTTGACGGCGACCTCCAGGTGACACCCACGGCTCTGCAACTCCCCGTGGCTCTGCAGCTCCGCGCGGGTGCGCTGACAAGAAAACCAACGCCGCGGCATCGAGAGGTGGAGGCATTTCTCGGTGTCGTCAATCAGGAAGACAAAAGGCCCGTCGAGAGCGTCCTTGAGCGCGTCGACGAGCTCTTGCCCGATCGGCGTGAGTTGCAGCTTGGTGGCCAACTCCTAAACGATACGCCGATGACGGTTTCTGTCACCCGACCGCAGAACGCAACGCGGCGGTGCCGTCGGCGTCGTGGTCCCGCTCTATTGATCGCTCGCGCGGAGATCGATCGTCTCGTGCCCGGGCGCGACGACCAGGTCGACGTGTGTTTTCTCCTCGCCGGGGAGCGCCACCAGCTCGAGGGTCCAGACCAGCGTCACCAGCCGCCCGCGGAAGCTGTAAGGACTGGTGGGCAGCGTCAGGATGAACGGACGGCGTTCGGTGGCCGCCGGGGCGGGCAGGGGGATGGTGTCGGCGATGCGGAAATCGCGTCCCCCTCGGCCGTGCATCGCCCAGCTGAGCCGAAGCTCCATCCCACGGGGCGCAGTCGACGCCGACCAGGCGGCCACGCCGGTCACGCGCGCGCCCGGTTCGAACGCCGTGCGTTCGTTTTCGAGCGTGAGCTCGAGGGCGATGCGAGGCGCGCTCATCGCAGCCTCGGGAGAACGACGACGGGAAACTGTCCCCGCCAGAGCGGCTTGGCCTGGTAGGCGGCCTCGATGACGACCGCCCAGGCGATCTCGTTCAGCGTCCCGGCCACGCTGGGGACGGTCGACAGCGGGATGACCACCGCGCCCCGTCCGTCGGCGGTCCGCGCCGCCTGCTCGGGCATCTTGCGATCGATCTGCAGCTCGAGAAAGGGGCGGGTCTCGGTGACGGTCGAGATCCCCGTGCGGGCGCTGATTCGCTGCCGGGCCACTTCGCTGGCCACCAGCATGACCGAGATGTTGGTGATCTCCAGGCTGCCGTAGTCGATCCGCCAGCTGACGTCGAGCTGATCGCCGAGCCGCAGCTCGGGCGCCGCGATCACCTGTGCGCGCGGCGTGGCCCGGCCCCAGGTGCGGCGAACCCAGGCGATGAGCCCGCCCGCGGTGGTTTGCTTGAGCGCGCGTCGTGGGGCGGAGGAGGGCGCCGCGCTCATCTCTTCAGCGGTGCTCATCGGCGCGCCCATTGATACGATCGCCGGCGGGGCGCCGGTGCGCCGTCGCAGCGAGCTCGTCTGCCGCGGACACGGGGACGGCGCCCGTGCCGAGCGCGCGAACGAGGACGGCGACCGCCACCACGATCGCCAGCCCGCCCACGACGGCGATGGTGCGCCGCTCGGCGAAGGTCGAAGGGCGGGGCTGGATGTCCTCGAGGGGGTCGGGCCGGCCGTTCTGGTTGTCCGCCATTGAGGCGAGCATGTCACCTGGACGCGATCGATCCGTCAAGGGCAAGGACGGACCGGCTCAGCCGAACGTCCCGCCGTTCCAGCCCCACAGGTATCCGACCGCGTCGGCGAACTCGATGTAGATGCGATCTCGCGCGAGGCCGAGCCCGCTGGCGAGGCGCTCGCAGATCTCGCTGGAGAGCGTCTCGGTGTCGCCGGCGGTCATCTTGCCGACGTTCTTGACCGCCACGAAGGCGGCGGGGGTGGGCGCGCCGCCGAAGGTCATCGCCAGCCCGGGCTGAAGGCAGGTCATCACCCAGCGCTCCGGCTTGCCGAAGCGGGCGGCGAGCAGCTTGGACAGATCGGCGAGGAGCGCCTTCTGCGGGTCGGCCGCCGGTGCCGGCGCCGAGGTGAAGATCTGGATGAGCGGCATGTGCCGTTCCTATCGCGGCGCCGGGACGCCCGCAACCGGGCGTGTGAGGCCGGTTCCAGCCAAAGGTCGAGGCACTGTTGTCTGGGCCATTCCTGTGCTACGAGGGGCAAATGAAAACCTGGAAGAGTCTGGCAATGACCTCAATTGCCGTGGCGGTGGTCGGATCGTTGGCGATGTCTGGTTGCAAACGCCTCACCGGCGGGGGTGCGACGCCGTCGAGCGAGGACGACAAGACGCTGTACACGCTGGGGATGCTTCTCGGCCGCAACCTGGGGACGTTCAACCTGACCGCCGACGAGCTGGAGATGGTCAAGTCGGGTCTCAGCGACATGGTCCTCAAGCGCGAGCACAAGGTGGACCTCGACAAGTACGGCCCCAAGGTCGACGCGCTGGCCCGCAAGCGTGGGCAGGAGCGGGTGGAGATCGAAAAGGCGCACGCCAAGACTTACCTCGACCAGGCAGGCCGCGAGTCGGGCGCCGTCGTGACCCCGTCCGGGATGGTCTTCCGCACCGTCACGCCGGGGACCGGCGAGATGCCGAAGCCGACCGATCGGGTGAGCGTGCAGTACGAGGGCCGGCTCACCGATGGGACGGTCTTCGACAGCACCAAGAAGCGCGGCGGCGTTCCGGCGACCTTTCCACTCAACGGCGTCATCAAGTGCTGGACCGAGGGGGTCGGGCGGATGAAGGTCGGCGAGAAGGCGGTCCTCACCTGTCCGTCGGCGATCGCCTACGGCGACAGCGGCCGGCCGCCGACCATCCCGGGCGGCGCCACGCTGATCTTCGACGTCGAGCTGGTCAGCATCGCGCCGCCGAACCAGGTGCCCCCCATGGGGATGTCGACGCCCGGTGGTGGTCCCGGTGGCGGCCCTCCCAAGCCGGGGATGCCGATGCAGATGCACATGGGCGGCCCGGGCGGCCCGCAGAGGATGACCTTGCCGCCGCCGCAGCTTCAGAAGCCGGGCGCGGCCAAGGCCGAGACGAAGTAGCGCGCCACCAGCAGCGTGACGTCGTCGTCGAGCTTCTCGGCGAAGGCGTCGAGGGCGGCGAGGAGCGCGTCGCGCACCGCAACCGGTGGCGACGCGCCGTGCGTCTCGATGAGCGCGGCCAGGCGATCGGTGCCGAAGCGCTCGCGGCCGTCGCGCCCCATCGCCTCGATGAGACCGTCGGTGTAGAGCACCAGCAGATCGCCGGGCTGAAGCTCGATGTTGCTCTCCACGGTCCCCGCTTCGATGTCGCGCTTGGCGCCCACCCAGGGGCCGGGCGTGGGGAACCGCTCGCAGCGTCCGGTCGCCGCGCGCAGGATCAGGATCTCCTCGTGCGCGCCGGCGAAGGCGATGCGGCCGTCCTGCCGGTAACGCAGCAGCGTCAGCGTGGCGTGCTCGCGCTGGCCGAGCCGCATCCGCACGTTGTCGACCAGCATCGCGTTCAGGGCCAGCAGCAGCTCGCGGGGTGACGCCTCGGGCAGCTTGCGGGTGAGAACACCGATCCCGCTCTGCATCATGAGCATGACGAGGCCGGTGCCGAGCCCGTGCCCCGCGACGTCGCCGATCCCCATCCAGCAGCCGCCTTCGACCGGGATGACGTCGTAGTAGTCGCCGCCGACCTCGGTGGCGGTCCGCATGGTGGCCGCGATCTCCAGCCCGGGGACGGTCACGTCGCGCGGCAGGATCGAGGTCTGGATGCGGGTGGCGATCTCCATCTCTTTTTCCAGCCGCTCGCGCTCGGCGACCTGCCGGCGGGTCGCCTCCTCGACCAGGCGCGCGACCAGCCGCGCCCCCTCGAGCGCGCTCGAGACCTGCTCGGCCAGCGACTCGTAGACGATCCCCTCGCGCGGCCCCATCTCCATCAGGAGGCAGCCGAGCGTGCGGTCGTGAAAATAGAGCGGCTCGACGATGATCGACGCCCGGCGGGCGAGCGGCTCGATCACCGCCGGCAACAACGCGGCGGCGGCCAGCCTGGTTCCTGGCGCCGGTTCGCTGCCGCCGGGCGCGCGCTCCACGTCGTGCGCCAGGACCACCTCCATCTGGGCCGTCGCGCGCGGCGACTCGGAGGCCTGGTCGGTGAGCGTCATCCAGGCGCCGGGGATGCCGAGCTGGGGGAGCTGCTTGCCGACCGCGCCGGTCAGCGCGGCCACCTGTTGCGTCGCCAGCAGCGCCGCGCCGCTGACGGTCAGGGCGTGCGCCAGCCGCTCGGTGTGCAGCCGATGCTGCGCCTGCGCGCGCTCGGCCAGCTCGGCGATGAGGATTCGCGCCTCGTGCCAGAGATCTTCGGCCTGCACCCAGCGCAACGGTTCGCTGGCCAGCGCGGGGAGGAGGAGCTTGCGCAGCGCGGAGATCATCCGCTGCCAGGCCGCCACGTCGTCGCCCGAAGCGACGACGCTGGTGAGGAGGCGGTCGAGCGTCGAGGTGAAGAGACCGGCGCCGGCGCCCCGCAGCTCGGCCTCGAAGGCGTCGAGCAGCTGGCGATCCCAGCCGGGGGCCAGGGCGGTGTCGGAGCCGTGCACGGCGCGCGCGATCTCCCGCCGCAGATCTTCGCCATGCTCGGCCAGGAGACTGTCGACTGGCGTCTCGGTCATGGTGACCGGACCGGCGCGGCCGGGGCGGACCAGACCCGAGAGACAGCCGCACGACTGCCGCACCACCAGCTCCGTCGGCGCGCTGGCGCGCAGCGCGACCTCCCGCCCCTCGAGCTGCGTCAGGACCAGATCGAGCGCCGCCTCCCCCTGCTGGTAGAGCGGCTGTCGGATGGTGGTCAACGGCGGCGTCGAGAACCGCGCCTCCTCGATGTCGTCGAAGCCGATCACGGCGATGTCGGAGGGGACCTGCAGCCCCCGCTCTTCGAGGGCGCTCATCGCGCCCAGCGCCATGTAGTCGTTGCAGGCGACGAGGCCGTCGAAGGAGACCCGGCGCTCGTCGACCAGCAGCTCGACGGCCGCCTCACCGGAGGTCTTCTCGAAGCTCCCTTCGCAGATGAGCGAGGGGTCGATGGGGAGACCCCGTTCGGTGAGAACAGAGCGGTAGATGGCGTAGCGGCGCTCCGCCTCGGCGTTGACGGCCGGGCCGCGGATGAAGGCGATCCGCCGGCAGCCGTGGCGCGTCAGCAGATGCTCGAGGGCCTGCCGCATCCCTGGCTCCTCGTCGAGCGTCAGGCAGGGGATGCCCGGCGGGCCGAGCGCCAGGCTGGCCATCGGCAGCGGCGCCAGCCGCGCGCAGAGCGCGTCGACCGCCGACGGCCCGAGCGCGTTGCCGAGGGCGCCGCCCAGGATGACGGCGCCGTCGATGCTGTCCTGGTCGGCCAGATCAAAGACGAAGTTGCGATGGATCCCCTCGGTGCCCGGCGCGCCGATCACCCCGCCCGCGAAGATCGCCAGGCTCACCTCGCGCCGGCTGGCGGCGTCGGCCAGGCCCGCCAGCAGCGTCGTCTGGTAGGTGCCCCGCACCGAATCGAAGAGGACGCCGATGACCGGGCGACGGTCTCTCCCCTTGCCGCCGCGCGCGCGGGTCCCTTCGCCGGCGGGGGCCGCGCGCATCGATCCGGTCTGGTCGCGCCAGCGCATCATCGCCGGCGCGGTGCGCGACCCCGCATCCCCCATTCGTACCACGAGCGGAGGCGGGTTGAAAAAGCCTGGCAACTGGCGCGCGCGGCGCGGAAGCGTATTCTTGGCGGCATGAAGTCGCGGGGCATGAAGTCGCGGCAGCTCCCGGCGCGGACAGCCGGCGCCCGACCGGCGTGAAACGTTTTCCCGTTCCACGGCCGCGCTCGCGCCGCGCCATGGTGATTGGCTGCACCACCTTGATCGCGGCGACGCTGGTCACCGGAATCATGATCGCGCAGCGCACCCGCCGCGAGATCCGCAGCGAGGAGCTGGAGATCCTGCAAGGGGTGCGCAAGGTCTGCAAGCTGTCGACGGTGGAGATCTCGCTGGCCGACTACGCCAAGAAGACGGTCCCCAAGACGATCGATCTGCCATTCACCAAGGAGCCGACCGCCTATCTGTTCTATTCGGGGATCGTGTCGGCTGGGTTCGACGTCTGCGACGGCGCAGCGACCATCGACGTCAACCACGCCAAGCGTGAGGTGCGGATGGTGCTGCCGCCGGCGCGGATCCTCTCGGTCGACGTGCTGCGCTTCGAGACGATCAACGAGGAGTCGGGGTTCCTGAACGAGATCGCGCCCGCCGATCGCAACCGCTGGTACGGCGAGGCGCGCGCGGCGCTCGAGCGTGGCGCGCTGGCGGGCGGCGCGCTGGCGCGGGCGACGACCCACGCGCGCGAGCTGTTCGCGGGCTTCGTCGGGACGCATGGCTACACGCTGACCCTCACCGTGGCGGACGGCGAGCGATGAGGCGGGCCCGAGGCGTGTTGGTGGCGGCGTCGGTGACGCTGCTGGTGCTCATGGCGGCCGGCGGTGAGGCCGAGGCGCGGGCCAAACGCGCCAAGGCGCCGGCGACCGCCAAGTCGACGGCCGCGGCTTCCGGCGTGTCTGCTTGCACCGACAGCGACGAGACAGCGCTCTGGTGGTCGCCGCTCGCCCCGGCGGCCGGCGCCACGATCAAGCTGCTGGCCGTCGGCGAGGAGAACGGCGCCGGAGAGCTCGCGGCGATCGATCCGGGCGGCGCGCGCCACGTGCTCACGGTGGCGCGCCACCCGGGCGTTCCCGGCAGCCTGTCGGCCGAGTTGACCGCGCCGCGGGCGGGGACCTACCGGGTGCTCTGGACGCGCGGCGATCGGACGCTCGCCTGCCGAATCGTAGAGGTCGCCGCGCACGCGCCCAAGCCGGACACCAGCGTCGGGAAGGTGGTCTGGACGGCGACGCACGCCTGGGACCGCCGCTACGAGAACTTCTTCTCGGCCTGGATCGACCTGTTGTTCGATGCGCCGCCGGACGCCTCGCTCGACTTCCGCCCGCTGCACCAGGCGCTGCGCGATCCGGCGCGCAACTTCTTGATGAGCTTCCTCGGCTTGCGCGAGGACGACCCCAAGAACAAGGCCGCCATCGTCGCCACGCCCGACTGCGCCGACCTGCCGTATTTTCTGCGCGCCTATTTCTCCTGGAAGCTGGGGCTCCCTTTTGGTTTTCGCGACTGCGACCGCGGCACCGACGCGCGTCCGCCCCGCTGCACCGGTTTCTTCAGCAACGAGGATCCGCCGTCCGGCAAGGAGACGCTGGGCGCCATCCGATCGTTCCTGCGCCTCATGGGGAACCACGTGCAGTCGGGCAGCGCGCGGACCGCGCTCGACGACGACGCCACCGATTACTATCCGGTCGCGCTCGAGAAGAAGGCACTGCGCCCGGGGACGATCTACGCCGATCCCTACGGGCACGTGATGATGGTGGTGAGGTGGGTGGCGCAGACGCCGGCGCGCGGCGGCCTCCTGCTGGCCGTCGACGGGCAGCCCGACACCTCGATCGGCCGCAAGCGCTTCTGGGAGGGGACCTTCCTGTTCGCCAACGACGTCAAGAGCGCGGGACCGGGGTTCAAGGCCTTCCGCCCGGTGGCGCGCGGCACCGACGGGAAATTGGCCTCCGTTCCCAACGAGGCGATCGGCGGCGCCGGGGATCCGGCGCACGCGCCGTTCTCCGACGAGCAGGCGAAGCTTTCCCAGGACGCGTTCTACGCGCGGATGGGCAAGCTCATCAACCCGCAGGGGCTGGAGGCCGAGGCGGCCTACCGCGAGACGCTCGACGCGCTGGCCGAGCAGCTCACCGTGCGGGTGGGCTCGGTCGACAACGGCGAGAAGTTCCAGAAGGAGAAAGGGCCGGTGGTGATCCCGATGCCCGACGGCGCCAAGATCTTCGAGACCACCGGTCCCTGGGAGGACTACGCGACGCCGTCGCGCGACATGCGCCTGCTCATCGCGATGAACGTGCTGCTCGGGATCCCCGATCGGATCGTCAAGCACCCCGAGCTGTTCAAGCTCGGCGGCCGCAAGCCGGAGACGGTGCGGGGCGAGATCGCCAAGCTCCACGCCAGCCTGATCCCGACCCGCGGCATCACCTACAGCCGCAGCGACGGCTCGCCGCAGAAGCTGACCGTCGCCGACCTGCTGACCCGCCGGGCCGCGCTGGAGATCGCCTACAACCCCAACGACTGCGTGGAGACCCGGTGGGGCGCCGCCGAGGGAACGCCCGAGGCCGTCCCCTGCGCGCGCCACGCGCCCCCCGAACAAAAAGCGAAGATGGCCGAGGTGCGCATCTGGTTCCACGAGGCCCGTCGGCCCAGTCGATGAGCGGGCCGCCCGTCGCGCTGAGCGAGCGACCCGAGGCGCCGACCGCGCGTTCGGACGTCAGTGACGCTTGAAGCACTGGACCGCCCGCTCGTGCTTTTCGGCGGCCTGCCGTGTCTTGAAGGTGCCGAGTTCCGCCGGCGGCCGGTCTTCGGGTCGAGGCGGCCCGTAGACCTCGACGGTCCTGGGTAGCAATGGGCACCGTCGGCGTTGTACGCTGCCGGGCCATGAAGGTGGGTATCCCGAAGGAGATCTATCCTCACGAGTCGCGCGTGGCGGCCGTGCCCGAGACGGTGCACAAGATTCGCAAGCTCGGCTTCGACGTCGTCGTCGAGGCGGGCGCCGGCGACGCGGCC
>Ga0210388_10001547_pt1 | contig 18061 bp, 17 predicted proteins | sample IncBWC19OmetaG_FD_155485 | JGI IMG/M metagenome (GOLD analysis project Ga0210388, IMG submission 155485) | Forest soil microbial communities from Barre Woods Harvard Forest LTER site, Petersham, Massachusetts, United States - Inc-BW-C-19-O ... | reverse complement strand
CATGTACTTCGAAAACTCCATGGTGTAGTTCGCACGACCCTGGCTCATGGAGCGCATGGAGGTCGAGTACTGGAACATTTCGGCAAGCGGCACCTCGGCGGTGACGACCTTGCCCGATGGCGATTCTTCCATGCCGACGATCTGGCCGCGGCGGCGATTCAGATCGCCGACGATGTCGCCGTAATAATCTTCCGGCGTCACCACCTCGACCTTCATGATGGGTTCGAGCAATACCGGCTTGGCCTTGCGGAAACCTTCCTTGAAGCCCATGGAGCCCGCGATCTTGAACGCCATTTCGTTCGAGTCGACATCGTGGTAGGAGCCGTCGAAAATGGTCACTTTCACATCGACGATGGGGTAGCCCGCGATCACGCCGGTTTGCACCGCTTCCTGGATGCCCTTGTCCACCGCCGGAATGAATTCGCGCGGCACCGCGCCGCCGACGATGCCGTTGACGAATTCGTAGCCCTTGCCTAAACCTAAGGGTTCGATCTTCAGCCACACATGGCCGTATTGACCGCGGCCGCCCGACTGGCGCACGAACTTGCCTTCCGACTCCACGGTGCCGCGAATGGTTTCGCGATACGCGACCTGCGGCTTGCCGACGTTCGCTTCCACCTTGAATTCGCGCTTCATGCGATCGACGATGATTTCCAGATGCAGCTCGCCCATGCCTTCGATGATGGTCTGGCCGGACTCAGGATCGGTGTGCACGCGGAAGGACGGATCCTCCTTCGCCAGGCGCTGCAGGGCGAAACCCATTTTCTCCTGGTCGACCTTGGTCTTCGGTTCCACCGCCACGGAAATCACCGGCTCCGGGAACTCCATTTTTTCCAGAATGATGACCTTGTTGAGATCGGACAGCGTGTCGCCGGTGGTGACGTCCTTCAAACCCACCGCGGCGGCGATATCGCCGGCGCGCACTTCCTTGATTTCCGAGCGATCGCTGGCATGCATCTGCAGCAGGCGGCCGATGCGCTCGTTGCGATTGCGGTTGGGAACGAACACTTGATCGCCTGAATTCAACGTGCCCGAATAGACGCGGAAAAAGGTCAGATTGCCGACAAACGGGTCGTTCAAAATCTTGAATGCCAACGCGGCGAACGGCTCGGCATCGTCAGCCTTGCGGGTCATGGGCTCGCCGCTCTCGCCCTGGCCCTTGACGGACGGCACCTCCGTGGGCGAGGGCATGTATTCGACGATGGCATCGAGCACGGCCTGCACGCCCTTGTTCTTGAAGGCCGAACCGCAGGTCACCAGGCAGATCTCATTCTTCACGGCGCGTTCGCGCAGGCCCTTCTTGATCTCCTCGTCGCTCAAGGAGCCGCTCTCCAAGTACTTGGTGAGCAGGGTCTCATCGCCCTCCGCGGCCGCCTCGATCATTTTGGCGCGCCATTCCTCGCAGTCTAAGCGCATGCCGGCCGGTATCTCGCGGTACTCGAACTTCATGCCCTGGGTCTCGTCGTCCCACCAGATCGCCTTCATTTTGACGAGATCGACCACGCCGACGAAGCTTTCCTCGGCGCCGATGGGCAATTGAATGGGCACCGGATTGCCGCGCAGACGCGTTTTGATCTGCTCGACGCAGCGCAGGAAGTTCGCACCGGCGCGGTCCATCTTATTGACGAACGCGACTCGCGGCACGCCGTACTTGTTCATCTGGCGCCACACGGTCTCGGACTGCGGCTGCACGCCGGACACGGCGCAGTAAACGGCGACGGCGGAATCCAGCACCCGCAGGCTGCGCTCCACCTCGATGGTGAAGTCGACATGCCCCGGGGTATCGATGATGTTGATGCGGTGTTCGGGAAAGCCCTTGTCCATTCCCTTCCAGAAGCACGTGGTCGCGGCCGCCGTGATGGTGATGCCGCGTTCCTGCTCCTGTTCCATGTAGTCCATGACCGCTGCGCCGTCATGAACTTCGCCGATCTTGTGGGACACGCCGGTGTAAAACAAAATACGCTCCGTCGCGGTGGTTTTTCCCGCGTCGATGTGAGCGGAGATACCGATGTTTCGGTAGCGCTCTATGGGCGTAGTGCGTGCCACGATCAGTGTTCCTATGCGCTTCGCGCAATGTTCAACGGGGCCGAAGCGGCCCCGTCCGATAGACTCTCTATATAAGGCCGGACCGGAGTATTACCACTCAGCGGTTGCCCGCCGCGTCGGCGCGCTACCAGCGGTAGTGCGCGAACGCCTTGTTGGCATCGGCCATGCGGTGAGTGTCCTCACGCTTGCGCACGGCGGCGCCGCGATTCTCGGCGGCCTCCATCAATTCCGCGGCAAGCCGATGCGCCATTGATTTCTCGCTGCGGGCCGTGGCTGCTTCGATCACCCAGCGCATCGCCAGGGTCTGGCGGCGATTGGCGCGCACTTCGACAGGCACCTGGTAGGTGGCGCCGCCAACGCGGCGGGATTTGACCTCGACCACCGGCTTCACGTTGTCTAGCGCCTGCTGCAATACAGCAATCGCCTCGCCACCCGGACGGCCGCTCTTGTCGCCAATGCGATCAATAGCGCCATAAACGATCTTTTCGGCGGCGGACTTCTTGCCGCGCTCCATCACCATGTTGATGAACTTGGCCAACATGTCGTTGCCGAACTTCGGATCCGGAAGAATGGTGCGGTGGGGGGCTGCTGCTCTGCGGGACATGGGAAACCTTTGGCCTGGTACAGGCTATTTCTTGGGACGTTTGGCGCCGTACTTGGAGCGGCCTTGCCGGCGATCGCTGACCCCGGCGCAGTCCAGCGCACCGCGCACCGTGTGATAACGCACTCCGGGTAGATCCTTGACGCGGCCGCCACGAATCAATACCACCGAGTGTTCCTGAAGATTGTGGCCTTCGCCGCCGATGTAACTCGACACTTCGTAGCCATTGGTGAGGCGCACGCGGCACACCTTGCGCAGCGCCGAATTCGGCTTTTTCGGCGTGGTCGTGTACACGCGCGTACACACGCCGCGCTTTTGCGGCGAGGAAGCGAGCGCCGGCACCTTGGACTTCCAAGCGGGCTCGTTGCGGCCGGTGCGAATTAATTGGGTCGTCGTCGCCATAAATACCTTTGGAGATTTGCTAATTTTACGGGCGCCAACGCCCGACCCTTGCCCCTGAAGACAAAGGCCGGCGATTGTAGGAACCGGCCGTCCGAGTGTCAAGGCAAATATTGCGGCGCAGCAAGCATAAATGCCGCTGCGGGCACTTAATTATAGGGGCTGCTCTGCCAGCAGCGGAGTCAACACTTCGTTCAAACGCTCAAGAGTAAATCCGCCGGACTCCGCGTATCGCAAGATCCCATGCCGATCGATGACGAAGTTGGTCGGCAGCATCTTGATCTCGCCGTAATCGCCCTTGAAGCGCTTCACCATCTGAATGGTGAGCTCTTTTGCCAGCGGCTTGAGCTGAAACGGCGTCAAAGAGTCTTCGGTTGCAACCGCCAGAACCTTGAGTCCGGCCTGTTGCCGGGCGCGATAGTATCCTTCGAGCAATGGCAATTCTTTCTTGCACGGTCCACACCAGGTCGCCCAGAAATTCAACACCAGCACCTGACCCTTGAAGTCGGCCAGCGACAGCTTCTCGCCATCGAAGGTGGTGACGTGAAAATCCGGCGCCGGTTGATCGACTTGCGGAGCGGGCATCGTGCCCGCGGCGCTGATGCACAAGAGTCCCGCGCAGGATAGGGCGAGCAGGCTGGCGCGAGATCGATACGTCATTGGCAACTCCCTTTGCAGCAGCGGTACCGGGTGGAATAATACGCTGCGATTCTGCAGGGTAGTGCTACGGCGTTCAACAGGGAGTTTTCATGAACATTCGCCACCTCGCGATTTGCGCCTGCTTGCTGGCCGCTGCGCCGGCCATCGCCAATGACGCGCCGCCGACCGAGGAATCCATTCAACAGCTGTTGACGCTGTCGAACGCGCGTGAATTGCTCGACCAAATAAAACTCCAGATGGAGACCACGATGACCGCCGCGATGCGCGATGCGCAGCAAGGACAGACGCTGACGCCCGAGCGGCAAGCCGTTTTGGATCGCATGCGAACCAAAATGACCGCGGTGGTAAATCAAATGCTGAATTGGGACGTGCTGCAGCCTATCTACGTGCGCACCTATAAAGCCTCTCTAACGCAGAACGAGCTCGACGGGATAATCAATTTCTATCAATCATCCGCAGGCCAGGCGTACATCAAGAAAATGCCGCTGATAATGCAAAATGTCATGGGCGAGATGCAGGGTCTTATCAAAACCATGCAGCAGAAACTGGTGGAAATTAGAAAGGAGACCGCGCACGAACTGAAAGACCTGAACGCTCAGGGCGGTTCGTAGTCGTAGCCTTTGGCGCGCAGCTGATCGAGCAACCCGCCGCGCTCGAGCAGCAGATCCAGGTTCACCACCGCAATCGTGGTCCCGGGTTTTTGTAGATATTTCTCGATCTCGCCGAGCCAGGACTGACGAATGCGCGCGATCACATCCGAGGCGCCGCGGCCGGCGTCGAGCGCGGCGCGGCATGCATCCACTTCCTTGAGTTCCGGCAGATTTTCGAGACGCTCGACATTGCCGTTGGCCCAGGCTTGAGCGCGGTCGATGAGCCGCGGCAGGCCGCTTTCTATGGTGGTCAGCGATGCTTCGACACAGGTGCGCTCAGTTGCCGGGCTCATCGTCTTCAGTGCTTCCAGCATATCGCTCACCCCCGCGACCTTGACCTCCTCGACGCGCACACCGTGCTTCTTCGCCAGGATGCGCAGCGCCGCGCCGAGATCGAGGCGCATGGATAGGTTGACCTTGTGGAAGGCTGCCTGCTGCAAAAACGCCGCCGCAATGATCGGGCGATAGCGTTCCCATTTGCCGGCATCATCGGTGACCTTGCTGCGCTGTGCCGCGAATCGGGCGTGCAGATCCGGCGGCAGGACATCCTTGAGCCGCTTCCCGCCGCGCACCATGAGGAATGAGCGGTCGGCGATCATCATCCACAGGATTCTCGGGATGCTGATCTCGAGCGGCTTTTGTACCAGCACCTGGCTGGTGCTTTCGAGCACGGTTTCCACTTGCTTCGAGCGCCAGGTGATGTCCCGGGGCAGGGGCGCTATGCTGCCTAAAATCCATACATTGGCGGCGCCGCGATGCACGTGCCACATGCCGGGCCCCGCGCGTTCGCTGGTCACCACCAATTCCTCGATTGCTTGCGGCGGTGCTTGGTCGGCGCGGCACGCGATCGACGCCAGGCACCCGGCGAACAATGTCGCCGCAACAATATTCACTGACGCGGTGCGCATCCTCGGGATATTACCGATGAATCGCGGCCCGCGGCCGGGGCATTTTCCGCGATCGGATTGGGCTACGACGGCCGCGCTTGCGACATGATCCCCAATGGCCGGCCTTCGGGATCCTTGAACATCGCCAGCCATTCTTCGGTCCCGTCGGCATGCCTATGTATCATGTGCGGAGCATTGATGAATTCGACGCCGCGGGATTTGAGGGATTCATGCACGGCGCCGATGTCCGCGACCCGCAGATACAGAATCGACTCGGCAGACGATGCTTGCGCCTCCTGACTCAGCATCAGCCGGACTCCGCCGCAATCGAAGAAGGCGAGATTGCCGAAGGTATAGAGGTGCGGCAGGCCGAGCGCGTTGCTGTACCAATCCTGCGATTGTTTTATGTCCCGTACCGATCTCGCAATCTGCGCGATGGGTCCGAGTTTCAATTGCGTATCCATACTGACCTCGCTGAGAGCACTGTTCTTCGGCGCGACATGCCACTGCCGCAATTCCCGCCGATTCGCCACACCAAGTTTCGCCAGGGCGTTGGCGACGTGATACTTCACCGCGTCGATGCTGATGCCGCGTCGTTCCGCGATCTGGCGACTCGTCATGCCATGCTTGACGGCGTGCACGGTCCGCCATTCCGCCGGCGTCAGCACGTCATCGTGTGGAGGTCGTCCGCGGCGCGATCGGCTGGCCATGGCCCATCTTATTCCCTCGTGGGCGCATTTTCCCTCCCCTTCGCCCCAGCGCTGTTGACTTCCGTACAAGGCCGCCCGCAAATTGCCACTTGTGAATCCAGCATCGCTTCGCGGCCGCAAGCCATATGTGCAATGGGCGGCTCTCCTGATTCTGTCCTGCATCCTGATTCCCATCCTCGCGGCGAGCGGCTTGCCCGCCGCCACCATGCTCGGATGTCTGGCGGCCGGGGTCATGGTGGCCGCCACGGAAGGCTCGGTGTTGGTACCGCGCGGTGCCTTCTTCGTCGCCGAAGCCGTGATCGGCTGCATGATCGCCCGCGCCTTCCAAGCGCCCATGCTTCTCGAAATCCTGCGCCACTGGCCGCTGTTTCTCGGCGCCGTGATCTCCGTGCTCATCGTCAGCAGCGCGCTCAGCTGGCTGTTGATGCGCTGGCAGGTGTTGCCGGGCACGGCGGCGATCTGGGGATCTTTTCCCGGAGCGGCCATGGTGATGACATTGATGGCCGAAGCGTACGGCGAAGATGTGCGCCTGGTCGCCTTCATGCAATATCTGCGCGTGGCGCTGATTGCCATCGTTGCCTCGCTGGTCTCAAGATTCTGGATGGGGTCGGGAGGCGCGGTGTTGCAAGTCGTGTGGTTTCCGCCGGTGGCGTGGGATTGGTTGCTCGCGACCGTGACGCTCGCGGCGCTGGGCGCGGTCGTCGGACCGCGGTTGCCGATGCCGGTCGGCGCGCTGCTGTTGCCGATGATCGCGGGCGCGGTGCTGCAGGATTCGGGACTGCTCAAAATCGAGCTTCCGCCGTGGCTGCTGGCCCCCTGCTATGCGGTGATTGGCTGGAGCATCGGCCTGCGCTTCACCCGCGCGATACTGGTTCACGCGCTGCGCGCGTTTCCGCGCGTGCTCGCCTCGATACTGACTCTCATCGCGGTCTGTGCAGGCATCGGTTACGTGCTCGCGAGCGTGGCGGATGTCGATCACCTGACGGCATATCTGGCCACCAGTCCCGGCGGCGTGGACTCGGTGGCCATCATCGCGGCGGGCAGCAAAGCCAATGTACCCTTTGTCGTGGCCATGCAGACGGCGCGATTCATGATCATCTTATTGATCGGTCCCGGTCTTGCGCGCTTCATGGCGAGGCGTGCAGGTATTGCAACGGTCGGAGAATCCCATGACGACGAAACCGGTTGAAACGGCCTTGAATGCCGAAACCCTGATGGCGCTGCCGCGCCTGCCTCGCGATCAGCAGGGGCCGGTGTTTGCCGAGCCGTGGCAGGCGCAAGCCTTTGCGCTCGCAGTCAAGCTCTCGGAGCTTGGCCACTTCACGTGGGGCGAATGGGCAGCGGCGCTCGCCGCTGAATTGAAGGCGGATGCGGCGCGCGGTGAAGCGGATGATGGCTCGCGGTACTACCACTGCTGGCTCGCAGCTCTTGAGTATCTCGTGGTGTCGAAGAGTTTGTCGAGTCGCGAAGCGCTGTCGGAACAAAAGGAAGCGTGGGCGGAAGCCTATCGCCATACGCCGCACGGCATGCCCGTCGAGCTGAAGCCGTGAACTACGCGGGTCCGCGGACTTTTCCCCGATGCATCACCGCCACGCAGGGGTTTGCGCCAAGCGCGTAGCACAGCTCGGCGGGACGTTCGATTCGCCACAGCGCCAGATCCGCCCGCTTCCCCACTTCGAGGGTACCTACCTCGTCGAGTACACCGAGTGCGCGCGCTGCTTGACGCGTTACACCGGCCAACGCTTCCTCGGGCGTCAAACCAAACAGCGTGCAGGCCATGTTCAACGCGAGCAGGATGGAGGTACAGGGCGAGGTGCCCGGATTGCAGTCGGTGGCTACCGCGAGCGGCACTCCCGCCTGGCGCAGCAGCGCAACCGGGGGCGGATGGGTCTGCCGCAACGTGAAATACGCGGTAGGCAGCATGACCGCAACGGTGCCCGCGGCGGCCATCGCGCCGGCGCCGTCGGCACTCAAGAATTCAAGGTGGTCCGCGGACAGGACAGCCCATTTCGCTGCCAATTGCGCAGCGCCCATATCGCTCAACTGGCCCGCGTGCAGGTGCGCGCGCAGCCCGAGATGGCTCGCCGCCTCGAGCAGTTGTTCGGTTTCCGATGCGGTAAACGCGATGTTTTCGCAAAAGGCATCGACGGCGTCCACCAAACCTGCGGCAGCCAGGGACGCGAGCCACGGTCCTGCGACCTCACGCACGAACGCCTGACGATCAGCCGAGAATTCCGGCGGCAGGGAATGCAGACCGAGAAAAGTTTTTTTGATGGATACCGGCTGATCCTCGCCTAAATCGCGCGCCACCTGCAGAAGCCGGCGTTCCGCATCCAGGTTGAGCCCGTATCCCGACTTGATCTCGATGGTCGTGACGCCTTCGGCCATCAAGCGCTTGAGTCTCACCAGCGCTGATTCATAGAGCTCGGTATTGGTCGCCGCGCGAGTGGCTCGCACCGTTCCGAGAATGCCGCCGCCGGAGCGGGCGATGTCTTCGTACGACACTCCGCAAAGTCTTTGCTCGAACTCCGCCACCCGATTTCCGCCGTAAATCAAGTGCGTGTGGCAATCGATCAGCCCTGGCGTGATCCAAAGACCCTGACCATCCCGAATGGCCGCACCTTGCGACGCGGCCCGGCGCCGTGCTTCGGCGGCCGTGCCGATCCACGCAATGCGTTCGCCACGCACCGCCAGCGCGGCGTCTTCGATGCTGCCATAGGAGCCTGCGCCCGGCGCCATCGTCGCAATGCTTGCGCCTATCCAAACCTCGTCCCAGTCGTTGTCCGATGAATTTCGCACTAGATCGCCCGATGATTGCCGCAGTAAGTATGATACAGCCAGGATGCCAATTTACCGTTTGCAGTCCGCGTATTTGCCTGAGGGCTTGACTCGCGACGTGCACGTCACCGTCTCGGACGAGGGTTTCATCACCGAGATCGCCACGGCGCGTGCCAAGGCGCCGCCTGCCTCCGCGGTCGAGCACATCGACGGCATCGTCGTGCCCGGGATGCCCAACGCGCACAGCCATGCCTTTCAGCGCGCCATGGCCGGCAATGCTGAATATCGGCGCTCGGTGCGCGATAGTTTTTGGACCTGGCGGCAGGCAATGTATTCGCTGGCGAATCGGATTGCGCCCTACGATCTGCAGATCGTGGCGACCCAGCTTTTCGTCGAGATGCTCAAGGTGGGTTATACCTCGGTGGCGGAATTTCACTACCTGCACAGGCAAACCGGCGGCGCGCAATATCTGCACGCGAACCCTCTATGGGAGGCAATCGGCGCTGCCGCCGCTGCCGCGGGTATCGGCTTGACGTTTTTGCCGACGCTGTATCAGTGCAGCGATTTTGGCGCGGCGCCGCTGAAACCCGAGCAGGCGCGCTTCGCGTTGGAGACCGATGCATTCTTGAGAGCGGTCGCAGATCAGGTCAGCGCGGATCGCCGGCGCGGTTCGCGCACAGTGCGCACCGGAGCCGCATTTCACAGCCTGCGCGCGGTGCCGATCGACGTCTTGAGGGAAGCAAGCCTCGCACTGCGCAGCATCGATGCCGCCATGCCGCTGCACATCCATGTCGCCGAACAATTGCGCGAGGTGCGTGCCTGCGAGTCGGCGACCGGTCGACGCCCCATCGAGCTGCTGCTCGATCAAGCGCTGCTGACGCAGCACTGGTGTCTGGTGCATGCCACCCATGCCTCCCCGGAGGAGCTGAAAGGCATTGCGGCGAGCAACGCAACCGTGTGCGTATCGATCAGCACCGAGGCGAATCTCGGCGATGGGTTGTTCGACAGCGCGCGTTTCCTGAAATTGGGCGGACGCCTGTGCATCGGCTCGGACAGCCAATCCACGGTAAACCCGGCGGAAGAACTGCGCTGGCTGGAGTACCAACAGCGGCTGCGCAAGAAGCAGCGCAGCGTGCTCGCCACCGGCGCCGAGCAGCATGTGGGCACCCGCTTGTGGCACGGTGCCGCAGTGAACGGCGCGCAGGCGCTGGGGCAGCCGGTCGGGTTGATCGCCCCCGGTCGGCGCGCCGACTGGCTGGTGCTCGACGCGGCGCATCCATCCATGGTGGGTGCGGCAGCCGACACCGCGCTGGATCATCTGCTGTTCGCCGGCGGTGATGCTGCCATCCGCGACGTCATGGTCGCGGGCCGCTGGGTGATAAGAAATCGCCGCCACCGGCTCGAAGACGACGTCAGCCGCCAATTCGCGGAATCGGTGCAGCGTCTCGGCGCCGCGCCGCTGGTGTGAAACCGCGAGGAGAGTGATTTCTATCCCCCGGTTAAAATTGGTTGACTGTACCTGTCTATACAGCTTAAATTAGACCCATGAACAGGGCCAACTATGCGTCGCAGGAACCGCTGTACTTGCAGGTCAAGCGGCATATTTTGGACAACATCGGTTCCGGCAATTGGCAAACTTCCGCCCGGGTTCCTTCCGAAAACGACATCGTAAAGTCGTTCGGCGTCTCACGCATGACCGCCAATCGCGCGCTGCGCGAACTGCGCGATGAGGGCATCCTGGTGCGCATCGCCGGAGTCGGCAGCTTTGTGGCCGACGCCCATGCACGCGCGCATCCTCTCGAGATTCGCAGCATTGCCGATGAGATTCGCGCCCGGGGCCACGTGCACCGCTCCGAAATCGTTTCGCTGCAGCAGCTGCAGGCGAACGCCGAGCTTGCGAATGATTTTTGCGTGCGCGAGGGCAGCGAACTTTTCCGCTCATTGATCGTGCACTTCGAGAACGATCGCCCGATTCAGCTCGAGGACCGCCACGTCCTTGCCAAGCTCGCGCCCGATTACATGAACTTGGATTTCGCGCGCGCCACGCCGCACGACTACCTGGTCAAAGTCGCGCCGCTGCAGGAAGCGGAGCATCTGTTGCGCGCACAGATGCCGGATGAACGCACACGCGAGCTGCTGGCGATGCAGCGCGACGAACCCTGCCTGGTCGTCATCCGACGAACCTGGACAGCCGGTCAAATCGCCTCGGTAGCACGCTTATACTACCCAGGTTCCCGCTACGAAATGTCCGGGCGCTTTCGCCCCTAGAGGAATGCGATGCTAGCTCCGTTGAAACCTCGAGTGATTCGCGCACCGCGCGGCAATACCCTGAGTGCGCGCACCTGGATGACGGAAGCGCCGCTGCGCATGCTGATGAACAATCTAGACCCCGAGGTCGCGGAGAACCCGGCGGAGCTCGTCGTGTACGGCGGCATCGGGCGCGCCGCGCGCGATTGGAATTGTTTCGACCGCATCGTCGAGACCTTGAAAACCTTGACCGAAGAAGAGACCTTGCTGGTGCAGTCCGGCAAACCGGTGGGCGTATTCCCCACTCATGCGGATGCGCCGCGGGTGCTCATCGCCAATTCCAATCTGGTGCCGCACTGGGCAACCTGGGAACACTTCCACGAACTCGATCGCAAGGGACTCATGATGTACGGGCAGATGACCGCCGGCTCGTGGATCTATATCGGCAGCCAGGGCATCGTGCAGGGCACATATGAAACTTTTGTCGAGATGGGCCGCCGCCACTTCGGCGGCAACCTTTCCGGCAAGTGGATTCTCACGGCCGGCCTCGGCGGCATGGGCGGCGCGCAACCGCTGGCGGCCACCATGGCCGGCGCCAGCCTGTTGGCGGTGGAATGCCGCCCCAGCCGCATCGCCAAGCGGGTCGAGACCGGCTACGTCGATGCTCAAGCGCGCACCTTGGACGAAGCCCTCGCGATGATCGCGACGGCGAAAAAGAACGGCAAGCCGATTTCAGTGGCGCTGCTCGGCAACATCGTCGATGTGCTGCATGCACTGCTCGAGCGCGGCATCAAACCCGATGCGTTGACCGATCAAACCTCCGCTCACGACCCGGTCAACGGCTACTTGCCGCAGGGCTGGTCGCTGGAACAATGGGACGAGCGGCGCGGCAACGATCCTACCGGCACCGCCGCGGCCGCTGCCAAGTCGATGGCCACGCATGTCGAATACTTGCTGCGTTTCAAGCGCATGGGGCTGCCGGTATTCGACTACGGCAACAATTTGCGGCAGGTGGCTTTCGATGCCGGCGTCGCGCAGGCCTTCGACATTCCCGGGTTCGTGCCCGAATACATCCGGCCGCTGTTCTGCCGAGGCATCGGGCCATTTCGTTGGGTGGCGCTCTCGGGCGATCCCGAGGACATCTATAAAACCGATGCCAAGGTGAAGGAATTGATTCCGGACGATCCGCATCTGCATCATTGGCTGGACATGGCGCGTTCGCGAATTCACTTTCAAGGCTTGCCGGCGCGCATCTGCTGGGTGGGATTGGGGCAGCGCCATCGCTTGGGATTGGCGTTCAACGACATGGTCAAGAGCGGCGAACTCTCCGCGCCCATTGTGATCGGCCGCGACCATCTGGACTCCGGCTCGGTCGCGAGTCCGAATCGGGAAACCGAAGCGATGAAAGACGGCTCCGACGCGGTCTCCGACTGGCCGTTGCTGAACGCCTTGCTCAACACAGCCTCGGGCGCGAGCTGGGTATCGATTCATCACGGCGGCGGCGTCGGCATGGGCTTCTCGCAGCACGCCGGCGTCGTGATCGTCTGCGACGGCAGCGAAGCGGCGGGTAAGCGCATTCGGCGCGTGCTGTGGAACGACCCGGCGACGGGAGTCATGCGCCATGCCGATGCCGGCTATGAGAGCGCCATGGAATGCGCGCGCGAGCAGGGACTGAAACTGCCGATGATAGAACGACCTTGATCAACACCGTGGAACTGCATGCCGGTACCCTGTCGCTGGCCGCCTTGAGGCGCATCTACGAGCAGCCGACGCTGATGAAATTGTCGGCGCACGATCGCGCGCGAATCGCAGCGGCGAGCGCCCTGGTGGACAAGATCGTCGCCGCCGGGGAAGCGGCCTACGGCATCAACACGGGTTTCGGTCTGCTCGCCCAGACCCGCATACCCGCCGAGCAACTCGAATTGCTGCAGCGAAATCTGCTGCTGTCGCACGCGGCGGGCGTGGGCGCTGCGCTGCCTGATGAGGTGGTGCGCCTGACTCTGGCTCTGAAAATAAATGCGCTGGCACGCGGACACTCCGGCATCACTTCCGGACTGATGGATGCCCTGCTCGCCCTGCTCGAGCATGGCGTTTACCCGGTGATTCCGGCGCAAGGTTCGGTGGGCGCCTCCGGCGATCTCGCGCCGTTGGCGCACTTGAGCACGGCGCTGCTGGGCTTAGGGCAGGTGCGAGTGCGCGGGACAATGCTGCCCGCGGCCGACGGACTCTCGATGGCCGGACTCAAACCCATAAAACTGCATGCCAAAGAGGGCCTGGCGCTGATCAACGGCACCCAGGTTTCGACAGCGCTTGCGCTGGCGGGGCTGTTCGGCGCCGAGGATGTGTTTGCGGCCGCGGTGATCGCCGGCGCGATGTCGGTCGATGCCTTGAAGGGCAGCGACTCGCCCTTCGATGAACGCATTCAACAGCTGCGCGGGCAACCAGGCCAGATTGCGGTCGCGCGCGAGTATCGCGAATTGATTGCCGGCAGCGCGATTCGCGCCTCGCATCTCGACTGCACGCGCGTCCAGGATCCCTATTCGTTCCGCTGTCAGCCGCAGGTAATGGGCGCCTGTCTGGATTTGATCAGAAATTGCGCCGTAACCTTGGAGCTGGAGGCCAATGCCGTGACGGACAATCCGCTGCTGTTCACCGAAGGCGGCGATGTGCTGTCCGGCGGAAATTTTCACGCCGAGCCCGTGGCATTTGCCGCCGATACGCTGGCGCTCGCGATTGCGGAGATCGGCAGCCTGTCGGAGCGCCGCACGGCGGTGTTGGTGGATCCGAAGATGAGCGGCCTGCCGCCCTTCCTGGTGCAGAACAGCGGACTCAATTCCGGATTCATGATTGCGCAGGTGACGGCCGCGGCCTTGGTCTCGGAGAACAAGACCATTGCTGCCCCCGCGAGCGTCGATTCGATTCCGACCTCCGCCAATCAGGAGGATCATGTCAGCATGGCAACCCATGCCGCACGGCGCCTGCGTGCCATGGTGGACAACGCGGCGGCGGTGGTCGGCATTGAATTGTTGGCCGCGGCACAGGGCATCGATTTTCATAGGCCGGCGAAATCTTCGGCGCCGCTCGAGGAAGTTCACGCCGCGATCCGCAAGGATGTGCCGTTTTACGCGGCCGATCGCTATTTCGCGCCCGATATCGAGGCGGCGGCTTCTTGGGTATTATCGGCGCGGTTCGCCGCCCGGGTGGCGCGGCTGCTGCCTTCTCGCACTTAAAGTACTGTTTGACGAGGTCTCGATGAAACCTATCGGCGGCTGCCTGTTGTTCCTCTGCCTTTGCACCGATTGCGCCTTTGCCGCCGAGGTCAATCTCGTCACGACGTCGTGCTCGAAATACCAGAACGAGATCGTGGGGCCCGCCGCCCCGACTCCCACCCCGGATCCGATCAACATCGTGATGTGGTTGTTTGGATATTCCGTCGCGAAGTCCGGTTCGCACTACATGTACGGGGAGGCCTTGGCCGGATTCGGCTTCGCGCTGGACGCGGAGTGCAAAAACAATCCCTCCGAAAGCCTGCTGGATGCGCTTGCCGTGGTGAAACCCAGCAGCAAGAACCCGATGGATCTGTCGTCGCTGGACTGCGCCACATTCTCGAAGCGCCACGTCGATCTCGCCCGCACGGATGCCGAAGGCGCGAACACCATCATGATGTGGTTGTTCGGTTTTGCCGTCGCGACTTCCGGCAGCCACGTGTTCGATCCCAGTGCATCCGGCGCGTTTCCACCCGCGCTCCTCGCGGAATGCGCCAAGCGTCCGGAGCGCAGTCTGTTCGAGGCGCTGGGCACCGTGAGATTTTCGAAGGCCAACAACTAGCTAAGACGCTACACCCTCGATCCAGGTGCGCTGTACTTTGAGCTCATCGTTCAGCAGCGTGAGGTTGGCGCGATACCCCGGCGCGATTCGCCCGAGCTCTGCACCCAGGCCGAGAAATTCCGCCGGATATTCGCTGGCCATGCGTGCCGCTTCGGCAATATTGAGGTCCAGCAGCGAAACCGCGTTGCGCACGGCAGTCGCCATGTCGAGCGCGGTTCCGGCAAGAGTCCCGTTCGCATCGCTGCAAACGCCGTCTGCAACGGTGATCGTCTTGCCCTGCAGCACGAAGCTGGACAGCGACGATCCCACCGGCGGCATGGCATCGGTGATCAGCATGAAGCGGTCGTGGCGCTTGCAGCGCAGCGCCAGCTTGAGCATCACCGGATCTACATGATGCCCATCGACGATGATTCCGCACCAGGTGCCGGTATCGTATAGCGCGGCGCCGGCGATCCCCGGTTGACGCGGTTCGAGGCGCGCCATGGCATTGAACAGATGGGTGAAGCCGCGCACGCCATGCGCGATCGCTGCCGTGGTTTCCGTGTAAGTCGCATTGCTGTGTCCTGCCGATATCAGCACGCCGGCCGCTGCGAGCGCCGCGATCATGTCCGTGGTGGTCATCTCCGGCGCCAGAGTCAAAAGGGTTCGCCCCGACCTCAGGCGGCACAGCAGCGAGACCAAACCGCTCTCGAGCAGGCGCAGATGTTTTTCGTCATGCACACCGCGGCGCGCCCAATTGAGGAATGGCCCCTCGATGTGAATTCCGAGTACGCCGGGGACGCCGGAATCGAGCGCGCTCTGTACAGCCGCGATCGCCTGCCCAATCGTGTCCAGATCGTCGCTGATGAGGGTTGGCATGAACCCCGTGGTGCCGAAGCGGCGATGCGCCGCGCCGATCGCGCGTATCGATTCGAGGCTGGGATCATCATTGAACAGCACGCCGCCGCCGCCGTTCACCTGCACATCGATGAATCCCGGCAGCAAAAGCTGTCCCTCGAGATCCACCCTGACTGCGTCGCGGCAGCGCGAATCCTCGAGGTTGGTCAGCGCTTCGATGCGCGATCCCGAAATCAGCACGACCGTTCCGCTCACCAACCCTTCGGCGGTGAGAACACGGCCGTTCACCAGCGCGCTTCGCACTACACGGTCTCCGTAATTTTGCGCAGATGCGGCGGATGGTCCGGATCAAGACCGCGGCGTGCCGCCAGCGCATCGATCATCCGATAGGCGCTCTGCACCAGGAGGATTGGCGCCAGCTCAGGGATGGCATCGAGCGTCGGCAGCGTGATTGCGCCTTGCGCGCGAGCGCCGGCGAGCAGCACGGGAACGCCGCGTTGCGCGAGTTCACCGGCGAGAGCCTGCACGCCCGCCAGCGAGGCATCGCGTTGCGCGAGCAACAGCGCTGGAAATGCGCGCCCCAGCAGCGTATAGGGCCCGTGGCGCAATTCAGCGCTGCTGAACGCCTCGGCATGCAGGGCACAGGTCTCCTTGCACTTCAGCGCAATTTCCTGCGCGGCGCCCAATCCTAAGCCCCGGCCGATGACATACAGGTTTCCCGCCGGACCGAGCACCGGCAGTGCGCCCGACCAATCAAGCGCCCAGCTGGCATCCATCAAGGAGGGCAGCGTCTGCAGCGCGGCCTGCAGCGCCGCGTCGCGCGTCCACGCCGCCACCAGGCTGGCGAGCGCCGCCATGGTTGCGAGGAAGGATTTGGTGGCCGCGACGCTGGTTTCGGAGCCCGCGCGCAATTCAATCACCAAATCGGCAGCGGCGATCAGAGGCGCGCCAGGGCTGTTGCACAACGCAAGAATCGTGGCGCCCGAGACTTTTGCCGACGCCACCGCCGCCAGCAAATCGGGACTGCGACCCGACTGGGAGATGGCGATGAACAAACAGCCGCGAAGATCCTGCGTCACGCCATACACCGAGCTGATCGACGGCGCCGCAGAGGCGGTCAATACCCGCGTGCGCGTCTCGATCAGGTACTTCGCATAGGTTGCCGCATGATCGGAGCTGCCGCGCGCGCAGGTGATGACCGCGCGCGGCGCGAGCCGGCGCACCTCGGCGCCGATGGCGGCGATTGCGGCAGCGTCATGCTGAAGCTGCGCGCTCACTGCCGCCGACGCGCTGGCGGCTTCCTCGAACATCATGCTCATGCGGAGAGTTCGGCCACGAAGTCGTAAGTGTCGCCGCGGTAGAAGGATTGCGAGAATTCGACTGCGCGACCGTCGGGTAATGAACCCAATCGTTCGACCAGCAGACCCGCATCGCCGGCCTTGGCCTTCAACAGTTCGGCTTGATCGCTCGTCAGGAGAACCGCGCGCAGGCGCTGCAGCGCGCGCACCGGCCGTTGACCCGTACGTTCAAGCGCCTCATATAGCGATGCTTCGACCGACTCGAGAGACGGCAATGCCGCTGCGACGATGGTGACGTATTCCACAGCCATGGGCGCATCGTCGGCGTAGCGGATTCGATTGAAGCGAAATACGGGTGTGCCCGGACTCAAGCGCAGCGCCAGGGCTTCTTCGGGAGTCACCGTGCCCGCCGCGCGCTTCAACCACACGCTGTGCGGTGTGCGGCCGCGCGCCCGCATATCCTCGGAGAACGAGGTGAGCATGGCGAAGTTCTTGTCGACGCGCGCCGAGACAAAATTGCCGGACCCCTGGCGTCTTACCAACAATCCGTCGATCACGAGTCCGTCCAAGGCCTTTCTGACCGTGATGCGCGAAACCCCGAAATCCGCCGCCAGATCGCGCTCCGACGGCAGGGCGTCATCCGGGCCCAAAACACGGCTATCGATGGCTTTTCGCAGCGCCCGCTGCAGTTCCTGATACAGCGGCAAGTTGCCCTGACCATCGAGCGGACCGACTACTTTTGCGAGTGATGTCATAGGGCCAGGGTCAGATCCGTTGATTCGTGGTCAGGTAAAATAATACCAAATACATACCACTTGTCGATCAATAAATCTCCCTATTTCTCATAAACCCTTACATTCAATGGAAATATACAGCTTTTGATGCAGGTATCACATGGCACTAGCAGATATTCTAAATTGGTATTATATTGGGCCTCAATTGGTGTGGCATTGGACCAACCACGCGGGATGACGGCAAATCTAAAACTGACCGGACAGGGGGCATTGATATGAATCGGACTGGGGATATCTATATGAATCGGATCGCGTTGGCGGTCAAGTCGGCATTGGGGTTGGTGATCCTGGTGCCACCCACACTGGCCTTGGCGGATAGCGCCGCG
>Ga0210388_10001546_pt1 | contig 18088 bp, 21 predicted proteins | sample IncBWC19OmetaG_FD_155485 | JGI IMG/M metagenome (GOLD analysis project Ga0210388, IMG submission 155485) | Forest soil microbial communities from Barre Woods Harvard Forest LTER site, Petersham, Massachusetts, United States - Inc-BW-C-19-O ... | reverse complement strand
CCCCGCCGGGAATTCAACTATGAAATCGAATTTCGAATTGTGAGCTACGAATTCTGAATTGTGAGCTACGAATTCTGAATTGGAACCGTGAATCTGAATCCTGAATTCGAAAACCGACGGAAAGATCGCCGAAGACTGAATTTGGGTCCGGAGGGTTTTGGCACTTCCATGATTTTCAGGAGGTTTCGGCACTGCGGGAGGTTTCGGAGGTTTTGGCACTTGTTTTTCGTACCCACACATCTAAAAATTTCGGAGTGGCTTGTTGAAAACAAACGACTTAGCAAAAGTGTCAAAAATAGCATTTTACCAACAGTGCCAAAACCTAAAGGGGCTATTTTGAAAAAAGTGATCTGAAAACGGATGGGTGGGGGGTCAGTGCCAAAACCTCCAAAATGTGCCGCCGAGGGGGTTTTGGCACTTCTTTTTCCGGGAGGTTTCGTCACTTTCAAATTACCTAGTCGCCCCAAAGATCTGCCAATTCACATTTTGAAATCCTCGCGAATGGTCCCAAATCCCCGATTTACGATCCCGCAATTCGGTGCCCACTGCGCGGCGTGAGTCAGCTTCGACTTTCGCCTCCAAGGCGAAACGATCAATTATTCTGATGATTCTGGGTGACGAAATAACTTGACAATATTCCGCCTCCTCGGTAGACTCATCCCATGGAACCTGAACTCAAACTCAAGCGTGGCCGTCCTGCCCGCATACAGAAGATGGTCAAGTTCTCTGTCTTCGTTCCGGTCGGAGACTACGAAGACCTTCGCACAATGGCAAAACAAGACGAGCGCCCCATGACGTTCGTAACGAGTCGGCTTATAGCCGAAGGCGTTGACCGCTGGCGCCGCGCGCGGGGCTCGTCTTTGTTTCCGATCCCACAACCGCCGCCAACCGGTCCCGTTGTCTTGGCGGACGCCCCAACGGATTCCGGCGCTATCCAGGAGGCGGTACGTGCCGCCCTAGCAGCCCAGGAAATCCAGAAAGGAAACCAGTGATCCGGTCGAAGGGAATCAAAGTGACCACGGAAAACAACAACGCGCACCTGGCCCTACACGGAATGGTCGCCGCACTGGTGTTCTGCGCAATCGTTGCCGCCTTCTTTCACGTGGCTCCGTATCACCAGATGCCAGTGGCGACGATCACCGCGCCGCCAGTGAATTGCTTGCCCAGTGGTTCCAATGGGCCGTGCATACCCTTCGATCAATTAATTCAGCAAATGCAGAACACGCCGGAAGTCGTTCCGGCGAGCCCAGCCACAGTCAACGAGGAGGAAATCTAATGGCAGACAATTTTCAAAGCAGAGCCGCTGTGAAAATACCGAAGGCGGCAAAAACTGTCGTGGTGAAAACAAAGTCAAATTCAGAAGAGGTTTTTGCGGCCTCTGCAATTAATGAAACGGCGCTTTCGTTCATACGCGCGTGGAAAAAAACGAGGACCAAGCAGGAGTAGATTCGGAGTAGTTGCCGGCAACCCCGGCTCAAGGAGGAAACGAATGAATGAAGGTCAACAAATCCATTAAATGGCATTGCCTGCATTGCATCTACACCGTGAAATCACGGGATCGAATGCGTGAGCATCTGAAACGCGTGCATAAGATTTTTCAAGTTCGGTGGCACGCTACTCGTTTGTCCTTGAAGCAGTTTGAGCGGGAGGAAGTTCGTTGGGTTCCGCTTCTTTCGATTTCGCAGAAGCCGGACGACTTTCGTCATCACGATAAGAGAAAACGCCGTCCTTCAGCTTTGCAGCTCAAGATTAGTGTTTACGATGAGAACGGAGACTTTGCATATGAGTTTTATAAATCTGCGGATCTATATGACCGCAAGCATCGGTTGCCCGTTCTGCTAAGAGAGTTGAAACCGGAGATTGAAGAAAGCGAGCAAATGAGAGCGAACGTTTTTTATCACGATAGCGGTGGGTTTTTACGCGACTACCAACGTCAACAGAAGGAAAAGAAAAGTTGAATGCGCCCGGTGTTGTGTCAAACGAGCAAATACGCATCGTCGCTGTTTTACGAGAGGATCAAGAACGCCTGTGGGCGCTCTTTCGGCCACACCCGTACGTGTTGGAAAAAGTCGGATTGTTACCAAACCAGGAAAGCATTGCTTTTATAGCCCAAGATCGGGCGGAAGAATTACTGACGGATATTGAAGATTTCGGATACCACGCCAAACTGGATTCCACACGTGCTCCCGCTGACATCGCCCGCTGGCAAGTGTTGGAGCATGAAATCCGGTGCTCCGCTCGATACGCGGACGAGTCGTTTCGTTTGGAGTTGTGCATCCATGAAGCTCTTCACGCCGTGTATTACGAGCGATCCGGATATCACAGCGTAAAAATCGGAGGGCCATATATCAAAGCTTACGGTGCGGAATACGCGGATGCTCATGTCTACTGCCTAGAGCCGGCGATTCTGCCTAATGGATTCTCGAATTCGGATAAAGTTTTGGGACTAGTTGCCCCGGAATACGCTGCTACCGAGCTGAAAAAATACGACATTAAAGTTTTTGATGGATACGACAGCGACAGGGATGAGTTGCGTAGCTATTTTCCCGGCGGCTGCGAAGATTCGTTGTTGCGGAAACAGGCTTGCGATGCAGCGCGAGAGATCATCACGGAGGATTGCAAGGACGAAGTATTTCGAAACAATCTGACGAAGAAGGCCCACGAATTCAAAATAGATTTGGAAGAGATTGTTTTCGAGGAGTCGAGAGATTTTCGCGCATGAGTGAAGCCAAGCATAAATTCCTGGACATTCTGTGCGTGGCGGGTTGCGGCCGTCGCCTCCATATTGATCTAGGCCCTAGGGGACGCACCCCCAAGGAAAAAGAAAAGTTTTGCCAGGAAGGCGATTGCATTCGACAACGTGATATCAACCTAGCGTTTGCACGGTGCGCCGCGAACGAGGAATACAATGCACCATCTGCGCCCAGCGCGCAAACGCAACGATTTGGAAAACTGAAAGAAGACGTGGAAACCTCCGCAGGGCTCGTTACTTTGACTGCGGAGAATTCTGAGGACGGAATTGCGGATTCGGAACAGGGAGGTACGACAAAGGTTGCTGATTCGGAACTCAAGCGAAAGCAACCGAGCTACTTGAAGTCTGTTGCTCATGTTGTGATCGTGACTCCTAACACGGGTTTGCCAATCACTAACAACGAGGGCGATCTTGTGCTGACGGTTCCGTTGACACACTCCATTACGTCGCCGGCGCACAGGGGTCCGAGGGCCAAACGCAAAAGCAAAGCGAGAACAATTCCTTGTCCCCACGGTCGCAAGCGAGATTGCAGCATTTGCAAATGTGGCAAATACGCCGTGCCGGAATTATTTCACCGGAAGCCCGCAGAGTCGGCGAAGGAAGAAATAGAACCGCTTGCGGTGGATCTGCCGCCGCTATCTGAATTTGAACCGGCCGGCATTCCGCCCATGATGCTGCCGCAAAATTTCGACGGTCTGACACCGAAAGATCAGAAACGAATCATGCGAGCGCAAGAAGTGGAAGTGGAGCGTCGTGTGAAAGAATCTTCGCGCTGGCCCTTCGAGATTCGCAGCAACGCAATTCTTCCGGCGCGGGTTGTTCTGGGAGTGAGGGAATCACGAATACGTTCATGGCTAGAAAACCCTGTGATTCGAGCAGGAGGCACCCCCACGGTTGAAGAAAGGCTTAAAAACGCGGATTCCTTTGAGTGGATAAAATCTCCGAAACCTTTATTGGATTCTAGTCAAACACAACCTAGCGGGCAGCCGGAAGCTTACTTTTACGAAGGGCAAATCTACGAACTGAAGAAAGAGCGTCGGGGAATTTCTCAGACGAATCCAGATTACGCGCTGTTTCCTTTACCAAAGTTGAGAAAGTTACGTAAACAAATCACGCAGGAAATTAATCAGATCAAGAAGTTGCAGCGGGAACAGGAGCAAAGACAAAAAGCCAAGAAAGTTCGCGTGATCCCGTCGGCCCCGGTACCGCCAGTCGTATTGCAGACGTTACAGGAGCCGATAGGAAACGATCAAATGATCGCAGCGGGCTACGAGCAAATAATTGTAGCGAAGCCGAAAGAAAAAGTGTTGGTTGTGAAAACTCTGTCTCCGAAAATGTATATCACCGATGGCGACATTAAAAACTACGCAAGCCGCCGACTGGATTTAGGCCAATGGAGTCGGACACTTTTTGAGAATGAAGTTATCCGGCGCGTGATCTATGTAGGAGTTTCGCGGCCGACTCCGGAAATGGGAGCACACTATTTGGACCTTCATGCAGAGCTACAGGAAGAATTTCCTTCCGTTTTCGACGGAGGTGCGATTGACTATGCCGGCCGGAGTAAACGGCCGCGACATCTTTGGGAAATGTATGTGGAGGATGAGCGGGATCCGCAGGAAGACGGGAGAGAAAACGCCGCTATGATTCATAAAACCCAAGGAACTTCTATCGGCGGTTCCGTCTCCGGCGCGGGATACCGTGTAGTCGGCACCGGAGAAAATACGCATTTGGTCGCCCGGACTCTAGAATCCTTTGACAACACAGGCAAGCGAGAGGGCACTGGGGAGGGTTCCGCAGGGGCTGATAGCTACGGCGATTGGGGCGGGGACATTGATTCCGGGGACTATGGCGAGGAGGAATAACTAACGTAAACTGCTGAAATGATTAGAAATGCCTTCCAGGATTCCACTCCCGCGAAAACCCATCCTTAATATATTGAAGGGAAGTCCAATAAAGATTCAGCACACAACTTCGGCAGATGGGGCAGGCAATAAAATCCCGGAAGCGAGGTAATAAAGAGGATTAGCTGCCGAGGGTAAGGCAATGACAGCATTCACGGATTGGAAAAAGGACTTGGAAGATCGCTGTGCGGCGCACTGCACCGTCACCGTTTTAGATGAACCGGTAACGGAAACGAAGACCCCAGTGCGCGAAACCGCGCGATCGGGGCGCATAGCCACTACAGTGATGGAGAATGATGGACTGCCGAGGCATTGGCGGGGTGCCCTGTGTATCGGCGTCACTGATTTGGGCGCGTGGTGGGACGCGAAGGTGCCCATGATTCGCATCTATTGGCGCTTTGCAAACGGAAAGGAAGGAGTAGAGGACACGGTGCAGGCGTTAGACGCGGGGACACGATTGAACAAAATTATTCGCCTGTTGGGGTTGGAGCCCGAACCACCTTTTGAATCCACTTCGATGATCGGGCGGCGAACTTCCCGGCGTATGAAGCTCGGTGAGCTGGGGGAATTGTTACCCGAGCCGGTGAAAGCACCACAGTTTACGCGGCCGTACAAAATGGCTTAGGCGCAACGCAAGTCGCGAGATAAGTTCTTGATGTAGCAGCGGGCAACAGCCAAAGCGGTTCCTCGGCAAAGCCTCTACGCAGTCCGCAGTCGCACTAACACACCACATTCGATTTACCCGAGGACACCACATGAACACCAAAGAGAAGTCAGGAATTCTAATCACTTGGCTATTCGCCAAGAAATTCGGATTCGTCGCCGTCTACACGAACGGCATTACACAAAAATTCTTTCTGCATTCCAGCAAGATTGAATCCGGCGCTCCAGCTGTCGGCTCCGTTGTCTACTTCAATGTGAGTCCGGTTCGGGAAGGTGTTCTGCCTAGCGCGATTCAAGCGATCATCGTCCCGCAGTCCGATGATAAGGCGGGTCTGTAATGAGTGCGCAATTTATCGACTTGCTTGTTTTAGGAATTGTGAAAGTCCCGGAAGCACAATCAATTTCAGAAGCAAAACCGATTCTTGAAATCAAACCAATTTCTGAAATAAAACCGATGCCCGAAGCAAAACCAGTTGTTGTCGGACCCTTGGAAGGAGCATTGCGCATGATTGCGCAAGGTGTGCCTGTGGCGTGGACAAAGGCTGGTGAAAAAGCTCCGCCGATGCCGGGTTTTCCGAAGCTGGCGACTAGAGATCAGAAACAGGTAATGCAATGGGCCGCTGAAAATCCGAATTGCAATTGGATTTGTGTTGCTCGTTCTAACGAGTACTGTTTTCTGGACGAAGATGATTCGGAACAAATTCGCTCGTCTTACGAAAAAATGTACGAGGAGCCTTTTCCCCGAACGTGGACAACCGAATCCCGCCCAGGCCATCGGCAATCCGTGTGGAAGCAAACGGATGCGACTCGCAAGTTGGGAAACAAGGTGCAGGGCAAATTTAAGGGCGGCATTATGTCTTTCCGACAGGACGGAGAATATGTTTTGGCGGCGATGTCGCACCTGAATCCAAGCGAGAAGGACGGAACCGGCCACAGAGATTACATCGTTGTGGATGAATCTCCCATCGCGGAGATGCCGGAGAATCTGATTGACCTAATTTACTCTCGCCTGATTCCCGAAGATCAGGCGGTCACGGCGAAGTCTTTAGCGGCGAATCCGGAAGCCATGATTTTGGAGCATCACCGCAATGACACACTGTTTCGCGTTGCTTGCAAGTGGCGAGAAAACGGAACCTCGGAAGAGTCAATCCGATTTGACTTGCAGGCTATGAATGAAAATCGATGCAGCCCAATGTTGCCTCGGGAAGAAGTGGACTGCATTGTGGACGGCATCTGCAAACGTTATGAGCAAGGGGATCCGGCACAGGATGTAATCATTTTCGGCAGGCCGAATCCGCCGGCTGGGGTTGCCCGGATGGAGGAGTTGAAGCCTTTCGAGTGGGGAACACCGGAAGAGATTACCGATGCCTTGCTACCCGTAAAACAGTTCAGCCTGGACTATCTGCCATTTTGTCTTCGCGGCTGGGCACAGGATGTATCCGAGCGGATGTCTATACCGCTGGACTTCGCCGGCGTGAGCATCATCGTCGCGTTGGCGGGAGCTATCGGCAGGCGCGCGTTTGTTTACCCCAAGGCATCCGACAAGTCTTGGAAAGAAGCAATTTGCGTCAGTGGTGCCATCTGTGCCAGCTCGGGCAAATTGAAAACCCCAGCATTCAAAGTTTTCATGGCGCCTTTTCAGCAATTAGAAATCGAGTGGAATGCTGCCTATAAGAAAGAGTTGGCTAGTTACACCGAAGCTCAAAAGGCGTACGAACTTCGATACAAGGCCGCTGTCAAATCGAAGCTAGAGTTTGACGAGGAACCGCCACCGGAGCCAGAGGAACCCCGAAGAATTATCTTGAATGATTCAACGCCGGAAAAAGCACATAGCATTATGGCGAAGAATTCGACTGGCATACTGCTTTACCGGGATGAATTTGCGTCCTGGGTTGCCGAACTGGAAAAGGAAGGTAGGGAATCGCAGCGCGGTCTATATCTCGCAGCAATGAACGGTAACGATATATTTTCCATGGATCGTATCGGCCGGGGTAGCACGAACGCCATCATGTGTGCATCCCTGTTCGGTGGATTCCAGCCAGAAATGCTTCGGGACTTCTTGGGAGACTCGCGCAACATACACGACGGGATGCTTGCACGTTTCGGCGGATTGGTGTGGCCAGATGACGCGTGGCTGCCGTCAATTGATCGAGGCGAGAATCAGTCTTGGAAGGATCTTTACAATGCCATCATTCGAAAGTTAGCCGCGATGAAACCGGAATCAGTTGAATTGCACTTCGCTCCGGATGCACAGGAAAAATTCAATACGTGGCGTGTAGACCACATTGAGCGAGTCGCTAAAGTCGAGCATGTTGGAAAACAGAGTCATCTTTCGAAATACCACGGGCTACTCCCGAAGCTGGCAGGGCTGCTACAAATGGCGGACTTGGCTGCTTTGGCATTGAAGAGTCCGGGAGCAGCTGTAGTGAATTTGGAGAAGGGCATAACGCACGTAAATACGGAATCGGCAGGAGTCGATGGCCGCCACATGATTGATCTAGCGCATTTGGAGCAGGCCATCGGGCTGTTGACGTACTTCGAGAGCCACATGGAACGCGTCTATGCCTGCGCTCTGTCGCCGGAGAAGCGAGCCCTACACACTCTCGCCAAGCGCATTCAGCGAGGCGACCTTTACGGCACTTTTCGTCTGCGCGATATTCGGCGGAAGCACTGGGCCGATCTCGGGGATACGCGATGCATTGAATTCGCGGCGGATGCCTTGGTAGATAAAGGATGGGCGCGGGAATTGCCCGCGGAGCGGAATCCAGCCGGCGGCCGGCCAACGGAACAGTGGGAAATCAATCCGAGAGCTAAGAGGCTTTAAGCGGTCCCGAAGTTGCATTTCTGCGGCTAGCACAGCTGATTTGAAATCCAAGAATTAATTCCTTTAGCAATTTGAAATTTTCCCTGCTTTCGCGCGGGTGTGAGGACGTGTGCCTTTTAAGAAGATCGTAGTTCCCGACGTGTATGTCCCGCCGGTGCCGCATTTAACAGATAGAGATACGATGCGGGACCCAAGCACGGACAAGCTAGTTTGGACCCCGGAAAAGCAGGCTGAAATTGATGGATTGCTCGCTGCGAATATAGCTGCGATCGCCGAAGCGAGCGCCAAGATCGAGGCGCAAAAAGATCGGCACAATAAAATCGCTAAAAAGTCCTACCATGCGAAGGTTTCCAAGAACAAATTGGACAACCTGAGTCCGTACCACGAAGAGGCTCCGGAGTTTGACGACGCCCGAAAGTACTTTATTGAAAGCGGTGTCCGGAACGTCAAAGTTATGCAGTTCTGCTTTGACGCGTACAAAACCTCCGCGGATATTTTGGGGATTCCGTTTAATCGCAGCACCGTTGCAATAGGGCCGCTTGTTCAGGCGAAAGAGCTAGGGAAAATTGAAGAGGATTCCCGCAGTCTGAATTTCGAAGCTTTTGACAATCCGGAATTGATGGGGCGGGAGCGTTTATTTCTACCGGCAGAGTTGAGAGCAATTTGGCAGTTTTGCGGCGGTGTTGGGAAATACATTGGGGAATCTCCGGCGAAGTGGTTGGATGATCGCCAGAATTGGCGTCACGACTTGTACTTCGGCGCCTCACAAATTTGCGACAAGACTCTGGACTTGGGTTTGCATAGTCAGATTTGCAATTGGTTCGGACATCTGGATGATTCGAAGTTTCCCCGAGATTACACCCAGGACGATATTCGCAAACTTCTCTTGGAACATTTCGATGGACCGCGCGTGCGCATGTTGTGGAGCTACCGCGGTAGCTATAAGTCCACGCTGAACGTCCTTCGCATCGGGCAGTTGATGACGATCTGCCCTAATTTTACTTTTTTGGTCCTGAGCGCATTCAAAGACCTTGGCGCTGAGTTCGTCACCGAATTCAAAAAATATTGGATCTACGAAGATCTTTCCATGTTGACGCGGTTGCAGTCCCTGTTTCCCGAGTTTTGCTTGAAAGCTTCGAAAGCAGGTGATGAGAAGAGTTTTGAATCACCGCTCGCGAAAAACTTCGGTAAAGAATCGCTTTTGAAGTACTCAAGTTCGAATTCCGGCCTCGGAGGTCAACATTATTATTTCATCGCTGGCGATGACTACGTTCTTCCGAAGAATTCGACGCCGGCGCTTCGCCCTGGTTTGGCCGCAAAGTACCGGCAGGCGAAAGAACTGCTTAACCAAGGCGGTCGCATTTGGTTGATTGGCACGCCGTACTTCGGCGGGACACCGGGAGTCGAAGGTGATTTGTATCACGAGCTGCTAAAAGAAAACGAAAAAGCTGGCGGTGACATGCTGTTTTTGCGCATCCCCGCGTACACCGTTAAGCCCGGATTCGAAAAGGTCGAAATTCACAAGCTGGAAGAACACATGGTCTCACTGGCCCGCATGGACGGCCGTTTGACCTGGAAGGATTTGAAAGAAGATCTTGGTTCGAAACCGGAATCAGAAATCAACTTTCGCCGGCAGAAACTTTGCGAAGGAGTCGCGGATCCGGAAGAAGAGGATTTGCACATTTTCAAAGAGTCCGCCGTGGACGATTGCATCATGGACCCCAGTATGGTCCCCGGTTGGGCAGCCATGAACTTCAATGGGGACACTTATCAGTTTTGGGATTTAGCGTACAGCGCGCGTCCGACAAGTGATGAGTCTGCGGGTTTAGTCGTCAGTCGAGCAATCGATCCCGCAACGAGTTTGTCCCACTTGTTTGTGCGCGGACTTTGGTACGGGCGTGTGGAATCCTCGGAATTAGCCACTCAAATTGTCATCGAGTGGAAAAACTCGATCGGCCGCAGATATCCATTTCGCGCGATTTGTATCGAGCGGATGGCGATGTGGCAGCATTTCCAGGACGCAATCAACGAACAAGCAAGAATGCGAATAACGAAGGACGATCTTGCTCTGCTAGGTAGAGCGGATGTACGGCCTCCGCTTAATTTTTTCTCCGTGGATACACAGCCGGACGCCAAGAATCTTCGAATTCGCGCCCTTCAGTTGCTGGTTGCGAGCAAACGAATTCACTTCATCGCAAATGATCTCGGGGCAACCGGCTGGGACAAGATGCGAGCCGAGTTGCTGGCATTCGATGGAAAGCCGTCCACACGACTAAAAACCGATAACGTTATCGATGTTTTAAGTCTGGCGGCGAAGCATCTCCATGTAATCGGTGAAGTCCTGTTAACGAAACCCCAAGGATTTCAGACGCCGGAGCAATACGGCAAAACCGATCAGTTCGGACGAACGCCAGAGGAGCAAGAAGCTGACTTTCGAAAGAAATTAGACAGTGAAGAATTTATCCATGGCCGGGAACGCCTAGCCGAGATGATGTTTTGTCGGCGGCGCATTGAGGATGACCAACAACGCGCGTTTCTAAAAGCAAACGCAACTAAAGCAGAGCCGGAAACAGTCCGTGTCAACGGTATCTACATTCGTAAGCCCGCTCCAATCGACGCCTCTGGCAGGCGTGACCCAGCGACTGGACAGCTCGTGTCGCGTTACGGCTATCCGGTTCGGGGAAAAAATTAATATCAGTCGTTGCGGCAAAAACGTAAGACGTTGGAAGAATTTGTATTAAAGGAGAAAGACTGAGATGGGTGGCTCGCACAACGAAGAAAATACAAGTACGGCTTCACTTTCGCCGAACAACAAATGTCAACACGGCGTTTTCAAGGTTGGAAATCCGAACACAGCTTGCTCCATATGTAGTAGCGCACCGATCCCCAAAGAAGAACTCACTAAAGCAGAAATAAAAGCTCTCAAGCGGCAAAATAAATTGTTTTAACGGGAGAGAGGGCGATGGCAAGTGCTGAAGGTGTTTGCAGCTACTGTGGAAAACTTGCAGAGGATATTCCGGGATTGAGGTTTTTGAGAGGAGTCCTTTTTTCGGATTCCGAAGGCAGACCCCATTGCTTTAGCAAAGCAAATTTTCAGAAACAAAAAGCTGCAGTTGGAGTCGCTAAGAAAAAGGTAGTCATTCCGGATCTAGTCCCGGAGGAACCCGAGTCCGAAACACAGGAGCAAGCAGACTTGCTTTGGACTTCAGCGTTGAAAAAAGATATGGCACCAGGCATTGCTGAAGGCCGGATTTTGGGAACGGCTGTCAAGTGGTGCCCAATACGTGGATTCGGCTTTATCCTCAGCGAGGACGGCGAAGAATATTACGCCTCGGTCTCTGAGATTGCGGCGGATGAATTCGGTTTTTCTTTTTTAGAAGTTGGTGAAACGGTGTCCTTTCGAACACTGGATCATCGCACCGCACCGAGTAGCGAATTGAGCGCGACTTCTGTGATTCCGGCGCATGTGGACTTGGGGTTGTCGGCGCCAGCGAATTACCGAGAGGAATTCGTCGTCGTAAAATTCGACGACCGGCTAGGAACTGGTCGGTTAGCCAAAGTTTCGGATTCGCGAGCGCCTTGGATCAGCTTTAAGAAGGAAAACGTCATAACAGAAGGCACGATCACTCTTGGAGTTAAAGTGTGGTGTGGATTCCACCGCACGCCCGGTTTCAATTATTTTTCCGCCCATAGGATCGAGATTTGCCGAGAGTGAAGAACTTGTAATTCGAGCTGGATAGGACCCTCAGCCTAATCCAGCTCGTTCGCCCCGCAATCAACATGCGAGTTGCGGGGCAGAAATTAATATTCTCGCCGCACCCTCAGTCGGCGGGATTGCGGCTCCGTCGTCCGCGAAACCGCCGGAGCCGTACTTTTTACCGCGAAATGCCGGCACAAGTCGAAAGCGTAAAGCACTTCGGACAATCAGCGGTCGAAAATCCTAAGTAAAAAATATTGAACAGGAAGAGTAGATCCCCGAAGCACGCGAAAGGCAATTGCCGGCAGACAGCGGCTTGATTCTTACGGTTCGCAATAGAGCGTTGTATCGGGAGATTAACGATGAGAAGGACGCAATTTGAGATTTGGCGAGAGCCAGAGGAGCAGCCAGTGCCAACACCAGAAGAGCAACAAGCAGCGCAACAAGCGGAGTGGGATAGACACGCCGCTTTGATGAAGGAAATAAAGGAGCGCCAACGCGCCGACCTAGCTAGGGCAAACCCAACCAAAGAGGAATTACTTGCCGACGAGGCGAATCATATAGCGGCCCAGGAATTCGGTCTTGGGGAACCCCGTTATCTAGCGAGCCCGGACTCCGCCCAGCGCCTCTGGACCCAACTGAACGGGCGCCCGTGCACGAAAGAAAATCTACACGCGGCATTTAATGAATTAGTGGCGGTGAACGGGATTGCTATCCGTCCACCGGAGCCCGAGGCTCCAAGGGAAAAAACACTCTTGGAACTCGCGGCCGAAAGGGGGATTACAAGGGCGGCAATTAACGCGACTTCGGCCGTGCGATTGAGAGAACTAATAAAAGATAAGTATACAGAAATCTTAATTAACGCGGTTTTAGCCGCGCCGGGAAACTAGGAGATAAAAATGCCAATAGAAACAGACGTTCAGGAATTCTTGCAAGCCGCAAGACCTTTAGAGACCCAGGTGTGGATTTCACGACCAACGCATGTCGCCTGCAGACAGTTTCTCGTGGCGTGCAAAATTATTGCCCCAGGGAGCGACGCCGATCGTCACCAATACGGCGTAGCCTTGCTCGAATTGTTGCGAACTAATCAGCTTCCGGTGGCCCCACCACCTCCGGGTCCGACTCCGGAAGAACTGCAGGCGCAAGCGGATCGTCGGAATTGTGGGGTTATGTTTAAGGATGACGATGAGTCCGCGCCCGTTCGCAAAGTGGACGACTCCGTTTTTTCCGACCCTAGACTTTTGCACAACACGAAGGTTGATGCGGAGATGCAGCGTCGAAACGATCTTGCAGTGCGCGGCCATGCTTTCGCAAACAAGCTGGACGGCCTCGGGGAAGCTATTCCAGGATTGCGAGATGAACGCGCGGAAGTTCGCACAGACTCCGGACACGTTGCTCAGTATGCTACGCAGCAATTGCGGGAAAAGAATCGCGCCCATAACGCGCAGGTTCGGAAGGATTGGCAGGCGAAGAAAGCAACCGCAGAACGATCTAAACAGAGAGGGCTCTAAGATGGCTTTGACACCGGAAGAAGTAAAAGAACTGCGGGCGGAAGAAGCCGCAGAAAAATCTGCGGAAAAGGCCGCCCAGTACAAAGCGGAGAAAGAATCAGCGATCGCAACCGTTTGGATTAGCTTTCTGGCAAATCACACGGGCGCTCGCGGCATGATTCGCAAGAATGTGTTCCACGCGACGGACGCGAACGTGGCGGTCTTTCAAGGCTTCATGGAGTCTCGCGGCACGGATCAAACGGATCCCGCCGCAGTGGAAGCTGCGTGGCAGGCAGCGACCGCCGCTGGTGCCTTGCACGAATACCGTCTCACGGAGGCACAGCAACACGGCGAGGCTGTCAAGCACAGCGGGCGAATCTCCGCAGCGCAGGGACCCATCTGTGACCAAGTTATGCGTCCGTCTTTCCCACAACCGCCGCTTCCGTATAGCCGGGACGAGTTGCGAAAGATCTTTGCCGGCAACGATACAGGAAAGATGCGGTGGATTCTCCAGCAGTACGGGAGCGAACGCGTGGACGCGGTTCTCAATAGCAGTTCATAGGACACAATGAGCACAATCGAATCGTTGGAAAAAAGAATTGCAGCAATCGAGAGTGCTTTACGCACGGCAAAGATCTTGGATAATTCAGTCTTGCCGGTAGCTCAGGTGGATTCTTCCTTAGCCCTGTGGCACCGCCTAGAAGCGACTAAGACTCTTCAATGTGATGTTTCAATTATTTGTCCCGCTTGTAGTCAGAAATCAGGATTCAGCTTCAGCGCGAGCCGAGATGACGAGGATGGTCTAGAACGAATTTTCGAATGTCCCTGTGAAACAAGATTTCGGGCGCGAGTTTGGAAAAACTTGCATTTGGAAAAAGAAAGTCAAGTTTCAGGGTAGGGTTGCAGAAGTAGCAAATCAGAACCAAAAACTTGTAAGGCGGCCGATGGCCGCAAGGAGAAACACCGTGTCAAACAAAGATGTCGTTAAGAAAATCAACAAGCCCGCAGTCCCGTCCATGGGATCGAAAATGAAAACCCCAGATGATTACAGAGACACGACGCGAGAACGCATCGGGAAGCCCCAGCCTGAGGAAGTTGAAACCGCGGAAGATCGTCCGGGCGCTGCGCGCGCCGCCTGTGCGAAACAATATAGAGATACGCAGCGCGGCAATTTTAAACCAACGGAATAAATTGAAATCGCGGCGCAGCGGAAAAAGCGCAAGGAGGGAAGGATGTTATGAGTTTTGCGATCCAAGGAAATGCTGGTGTTGCCGGGGCTCTCGTAACGCTGTCCGGCGCTGCGAGTGCAACCGTCACGTCTGACACCGTTGGAAATTTTGAATTCCCAAATCTAGCGGCCGGTTCGTACACAGTGACGCCCACTCTATTGGGCTACACATTTGCTCCCGCATCTCACGCCGAAACTGTCACCATAGCCAACATCCTAAATGTTGATTTTGTGGCGACTCTCACAAGCGATTCCGGAGCGATCAGCACAATAGATAGTCGCACGGCGCCTAACTCAACCCTCAACGAGAACGCCACGCAGATCTACGTTGTGGGCACTTTGTGCGAGCTGCCGCCCGTGGATTCCAGGGTTTCTGTGCCAGTGGATTCCAGGGTTACGAAGCCGGAGAATTCTAGAATTTGAGAGAGAAATGTTTGAATTAAATTCAAAGCCGCAGAAGCGGCAGGAGTGAAATAGATATGGCAGGAATTACGGTAGGAAGTAGGGTCGCATTGGCCGGCGCGCCCGTGGGATCCAAGCACGGCACGATTCTCGCGATGAACGTTTCTGAGTCAAAACCCTCGGTCGTTGGCATCGCAAATTCCGCAACTGTAACCATTTTGGACTCAACAGGCGTGACGGTCCAATGGGATTTGGAAGCGGGTCCATCCGGAATCAAGACATACCCGCTGGCCGATCTTGTAGCAGTCAGCAACTAATAGTCACATATTGAATATCTGCAACCCAGGGGCGTTCGAAAATTGGACGCCTCGCAGTTCCCCACCGTTGGAAATTCTGAGAATTAAATAAAGGAGTGGCTGAGTATGGGTCAGACTACTGAGATTGAGCGTTGGGCCTACTCTTTTTGGCTCGGATCGTGTAATGGTAGCAACATGATTGTTTCTTTGGGTTACGCAGGATATTTTGACGCTAGTATGAATGAACCTCAAGACGAGATGGTTGTTGCTGGTTATCTCGCCACTCTTGATCAGTGGATTCAGTTTGAAGCAGTGTGGAAGCTCACTTTAATTAGATACGACGTTCCATTTTTTAAGATGAGTGAGTTTATAGGGCGTAGGAAGGAATATTCACATCCGAAATGGCAGTCAGAATCTTATCGAGCACAGTTTGTAAAAGACTTAACATCGATTATTCGGGATTGGACAGAAGCAAGTATAGCCTGTCGGATGAAACAAGAGCTTTTTGACCGATATAACAAGTCCTACGAATTGGATTCCCGATTCAATATGTTTGCGTTGTGTGGTCGGGATTGTGCGGCTCAGGCCAGAAAATATGTTCGAGAGAGCATTCAGTCTGATTTACCTATCGCTTTCATTTTCGATCAAGGCGATGCGAGCCCTGGTCCGGGTCTATTAACAAACGAAATGATTTCATCGAGTTTGCCAGCGCCTTCGTTCAAGCGCAGTCGGCCCGATTCGATACTCGATAAGGATGATCCTTACCACGTCCAGTTGCAGGCATGTGATTTCGCGGCATGGGAACTAAGACGCGGAGAGAGTGATTTGGAGGGCGGTAAGTCGCCAAACGAACTACGAAAGTCGCTGTTGGCATTGAATCATAAGAATAAAATCTGGAAACAATCTCTTGAGCCTGACTTGCAAGGATTGCTCCAAGTCGCCGGAATTAAGAAAAGGCAATAACACGGAACGCGATTGTCTTCCCCAATTTGTTCTGATATAGTCAACGATTGGTCCCAGACCGCCCGCAAGGGTTGGTCACTGCGTGTCCTAGACGGCAGGGGCATTCATCCGTTTCCGGTGGAGGATTACCCGGCGGCTGAGTGGCAAGGCATCAGCAGTTCGTCAAGTTTTTGGTCGTGTTCGCCATGTGCGGATCGGAAAGCGGCCAAGGATAGGATACTCACCAGCCGGAATTTTGCGGGATAAAAACAATCCCGCAGACTGGTCCAGACCGGCGCATTGAAGTTCTGCAACACTTCATAAACCGAAATCCATGCGGATATACGTCCGCCGATTTTCGGAGCGTCTCTGTGGCAAAGCCTTCCCTCGTAGTTCCTGACAAATTAGCCTACACAATTCCCGAAGCTGCCAGTAAAATGTCCACGAACGTGTGGTTCGTACGAAAAATCATCCACGAGCATAAATTGAAGTTCATTACAGGCGGGAAGGAATTCCTGATTCCACATTGGGCTATCCAGGAATTCCTACAGAATGAAGCCAAAGTCTATCGGGATCACGAGGCAGCGTGAAACTGATCCGCCCATCCCGTGACTCTGCGATGCGCTTCCTTGTCCCGAACATTAACGTGGGCAGCGTAACGTTGCATCATGTCGGCATGGACATGGCCCACGAAGTTCATGGCGTCCGTCATCGAAGTCGCACTTCGCAGCCAGTTGGTGACGGCCGTGCTACGGAATTTGTGACAATCCGCGCGCCCTTCGACGCCGGCTTTCTTCGCAGCGGCTTTGATAAAGTCCGTGCTAAAACCCCGCTCCCGAACCTTCCCCTTGTTGATCCCTTTCGCCGTGGGGAATATGTAGTCCGTACTCTTTGCTCCCAAAGCATCCTTTCGCGCCTTCAATTCGGCGGTCAGCCACGCCGGGACTGGCATTTCGCGAGCCCCTTTTTTCGTTTTCGGTTTCCAGCCCTCTTTCGCGTTTACTCCCCATACCGAATGCTCAAAATCAATGTCGCCATACGTAAAGTGCGCCAGCTCGTTGTTGCGCATTCCGCTGGACAGAAGACAGAGCATAATGAGTCGGCCTTCTTCGTTCGTGTTTGCGAGCATTTTTTGAACTTCTTCCAGCGAATACTCCTCCACTTTGCGTTGTTCCGGCTGCGGCCACTCTTCTGTTTCGATTTCCACTTTGTGATTCGCCCATTTCAGAAAGATCATCGCGGAGAGGAAGGAGTTATGTTGGGAATTGGGAGACAACCCGGAGTCTTTCGCCAAGTAAGTCTTGAACGCCAGAAGGTCTTTGCGATCCACGTCAGACAGAAGAGTTTTCTTGCAGGACTTCAAGAAATGATTTTCCAAGCGCGAGCGATAGTCCGTGTAGGTCTTCCACGCGTTGACGGCTTCGACTTCGGCCAGATAATCAGCTACCTTAGAAACCAGTGTAGCGCTCCTCGGTGTGCTCGTATCGATCACAGGACCGGCCAGAGCTTCCGCTTTGGCTTCTTCCACCGTGGTTGCAGCCAAACGCAGCCAGGAGGCATTCTTTCCGGTACCTTTGCGAATATAAAACGGCGCGCGTTGCGCCGCTTCCGACAATCGGCCCGCCTGTCCTGGCTCCCAGATCGCCTTTCGAATTCCATCCTGCAGGTTGTAAATTTTCATTTGCCCTCCTTCGGTCTCAATCTATGCCTTCAGCGTACAACAGCGTACAATTGCTTGTCAAGCCTTTTATTTGCATCAGAAAATAATAAGATGCTATTCTACAGGGAAACGTGAGCAAGAGATTCAGTGCATTGAATTTGCTTGATTTCGGGGCACCTCGGAGCTAGACTTGAATTTCCAGTTGAAACTGGTTTACAACTGGAAACTTTATG
>Ga0210388_10001545_pt1 | contig 18088 bp, 16 predicted proteins | sample IncBWC19OmetaG_FD_155485 | JGI IMG/M metagenome (GOLD analysis project Ga0210388, IMG submission 155485) | Forest soil microbial communities from Barre Woods Harvard Forest LTER site, Petersham, Massachusetts, United States - Inc-BW-C-19-O ... | reverse complement strand
ACACAACCCGCGCTTGACGCCGTGCGTCTTTTCTACGCCGCCATCTTCAGATACAGGCCACTGGGAATCCCCCAACCGAAGAAGGTACTCTGGCCATTCCTAAGCAAACGACTTGCCCAGGAACTCGACAGCCTTGAGTCCTGCGACGCTGATTACTACCGGCGCTTCGGCGACGTGCTGAAAGCAAACCAATACAAACCGGCGACTCCATGGCTGGAGGATGGACTGTTCACCGGACCAAACGACCCGGCGACTCCGATACGGTTCTCGATTCTCGGCAGCAGAGCAATCGGAGAGAACCGCGTCGATGTTCACGTTGGGTTCACTTCTAAACAGACCTCTTGTTGCGGCCAGCCCGCCGAGTACGACCACTTTGATGGCGTAGCGACCGCGATTCTTGAGAACCACCGGTGGGTCATCGACGATTATGTGGCGATGTACGAGAACGACGAACTGCGTCGTCTGTCCGATGGATATCGGCAGTGTCAAGGCGGTCAGTGGGTGGGGGAACCACCTTACTGAAAGCACGAATCGGCGCATCTGCGCTCCAATTAATTCTGTGGAAAATCGAAGGTCCGGTAATCCGACTTCCCGGGAGTTGACCCGAAATCGATGGGTCGGCCAGAGGGAGCGCGGTCCCCATGAATCTTTTTCGTTGGTCTCCCCGTATAGCTCAGTATCCAAGCCTCGGGGCGATTCCCCCCTCACAATGGGAAAAGGAATCCCAGTACCTGGGCGCGGCAGAACCTGACCATGCGTATGCAGATGCGCCGGTTTACGAGGCTGACCAACGGCTTTTCCAAGAAGGTCGAAAACCTGCGCGCGGCTGTCTCGCTGCACTTCGCGCACGACAATTTCGGGCGCCAGCACAAGAGCCTCCGCATCACCCCGGCCATCTCGGCGGGCGTGTCTGATAGGCTGTGGACGCTTGAGGAATTGGTGGAGCAAACGTCGCGGTAGTGGCGGACGGGGAGGCGAAGCAATGAGCATCAACGATTTACCGGCGATTATGGGAACAGTTCTGATTGTTGCCGGCCTCGCCCTAGTGGGCGTTTCCACATGGTCCCGTGCCGAGGGGAGAGAAAAGACCACTCAGGCCGGGGCGCTCATCATTGTGGTCGGCGCATTCCTCTTGGGGCTGTCGATATTCGTGTCGCATGGAAAATAGGACTCAGGTCCGCGCGCCGGCCTTTCTGGTCGGATGGTCGGCAATCCGGAGGTTATGGCAAGGTCCTGGTAAACGCGCAAACCGGAAATCAAGTGAGTTCTAGAACCGAAATGTCTGGTAACCTGACTAACAGGTTGGCTTTGCCCCTGCAGTCTGCGTCGATTGTGTAGGAACCGGTGACCGATTCCGCTGCGAAGGTCAGAAGCGTGCCATTTTCGCTACCCGCGATCTGCCGCTTATCTCTCCTCCTCCTTAGGGGTTGACCGCTAAGTTTCAACTCACCAATGAATGCCACCGGCCCCGTGGCGCGCGCTCCTGCCAGGAAGACGCCCGTTGATTGAAACGCAAAACCGCCCTCGACTCCGGCATTTGTGCAAGCTGGCGCGCCCTGCTTGAATGCAATTCCCTCCGTGGTCACGCCGGTCCTCTTGACCAGGGACAGAAATCCTCTCGTTGTAACTACAAAGCCGATTTCTTGCGACATCCCGCCAACGGTCACGGTTGCCGTCACCGTGCAGTTCGGGGCGACTGAGTAATTTGCGGTTAGAGACTCGGTGGTAACCACGCCATCGTGGGATTGCGTATCTTCACCGGTGTACGTGGCCGTGGCCGGGTCAAACGTGAGCCGGCTCAAGCCAGTGATCGGCGTGCCGTCGCCGGCTGTGCCGCTGTGCTGAAACCCGTAGGTACCGCTCAGAGATGCATTCGAACATGTCGCCGCCCGGGCTGCGGAACTGAACGCCCAGCAGGCAAACACGATCATTCCGGTGATGCGGATCGCTTTGAAAAACATGCTGCTCTCCTCGTGCTTGTTTTTTGCGTGCAGATCTTCAGGAGCCCGTCGTTCCGACCAGAGTTAAGAACCCCGTGCCAGAATCAATGCTGTACACCGAGATATCGTTCGATCCGGAATTCGTTACGTAGACGAAACCTCCGGAGGGATGGACAGCTACCGAGGTGGGATATGTCCCGGCAGCAATCGTCCCCAAGGGCGTCAGGGACCCGTCCGTGCCGACGGTGTACATCGAGACGTCGTTCGAGATGAAATTCACCACATACGCGAACTTGCCCGCGGGATCGACTGCCACGGAAACAGGCTCTTGTCCAGTTGCAACCGTTCCGATAGACGTCAGGGCCCCGCTCGTGGCGTCGATGCTGTACATCGAAACGCTGTTCGAGCCTTCATTCGTCACATAGGCGAACTTGCCTGCGGGATCAACGGCCACCGAAGCCGGGTCTTGTCCCGTGGCGATTGTTCCGACAGATGTCAGGGCCCCGCTCGTGGCGTTGATGGTGTACATCGAGACGTCGTTCGAGCTGAAATTCGCCACATAGGCGAACTTGCCGCCAGAATCGATGGCCACGGAATTAGGGTCGTCTCCCGTAGCCACGGTCCCGATCGAAGTTAGGGCTCCGCTCGTGGAGTCTATGGTGAACTCCGACACGAGGTTTAAGCCGCCCGCATTCATTCCCCCGTTCGTCATGTAAGCGAATCTGCCTGACGGATCCACAGCTACCGAATTGAAACAGCAAGCACCGCCCGGATACACGCCGGTGATGGTTCCCACGGATGTTAGGGCCCCGGTGGCGGAATTGATGGAATACATCGAGGCGGTGCCCTCCGACTCGCTGCCATAGTCAAACAGATCACCCGGATTGCTGACGTAGGCGAACTTCCCAAGCGGATCAACGGCGATGGAAGTAGCTCCATAATAAACGCCGTACCCATTCGCTGAGACCGGTCCCACCGACGTCAGAACCCCCGTAGTGGGGTCGATCGTGTACATCGACACGTACGCGCCAATTCCGCCATCGCAGCCCCCACCCACGACGTAGGCGAATTTTCCGGCGGCATCCAATGCGATCGACTGAGGCGCACCCGCTCCTGGCGTCGCGGTATACGTCACGGAGTTTGACTTGCCGCCGCCGGGTGCCGGATTGAAGACTGTGACCGTAGCTGTCCCGGCGGTGGCGATATCGCTAGCCGATATCTGGGCGACGAGTCCGTTAATGCTGCCGTTACCGCTGGTCGGCCGGTCGCTGCCGTTCCAGAGCACCACGGAGTTCGCGACAAAACCATTGCCAACCACGGTCAACAGATTGTCTGAGCCGTCAACGAATTCTTCGCCGGCAGGGCCGCAGCTCGGATAGATGACACTGATGGTTGGGACGGGGTTCGGTCCGCTCGACCCGCCGGCGCCTGTGATCGCGAAGTCAATTGCATTGGAGACTCCGCCGCCGGGCACGGGATTGGTCACCGTCACCGCCACCTTGCCGCTTAAGGCGAGACTGGCGGCGGGGATATCCGCGGTCAATTGCGTCGCGCTGACGAACGTCGTGACGGCCGCCGACCCATTGAACGTCACCGCCGAAGCGGCAACGAAACTCGTCCCGTTCACCGTCAGCGTGAAACCCGCGCCACCCGCAGCGCTGCTGTCCGGCGAGATACTGCTGATCGTCGGAGTCGTTTGAGATCCGCTGGGAGGAGGCGGATTGGATGACTCAGCCGCGCCGCCCCCGCATCCCGTGAAAAGCAGACCTACGACTGCCAGCACCAGGGTTAGGGCTATGCGAGAGTTCGTCATCGTGTCTGCTCCTCGGCTGACACCCTAATTCTTCGAAGGGTCGTGGCGCGCGACAATCCTCCGAAACAGGTTCGAGGACAATGGCTGGCGTATGGTCGGCGTATGATTTCGATCTGACCGTGAACCTCACTGAATTCAGACAAGTTGCAGCAGGCGACCTGACCGGCAGGCGCAGATTTTTCCATGACCGGAACCAAGCAGTGGTAAAGTATCGGCCCAATCGCCAGGCTGCGATGCAAGTCACGACGCGAACCCGGTGGGCCCGCTTCGGCGCATTCGAGACGGACTTGCGCTCGGGCGAGCTGCGCAAGTATGGCATCCGCCTCAAGCTCCAGCACCAACCCTTTCAGGTTCTCGCGCTTTTGATTGAACACCCGGGCGAGGTGGTTACGCGCGAGGACCTCCGGCAGAAACTGTGGCCTGCGGACACCTTTGTCGACTTCGATACCGGTCTGAACAGCGCCATCAAGAAGCTGCGCGACGCGCTGTCCGATTCAGCCGAGGAACCTCGTTACATCGAGACGCTCCCGCGCCGTGGCTATCGTTTCATCGCACAGGTTGAAAAGGGCGAGCCGTCCGGCTCGGCTACCGAAGAAATCCCAGCGCCACATCCGTCTCCGGCGCTCACGTCCAAAACTTGGAACAAGCGCCTCATTTTGGTCGGGGCAAGCGTCGGCGCCTTGCTCGCCGTCGCAGCGTTCGCTTCCTGGAGACTTTTCTTCGCTCGACCTGCGCTCACCGGCACGGATGTAATTCTCCTCGCAAGATTCGTCAACAGGACGGGCGATCCGATATTCGACGACTCCCTCGACAAAGCCTTGGAAGTAAAACTGACCGAGTCGCCTTTCTTGAGTATTTTTCCGGACTCCGACGTCCGCGAGACCATGCGTACCATGCGTCACGATCCGAATGAACGTGTGACGCAGGAGATGGGCATCGAAATTTGCAGACGCCGCGGACTCAAAGCAGTCGTGGTTCCCGAGATCGCCGTCGTCGGCAGCAAATACCTGATTACCCTGGACGCGATCGACGCGCGGAATCAAAGGTCGATCGCACGGCGCCGGGAAGAAGCGCCATCCAAGGATGACGTGGTCGCCGCGCTGGGCAAGGCCGGCTCGCGATTGCGAAGGCAGCTCGGGGAAAGTCTCAGCTCGCTTCAAAGCTACGATGTGCCTCTTGAACTCGCGACCACAAGTTCTCTCGAGGCGCTAGAGGCGTACAGCATGGGTCGCACGCTCTATCGTTCGGGAGAGCGGCGCGAGTCTATCGCCCTGTATCAGCGCGCTACCGAACTCGACCCGCAGTTCTGCTCGGCGTACAGCGCGCTCGGCGGCGCGTATCACAGCATTGGTGACGGCGAGGCCTCGCGGACGAACTTCGCCAAGGCACTCGAGCTCAAGGATCGCCGCCTCACCCAGCAGGAAAATTTTGAGACCACCGCCCTGTATCACTCGGCAATCACGGGCAACTTGGAGAAGGAAATTGCCGTGCTGGTCCTGTACGAGCGCGCCTATCCGCGCAGCGTGGATGCGCTCAACCTGCTCGGAATTGCCTATGCACAGATGGGCAGGACGGAGGAGGCTCTCCAGCAATTTTATTCTGCGATCGATCGCTCCCCGACGCCTTCCGCTCAGCACTACTCGAACGCGGCTCAGGCGCTCATGATTCTGGGACGCTTCGATGAAGCGAAAAATCTGCTCGACCAGTGGCAACAGCACGGAGCGCTGACCCCGTTTCAAAAAGTGATGCGATACCGAATCGCTTTCATCGCGAACGACGTTCCCGGGATGGAACGAATCGCCACCGGCATTCCGGCCGACGATGCGCCCTGGCTCCGTTTTCAAACCGAACTCGCTTTCTTGCGCGGCGACTTCGTCAAAGTGCGCTCGCTGACCGGTGCGGTAGTTGACCAGCAGATGCGAGCGAAACGGGTCGAAAATGCCGCCGAGGACCTGTCTGTGCAAGCCGCGGACGAATCCGCCATTGGCAACTTTTCGCTGGCGCGCCAACTCTGCCGCCGGGCTAGTGTGCTGGCCATTCGCACGGCCCGGGAACTCATGAAATGTTCGGAGGCGTTAGCTGACGCCGGCGATGTGGCTCAAGCCGAATCGCTGGCGACCCAATATGACCGGCAGTTTCCTGAGGACACCTACCAGCAGGATGTCCTGCTGCCGGTTCTTCGATCGAACATCGAACGCAGGCGCGGCAACGTCGCCCAAGCCGTAAATTTGCTCGCGTCCGTCACGCAATACCCCAATGTTCTCGTGTTTTACTATCGTGGGGAAGCGTACTTAGCCGCGGGCGACTACGCCAAGGCAGTAGCCGATTTCGAAACGGTGATCACCAACCGCGGCTGGCCCGACTGGGAAAAGTATTCGCCCCTGGCCCAATTGGGTCTCGCTCGAGCCTATGCCCGTCAAGGGGACACGGAAGACAGTCGAAAGGCATACGGCGATTTCTTCACCACTTGGAAAAACGCGGACCCCGACGTCCCGTTACTCCGTCAGGCCAAAGTCGAATTCGCCTCAACCAGAACCAACCGCTAGCAGAACAAAACAGTCTTACTTACGACTCTTCCATAAGCCCTGATTGACGCTCTTACGAGACGCATTTGGCTGGTATTCGCTGGTCTCAAAATGATTTCGCGTCGTCGCTCTGAGCCGGCACGACTTATCAGGAGTTGAACGGATGCCGCTGTACGTCGATTCGGCTATCGCTGCTTCTGGGAAACACGATGGCCAACCGCGAAGCCGCATCGGCACTTGACCCGTGATTGCCGCTGACGGCTAGTGCTTCTGCATCGAAGCCGCTTTGTCTGGCGATTTCTGCGGTTCGTGGGGCGGCAATTGCGAAGTAATCTTCCTCGGTTCCGTAATAAATTCGGATGGGACATCTGATGCTGGTAGCATACGCAACCGCCGATGGGATTTGCACTTCCTTCGGGTCGCTAACGTCGAAAGGGGCGTTCTCCTTCGCGCCTCGCGCATATTTCAAATAAGGACCGAGGCGAGGCGGTTTCGAAGCTACCTCTATTGTCGCCAGCCGCCACCCAGAGCGTTATACAGGTGCACAAGGTCGGTGAGCTCGCTGAGCCGCGCCTGCGCCAAATTGAGTTCAGCCGAAAAGTAGTTCGTGTCGTTCGTCAAGACTTCCAAATAACTGGCAACGCCGCTCTGGTAGCGAACTTCGGCAAGGCGTGTGGCATCCTGCGCCGAAGCGGTCAACAATTCCTGCTGTTCGCGATATTCGCGATCTTTCTGGTAGGCGATGAGCGCGTCGGAAACGTCGCGAAACGCCTGTTGAATGGTCTGCTGATACGTCAGGGCTGCTTGTTCCTCGGTGGCTTTCGCGAGCTTCACGTTCGAGCGAATTTTTCCGGCAGTGAAAATGGGTTGGGTCAGCGCGGGCCCCACATTCCATAGACCAGCAGGACCGGAAAAAAGCCGCGCGAGCGAGTCGCTTTGAAACCCACCCAGGGCGGTCAGGGAAATGTCCGGGAAATAAGCAGCTCTCGCGACGCCAATTTCAGCATTTGCGGCGATCATTTGTTGTTCGGACTGCTGGATGTCAGGCCGTTGCTCCAGAAGCCGCGACGGAAGACCAGCCGGAACCGTGGGTGGATGAGGCTCATCCTCCAGTTTCAGGCCACGAGCAACCGGTCCTGGGTTGCGGCCCAGCAAAACGCTGATCAGATTTTCCTGCTGCTGGATCTGCCGTTCGAGACTCGGAATGATCGCCGACGCCGTGTAAACGAGCTGCTCGCCCTGGCGGACGTCCACCAGCGACACGGAGCCGTTCTGTTCCAGAGCCTGCGTGAGCTTCAACGAATCCTGACGTGAAGACAGTGTCTGTTGCGAAATTTCCAGCTCCAGATCGAGCGCTCGAAGCTCGAAGTAGGCGTCGGCGACATTCGCGACGAGCGTGCTGATCACGGCGCGCCGCCCCCACTCACTCGCGAGCACATTTGCGCGCGCCGCCTCCGTGGCCCTGCGATACTTTCCCCAGAAGTCGAGTTCCCACGCCGCCGAAAGATCGAGTTGGCCGGCGTTCAGTTGATACGACGGAAATATCGGCGTTTTTGGATTGCGCGTGGTGTTGATATCCGCGCCGGCGCTCACGGTGGGAAACTGGTCCGCGCGAGCGATTCCCAGCTGCGCCTGGGCTTCAAGTACCCGTGTGGCCGCAATCCGCAGATCGTAATTCTCGTCGATGGCTGTGTGGATCAGCTTCTGTAGCTCTTCGTCCTGAAAGACCGTCCACCATTGCTCATCACCGAGAGATTCCGGCGCGGGGGCCGGACGAGCGGCATCCGCGGCCGGCTCTCCGCGGTATGCGCTCGGGACATCGACATTGGGCCGCTTGTAGTTCGGCCCAACCGCACACCCCGTCAGAGCGGCAGCCAGGACGGCCGCTAAAGCCACGAGCGCGCGATGCCTCATGCCGCGCCTCCTTCAGGATCGGCTTCCGCCTTTGCCACCGGAGCAGCCTCAGAACTCCTTCGACCCGCCGACAATTTTTCGACGACGACGAATGTCACAGGAATCAGGAAAATCGCGATCACGGACGCCGCCAGCATTCCGCCGATCACCGTGGTGCCCAGGATGCGGCGCGCCACGGCTCCGGATCCGGAAGCGATCCACAACGGTACACATCCAAGAATGAAAGCAAACGCCGTCATCAGAATCGGGCGCAGGCGCAGCCGGGCGCCGGCAAGAGCCGCGTCCGCGACGCTCAGTCCCTTTTCGTATTCAAACTTCGCAAATTCCACAATCAGGATGGCGTTCTTGGCAGCCAGCCCGATTAACATGACGAGGCCGATTTGCGCGAACACGTCGTTGTCAAATTTTCGAATCCATAAGGTCGCGAAGGCGCCAAAGACGGCGATCGGCGTGCCCAGCAGCACGCTGAAAGGCAGCGACCAGCTTTCGTACAGCGCCGCAAGAATCAGGAACACGAAAAGAAGCGAAAGGGCAAAGATCGCCGACGCGGGAACTCCCTGCGCGGCTTTCTGTTCCTGGTAGGACATGCCGAGCCAATCCAAGCCCATTTCGTGCGGCATGGTCTGCGCGAATACATCCTCCAGCGCCTTCGTCACCTGCCCGGAACTGTAGCCGGGCGCGGCGCTGGCGTTGATCTGCGCCGCTTCATACTCGTTATAGCGCATGGTGAACTCGGGGCCGGAAATCGACCGGATATTTGTCACTGCGCTCAGTGGAACGCTCCCGCCATTCGCGTTGTTCACATAGAACTGTCCGACGTTGTCAGCGCGCGTACGATAATCCCCTTCGGACTCGACATACACCTGCCACTGGCGCCCGAAGAGGTTGAAATAGTTCACCAGATAGCCGCCCATGAATGCCTGCATCGTCTCGTACACGTCGGAGATGTTGACGCCCTGGCGCATTACCTTGGCGCGGTCCACATCGACGTACACCTGAGGGACTTGCGGAGTGTAGGTGGTGATGAGTCCGGCAAGTTCTGGCCTTTTGCGCGCCGCTTCCATGAATTTGTTCACATTCGTTGTCAGAAATTCCGGCCCGCCTCCGGAGCGGTCCTCCAGAACCAAAGTAGCCCCTCCGGAAGCCCCCAAGCCGGGGATCGAAGGCGGCGAAAAGGAAAAAGCGAGTCCGTTGCGGACTTGGGAGAGCGCGCCGGCGAGGTGGGCTTCGATCGCCTCATACTGCTCATCGCGGCTCTTGCGTTTGTCCCAGTCCTTGAGGGTCACAAAAAAGAATGAGTTGTAGGTGTTCTGCGTGAAGCTCAGCAGGCTGAAGCCGACGACGGACGTAGAAGCTTGTATACCGGGCGTCTTTAGCAGGGCGTCCTCGACCTGCGCGGTGGCTTCTTCGGTGCGCTGCAGCGACGAGGCTTCCGGCAGCACCAGCGCCACATACACATAGCCCTGATCTTCGTCCGGAAGGAACGACGAAGGAAGGCGAGTGCCGACGAGGGCTGCCGCCGCCGCAACGATGGCGAGAAATGCGAGGCTGAATCCCGATTTTCGAATCAGCACGGCGCAAAAGCCCACATATCCATCGGTCGCTTTGGCGAATCCGCGATTGAATCGCTTGAATATTCGAGCGAGCGGGCCGCGGTTTTCCGTCTTCGGCTTCAGGAGAAGAGCGCAAAGCGCGGGGCTGAGAGAGAGCGCGTTGAACGCCGAAAACAAAACGGATATTGCGATCGTGACCGCGAATTGCTGATACAGGCGACCCGTTATGCCGGAAATGAAAATCGTGGGAACGAACACGGCCGTAAGGATCACGGCAATCGCAACGACCGGCCCGGAAACTTCTTCCATCGCCTTGAGCGAAGCCTCTCGGGGCGTCATGCCTTCTTCGATATGGTGTTCGACGGCCTCGACGACGACGATGGCGTCGTCCACCACGAGTCCAATGGCTAACACCAGCCCGAAGAGCGAGAGCGTGTTGATCGAAAAGCCCAGCAACGGAAAGACCATGAATGTGCCGAGTAGCGAGACCGGCACAGCCAACAGCGGGATCAGCGTGGCCCGCCAGCCTTGCAAAAATATGTAGACAACCACCACTACCAGCAGTAGCGCGATGAAAAGCGTTTCGACGATCTCTTTTATGCCGGCCGAGACCGCCAGCGTGGTGTCGAGGCCGTAATCGGAGGCCAAGTCCGGCGGGAACCTCTGCTTCAATTCCTCCATCCGCTTGCGCACGCCCGCGGCCGCCTGGACCGCGTTGGCTCCCGGCAATTGATAGATGGCGAGAATGGCGGACGGCTTGCCGTTGTACCGACCCTTCAGATCGTAGGTTTGCGCGCCCAGTTCGATTCGAGCGACGTCTTTTAATCGCAGCGTCGAGCCGTCGGAATTCGAGCGGATGATGATCTGTCCGAATTCATCAGGGGAAATCAGCCGCCCCTGCGCGCGAACGGTGTAGGTGAACTGCTGTCCCTGTGGGACCGGTTCGCCACCCACTTTCCCCGCTGGATTCACGTTGTTCTGGGTCTGGATGGCGTTGACGATCTGCGGAACCGTAACCCCCAGTTTGGCGAGCTGGTCCGGTTTCACCCAGATCCGCATGGCGTACTGGCCGGCGCCGAAAACCTGCACCCGGGAAATTCCGGGAACCCGCGTCAATTCGTCGACCAGGTTGATGTAGGCGTAGTTGGCGAGGAAAATGTTGTCGTAGGTGCTGCGCGGGGAGTACAGATCGACCAGCATCATCGGAGCGGTAAGCGATTTTTGGATGGTGATGCCCGCGGTGTTGACCTCCGGCGGCAGTTGGGAAACCGCTTGGGTCTCGCGCAGATCCGTGAGCACTTGATCGGTGTTCGGATCCGTCTTCACGTCGAAATCGACGATGATGGTAGTCTGTCCGTTGTTTGCGTTCAGCGAATACATGTAGTTCATGTTGTCGACGCCGCTGAGCTGTTGTTCGATGGGCGTGGCGACTGACTGCTCGAGGGTTTGCGCGTCAGCACCGGGATAGGTGGCCTGGACCTGGATTTCCGGCGGGACGATGTTGGGAAATTGCGCTGTTGGCAGGCCGAGCATCGAAACGATGCCGACAATCACCATCAGGATAGCAATGACCATCGCGACAATCGGACGATTGATGAAGAATTTCGACATGGGCTAGTTCATCCTGTCCTGCGCCGTGTCCGGGACTGGGTGGACGACGAGGCCGTCCCCGACTTTTTGAAGTCCTTGGGTGATCACCCGGTCCCCCGGCTTCAATCCGCCCGAAATGATCCACATGGACCCGATTTTTTCGCCGACGGTTACCTTCTGAACCGCCACCTTGTTGTCTTCATCCACGGTCGCGACCTGATAGTTGCCCTGCAGTTCCGTGACGGCGCGTTGCGGGACCAGCAGCGCGCCCGATTTGACGTCGGTCGTGGTCCGCACGCGTCCAAATTGCCCAGGGCGGAGAATGTTTCCGGGGTTCGGGAAAGACCCTACGATTCGAATCGTCCCGAGCTGCGGGTCGACCTGCCGGTCCGCGAAAATGATTTTTCCTTTTTGAGGGTAGGTCCTCCCATCGGAAAGAATCAGCTCCAGGGGGACGGACCGCGTGTTCGAAAGCAGGTTGACCGTGCCGGCGATCTTGTCCGCAATTCGCATGTACTCTTGCTCGCTGATCGGGAAATACGCTTTGATCGGATCGACTTTCGAGACTGTGGTTAGCACGGTTGCGGTTCCGACCAGACTGCCGATCTGCGTTTGCGCGATTCCGGCAATTCCATCTATCAGGGACCGGACTCTTGTGAAGCCCAGATTGAGTTCCGCCTGTTCGACGGCAGCTTGCGCCGTTTGGACCGCTGCCTCGGCGGATAGCTTGGTTTGGATATCGTTGTCGAGTTGGCTTTGCGGAATGGCATGCAGTTTCGCGACGGGCGTGTCGCGATTCACGTTGATTGTGGCCAGACCGAGTTGGGCATTCGCCTGCGCGAGCTGACCCCTTGCCTGGTCTAGAATCGCCTGGAACGGCCGCGGATCAACTTCAAACAGTACGTCGCCCTGATGGACGAATGAGCCTTCCCGGTAATCCTGCTTGATGAGATAACCGCTCACCTCCGGCTGAATCTGCGCCGTTGTGAATCCGTCGAGCGTAGCGACCCAATCGCCGGAAATCGGCACATCTCTCTCGATCACATTCACCACCGAAACGGAAGGCGGAGCCATTGCTGCGGGAGCTTTCCCGGCGCATCCGTTTATCAGAAGAGCCCAACCCATCGTGACTGCGGCCAGAACGGCAAGACGCCGCCCGTTCCTGGCCGCCATGGGTCGCCGTCGACTGACGGCGAACATGCTCGGTATGTTCGGGCGCGTGGGATTGCCGCAGGTCGAGCGAATGGCTTGAATGGCAAGAATCATCGGTAGCGGTGAAACTCGCCTGCTTAATTGCAACCACCGGGTTCGTGCAGCTGACATCGCCATCTCTCCTGGGGGTGGTCCTAATAGAGCTTTATTGAGCTGGGCTGCCCGTAGCAGTTTTAAACCAGAGAGCTGCAACTGCATTTGATGCGCCACATTTCCCGGCTGATTCACGAAAAACAACAAAGGCGCGAGCGCCACAGGAACACTGGAAAGCGCTTGCTATAATGACAAGTGCTTGTTATTATCTGCGGTTCATGGGCCGCCGACTAAATCCTCAAAATAGTCTCTGCTGCCTGATGCGGCAGCTGAACCACTCGGTCGAACAGGAAATCGCAGAGTCGCTTTCGGACATGAACCTCAGCGTCCGCCAGCTCGAGACGCTCGCCGAACTTTCGATGGACCCTTCTCTTTCGACCGCTGACCTCGCTCGCCGAACTTTCGTGACCCCGCAGAACATGAGCCTGACGGTTTCGAAATTGGCCGACCGCGGCTACCTCGTCCGTTCTGCCCATGCCACGAATGCCCGGATCAATCGTCTCGATCTAACGCCCCGGGGCAGGCGCGTTTTGGATGAGGGCGTTGCGCGGGCCAAGCGAGTCGAAGCAAGAACCTTCGCCGCGTTAACAAGCCGCGAACGCGCCGTCCTTTTTAGGTGCCTCCGCACAAGTCTTTCGCGATTCAGAGCGAAGGGTTCAACTCTCAGTTCCCGCGCCGTTTGAAGTCAGTCGGCTACGATTCGGAAGATGACTTCTATTCGTAGGCCCGGTGCCTCCAAGCCACGGACTTTCACTAAGCCTGGGCCTTCTGCCCTGACGACACACCGGGAATCGCGTTTTGGCGATGAATGTTGTTAGGGATCCGGCCGCGAGCCGGATTACGCCCCGATTCCGTAAACGGGCCTTCCTTCCTTGACACGCCTGGGTCGCTCGTTTACTCTTCGCAGCGGTTCCCGCCTAGTTAACGTCATGTCGAGAGGACCATCGCCGTGAATAGTCAGCTGAGCGCGCTGTGCTGTCTCCTTCTTGCCTTTCAGACGAACACCGCACCCGCGCCTTCATCCGTACCAGTTCAGCGACAGACCGCGGCGACACCTCCGTCAGGATTGATCGAGGGCTGCAAACAACCGTGTCTAGAAGACGGCACGCCTGTCAAGCTGCGACTCTCGCAGACAGTCTCTTCCGCGAATGCTCACGTGAACGACCAAGTGCAATTCGAGGTTTTGGAAGATATCAAGATTTCCGACGTGCTCGTCGTCAACAAGGGCGGAATCGCATGGGGCACGGTGACGGAAGCTCAACCAAAGCGGCGGATGGCACGCGGCGGTAAGCTCGACATTGCGATGGACTCGGTACGACTGGTTGACGGCGAAAAAGCGGCTCTGCGGGCGACGGAAGGTGGTCAGGGAGGCGGTCACGTCGGCGCGATGACCGCCGGAATCGTGGCCACAGGCTTACTTTTTTTTCCGGCCGCGCCGTTCTTCCTGTTCATGCACGGCAAGGACATCACGATACCGAAGGGCACCGAAGTTCCGACATTTGTGAACGGCAATTTTCAGTTGGACTTAGCTAGGTTTCAGCCAGCCCCCGCCGTAGCGGCGCAATCTCCGATTGCGCCCTCAGCCCCGGCCCCGTCTGATACGGGGGCTCAGATTTCGGTAAGCTCCAATCCAGCGGGCGCCGACATCGAATTGGATGGAACATTTGTCGGGAGCACCCCGTCCACAATCGGCGTGACGGCCGGCGACCATACCATTCAAGTCGCCAAGAGCGGGTTTAGGACGTGGCAGCGACAAGTAAAAGTGACTACAGGACAGATCGCCATAAGCGCCGACTTGGAGCCGGCGCCGTAACGTCTGAGAGCGACGACCGTGCGGAAGCTCCACGTCGGAGTCTTTATTCCCGGTCATGCCACGTCAAGCTTCGCACAGAAACTCGCCCCCCTACTCGCATCTTCGTCGAATCTCCCGAGGCTGCTTATGTGCTGAGAGCATCGCCATGATTCCGGTTGATGAGGCGACCGACGCACTTGCAATTAAATACCGGGACGAAACTTCGCAGGATTGCAGAGCCATTCGCTCTCAGAACTCACGGACTAAGAACCAATTCGTTGCCGGTTTTTCGAGGGCCACGCTATATGTAAACCACGGATCAGAAACGCGCTCCACGCGAACGATACGTGCGCTGCCGAGCCGCCGTTCATCTTTGGCGACCAGGTACACATCGACCAGAGCGCCCTCGGCCAACGCGACAAGACTGTTGCATGAAAAACCCCCTGCTGAGACCACAGCCGTCGAAGTCAACTCCTCGAAGGCGCTGCCATCGGTTTTAGTTCCGTGCAGTTTCACGGCGACCCGCAATGCGAAACGCGGATATTTCCTGCGCTCTTCGAATGGCTTCTTTGCGGCGCGAGCTGAGGTACGCGGCGGTTTCAAGCGGAGATTCTAGGTGGATCGGACGGGTACGCGACACACGAAGCATCGTTCTGCTTAGGATTGCAAGCTTGCATCCAGGTAGAAACACGGCCGAATGCCTGCGACACGGGACCTTGGATATCCCGAACGCATTCGCTTCAATGAGCGAGTGGTTGAGAGCTGGATCAAACGCAAAACAGGATGATGTGCCGCAAGGCGGACTCGGCTTCATTCAGTTTTTCCAGCGGCTGGGCGACGAGCGAATACAGCGGAAGAAACAAATGTGCAGAGTCCATCATTCACTCGGAACCGAACATCGGGCTGGCGAACCTAGGTACTCAAAGAATCAAATCCTTGCAGAGTTTTCGGCTCAATTTGAAGGTCAGTCGCGTTTCCTGTAGGCGGCTCGAAACGGCACATTCGAAAAGCAAACGATCATTATCGCGGACTCATGCGCCCGGTTCTCGGTTATGTCCAAGTAGCGGCAGACCCGCGACCTTTTCGCGGAGCTGCTGGATTCTTTCGTGGAGAACGGCGTGCAATTCCTGGGCTAGCTTCAGGGACTGGGTGTCATCTCGGCATTGAGCCAGTTGATCCGACAGTTCGCGTATTCGCGTTTCAAACGGCATCGAAGTCTCAAAAGTATTGCAAGGCCGGGGCGACACACACCATACGGTGTCCCTGGTAGCCCAGTACGACTAGGAATTGCAACTTTCCGGCGAGAGTAGGTGTTAGCTGCTGCGAGGGATTGCACGCTCGGCCAGGAAATCGCGGGACTAGAAACTTGTCACCTGGGCGGATTTGCGTGGTGCCGCGTCCTTGGAGAAGAGGCTGAATCGACTCGGCGCTGGCAGAAACGCCCCGGGGTCCGGCCGGGAAGCCTCTCGCGCTAAACCCATGGAGACAACTCCCGAGGAAGAGGAACCCGGGATCGGGGCATCGGATTGCAATCGCTGCTGTTCGGAGGCCGAAATCCCCGCCCGGCAAGTCGGGCGTCGAAAATCAAACTTCTCGCGCAAACTAGGCCTTCATACGACCGCGGGTTGGCCGTGCCATCTTTTGGGCCATATGAAGCAACAGCTTGCGGTCCGCTTCTTTGATTCGACCCAGTAGCCTGCGAAAGTTTCCAAGCAATCGCGCATCTTTCCCGGAGCTTCCCCAGGCGATTTCGTTTGCACCGGCGTGCTTGGGAATATTCAACGGCTTGGGCGGCCCTTGCCCGTCGTAGAAGATCTCATAGAGCGGCACTTCCATGGCGTGCGCCAACTTCTCCAGGGTCTCGATCGCTGGAATAGTGTGACCGTTCTCGACGCGGGAGATGTAGCACCGGAGCAGGCCTGTGCGCCTCTCAATGTCTCCCTGTGACAGATGGCGGTTCTCCCTCAAAGATCGCAACCGATTCGCTAGGACCATTGTGGAGTCCTTTCTCGCGCTGGGGCCCCGGCAGCGACGAGCACCCTACCTCGGGTACCGAATGAAGTCTTCCGTGAAAACAGCATCTTTGCCCGTTATTAGCACCTATCCTGGAGCCGGTTTCCGACGCCATCGACATCCTTTATATAGCACCCATCTGTAGGTGCCGGGCCAGGGGCACTCGTCACCCCGCTCACCTTCCGCCCGAGCACAGTAGCGTGTGAACCAATCAGCGTTGGGGCGTGCCCAATTCGGCGGTCGCCCAATTGTGACTCGAACGGTGCTCGAACGCCCTCAAACATCTTGTGGCTCGGTCCTTCGACGATCAACACGGCCAAGACTAGCGCAGTTCGCGCCAGTCCAAAATCACTTTGCCCGAATCACCCGTACTCATTGCGGCAAATCCTTTCTCGTACTCATGCCAGGCAAACCAGTGTGTAATCACCGGCTTGATGTCGAGTCCCGAATCGAGCATAACGGTCATCTTGTACCAGGTTTCATACATCTCGCGACCATAGATTCCCTTGATCGTCAGCATACGGAAGATTAGTTTTTTCCAGTCGATCGCCATCTCACTCGACGGAATCCCAAGCATGGCGATCTTCGCTCCGTGACTCATGTTCGCGAGCATTCCTCGAAAAGCATTTACGTTGCCCGACATCTCCAGTCCCACGTCAAAACCCTCACTCATGCCAAGCTTCTTTTGCACGTCAGCCAGCGACACTTGACTGGGATTGACTGCCAGAGTGACCCCGATCTTCTCCGCCAGCTTCAGTCGTGTGGGATTGACGTCCGTGATCACGACGTACCGCGCGCCCGCCTTGCGAACGACAGCCGCAGCCATGATCCCGATCGGCCCCGCTCCGGTGATCAGCACATCCTCACCCAGAACCGGAAAAGACAGCGCCGTGTGCACGGCATTGCCAAAAGGATCGAAAATGGCCGCAACTTCAAGGTCCACGTTTCCGTTGTGTCGCCAAATGTTGCTCATCGGCAGGACAATGTACTCGGCAAATGCCCCCGCCCGGTTCACCCCTACGCCCATCGTGTGGGCGCACAAGTGCCTCCGTCCCGCCAGACAATTGCGACAACGACCACACACCACATGGCCTTCTCCGCTGACGAGTTCCCCTGGACGAAAATCACTGACGTTTGTTCCCACCTCCACGATTTCTCCAACGAACTCATGCCCGATGACGAGCGGCACTGGAATCGTCATCCGGGCCCACTCGTCCCACTGATAAATGTGCAGGTCCGTTCCGCAGATACCGGTCATCAGCACCCGAATCAGCACGTCATTAATACCCGGTTCAGGAACCGGAACTTCCTCCAGCCAAAGCCCAGGTTCAGGCCGGCTCTTTACGAGAGCTTTCATGTCGGGCGCCTCATTTCTCAGATGGAATCGGGAGCGGCGAACAGATGCGTCGCTGTTACATATAAGATTCTCGTCGGTCCAGACGAAGCGACCAGGTATGGGAAGCCCCTGCCTTCCGGCAGGGAGTTCGTCACCGAGTGCGAAAGGATCACCTAACCGGTCTCCACATACACGTATACCGTCGAGGACGCCGATATGTACCAAGCGACTTATGGCTTTACTGGGAACCCGAGGATCTTCTCAAGCAGTTGCGGCAGTTGAAGCAGCTTCGTCAACGAGTCGACCA
>Ga0210388_10001541_pt1 | contig 18121 bp, 11 predicted proteins | sample IncBWC19OmetaG_FD_155485 | JGI IMG/M metagenome (GOLD analysis project Ga0210388, IMG submission 155485) | Forest soil microbial communities from Barre Woods Harvard Forest LTER site, Petersham, Massachusetts, United States - Inc-BW-C-19-O ... | reverse complement strand
TCGCGCGCAATGGACGCATTAAATGCGGCACCGAATCGAACGGCGGCTTTAAAAACATCACCATCTCGAACTGCGTCTTCGACGGCTGTCAGGGACTGGCGCTCGAATCCGACGACGGCGCACTGCTGGAAGACGTGGCAATTACCAACATCACCATGCGCGATATCGTATCCGCTCCCATCTTCATGCGTTTGGGCAGCCGTCTGCGCGGGCCCGCAGAGTCGACCAGTACAGGCACTCTGCAACGGATAGCCGTGAGCAACGTCATCTGCTCGAACTCCGCATCGCATCTGGGCTGCATCATCAGCGGCGTGCCCGGCTATAACATCCAGGATGTAAAGCTGCACGACATTTATATCCAGCACAAGGGCGGAGGCACCAAAGAGCAGGCCGCGACCCGGCCTCCGGAAGACGAGCAGAAATATCCCGAGCCGAATATGTTTGGAGACATGCCGTCGCAGGGCTTCTATCTGCGACACGTGAAGAATATCGAGCTGAGCGGCGTCGAAATTGCCGCAATGACCGACGATGCGCGCCCCGCCTTTGTATTGCAGAATGTTCAAGGCGCGGATTTCTTCCACATCAAGACGCCGCACGGTGCCCCCGTGATGGAACTGCACGATTGCGCCGATGTGTCCGCTCTCTGGGCTCGCGGCGTCAAAGACGGTCCCGTGCAGTTGTAAGGGCTAGTGAACATAACGGCAATCCGCATGCCCCGTTCTGTTGCGTAGCCTGGGTCGCTCGATCTCAGGCGAATTGGTTGAGGTCCATTCCAAGCTCATAGGTTGCCCCGTGAGCCAGGAGATCGTCCCAGGCCACCTCGCTCTTTTGATATCCAGCCATGCGACCGAGCATACAACTCAAAGCGGTTTCAACTCCGGCGGCAAGCTGGTTGTGAGACCGGCCCGAGGCAATGCTATCGATGAAGGTGCGCTCTTTGTCACGGTCAGCAAACGCGAGATTGTCCGAGAAACTGCCGTTGGCTGCGAACTTCCCAGAGCCGGGAACTGCACTGCCTGAGTTCTGCCAGGCCCACGCCTGCGCACCCAGAATCTGGACCGGGCCTGAGTAGGGAACCGTCGCAGATCCGCTCGCGCCGAATATCTTGAGGCCGGCATCGAAGCCGCCATATTCACCAAACTGCGTGGATGCGAATGAGACGTGAACGTCCCCTGGATAGGTGAAATCAACCTGATAATTGTCCCAGCAATCGCCGGCATGCGTCAGGATATTTCGACCTCCAGTCGCGGTGGCTTTCAGCGGGTGAGCGCCGAGCAGCCAGTTACAGAGATCGATAATGTGGATATTCTGCTCGACGAGAATATCTCCGGAGAGAGCTCGATCCCAGAGCCAGTTGCGAAGCCGGTATTCATCGGCCGAGGCCCCGGCGCGAGTTTTCTCCTGAGATGCAGGCGCGTTGTAGTTCGCCGCGACCGAGGCGATCTTGCCGAGCGCACCTGCCTGAATCTTCTCGGCGACGGCCGCGATTGGCGGTGCGCTCCGGCACTGGAAGCCAACATCGACGCTTTGCGAGGCCTTCACGCGCTTCGCGATCTCGAGCGCGTGGCGGGCCTGCTTGACGTCGATGCCAACGGGCTTCTCGCAATAGACATGCTTGCCCGACGCGACAGCCGCTTCAAGATGCTGCACATGGAAGAAGGGTGGCGTGGAAATCTGAATCAGATCCACGTCGGACGAAGCAACAAGCTCCTCAAAGGCGTGAGGTCCATGAAAGAGAAGCTTGCTGTCGATGGGCTGACGGCCTAGGCTCGTGTTGAGCTGATTGAAGTGGTCGCGGGCCGCCGCGAGTTGATCCGGGAAGAGGTCGGCTAACGCCACCACCTGCGCGGTGGTGTTCTGAGAAAAAGAAGTGGCGACGGCCGTTCCGCGGGACCCGCAGCCCAGCAGGCCCAGCCGTACAGCCGAGTTCGCTTGATAGCCAAACGCTGCGGCCGGTTTGAGAAGAAGCAGGCCGGAAGCGGCTCCGCTTGTTGTTTGAAGAAATTCGCGACGGTTCATTTGACCTCGCCCCCCGATGGTTGCTGACATTTTTGCAGACCTGCGCCCAAGCTTCGCGTTCAGCCATTCACTTCGTGAAGAATGCGTTCGAGGTAAATCTTTTCCTGCCGCACGTCTTCAATCTGTTGAGGGCCGGAGGTCTCGCGCTCAATCGTGACAGCACCTGTGTAGCCAAGTTGATGGAGCTTGGTAAAAACCTCACGGAAGTTGACGAGCCCTTTGCCGATCAGAACCTCTTCGCCAAGCTTGCTCGGATCGGTAGGCCATCGGCCGTCCTTGGCGTGAATGCTGTGAACATGCGGGCCAAGGATATCGACCGCGTCGACCGGATTCGCCTTGCCATACAGGATAAGGTTTGCAGTATCCAGCCCAACAGCAAGGTTGGGCATAGCCACGTCGCGGAGCATGCGAGACATCGTCGTCGGTGTCTCCTGTCCTGTCTCCATCAGGAAATACTGTCCGTTCCCTTGACAGTGCCGGGCGACCGCGCCGATAGCTTCGACCGCCCCCGGATAGAGAGGATCGGCAGGATCTTCCGGGATAAAACCACAGTGCGTCTGAACTTGCGAGACACCGATCTGCTTTGCAAAGCCGGAAGCCTGGTAGAGGGCATCCATTCGTGCCGCGCGTGTTTTCGGAGGAACGAGGCCAATCGTAGACGGGCCATGGGTAAAGTTCCATTCAAGAGGCCCAGGTCCCACCACCTCAACGGTCGTCGCGGTTACCTCGTATTTCGCGAGCAAATCGCGGAACTGAGTCGCCACCTCCGGCGTGAAGCCACCGATGTAGCCATCCATAGACAGAAAGCAGTTTGAAAAGCCGAGCTCGTGCACCAGGCGGATGCGTTCTTCAGGAGCCCCGAATGGGGCGATAAGCAGACCCAGCTCCATGGGCTTGAGCGGTGTGGCGGCCATGCCAGGAAGAGCCGCAGCTCGCGATAATTCCCTCCCAAGAACGACGGCGGATGCAAGGCCAAGGAACTTTCTCCGGTTCATAATCAATCCTTTCCGATTGCACCATTAAGCAACAAGAGCACACCTTTTGGCGAGCGACCACAAGCGAGGCCTGCTTAACTTACAGATGGACAGCGCCTAAGTACACCATTAAAATCCGCAGACAGAGCCTTCGACGTCAGTGACCGCCGAGTACCAGCCGTGCCTCTAAATTTCTAATCTCTGGAACCTCCTCACTCAAGGACGGAGGCAGTTAAGAATGAGAGATTCGAAGATCCTCACAGCCATAGTCCTGATTTGCGCAGCCTTCGCTGCGTTAATCATTCCCGCTCACGCGGCAGTCAACAGCATGAACCTCGGTGCAAGTTACAACGCCCGAAATACCGAGGTTACCTTCCGCGTTTATTCCTCCCGCGCCACTTACATGATGCTCTACCTCTACTCGGCAGGTTACGGCGTACAGGAATCCGCGACATATACCTTAAAGTCTTCCAGCAAGAACGTCTGGATGGTAACCGTTCCGGTATCCGCCATCCGGTCTTCCGGAATCACAGGCACGGTCTATTACGGCTATCGCGTCTGGGGCCCAAATTGGACTTACACCCCCAGTTGGACGAAAGGCTCTTCGGCGGGCTTCATCTCCGATGTCGACGCAAATGGCAACCGCTTCAATCCGAACAAGCTGCTGCTCGACCCCTACGCGCTTGAAATTAGTCAGGACCCGCTCAATCCATCGAATCAAAGTATGAACATCTTCGCGTCGGGATCGCTTTACCGCGCCATCGACAGTGGCACGTATGCTCCGAAAGGGATTGTGTTGAAGGCCACTGGGCAAAGCACCGGTACCAAGCCCACTCGGGCTCAAAAGGACGATGTGATTTATGAAGTGAATGTCCGCGGTCTAACGAAGCAGGATGCGAAAATACCGTTGACGTATCAGGGCACCTACCGCGGCGCCGGGCTCAAGGCGAGCTATCTCGCAGGTCTTGGCATCACCGCCGTTGAATTCCAGCCCGTGCAGGAAACGCAGAATGACGCGAACGACATGATCCCTAATTCGGATGCGGGGCAGAACTACTGGGGATACATGACCGAGAACTTCTTCGCACCGGATCGTCGCTACTCCTCCGACAAAGATCCCGGTGGTCCGACGGCCGAATTTCAGGAAATGGTACAGGCGTTCCACAACGCCGGCATCAAGGTATTCATCGATGTTGTCTACAACCACACCGCCGAGGGCGGCACATGGAACGGCTCCGACCCGACCACTGCGACCATCGACTCCTGGCGAGGTCTGGACAACGCAACTTACTATGAACTTACTTCGGACAATCAATATTTCTACGACAACACCGGGACCGGTGCAAACTATAACACTTACAACCCGATTGCTCAGAACCTGATTATCGACTCGCTCGCCTATTGGACCAATACCATGGGAGTCGATGGTTTCCGTTTCGACCTGGCCTCCGTGTTGGCGAACAGCTGCCTGAATGGAGCTGCGGAAACCTCCGCTCCGAACTGCCCGAACGGAGGATTCAACTTCGACGCGTCCGATCCGAACGTCGCCATCAATCGCATTCTGAAGGAATTCACCGTCCGTCCTGCAACCGGCGGCAGCGGACTCGATCTCTTCGCCGAACCATGGGGAATTGGCGGCAATTCGTATCAGCTCGGTGGTTTCCCGACAGGGTGGTCAGAATGGAATGGCGTCTTTCGCGATAGCATGCGTCAAGCGCAGAACGAGCTCGGCAACATGGCGATTTCCATCGGACAGGATGCAGCCAACTTCTCCGGCTCTTCCAAGCTCTTCCAGCCCAGTAGCCGCTCACCGTGGAATTCCACAGACTTTATCGACGTGCACGACGGCTTGACCTTGAACGACGTCTACTCCTGCAATGGTTCCAACAACAGCCAGCCTTGGCCGTACGGACCCTCCGACGGCGGCACACCCAGCAACTACAGTTGGGATCAGGGAGGAGCAGCAGTAGATCAGCGACGCGCGGCGCGCACCGGCATAGCGTTTGAGATGTTGTCAGCCGGCACGCCTCTGATGGAGGGAGGAGACGAATATCTGCGGACCCTTCAATGCAACAACAACGCCTATAACCTCGACTCATCTGCCAACTGGCTGAATTACAACTGGAGCACCGACCAGTCAAATTTCTATAACTTCGCCCTGCGCGTCATCACCTTCCGCGCGGCGCATCCGGCCCTTCGCCCTGTAACCTGGTATACCTCCAACCAGGTCGTCTGGTATGAGCCAAACGGCGCGGTCGTCACCACCGACTATTGGAACAATGCGGGCAACTATTCCATTGCCTACACGATCAACGGCTCTTCTTTTGGCGACTCCAATTCGATATACATCGCGTATAACGGATGGTCGGGCAGCGTCACTTTCACACTGCCCCCGCCCCCTACTGGCACAAGCTGGTACCGCGTGACAGACACCTGCACTTGGAACGATGGCCCGAACACGTTCGTTACCCCAGGGAGCGAAACCTTGATCGGCGGCGCAGGCAGCAATTACAACCAATGCGGTCAGTCCTTGCTGCTGCTGATCTCAAAGTAGTCCGAGCAACCGGCAATTGTGCAGCCCTGGTGCATCTCCCGGTAAGACGAGCCCGTCGGCATAGATACAACCCTGCGGAGAAGCTATCGCTACCCGTTCAGATTCTCCTGCGAACTAAAAGGAATAACGCAACGAGAACTGCTGGACACGCGGCACCGTGAGTGTAGACGCATACGCGCCCAGCGTGTTGCTGGTAGCCACATTGTTCAGCGCCACACCTGTGCTCGATGAAACGCTGGTATCGAAGCGCACTGAGTTCGTCACATTAAATACTTCCCACGTGAACTTTACATTCTGCCGTTCCGTGATTTTCCACGCTTTCGCAAGGCCGGAATCGGTATCGAAGAAGCCGTCTCCACGATAGACATTCCGTTGTCCTGCTTCTCCGGGGTAGGGCAGGCGTAGCGGGGAGCCGCTTTGAATGCCGTTGTTCAAGCCCGCCGGATCGGCGAAGGCATTAGGCGCACCGTCGATAACATGCTTGTGAAGCTTGACCGGACCAGTCTGTACCATCCCGCTCTCAACCTGGTAATTCGTCGTCCACGCAGGTTCCACCACACCGAACGGAAGCCCGCTGCTCCAGCGCGAGATTCCGGAAAATTGCCAGCCGCCGATCAATGCATTCAGGACCGTGCTCGCCCCACCGGCAAACGCCTTCCCTTGGCCGAGCGGAAGCTCATAAACCCAGTCTGCGGTGATGAGGTGACGAGTGTCGAAGTCGGACACCGCCCGGTTGAGTTGCGGCTTGAAGCTGTTCAAAATTTCGCTGAAGCTTGAGCCCTGCTGAAAGACGTTCGTCAGGTTGAAGAGTTCGCTGGTGCGCTCCGTGTCAGAGCCCAGATCGATAGAGTTGGAGAGCGTATAGCTGAAGTCGAGCTGAAGCCCATGCGTCATCGCATGACGCAGGATCAGCTGGCCCGCGTTGTAGCTGCTCGATCCAATCGTTGACCAGGCATAAAGAGAAGAAAACTGATCCTGATAGAAGCGGTTTCGCTGCCCGCCGCAACCCGGATCGCAGGCTACATCGAGAAGGTAGAGAGCACTTGTCTCATTCCCCCGGTTGGCCGCCCATACATCGGTGTAGATGTTTTGCGTCGCGCTGTTGCCTCCGCCGGCCGCGTCCGGAAACATATTTTCAAAGTAGGGAATCGCTGGCACAGCGGCCAGGCTGTTGCCCAGATTAGCGTCGACAAGCTTCGACAGGGCCGTCCCCGCGCCGAAGTAGTCCATCCCGGACTTCTGATCCACCAGGTCGAGTGGCTCAGCCAGATCTAGTTGCTGCAGCAGGTGCCGCCCGAATCTTCCTACGTAGTCAACTTCAAAGAGAAAGCCACCCGGAAGTTGTCTCTGCACCGAAAAATCAACTACCTCGGAGTAAGGAGTCTTCAGCTTGTCGTCAATTCCCCATGTAATCGCAAAGCCGCAACCCGGAGTGTTTGGGGCCTGATATGGATAGACGATCGTGGCTGGCTGCGCGCATGCGTTCTGCGGCAGCGAGTTCAAGCCGGTAAAGCGCGGAGAATTGTCGACGGTATATGTGCTCGCCGGATTCGAGACCGTTGTCGTCAATCCGAACGACCCGAGTTGGTCGAATGAATTCACCACACCTTGGCCGAAGTGGTCGAAATACAAACCGAAGCCGCCACGTACGGAGGTTCTGCCGTCGGGCGCATACGCAAAGGCCACGCGCGGAGCCAGGTTGAGGTGTTGCGCAGGCCAGTAAGGCTTCAACCCTCTGGCCTGACCGGATGGCGCAAAGAAGAGATCCGGCTGATCGGTAACTCCTTTGGTGGCCATCGCCGCGCGTGTCGCGAACCAGTCGTGCACGCTGATGGTCGGCGAAAGCTGCTGTCCGTTCACCTCGTACGGTGTCTGAAGAAGCGTGTGCCGCAGACCGAAGGTCAGCGTAAGGTTTGGACGAATGCGCCACGCATCTTGCGCATAATACTCAAACTCATTTGCCTTGAAATGCCGATCAAGAAATGTGCCGCTCGGTAGCAGAGAACCTGTAGTTCCGTCCTTTGAGATGGAGTAGTTATAGTACCCAAGCGTTTCCGGAACCAGTCCGGTAATCAGGCCGATCGCGATGTTATATGAATTGGCGAAGCCTGCATCCACAGGCGGCAGCCCGAATCCACCAGGGTCCAAACTTTGCGGGTTTCCGGGCGTACTCTGCCCGGCGATTGCACCGCCGTTAGCGAGCCAGTATTCGTTGGTATTTCCCTGGCTGAACGAGAGCTGATTGGAAGAGCGGATATTGTTGACGATTCTCCAATTCACGCCCGCTGAAAAAGTATGCTTGTTCTTCGACGCGGTGAAATTATCAATGAAGTTATGCACCGGAACGTGCACCAGCGTGCTGCGAGACTCCGGCGTGGCCTGATCCATAAACCGGAACACAACGTAGGAGCCCTCACCCGTGCCGAGATTGGAAAATCCCTGACGGATATATCCATATCGAAAATCGTTTACGAGCGAGGGCGAAATGCTCCACGTATCGCCGGTTGCCAGGCCCTTGCTGTTATCGATGTAAGAATAGGAAGGTATTTGCCCCGGGAATTGGAGAACATTCTGCTGTGTGTCCTTCTGCAGATTTCCGCGGATGAAGAGCCTGTGTTTTTCAATCGGCACGTAATCGAGTTTCAGAATCGATGTATTGAGTGATCCCGGAAACGGCGACGAGAACGTGTACGAGCCAAGATTCAGACCATCTCCCAGCGCCGCTCCGTTCGCTGCGGGATATTGACTGAAATACGCGAGCACATTCGGATTGACTCCGGGGCCGAGCGGACACGTGCCATTCCCGCTGCAATTCGGATCCATGAACGCAACCTGCGCAGGCGTGAGCGTGGCTACATTGCCGTTGCTCAGGTAATTCACTTCGCCGCTTTGAAACGAAGCCGTCGGCGCTGTGCGGGTCACCTGCCTGTTCTCCGCCGTTCTCTGCCCTTCGTAATTTCCGAAAAAGAAGAATTTGTCTTTCTTGATCGGACCGCCCAGCGCTCCTCCAAAGGTGTTGCGGATCAGCTTGCCGGGAACATTGGGCAACCCTTCAGTAGCTTGCGCCTCTTTGTTGAACCAGTCGTTCGCTACGGTGAACGTGTTGCGGTTGTATTCATACACCGCCCCGTGAAACTGATTGGTCCCTGACTTGGTGACCATGCTGACTTGCCCCCCGGACGAACGGCCCGCATCCGCGTTGGCATTCGTGGTTGTTACCCGGAACTCCTCCACGGAATCGAGCGTCGAGCGGAGCACGCCGGTGAAAGCGTAGCCCTCTGTCTGGTCGTTGTCATCCAGGCCATCAAGCGTCACGTTCGTCTGATCGGACCTGGCGCCGGCGACGGAACCTGTGCGGCTGTCGCTCTGCTTGTCGGTGCCGCGTCCCAGATATAAAACGCCCGGTTGCACGCTGAGCAAATCCGGCACATTCCTTCCTTCGCTGGGCAGCGCTTCGATCGTCGCATTGTTCAGAGCATTGCCAATGGTGGCATCGGCATTGTTGAGAGTCTCTGCCTGCGCGCTCACATCGACCGTCGTCTCCTGGGCCTGTACGGAAAGTACAAAATTAATCGTTGCCGGTTGATCTACCAGCAATTCTGCGCGCTTACTCTGCGCTCGGAAGCCGTCGGAGGACGCGGTCAGCAGGTAGGTTCCTGGAGTGACCTGTTGAAACTGGTACTCTCCTGCGTGTCCTGCTATCTGTGCCTGCTTCTGACCGTTAGCAGAGTTCGCAAGTTCGATCCGCGCACCGGGCACCACGGCGCCGCTAGGATCGGTAATAATGCCGCGCACCGAAGTCAGCGAAGTCTGAGCGCATACCGTCCCACAGAAAGCGCCGAAGAGAACGGCGATCTTCAAGAACAAATGCATACGTGCCTCCGAAGGAACATCTCTCAAACGAAATAGCCTGGTGAGCGCTTTCATTCGCGGCGGCCACTATTGGGGACCGCCCTGCGCGCTTCATTTGCCAGCTAGTGTGCGTCTGTCTCATCCGCCGCGGCTGCCCGAAGTTGCGGATGGCGGAGGAACTGTGACAAGCGGTAACAATTATGGGATGAACCGCACGGCGACTCGTGAGGAAAGCAAGTATGGTGTTATCAGCGAACGCTCATCGCCAGAATTTAATGAGCCGAGCATAGTTTTGTGATGGATGGAATGCAGGAGGGATGAGCAGCCAAATCGTTGCGGCTGCTCTTCACGGATCGGGGTTAAGGGCCACAGATGCGGGCCTCCGGATGGGTGACGATATTCTCGCTCGCCTGTCTATGACGGCTAGCTGAGGAGGCCCGCATGATCGTCCAGGATAATTTTTTTCGCGTCGGCGCGTGCACTCTCGCGTTGCTGAGTTGCCTTATCGCGAGGCCCACACAATCACAACCGAAGGCTCTCACAGGCGACATTGGAAACGCACCGGTCAAGAACGTGGATGGACATTTGAAACAGGAACTGCAGCTCGCTGGGGATTACATGGTGGGGCGTGGCGTTCCCCGAGATCCAGCACAATCGGCATATTGGTATCGCAAGGCCGCCGATCAGGGATTTCCGGACGCGCAGGTGCAGCTTGGATATTTTTATCTCGCAGGAGTGGGAGTTCCGAAGGATGAAGCGCAGGCGGCCGTATGGTTCGAGCGCGCAGCGGCCTCCGGATCGAAGCTTGGGAAACTAAATCTTGCGGTGATGTATCTCCGGGGCATCGGCATTGCGCACGATCCGCACATGGGCCTTGTGCTCCTGCAGGAGCTTGCCGGCAGACAATTTCCGCGCGCCGAAGATTATCTGGGGCTCATCTACTTCGTCGGAGTCGGCGTGGAGAAGGATCCGAAAAAAGGGGAGATGTGGTTCGAGCGTGCAGCGAGCCATCATAGTCCGGAAGGCGAGTACGCAATGGGATGTATTTATTCGGGGGTAGGCGGCCAATCGCACGATTACGCCAAAGCTGCCGACTACCTCCGGCGTTCCGCCGAAAGTGGATACGTAGCGAGTATGCATGCTCTCGGACTTTTGCTGGTCAATCACCCTGACGTGAACCAGCAGGCCGGCGAGGCGGTTCATTGGCTGCAGACCGCAGCCGAGGGCGGATCTTACCGCTCGTCCATCACTATGGGAATTCTGGCGCGCGACGGCAGAGGTGTTTCCAAAGACGAGGGGGTGGCCTATCAATGGTTCACGATTGCCGTGAAGCAGGGCGGTCAGACGATCGAAAAATATCTCGCGTACGATTTGGAAAGAGCGCACAAAACATTAAGCGCCGATCAGCAGAGCGCGGCGGAGCTAGCCGCTCGAACCTGGATGGATGTTCATCCTCATGAAGACATTTTCGTCCACGGCGGCGAGCTGAGCTCGTCGTACTTTCCTCTGGCCGAGGTGTATGCTACCGGACAAGATGTGCCGCAGACCGGCAAAGGGGCGAGCAGAGACTGAGTCCTTCAATAGAAAGTTCGAAATTCGAGCGTCCAAAATTTCTGCATCCCGCGGTCTTTCTTTCCGCGTGGATCGTCTTGGGGATACTCTTTGCCCTGCAGGAATACGTCGGGATGCATACCTGGCACTATCACTACACATTCCTGCAGTTTATGGTTCCCTGGTGCCTCCATTTCTTTCTCTGGGGTGTAATCGGCCAGGTGCTCTGGTGGAAGCTGCATCCGTACATCCGTCACGCGAACATGAAGTCCATTCTCCTTCGCGTGATTCCTCTCAGCATCTTCGTAAGTGTTCTGGAGGAAATGATATGGGTCGCCTGCAATCCTCAGGTGCCCTTGGGGTCGCACGGGTGGACCTATGGCCACAGGCTCAAGTACTACCTCGATTCGGAGCTGCTCAACAATCTCGTCATCTTCTGGTTCACCTTCTGCATCTTCCGAGCCGTCGTCTACTACCAGGATCTCCGCGAGCGCCAGTTCGTTGCCTCTCGGCTCGAAACGGAGCTGACCCAGGCCCAACTGCGCGCCCTGCGCATGCAGCTCAATCCGCACTTCCTCTTCAATACGATGAACAGCGTTTCGAGTCTGATGCGCTCCGACTTGGAAGCCGCCGATCAGATGCTGGAACAATTGAGCAGTATGCTGCGTATCACTCTCGACCGGGGCGAGCAGCCGTTGATCCCCCTCACTGAGGAGGTGGACTTCGTCCAGCTTTACTTGTCAATTCAAAAAACGCGATTTCGCGGTATCGTGCACCATTATGTTGCGATTGAACCGGATACCCTCGACGCCCTGGTGCCCACCATGATCCTGCAGCCGATCGTGGAGAACGCCTTCGTTCACGGTGTCGGCAAGGTGCCCGGGGAGGGCTTTATTGGCATCGAGGCGCAGAACCATGAGGGACAATTGCGAATCTGCGTTCGCAATTCCGGCAAGGGGCTGGCCCAGCAAAGCCCGTCCGAAACCGCCAAGGAGCGGGTTGGCGTGGCGAATGTAAGGGGTCGGCTGGAGCTCCACTATGGCAGCGCGCAGTGTTTCGAGCTGAAAGAATTCGATGACGGAGAGGTTCAGGCAATTCTTTTGCTGCCGCTTCAATACTCCGCCCGTCTAATCGACAAAACTCTGGGGTATGCGTATGACTATCCAGACAATCATCGCTGACGACGAAGTGCTGGCCCGGCAAAAGCTGCGTCACCTGCTCGAAGACGAGAAGGATGTGGAGATCGTCGGCGAAGGAGCCACGGCCCAGGAGACGATCGAGCTGGCCACCCTGACGGAACCCGACCTGATCCTCCTTGATATCCAGATGCCGGGCATGGATGGCTTCGATGTGGTTTCGGCGCTATGTGCTGGAAAATCAGCGCCTTCCGTCCGCATTATCTTCACTACTGCCTTTGATCAGTACGCCCTGCGCGCATTTGAGATCAACGCCATCGATTACCTGCTGAAACCGTTCACGCGCGAGCGCCTGCAGCACGCCATGCAGCGAGTCCGGGAACAGCTTGCATTGCAGGGCAACGGCGCCCGGCCCGTTTCCAAGAGGACAGACGAGCCCTACTCGACGCGGATCGTATTCAAATCCCGCGGGCGCATTCTCTTTCTTCCCATATCCGACATTCGTTGGATTGGTGCCGAGGAGAATTACGTGCGCATCTGCACGGAGCGGGAAAATCACCTGCTGCGGGAAACTATGGCTAATTTCGAGAGAAGACTCGATCCCCAATCGTTCATCCGCGTACACCGGTCGGCAATTGTAAATCTGCAGTATGTGAAAGAGATTCGCACAGATGCTCTGGAATGCGAGTCTTTCGTCCTGATGCACGACGGGCAGAAAGTACCGGTCAGCCGCGGCTATAAAGCCCGGCTCACCAGCCTGATGGCGCATTGAGCTCACATTCGAGCGGTGCGATCATTTGAGGCTTATTTCAAAAGAGGACCCGTCGAGGATGGAAGACGCGCTATTGCCCCTGCAACCATCATTTGCGCGCCAGCTCACGAACGACTGGGTTGATGCATGGAACAGCCACGACCTCGAACGAATCCTGAGCCACTATGATGATGGTGTGGTCCTCATCTCGCCTGTCGCACTGAAGTTACTGAACGGCGATGGCACCGTGCGAGGAAAGGCTGCCCTGCGGAAATACTTCTCGCGTGGCCTTGACGCCTTTCCGGATCTCCGCTTCGATCTGATCGATGTCCTCTGGGGTACCGAAACAATCGTCATCTACTACTTCAATAATGTTCGCGGCAGTAAGACCGCCGAAGTGATACTGATGAATTCCGCGGGAAAAATTCGTCATGTGTGGGCCAACTACGACCAGTAGCTGAGCCGCGCGGGTTTTCTCGAACTCCCATAAGAAAGTCAGGGGATGTGTCTACAAAGGAAGGCCCACGCGTCGCACCAGATCGTGAAAACGCGGATCGGAGCGCAAAGGGTCGACGCACGGATCCATTCCGAGAAAAGTGAGTCCTTTGTCACGTGCTCCATAAGCCTTCTCCAGCCAGGCGAATGCTCCATCCTTGTCGCCCAGCCCAGCGTAGATCAACGCGATCTCATACCTCCCGATACCCTCTTTCGAGATATGCTTCTCCAGCTCTGAGATCATGCGACGCGCTTCGGCGGGACGGCTCTCCCGGGCGTAGGCATTGCCCATGTGGCCCAAGGCGTGTGGCGCACCGCCTAACCCTTGGAATTGCTGGATAGCCTCCTCGTACATGCCTTTTTCCACGTAGATCACACCCAGCGGGAACTGGAGTTCGGCAGGCACGTGGGGCAACTCCGAGGCACGCTGCATCTGCGCCAGTGCCTGATCGTATTGCCGGGCAAAGTAATAGCAGAACGCGGACATCATATAGGCGCGGCTGGAAACGGGATCGAGTTGCAACGCCAGATTCGACTCGGCGATTGCTTCGGGAATCCGCCCCATGCGCTCCAGATGGTTGGAGTACGCCATGTGAACAGAGGCCGAATTAGGATTGAGCTCAAGTGCTCGTTTGAGCTCTTTTTCACGTGTAGCCCAGTCCCAGTTGAGATTCATTGCAGCATCCGCGAGCGCGAGATGGCCGTCGGGAAGAGCATCGTCCAATTGGATAGCTTTGAGCGCCTCGGCCTTCTCTTGAGGAAAGGCGAGAGAATAAGGCATCCAGCCGGCATCCCCCATCCATCGGTAGCTGTCGGCCAGGGCAGCGTGTGCCTGCGCGTAGTTGGGGTCTTGGTCAATCGCCTTCTGGAAGACGCCGATTGCCTTGCCCGGGTCCCCGGCATTCAAACGCTGCATGCCTTGCAAATAAAGCTCCTGCGCTTCCGGATCGAGCGTGCGTATGCGAGACAGACGTGCCTGTTCCTGGGGCGTTACTTCAATCCTGATCTGATCCGCAATCGCTTGCGCCACCTGGCCCTGCAATACCAGAACGTTTGTCATATCGCGGACATAGCTTTGTGCCCAAAGGTGACGATCGGTTCGGGCATCGATTAACTGCGCCGTAATGCGGACCCGATTGTCCGCGCGTACGACCGACCCCTCAACGACGGTGTCGACTCCCAGCTCTCGAGCGATCTCGGGCAGGGTTTTCTTCGTATTCTTATAGGTCATCGCCGATGTCCGGGAGATGACCCGCAGAGCGGCGACCTGGCCCAGGTCCGCAATTAATTCTTCCGTCATCGCATCGGCGAAATACTCCTGTCGCGGATCGCCCGAGAGATTCTCAAGAGGCAAAATTGCAATCGAGTGAGTCTCGGGCTCCGGACTCGAACTCCTCGAGAATCGTTTGAAGCCGCCATAGCCGATTACGCCGACGAGACCCACGGCGAGCAAAAGACAGGCCGACACGACGAACGTGCGGCGCAGGGTCGTTCCGGAGGAGAGGGATCGCTCTTGGATAAGCTTTCCGGAGTCAGTATGGATCGCCACCGGTTCGGCCGCCGCTTGGGGATCGACTTTTGCTTGAGGCTGAACCGATTCCAGAGATTTCCAGTGAAACTTCGGCACATACGATCCGGGGGGAAGCTCGATACGGACCGCCGGCGTTTCGTTCACTTCCTGATAGAACTGCGCCAGTTTTTTCCGAATTTCAGTGGCCTTCACTCGAACCACAGCATCGTTCGCCGTGTCGTAGTCGATCGGCCGCCCGAACATCTCGGCCCCAATCATGCGTTCTCTCAGGTGATCGAACCGGCCCGCCAACGCATGTTCCACCACCAATTGCAGAAATTCCTGCGCCCGTTTGCTTCCCTCGAATGCTTTGCTTGTGAGTACCTCATCGAGATGCTTGCGGATCAGGCAAACGCGCTCCGGGCTGAGTTCATCCGGTTCTGAAACTGGGCCGGCTCCTGGCGTACGCTTCGTCATCTCTGCTTGAGTGACTCTATTCCTCAGCAAACGTGCATTCAAGGAGATAGCAAACGGGTCGAAGCGCTGTCCTTAAGCGTCAGGAAATAAAGCCGTTAACAGACGAGCTTCCCAACAAACTGTTAAGAACATTCCGCGCGGAGAGAGCAAGAGCAATGCTGTGGTAAGGCCAGCAGCAGTCGCTCCGGGAGGTGCATCGATGCCGATGAACGTACAACTCGCGAACCTTGGCAGAGCATGCGCCGCTGGCCTCCTTCGCCTCGACCATCCGCAGCACGAAGGAAGAGGTAACCTTTGGCACTTTCCCCCCGGGGCGTCCGTCAGCGCGAACCGCGCGGCGATCCCGCCTTGCCTGATAGCTTCCGAGCCATCCGATCAGCAGAGAGGTAGCACTATCCCAGGACGCAACCACGTCCCGGACGCTTCCAGATCGCTGAGGGGGAAACCGTTTTTTCGCAACGAACACCCCTTGGGCCTCTATTGACGAATCCGCTGACGAATGCTCAGGAACTGCGCACGACGGAATATCACCCCGGCAACGGACTTCCTCCGTTCTGACAAAGTATCCGTCTGACGATCACCACCGATCATGACCTGCGGGCCGCCACGACGGTCACGCTCTGCGAAATAGGAAGCTTTTCATTTGAAGCAAAGACTCCTCTGTGACGCGATTTCAGCACGCGGGTGAATCGTGTCGACATAGGATTTTGTGCCTTGGGTTCCGTGCCTTAGCTAAAGGAGATCCATTTGAATATCTTCGGTTTCATTCGGCGGCGATACAAGGCCACAAGGCTTGGCGATACTCTCGGTGACTGGACGGAGGATCGGTGGGCGCCAGCCGCCGCAGACGGCGACGACCATTTTTTCCTTGCCCTCCAGCCGATCGTCAATCGTCAGAGGAAAATCTTTGGCTATGAAGCGCTCTCTCGTTCAGGGTGGGATAACAGATTTAGTGGGAACTCCGAAGCGGCCACGCGAACGATGATCGACAATTTGGTACATCGCGGCGTGGACGAGCTCACCAACGGCTCGCGGACCTTTCTGAATTGCACCCGGGAATCGCTGGTAGGCGGTTCGTTGGCCGGGCTCCCGCGCTCTACTGTGCTGGAATTACTCGAAACCATTACGCCAGATGTACAGGTCTTGAAAGCCTGTCGCAGGTTGAAAGATTTGGGCTACCAAATTGCGCTCGACGACTTTCAATTCTCCGAAAATATGGTCGGTTTGATCGAGTTAGCGGACTATGTCAAAGTGGATTTCCATATCTCTGGCGACGAACAGCGCCGGAGGCTTTTCCGCCGCTTAAGAAATCAAGCCATAACCTTTATCGCAGAGAAGGTGGAGACGCAGGAACAATTCGAGACGGCCATAGACGAAGGCTTCCAACTATTTCAAGGGTATTATTTAGGCCGGCCAACCGTCTTCTCCAGACGAAAAATTCCCAGCAACGACATGAACCATTTCCTGCAGCTGGCAGCAATGGGCTAGCCCCAGCACATCGTGGAAAAGCAAAGACGGCTCGATTAAGAACATCCGCATCAATGTCCACCGCCCGCACCCGAGATGCGTGTTCGTTTCATAAAGAACAATGCAATTGCGCTTGCGAGCAGCACGCAGCCCAGTGCGAGGAAACAATCGCTGTATGCAAGCAGAAAGGCCTGGCGGCGGACCGCCGCACCGATAGCGCCGATTGCACGCATGTTCGCGGAATACGGATCGCTGCCCTGAGACATGAAGAAAGCTGCTGAGTGCCGCATTCGCTCCTGAACGGCGCCTGAATAAACGGTCACCGATTCCCCGATGCGTTCCGAATGAAACCGCTCTCTTACCGACAGCATTGTCGAAAGTCCAGCGATGCCGATCGAGCCTCCAATGTTTCTCATCATGTTGAAGAGCGCAGAGGCGGAACCTCTTTCGCGCCCCTTAGCCATTCCGGCCGTGGTGAAAGCAGAAAGCGGAACCATGATAAGAGGCTGACCCAGCGCGCGGATAACGAGTGGGATATAGAATTGCGGTCCCGCAAAATCTGAATCCAGATGTGCAGCGAAGAATGTGCTGCCCCCGAAGAGCAGAATCCCGACGCCGATAATAATTCGCGTGTCGATGTGTTGCATCAACTTCGGCACCAGGGGAATGACGAGGAGTTGCGGCAGGCCCAGCCAGATAATGACCTTGCCGATCTGAAAAGCATCGTAGCCATGAATCTGCCCCAGATACAGGGGAAGGATAAACACGACGCCATAGAGCCCAATACCGAAAATCACGTTAATGATGCTGCCAAACCTGAAGTTTCTGCGCGCGAAGAGACGCAGATCAAGGAGCGGCTCCTTCTTTCGCAACTCAATGATGATGAAAGCGGGTATGAAGATCGCTGCAGTCCATGCCAGTTTTACAATTCCGGGATCGCCGAACCAGTCTTTGCGATTTCCATCTTCGAGCACGATTTCGAATGCAGCGAGGCCGATCGCCATGGTGAGGATTCCCCACCAGTCACCTTTCTTCAGCAGACTGAGGTTCATCGGCTGTTTTTCCATGGTGAACCAGACTGCCGCAATCAACACTGCTCCAGGAATGATGTTGATGTAAAAGACGAAGGGCCATCCGTAGGTGTCGGTCAGCCAGCCGCCGACGAGCGGTCCGATGGCCGGGGCAAAAGTTGCCGTGACGCTAAACAGGGCCATGCCGATCGGGTGCTTCGACGGCGGAAGATATGTGAGGATGACGACGAAGGAGAGGGGAATAAGCACGCCGCCGGTGAAACCCTGCAGAACGCGGAAGAGGATCATCAGTTCCAGCGAGTGT